>Ga0255052_10002473_pt1 | contig 13313 bp, 12 predicted proteins | sample JV7_2_21_MG_FD_188632 | JGI IMG/M metagenome (GOLD analysis project Ga0255052, IMG submission 188632) | Seawater microbial communities from Jervis Inlet, British Columbia, Canada - JV7_2_21 | ecosystem: Environmental > Aquatic > Marine > Inlet | place: Canada: British Columbia | collected... | reverse complement strand
CACTGAAGTCGCCGCCCTGATCGCGACTGTTTAACCACCGCTCGATGCCAATTTCCTCAACGGCCGTTGCGAATGATTCGTTGAAAGCACTGTCGTCCTTTACGTAAAGCACCTGGTGGGCCAATTCGTGAAAAATGGTGGCAACCAGGTCCGCGTCGTCCCAGTGCATCATCGTGTTCAATACCGGATCAGCGAATCTGCCCAACGTCGAATACGCCAGGATGCCACCGACTGCGACGTCAAGACCGTCCTCCCTGAGCTGATCAGCTTTGCGGCGTGCTGCGTCTTCCGAAAAATAACCTCGATAGGCCACGCAACCCGCTACCGGAAAACACCAGGTCTTGGGCTGCAACGAAAATTCAGGAGCGGCGAAGACATTCCAGACAACATAGTCGCGACCGAGATCCGCGTAGCTGCGATAGCTGTCGTTGTCGGGTAGCAGCAGGTCATCGATCGCGAACTGCCTGGCTTCGCTGACCAGTTGCAGGCGCTCTGCAAGTTCCTCGGGTGTATCTGGCGCCTCGATGAGCTCATCGATCGGTTCACGCTTGCTCATCACGTCAAGTTGGCCACGCGCCGCCTGCATGTAGTAGCAACCGGAAAGCAATAGCATGACGCAGCCCAGAATCAGGTTACGGCAACACCGATTGCCGAACGTCACGATCATGTCTGCCCTCGATGCTAGAATCGCCCGATGCAAGTGTACCTCGTCGGTGGCGCCGTTCGTGACGAGCGGCTCGGACTTCCTGTCAAAGAACGGGACTGGTGCGTCGTGGGCGCGACGCCGGACGAGTTGATCGGTAAGGGTTACAAACAGGTCGGCAAGGACTTTCCCGTCTTTTTGCACCCTGACAGTAACGAAGAATATGCACTCGCCCGAACAGAGCGAAAGACGGCGGCCGGGTATCACGGGTTTGCGTTCGACACCTCACCCGACGTCACGATTGAAGAAGATCTCAGTCGTCGCGACCTGACGATCAATGCGCTGGCCGTCGCCGACTCGGGTGAGCTGATCGACCCGTTTGGCGGGCTCCAGGATCTCGAGAGACGCCTGATCCGCCATGTATCCGATGCGTTTATCGAAGACCCGGTGCGCATCCTGAGAGCGGCGAAGTTCGCCGCACGATTTGCCCACCTGGGCTTCCGCATCGCCCCGGAGACGCGCGACCTGATGCGCCAGATGGTAGCCGACGGTGAGGCCGATGCGCTCGTGCCGGACAGGGTCTGGAAAGAAACCGAATCCGCGCTCGCCGGACCCAATCCGCGACTCTACTTCGAAGCGTTGCGTGGCTGTGGCGCACTGCGCGTTGTGTTTCCGGAAGTCGATGCATTGTTTGGCGTGCCGCAACCCGTCAAGTGGCATCCGGAAGTCGATACCGGCCTACACACGATGATGGTTGTAGAGCAGACCGAGAAACTCAGCGACGACGTCGAGGTGCGCTTTGCAGCGCTCGTGCACGATCTGGGCAAGGGGACGACAAGACTCTCCGAACTGCCATCACATCCCGGCCACGAGCAGCGCGGTCGAAAACTGATCAAAAGCATGGCAGATCGTCTGCCCGTACCGCGTGCCTGTCGCGACCTCGGTGTGATCGTCGCGGAGTTTCACACGCACTGCCACCGCGCATTTGAATTACGCGATGAGACGGTCGTGAAACTGCTCGAAAAAACTGACGCTTTCCGGCGCCCGCAGCGATTCGAGCAATTTCTTTGTGCTTGCGAGGCTGACGCGCGAGGACGGACGGGATTCGAACACCGCGATTACGCACAGGCAACCCACTTGCGCGAGGCATTTGCTGCTGCGTCGGCAGTCGATGCCGGGAGTATCGCGAGCGACAATGACGGCGACAAAATCCCGGAGGCTATTCGCAAGGCGCGCGTCCGTGCCGTTAGCGAGATTTTCCGCCGCGCCTAGTCGCCGTAGAAGAACAGGTACAACGAGAAGAACGTCACGTCACCGTAGAGTTCCGAGTCGTCGTAGCCGACGCTCAGCTCAATATCGGTCCTGTCAGTCATCGGCATCAGGTAACGTACGGTGAGCGATCGGGTCCGTGAATTGTCAAGAATACTTTCCCAGGTCGAAAGCTCGATATCCCAGTTTTTCAGGCCCTGGTCGATGCTAAGCGACACGCTGGCACGATGGTCGACAAGCGTGTTGATCAGGCTGAGCCGCGTTACCGAAATGAGGCGGGCCGCATCCACGTTCTCGACAGGCCGAAACGGAATGCTGTAGTCATACTTGATGCCACGCAGCCTGAGGCTCGTGTTCTCGCTTGTCTTGACGCGGGCCGATGCGCCGAACCCATCAGCATCGAACATGACGCGGCGCGACACGAGAAAATCCGTACTCGGAATAACGAAGTCGAAATCCCGGAACTCGTACTCAAGCGATAGCGTCGCCGTATCATTCCGAAAATACGCAGACGCCCGCCAGTCGTTTGATTCGAGAACATCGGAATCACCCCAGTACGCGGCACCGACGCGAACGCCGATGGGGTCGAAGAAATGGTCGAGCTCGACGTCCGCATACAAGGTCTCGAGTTTACGGCCGCTCACCAGGTCCACCGAGCTTTTCGCAAGGCCTGCAGACAACCAGGTATCCTCGCTCAGCCCAACACCACCGAGGAGCAAAGCGCTAAGTCCACCATCACTGTCACTTTCCGCGCCGCCGCCAATCATGAAGCCATCGGCCGCAGCGGCTGGCGTGCTTGCGAACAGCAACAGAAGGAAAACTCTACATGAGCGCATAGAGAATTACCGCGGCAAGAATCATGCGGTAGATGGCGAACGGCAGTAGTCCGATTCGACTGACAAAGCGCATGAAGAATTCAATGCTCAGGTAAGCGACGATGGCTGAGACGACGACGCCAATGGCGAGTTGTCCCCACGCGACTGTCGCCTCCGTCCTCAGCAAGCCGATCAGCGAATACACTGAGGCCAGCAGGATAACCGGCACGGCAAGCAGGAAAGAGAATCGAGCAGCGTCCTGGCGTTCGAATCCGAGAGCCATGGCAGCCGTGATGGTCACGCCTGATCTCGACGTGCCTGGCACCAGGGCAAGCGCCTGGGCGATACCGATCAACACGGCATCCTTGATTTGAATGCCGGCAATATTCCTGTTGCGGCGTCCCAGGCGGTCCGCCAGGACCATCAGGATCGCGTACCCAGACAAGGTGAAGACAATGACAGCAGGACTGCGCAGGTTTGCCTCGATCCAATCGACAAACATGAGCCCTGCGAGTGCAGCGGGAATTGTGCCCAGCGCAATACCCAGCGCCATACGCGCTTCGGTCGTTGCCACATTCGCACCCAGCACCTGAACACCGCCACGGAGCAGCCCGAGAATGTCCTTGCGAAAAAACAGCATGACCGCGATCAGCGAGCCAAAGTGAACGGCGACATCGAACGCAAGGCCCTGGTCTGTCCATCCGAAGAACACAGGTACGAGCACGAGATGCCCGGAACTCGAGATTGGCAGAAACTCCGTAAGTCCCTGCACGATAGCGAGAATGATGACTTGCAGTTCCGTCATGGTTTAACCCAGTGTTGTCGTTCTGTCCCCGAACTCGAAGGCGCTTGGCGGTTGCAGATTTCCCCGACTCAATCCGAGGCATTTGAAGTTCTCGCCCATTTCCGCGGGCAGAGTAAGTAATTTAATCTCCGCCGACAATTTCAGCTGTGCGTCGGTCGGCAATTCGGCGAAATCGGCAAGATATTTGTCGAGCCCGCCGCCAATAAGAAACTGGGCTTGCGGTACGAACCCGACGATATCAAGCCCGTTGTCCACAGCCGCCTCCGCGATAGCGGTGAAGTCCACCCATGATGTCAGATCCTGAATTCCCTGCAGGATCAGCGGATTATCATGCGCGTGATGGCGAAAATGACAGCGTAACCAGCCTCCCGATCTGTCCGCTGCATAGTATTCACGGCGGCTTGTCCCGTAGTCGAACAGGAACGCGGCCCCGTCGCGCAGTGATCCACAAATATCTGCAGTCCATTGCGGCGCCGCGACGCACACTTCCGAGGCGTAGCCGTTGGGCAGCGCCTGCCCGATGAACGCTTCGATTTTCTCGACCGCAGCAGCAAGCATGCCCGGCGCCTCCCGCTCGACCAGGCCGAAGCCGTCACCGTCTGTGGCTACGCAAACCTGTGCGATGCCCTGTTCCCGGCGTACAAATCGTTCGACCGGAAGCGCATCCAGAACCTCGTTGGCGATGACAACGCCCGAAAATTCCTCAGGCAACGCGTCCAGCCACTCGATGTTATTGAGAAGCTCGGGAACCTCACGTCGTAAAAATGACTCCTGCCTGTTGCGAAGGTCCGCCGATACATCGAGGATCTTGTATCCCTTTTCCGGTAGCGTGCCGGATTCGGCAAGGGCCTTGAGGATGTCCACCGCCAGCTTGCCGCTGCCGGCACCTATCTCGAGGATGGAGGGTGATTCGAGCTGTTCGAGAACCTCGGCACACTGACGCGCCAGGATTGTCCCAAACAGCGACGATATTTCCGGGGCCGTGACGAAGTCGCCAGCACCGCCGAATTTCGCGCTACCTGCTGTGTAGTAGCCGAGCCCGGGCGCATACAGGCAATGGTGCATGTACTCGGCAAAGCTGATCTGTCCGCCTGTGTCACGAATCCTGCCGCGAATGAATTCGGCGACACGCTCGCAGTGCATCGCACTCTCGGCATTCGGCTCCGGCAAGGATAATGTCTGCGGCTGTTGCATAATGCGGTCTTTATAACGCGAATTGATCCCGGGTTCTTCGATGTCGTCGCCAAATAGTCTTGAAAATCAAGTTGCCCTCATTACCGGTGCGGCACGACGCATCGGCGCTTCCATCGCCCGTACACTGCATGCACAGGGTGCCGACGTGGCGATCCATTATCGCGAATCCGGCGAAGCTGCAAATGCAGTCGCTGCAGACCTGAATGCGATGCGAACAGACTCGGCGGCAACGTTTGCGGCCAATCTGACCGACCTTGCCAGCCTCAATACACTGGTTGACGATGTTCGTGCCTGGCGCAGCCGGCTGGATATCCTCATCAATAATGCGTCGAGTTTTTACCCGACGCCGATCGGGGAAATCACCGAAGACCAATGGGATGACCTCATAGGCACTAACCTCAAGGCTCCCCTGTTTCTATCCCAGGCTGCGTTGCCGGCTTTACGCGAGGCGCGTGGTGTCATTATCAATATCGTCGACGTCCACTCGCAGCGACCGCTCAGAAACCACACCGTGTATGGGCCTGCCAAGGCCGGACTCGCGATGCTGACCCGCTCACTTGCCAAAGACCTGGCGCCGGAGGTGCGCGTGAACGGTGTGTCGCCGGGCGCGATCCTGTGGCCGGAAAACGGCATGAGTGGCGCAACCAAGGACGCGATTCTCGAGCAGGTCCCGCTGGAACGGCCGGGAACTCCGGATGACGTCGCTAACGCCGTCCTGTTTCTGGCCAAAGACGCAGATTACGTTACCGGCCAGATCATCGTGATCGACGGTGGACGCAGTATTGGCTGGTAACTACCAGGCCCCGGCGAACTCACGCCAGGGCGGCCCTCGCCGGTCTTCACCAGCTCTACCGTCCATGAACGCAGACCTGGCCTGAACGGCAGATGCCGGCGCCGCTGGGCATGCCCCGGTCTCCATGTAATTGACGGCCGCTACCATATTGGGATCGGCCGCATCGCCCAGCGGAAGATCGAGGTCATCAACTGCGAGGCAATCTGCTGGCAAACCGCCGAAATAATCGCCGAGCCCATCCGCATTGACGGTCTGAAACGCAGTCAGCCGGAGAATACTCCCGCAGAACTCGAACCCGACCTGCCCTACCGGCTTGCCGAAAGTCCGGTCACCAACAATAGCGACGTCAACATGCGACATCATTGAGTTCGTCAGCAATTCGCTCGCTGAAGCAGTGCTTGGTGTCGCGATCACGACCAGCCGCGACAGGCTGATTGAGTTGGCCAGCCTTGCGAACAGTTCCTCGGAATCATATTCCACCGACCGGTCTGCGTTGAAGAGTGTTCGAGAGAACGTCAGGTTCTCGGCAATGACACCGCCCAGAAGATCACCGAAGAGCCCTGCAGTGTTCACAAGCCCGCCGCCGTTGTAGCGCAAATCGACTATGACGTCGGTTACGTTGTTCGCGCGGAAGTCTGCGAAGACCGTATCGAGCATCGAATCTGCGGTATTGATGAAAGCGGACAGCTCCAGGTAGCCGATCGGCGGCCCACCTGCCGTCGGAATGAGGCGCCACTGCGGCACGGGATTGATCGTCACGACATCTTCTGACACAGACGCAGTGAATTCCGTCACGCCGTCAGTTTCACGCAGGGTGAAGCTGATCGTGGCCGCGCTCATCGCTGCAGCGATGCCTTCGGCAGCTTCTATCTCGGCGATCGAACGCCCATCGAGCGCAACGATGCGTTGACCGCGCGCAAATCCCGCAACAGCGACAGGACTACTTGCAAACACACGAGTCAGCCGTACGTCACCCGCGGCCACCTGGCGCCAGCTGAATCCAAAACCAAGGTATTGCCCCGCGCCAAAAAACGCCGCATCCGCGGCCGCGGACCCGATATAGCTGTAATTGTCCAGCGGTTGAACCTGGATCAGGCTCGCCAGCAACTCCGCCGGGCTGTCGTAGTCCCCTATCTTGACCTTGTCCGGCAGCAGGTCGTTCCAGAGATACCAATCCAGTGTGGCGTCACGCACAAATCGCTTCTGATCGCTATTGGAGCAGCTGTAGCGATTGTCATTGTTGTCCCCGCCCGTGGAATATGAGCAGGCAGACAGGAATGACAGAATCAACAAACTGGCGAGAGTACGCATAAGACCTCCTACTGTACGCCTCTACAGAATAACGTCCACGAGCGTCATTGGATGACCGCTTGTGTCACATTCCTGCCAATGCTCGGCCAGCTTGCGACCAGTCCCGGGGTGAACCACGTCAGGGGCGAGCTCTGCCAGCGGGCGCAGCACGAAACTGTAGGCCAGCACGTCGGATCGCGGCAGGTGCAGCGGAGGCTCATTGATTTCGAGGTCACCGTACAACAGCAAATCGATGTCGAGTGGTCGTGACGAGTAGCGGTCCGTGCCGCGCTGCCTGCCCGCCAGTGCGTGGATTACTTCGATCTCATCATGAATACTCCCGGGCCCGTCGTCCGACTCGAAGCCAACGACGAGATTCCAGAAGTCGTCGCCATCGAACCCGACAGCGGCATTCTGATACGTACTTGAGATGACGAGATCACCATACCGGCGCCGGAGCTCATTGACGCCGAACCTCAGGTTTTTTTCGGGAGCGACATTACTGCCAAGCCCGAGGTAGACGACGGGCATGCTTATTACCCCGACTCGGGCCGGGCGCCCCGCTCAATAATCACGCCCACATCACGCGCGCCGCGGATCGCTCCGGGCTTGTTAACCTTGACCTTGACCCACGCGACATCGAACTCGTCGAGCACGATGGCTGCAATATTTTCCGCCAGAGTCTCTACCAGCTGAAAACTCGAATCGCCAATGAACTGCTGCAAGCGCTTGGCGACTTGCTTGTAGTTGAGTGTGTCATCGACGCTGTCCGTCTTGGCAGCTTTGCGAATGTCGGCCGACATCTCAAGATCGATAGCAACGGTCTGGTGAATCTTGCGCTCCCACTCCCAGATCCCGATGACCGTCTCTACCCGGAGGTCGTGCAGAAAAATTTTGTCCATGTGCCCTCTTTCAGCCCCCTGCAGCGTTGCTTCCCGGCGGTCCCAGGGTATTTAGCGACCAGCGCGCCTGCGCCCGGATTTCCGCCACGGACTGCGCATCAGCAAGTCGTAGCGCCCCGGCGACCGCAATCATCGCACCATTGTCGGTACAAAATGCCAACCGAGGATAGTAAACCCGGCCATCGAATCGCGCCGCCATTTCGCTGCGCAGTAGCTTGTTCGCGCCGACACCGCCGGCAATGACGACTCGCTCCAGCTGCTCTTTTTTTGCTGCCTGCAGCGTACGCCCGACAAGTGTGTCGACCGCGGCGCGCTGGAATGACGCCGCAAGGTCTGCTCGACGGCTCTCGTAGCTGTCGTCATCCTGGGTCTTGCGCACCTCGAGCATGACCGCGGTCTTGAGGCCACTGAAGCTGAGGTCGTACCCGGGACGATTGAGCATGGGTCGTGGCAGCACAAACGCATCGTCTGTGCCCTCCTCGGCAAGCGCCGCGAGTGCCGGCCCGCCCGGATAACCGAGGCCGAGCAACTTGGCGGTCTTGTCGAAAGCCTCACCGACAGCATCATCGAGCGTTGTCCCGAGCACGCTGTATTCACCGAGGCCCGATACCGATATCAGCATCGAGTGGCCCCCGGATACGAGCAGCGCGAGAAATGGGTATTCCGGCGCTTCGTCCTCAAGCATGGGCGCCAGTAAATGACCTTCCATATGGTGCACGGGAATGACCGGGCAGCCCCATGCGAGCCCCAGGCCATTTGCCATGCCGCTGCCGACCATTAGCGCACCGACCAGCCCTGGACCGGCCGTATAGGCGACAGCATCGGGTTTCTGGATACCGGCCTCTCCGAGCACCTGCTCCACGAGCGGCAGCAGACAACGAATGTGGTCCCGCGAGGCGATTTCGGGCACGACCCCGCCGTAGACGGCGTGCAAGTCGACCTGGCTGTGCAATACGTCCGCAATCAGCCCTTTTTCGGTGCTGTAGACGGCCACACCGGTCTCGTCGCAGCTCGTTTCGATGCCCAGAACGTTCATAGGCGGCGGATGATACCGTAGGAGCGCCCCATGGCGCGATTTTGGGATAGCTATCGCGCCCGTGGGGGGGGCTCCAACAGGGGTTGGAATTGCCCAGGATGTCCCGTTATAATAGGCGGCTGAGTCCCGGCCATGTGCCGGGTTTATTTATGTTTGGAAACAAGATCGTATGCCCAGTGTTCGCCTAAAAGAGAATGAGTACTTCGACGCCGCCTTGCGTCGCTTCAAGCGCGCCTGTGAAAAGGCCGGCATCCTGACGGAATTGCGTCGTCGGGAGTATTACGAAAAGCCCACGCAGGAGCGTAAGCGTAAGAAAGCGGCTGCCGTCAAACGGCACCTGAAGCGCCTTTCCCGCGAAGATGCCAAGCGTAAGCGCCTGTACTGATAAATACCCGGCTCCGTATTCACGGAAATTGCCATGTCCCTGAAAGACCAAATAACCGAAGACATGAAGTCCGCCATGAAGGCCGGTGACAAAGACCGGCTTAAAGTGGTGCGACTCATTCGTGCCGCCATCAAGCAGATCGAGGTCGACCAACGCATCGAACTTGACGATGCAGCGGTATTGATTGTGCTCGACAAGATGGTCAAGCAACGACGAGATTCCATTGAGCAGTTCCAGAAAGGTAACCGCAACGACCTGGCGAATATTGAACTCGCCGAAATCGTTGTTCTCAAGGATTACCTGCCCGAGCAACTCAGTGACGAAGAACTCGATGCCATGATCGATGAAGCCATTAGCTCTACGGCTGCGGAGAGTATCCGCGACATGGGTAAGGTCATGGGACAGATTAAGGCCAAGGTAGCTGGCCGTGCCGATATGGGTGCCGTCGGCGCCAAGGTCAAAGTGCGTCTCGCCTAGTCGAAACAATAAGAAGATAGTTGAACCCGGACCCACCGGAGTCGCCGTTTAATTCAATATGGCCGGACTGATACCTCAGGATTTTATTGACGATCTGATCGCTCGTGCAGACGTTGTGGAGGTCATCGGCAAACGCATTCAACTCAAGAAGGCGGGCCGTGAGTTCAAGGCCTGCTGCCCGTTTCATGACGAAAAAACGCCGTCCTTCACGGTGAGTCCTGGCAAGGGCTTCTACCACTGCTTCGGTTGCGGGGCGCACGGCACAGCGATCGGCTTCCTGATGGAGTACGAGCATATGAGCTTCGTTGAGGCTATTGAAGGCCTCGCAAGCATCATGGGCGTCGAGGTGCCGCGCAGCGAAAGCGACCGCCCCGCACGCCGCTACGATGAACTTTTTTCCCTGATGGCCAACGTCGAGCAACACTGGCAAGGACGCCTGCGCGACAACCCGGTCGCGGTGGAGTATCTCAAGCAGCGCGGCATAGACGGTGCCACGGCCAAGCGGTTCGGAATCGGCTTCGCGCCCGATGGCTGGAGCAATGTGCTCGACAAGTTCGGAAAGTCGCCGGAGGCCACGGAACGTTTGCTGGCTACGGGTCTCATCATCCGCAAGGACAACGGCAAGCACTACGACCGTTTTCGCGAGCGCATCATGTTCCCGATCCGCGATCCACGCGGCCGCACCATCGGCTTTGGCGGGCGAGCCCTGGGCGATGGTGAGCCAAAGTACCTGAACTCACCAGAAACGGTACTGTTTCACAAGGGTCGCGAACTCTACGGTTTGTATGAGGCCCGCCAGGCTCTTCGGCACATCGAAAAACTGGTTGTCGTCGAGGGTTACATGGACGTCGTCGCGCTCGCGCGCCACGGAATCGATTTTTCGGTTGCCACGCTCGGCACGGCAACAACGACCGACCACCTGAACGTCCTGTTTCGACTTACCGACAATGTCTATTTCTGTTTTGACGGTGACCGGGCCGGCAAAGCAGCTGCCTGGCGCGCGCTGGAAAACGCATTGCCGCAGGTCCGGGAGGGACGGCAGATTCGCTTCGTCTTCCTGCCTGAAGGCCACGACCCGGACTCGTACGTCAACGAACTCGGCTCCGATGCGTTCGTTACAGCACTCGACAACGGCGTTGCGCTATCCGATTTCCTGATTGGCGAACTCGCAAGCCAGGTGGATATGACAACAATCGATGGCAAAGCACGGCTCGCCGAACTCGCGAAACCGCTGATTCACCGTATCCCGCAAGGCGTGTACCGGGAATTGCTGATCGAGAGCCTTGCCGAAAGCGTAGGGCTGCCGCCGGGCAAGCTCGAGAAGATGCTGGGCAAGGCTGAGGATCGGACTGGCAGCGCCACTGCCCAGCCCCACACCTCGATGCGGTGGCGGCAGGCGGCCATGGGCGGTGGACGCCCGTCGGTCGTGCGCCGCGCTATAACGCTGTTGCTCAATCACCCGGGTGCAGGAGACAAACTCGACGTCGAGAAGCTGGCCGGCGTTAACCGGCGAGGCGTCGAATTACTGCACGACCTGATTGAAACTGTGCAGGAAGAACCCCATATAACGACAGCTGGTTTGCTCGAGCGTTGGCGGCATGATGAGGAAGGCCGTCACCTGGGCAAATTGGCCGCGATTGAGGTTCCCGAAGAAGATGATTTCGACCCCGCCGCCGAGCTTGAGGCCTGCCTGGATCAGCTGGCACTCGCGGGTCGCCGGGAGCGAATCGATTTTTTAATTGAAAAACAGAAACTTAGCTCGTTATCCGATGACGAAAAAGGCGAACTCAGGGCGTTACATTAGCCTGTCAAAACTTTGGGAATTTCTAGCTTGAACTTTGTCAAAATAGTATACTTACTCGTTTGTACCGATTACATGGAGGTCCTTTGGCCTTGAGCGAAAAACGTGCAGCAGTTGGCGGCAGCAAGCAGGCGCAACAACTTAAAGATCTGATTGCCCGCGGCAAGGAACAGGGTTTCTTGACCTATGCAGAGGTCAACGACCACCTGCCGAACGATATCGTCGATCCGGAACAGATCGAAGACATTGTCAACATGATTAATGACATGGGCATCACGGTGTATGAAAAAGCACCAGAAGCAGAGGAAATCCTGTTGTCGGACGCCGCCGTGTCCAATGACGACGATGCCGCAGAGGAGGCCGAGGCTGCCCTTGCCAGTGTGGATGCCGAGTTTGGTCGCACGACTGATCCGGTACGCATGTACATGCGTGAGATGGGTACCGTCGAGCTATTGACGCGCCAGGGCGAGATCGAGATCGCCAAGCGCATCGAAGATGGCCTCAACCAGGTCAAGTATCACATGTCGCATTTCCCGCCGACAATTGAAAAGCTGCTTGCTGTAGCGGCTGCAGTGGCGGCTGAAGAAACGCGCATGCAGGATTTTGTCGTTGGCTTCATCGATCCTAACGAACCGGACGAGATCAAGCCACCGGCGCCGAAATCGGACGATGACGAAGAAGTGATTGATACCGGGCCGGATCCTCTCGAGGTCAAAGCTCGCGTCAAAGTTATCAAGCGACTTCATAATCGGGTGCTGACACACATCGAGAAGCATGGCCTCAAGGACAAGAGGACCGTCAAAATCCAGGCGCAACTCGCCGACCAGTTGATGGAAATCAAACTGGCGCCCAAGCTCTTCGACCTGCTGGTTCGCAATCTGCGCGGCATTGTTTCGATTATTCGCAGCCAGGAACGCCTGATCATGCAGATCTGCGTTCGTGACGCCGGTATGCCGCGCAAAGACTTCCTGTCGAGCTTCCCAAAAAGCGAGACGGATTTTGCGTGGATCGACAAGCACATTCGCGCCAAGCGCAAGCACTCATCGACGCTGGCCAAGCTTAAGGACGATGTGTTGCGCGCCCAGCGCAAGCTGATCGGTGTTGAAGAGGCGACCCGTCTCAAGATCGCCGAGATCAAGGAGATCAATCGCCAGATGTCGATCGGCGAGGCAAAAGCACGCCGCGCCAAGAAGGAAATGGTCGAGGCGAACCTGCGACTCGTCATCTCGATTGCGAAGAAGTACACAAATCGCGGATTGCAGTTCCTCGATCTTATCCAGGAAGGCAACATTGGCCTGATGAAGGCCGTCGACAAGTTCGAATATCGCCGTGGCTATAAATTCTCGACGTATGCGACCTGGTGGATTCGTCAGGCCATCACACGATCGATCGCTGACCAGGCACGCACGATCCGAATTCCGGTGCACATGATCGAGACGATCAACAAGCTCAACCGAATCTCGCGGCAAATGCTGCAGGAGATGGGCCGCGAACCATTGCCGGACGAACTCGCCGAGCGCATGGAAATGCCCGAGGACAAAGTTCGCAAGGTCCTGAAGATCGCCAAAGAGCCGATCTCGATGGAAACGCCGATCGGTGACGACGAAGATTCACACCTCGGTGACTTCATTGAAGATCAGACGGTGCATTCCCCGGTCGACTCAGCGACATCGTCGGGTCTCCGTGAAACGACGCACAACGTCCTTGCCGGCCTCACGCCGCGTGAAGCGAAAGTACTACGCATGCGTTTCGGCATCGACATGAATACCGACCATACGCTCGAAGAGGTCGGCAAACAGTTTGATGTAACGCGTGAGCGCATTCGCCAGATCGAGGCGAAAGCGCTGCGGAAACTGCGCCATCCGACACGTTCGGATCAGCTGCGAAGTTTCTTGCTGGAAGA
>Ga0255052_10002472_pt1 | contig 13321 bp, 9 predicted proteins | sample JV7_2_21_MG_FD_188632 | JGI IMG/M metagenome (GOLD analysis project Ga0255052, IMG submission 188632) | Seawater microbial communities from Jervis Inlet, British Columbia, Canada - JV7_2_21 | ecosystem: Environmental > Aquatic > Marine > Inlet | place: Canada: British Columbia | collected... | reverse complement strand
GACGAAGCAGCCGGCGCCGAGCCGATACTTGCAGCGATGGATTCGACGACAGCAACAAAATGTTCCTTACTGCGCGTGCTCGGCGGGATCGGCAATGCAAGGGGATTTGCGGTAGTACGCCAGGGGCTCGAAGATCGTAATCCCGAGGTTCGCGATACCGCTGTGCGAACGCTTGCGGACTGGCCGGATGCTTCGGCGGCGCGTTCACTGCTGGAAGTCTTTCAAACAACCGCGAACCCAACGCACCGGATCGTAGCGCTTCGCGGCTGTGTTCGGCAACTCGGCCTGGGTACCGTCGCATCGGCGGACATGCTCAATATATGCAGCGAGCTGATGAAAGGTTCCGATCGGCCACAAGAGAAGAAGATGGTTCTGGCATCTCTGGCAAGGTCGGGAGAGCCCGGCGCGATAGAAATTGTCGAGCCCTTGCTGGCCGACAACGACGTGAGGGCCGAGGCCGAATTGTCGATGCTTGGCATCATACGCAACATGACCGGACCGATGCCGGATGAGGCCAAAATGGCGGCACAGACTTTGCGCAATAAATCAAATAATGAGACAATAAAGAAAGAGGCGGCGACGGTTATTAGACTGATCGATAAATTCGAGGATTATATCATGGCCTGGCAGGTCTCCGGTCCGTACTCGAAGCCCTTCGCCGATACGTTTGAAACCGCATTCGGGCCTGAAGAAGCTGACGCCGATGACGTGTCGTGGAAGACGCTTGCAATCCGCAAGACCGGCAACCGGCCCTGGATGTTCGATCTGCGAGCGGCTATAGGCGGCCAGCGCAAGGCAGGCTACGCCCGCACGTGGGTGCACTGCGACGCCGCACAGGCGGCAAGGCTCGATTTCGGCACCGACGATGGTAATAAGGTATGGCTCAACGGTAAGCTGGTTCATGCAGACGCCGCGGGCGGTGCGGCCGTACCGGGTGAGCATAAGGTGCCCGTGATCCTGCAAAAAGGCTGGAATGCTCTTTTGCTGAAGGTTACACAGGATACGGGAACGTGGCAGTTTTGTTTCGCCATTCGAAGGCCTAACGGCGGCAAACTCGAAGGGTTGGGTATCCGGGCGAGTGAACCGATAAAGTGATATGTCCATCAATCGGAGATACATTACATGGAACTCAGAGGCAAGGTCGCAGTCATCACGGGTGCGTCGAGCGGTATCGGTGAAGGTGTCGCGCGCGAATTGGCTAATGCCGGCATGAAGCTGGTGCTCACGTCCCGGCGCAAAGAACTGCTCGACAAGCTCGCCTCGCAGCTCGATACCGAGACGGCTATCGTAGCCGGTGACATTACCGATGAGTCGTTGCCGCAGAAGCTGATTGACACGGCGGTGCAAACATTTGGCTCGTGTGATGTCGTATTCAACAACGCCGGCGTGATGATTGTTGGCAGCGCCGAGGATATTGACCTCGAAGCGGTGTGCCGGATGGTGCGTATCAATGTAGAGGCGGTGTATCGACTGGCGATCGTCGCGATGCGGCATATGGTAAAGGCGGGCGGCGGCTACCTGATCAACACATCGAGCATCCTTGGCATGAAGGTTCGCCAGACAACCGGCGCTTACGCCGGCACCAAGTACGCCGTCGAGGCGCTGACCGAAGATTTGCGTATGCAGGCGGCCGGCACGGGTGTGCGCGTTTGCGCCCTTGAGCCGGGCCTTGTCGAGACACACCTTCAGGACCACTTCGCGGTTCACCCGAAGGATATGCTCGACATCAAGGCCCTCGTTCAGCCAGCGGACATCGCCCGGGCGATCCGTTTTATGCTCGAACAGCCCGACCACGTGGCGATCCCGCGCATTCTTGTGATGCCCACCGACCAGGGAATGTAGCATCGCCCTGGCCTTTGTCAAGTAAGACAGTACATTATTTGACTCTTTCTCCCGCGATTTCGACGCCGTCCACCTCGATGTTCATATGAGTCACTCTTCCGTCGTTATCCGTGATGAACACAAACCGATAACCTTCGTCTTCCATGAAGAACCGCGCTTTGTCTCACCAATTAGTAAAGCAAAAGTCGCTGGAATGTTACAGAAAATCACTTAGATTCTTGAGCCGGGCCTGTTTTTGCTCGATTTTTGCTAGGCTGGATTGGAATCTTTGCGGCCGAGGAATTGAAGGAGTACGGCCCATTTTTCGATGAGTTGTGCTTGATAATGATAGGTTTTGACAGGGGCCAGCGGGCGCCCTGAATAACTGCGGACCTTTGGGATGCAGACATCGGCTGGAATTAATCAGGGCCGGGGCGTTTCCGTTTCTTTCAGGTCGTCGCGCCTTGCTTGCAGCGCGGAACTGATTGTCGCAACGCCGAAAGGGATCATATAGGTCAGCATGATTTGGAAGAAATTGGTTAGTGTCAATGTCTTGTGAAAGACGGCGTCGTATTGAGTGACAAGAGCATTCATGGTTCCCACGACCAACGCAATCTTTATCGAGCGGCACACACTGACCTTATCAATGGCATATATGAATAATGATTTCATTGTCCGTTCTAACCTCCACTCCAGCCATTGCAGGCTGTCTCGTCTGTAACTATCAACAGAGCACATGTTACCAAACGTGAATCTGTTTGTCACGCAGCCGCAGGATGGGTCCCGGCGCGCCGGGATTGCCCATGCGGTTCATTCTTTGGGCGGCGACCAGATCGTTGCGGCTATGTAGCGCTCGGCGCGAGGTTTGTCCAGCCAGTAGTAGATCGTAACCAGTTTGCCGTCGGGCCGTTGCACGGTCCGCGTGTAGCCGATGTCCGGCTCGCCCCCGTTGCGGCGCAGCACATGTTCCCGTCCCCATGTCGTGCCGTTGTCACTGCTCAATACCGCACGGATGGTGTGCGGTTCGTCGCGATTGGCGTAGGTAATGCAGAGGCGTCCACGGGCGAGGCGGACCATTGAGGGTGGGTTTCCGCTGTGCAGGCCGTTTTCTTTGACGGGATTTGCCAGGCATTGCCAGCTTAGACCGCCATCCCGGGAGCGGAACAGCTCGATGAAATTGTGCTGCGCCGGGTCGTTGTCGCGGCGGCGCAGGGCCACGAGCAAATCACCGTCAGGCAAGCGAATCGAAGAGGGCATAATCGAGTAGCCACTGGGCGGCTCCGGCCCGATCCAGGCAAACTGGTTCCAGTATTTGCCGCCGGTTCGCGTTCGCGCGCAGAGTGGCCGGCCCTCTCGATCGTTGGTTTTCTGCGCAGTGAGAAAGAGCGCCAGGTCTCTTGGCCCGAGCACTTGATAATCGGTGCGCGCACGCAGATGCAGGTCGGCAAATGGCAGGCGGTAGGGTCCGTTCCAGGTTCGGCCCTTGTCGAGTGAGATGAAGGCCCTGTCGCCGCGGGCGTTCAGGGCAAAACCCGGCGCATCGAAAGCAATGTCCGTGGGGAATTGCTGCAATTGGCCGTCGGGATAGCCGGCTTCGGATGCCGACCATGTTTCGCCGCCGTCGAGGCTCCGCGCAAGCATGATGCTCCGCGGCCGGTCGGGATCGATCTGATGCAAACCTCGTCGCTCCGGAGGCGCGAGGTAGCCCAGGCTAAAGCCCACCAGGATTTCATCGCCCCATTGCCACACGCCGTTATTGGCCGGCCACCCCGCGAACCGGCCCTCCTCATAGAACGCCTTCCGATGCCGGACATCCTCGATGACAACCGCGTCATCCTTTGCCAACGAAACCGCCGGATACGTTGCCGCTATCACAAAAGCAACACAGAGCCATTTTTGTCCGAGACTATTGACCATAAGTTTGCAACTCCTTCCTCCCATTCCACGGGAATGATTTTATTGGGTAGTATATTTATAGAAACGCCGTTGCCATTTATGCCACCACCGTGAAGAAATAATCCATCCGCATGGGCAATCGAGTTGCCCATCCTATTTTCGGATAAATACATTGTATTGTGAAATCTATTGCATACACTATAGAAAACAATCGCGTTAAACAACAAGAATGTTGTCACCGCAGGTTCGGGCGATTGCCGCTGTGACATTGACTTGGTGAAACACCGAAGCCCTTGGGAGCAAGAATTTCATGCTCACTGGAATCGATTATTTCGTGGTAATAGCCTATCTGGTCGGGATACTTCTTCTGGGGTTCTATTTCAGGAAGTTTGTGCACTCGTCCACAGATTTCTTTCTCGGCGGCAGGATGCTTCCCTTTTGGGCCATAGGCATGTCGATTGTCGTCTCCGACATTGGGGCGCTCGATTTCGTCGGCATCGCCGGCTCGGCCTATCGACACGGGATTTCGGTGGGCAATTTTGACTGGATCGGTTCGGTGCCGGCGATGCTTCTGGCGGCGTTTATCTTTATCCCGTGCTTCTGGAAGAGCCGGATTTATACAATCCCCGAGTACCTCGGCAGGCGATATAACGACGGCGTGCGGACGATTGCTTCACTGACATGGATTATCTTTTTTGCATTTAATATTGGGATCATTTTCTGGGCAAGCGCCGTTTTGCTCGACACGCTGATGGGCTGGCCTCGATGGGTTTCCATATTAGCCACGGCATCGGTGGTCGGGATCTATACTTTCTGCGGCGGTCTGACGGCGGTGGTTATGACCGATGTCGTACAGATGATTATCATGTTCGTTGGAGGCGGCGCCGTAGTATTTCTGGGCTTCTTCCGCGTTGGCGGATGGAGCGGTCTCGTCGAAAAAATATCGGAAATGGGACCCGCCTATCAGGAGCATTTCGATTTGATCATGCCGGTCGATACGCAAACGCCTTTTCCCTGGACGGGGATATTGTTCGGGCTCACATTCGTCATGGCTAATGCCTATATGATCGGCAACCAGTCGATTGTTCAGCGTTGCTTCTCGGCCAAGAACGAATGGCATGCGAAGGCGAGTATGATCTTCGCGGCGTTTCTGAAGATGCTTATCCCGGTTCTGGTTCTATTTCCCGGCCTGGTCGCAATCGTTCTCCATCCCAATCTCGAGGATGGCGACGAGGCATTGCCCACGCTGATGCGAACACTGCTTCCGCCCGGGCTGGGAGGGCTCATGTTCGCGGCGTTCCTGGCGGGACTTATGTCAAGCATCGACTCGATGCTGAACTCGACGGCGACGATGTGGACCAAGGATCTTTACGAGAGATTTATCCACAAGGGCGCTTCGGATGTGCATTATCTCAAGGTTGGTCGAATCGCGACGATTGTGCTGTTAGGGTTCGGAGTAGTTACCTCGCCGGTCAGTGAGAGTTTCGAGGGCATATACGTCGCGGTGCAGACGTTTCTGTCGATTTTTCAAGGGCCGATATTTTCGATCTTGCTGCTGGGAATATTCTGGCGCCGGACAACTCAGTGGGGCGGCCTGGCCGGACTTCTGGGCGGAATGGCGACATCGGGCCTGATGTATCTGTTTAAGGATTCGCTGTTTACGATCCAGGATCCGTTTCTGTATGTGTCATGGTGGTCGTTTGTCGCTGGCCTGATTATTACGGTGGCGGTAAGCCTTTTCACACAACCCCACCCGGAGACCCGGCTGTACGGGCTGGTGTATCGGTTGAACAAGCCCGAGACAGATGTGGTGACATGAGACGCCAGATAATGATCTTTGTGACGTACTTGATTTTCTAATGGATACGATGATGGACGAACAAAACGAGCAGACTGCAAGAGACCAAGAGCGGGCCAGAATGAGTCAAATCAATCTGGCTCTGGGGGCGTTTATATGCTTCTTCGGCTCGGTGGTGCTGGTTTCGATATTCTTTACCGAGACCTTTATCGGCAAAATGACCAACCTGGTCGCCGGAGTGATTCTCGTAACAATCGGGGCAATCATGGTCGTGCGAGCGAAAATCCAACTGCGCAATTCATAGTCTCGCCCGTTATATTCTGACAACCTCTCGGGTCCGGGCGGATTCGTAAGCCGCCTCCACGATCTCAAGAACCACCTGTCCCTGTGTCATGCCGGATAGAGGTTCGGATCTGGTGCGGACACATTCGACGAAATGTTTCATCTGGCGACTGTACATCGCCTGATCACAATGCTCCTTGCGTTCGGGCATGTCGGGGACGGTCTCGGTCATGTTCTCGCCGACCTTCAGTTTGTAGCAGGTTGGAAACAGACTCGCGTAGCCCAGCGTGCCAAAGAGCTGCGTGCCGGCTTCGGGGCCGTCTGCGTGCGGATGCCACCAGCCGCTTTCAATGATCGAAACGGTCCCCGTCTCCCAGGTGATCATCACAACCGAGGTGTCATCCACGTCGTAATCGCCGAACTGCGTGCTGATTTTGGCATACACTTCTTTTGGCCGGGGGTCGCCCAGGAGATATCGCACAGCATCGATGGCATGGACCCCCATATCCGCCAAGGCGCCTCCGCCGGCAAGATCCTTATCTACAAACCAGCCGCTCGGCCCCCAGTTGACATGAATGCCGTATCCCTTTGTCTTGACGATCGGGCCCAACTTGCCCGATTTGAGAAGGTCGCGAATATAATTGACTTCGGTATCGAAACGCCACATGTGCCCGACCATCAGAATGCGCCCGGTCTCGCGAGCACATTCGATCATTTCCACGCCTTGCGATACCGAGACAGCCATGGGTTTTTCCACAAACACGTCCTTGCCGCCCTTCATAAACTCCATCGCGTAAGGAGCGTGAAACTTGTTGGGCGTACTTACAATCACCGCCTGAATGTCCTGCCTGCCAGTTAAATCTTCTATGCGCTCGGTGACCGTCTCGATACCGTACTTTTTGGCGAATTGCTCGGCCGCCTTGCCGTCCAGGCTGCACAATGCCCGCAATTCTACCTCGGGCAAGTCTCTGAGCCCGCAGGCATGGTAATGGGCGATATAGCCCGATCCTATCAACGCAACACCTATTGTATTCATACGCCTGCTCATTTGTTGCCCCTTTTATCCGATCCCTAAGGTCACGTAATCATTGAAGCTTTCGACGCATTCTATATAATGCCCTGATGAAAGTGAAATGATTCCTGGAGTGATTTGGTATGGGCACTGATTCGTCCAAGCTATTGCGATCTCGTTTGAGCTGCTGGAAGATGCAATCCGCCGACCGGCTGAGTGTCGATGGATTGCAGATTTCCGTGACAGGATTCAAGACCGAGGATTGGTACGAGACTCAGGCGCCTTCGACCGTCCTGGCGGCTCTTGTTGACGCCCGAGAATACAAAGACCCTTATTTTGGTGAGAATTTAAAGGAAATTGCGACCGAGCGTTTCGACCAATCGTGGTGGTATCGCAACGAATTTGATTTAAATGTTGCTCAGACAAACGCGACGACACTTCTGGAATTCGACGGAATCAACTACGCTGCAAACATCTGGTTGAACGGTCGGCTTGTTGCCGACTCCGCCCGGGTTCGCGGAGCATTCAGGCGATTTAGTTTCGATATCTCGGATTGCGTTCAAGAGGGGAGCAACGCCCTGGCAGTGGAGGTGATACCTCCGAAACCGGGTGACTTCTCCACCGGATTCGTCGACTGGAATCCGCCTGCTCCCGATCGCAACATGGGGATCTTCCGCCCGGTGACGCTGCACAATTGCAGAAATGTGTCCATTGAGAATCCGTTCGTGCAAACCGATCTGGATACGGACACTCTCGACCGGGCGAGCCTGACGGTCAGCGCCGAGTTGACCAATCGTTGCGACAAGCCTGTGACCGGCGTCCTTGCAGGAAGGATAGATTCGATCGCTTTCGAGAAAGCCGTCACACTTGCCGCGGGGCAGCGAAAGCTAATCGAATTTGCTCCTGAGCAGCACAAAGACCTGCAAGTCAATCAGCCGCGTTTATGGTGGCCCCACGATCTGGGTGAACCTGATTTGTACGAACTGAGCCTCGAGTTCCTTATCGCCGATGCCCCCTGCGATAAATGCCAGACGAGATTCGGTATTCGCCGGGTGGAAGATTACTTCAACGAACAGGGACATCGCGGTTTCAGAATCAACGGCAGGCAAGTCCTGATAAGAGCCGGCGGCTGGACCGATGATTTGCTGCTGGCCGATACGCCCCAAAAGCTCGAAGCTCAAATACTGTATGTCAAACACATGAACCTCAACTGCATCCGGCTCGAAGGCATCTGGGGCAAAGACCACACCATGTACGAGCTATGCGATAGATACGGAATCCTGATGATGGTCGGCTGGAGCTGTCACTGGGAGCATGACCACTACCTGGGTAAGCCGGTGGATGAGCGATTCGGGGGCGTTGCGAGTCCGGAGGATATTGATCTGATCGCGCGCAGTTGGGAAGATCAGGTTCTGTGGCTGCGAAATCATCCGAGCATCTTTGTCTGGGCGGTCGGCAGCGACAAGATGGTTCATCCCGACCTGGAGCGCAGGTATCTTGACACCTTCGCCAGGTGCGATCCGACCAGACCATATCTGGCATCGACCGGCGGAGTGGGCAGCGAACAGGCGATCATAGGCAGCGAAGTGATCGAAAGTGACATAAGCGGCCCGACGGGCGTTAAAATGCTCGGCCCATACGCTTATACGCCACCCGTATATTGGTATGAAGACACAATGCGGGGGGGAGCCTACGGCTTCAACACCGAGACCGGGCCCGGAGTACAGGTGCCGGTGTTGGAGACTTTGAAGAAAATGATCCCGGCCGATGCGCTCTGGCCGATAGGTCCGTGCTGGGATTTCCATTGCGGGTTGAATGAGTTTTCCCACACCAGACGGTTCTGTCGGGCTCTCGAAAACCGCTATGGTCCGGTCGATGATATCGAACAGTTCGCCTACAGGGCCCAGGTGCTGAATTATGAGCTGATTCGACCGATGTTCGAGGCGTTCCGTGCAAATAAGGCATACGCCACGGGGGTCGTACAGTGGATGCTCAATGCCGCCTGGCCCAAACTCTACTGGCAGCTCTACGACTGGTATCTCGCGCCGACCGGGGCTTTTTACGGTGCCCGCAAGGCATGTCAGCCCTGTCAGTTGGTCTACAATTACTCGAGCCGGTGCGTGTTTTTCGTCAACGATACGCAACAACTCGGGAAAAATCTCCTTGCGGAAGTGCGCATTTTCGATTTCGACGCAAACGAAGTGCTCCACAAGAGACTTCAAGTAAACGGCGGGCCGTTATCATCGCAGAAGCTCTTAACGCTGCCGGATCTTCGCGACATTTCCACAACTTATTTTCTCGACCTTCGCCTCTTCGATTCGGACCTAGTACAGATCGCTTCGAATTTCTACTGGCTCAGCACCACTGGTGATGTGCTAGATTACGAAGTGAAAGTGGATCCCTGGGAATACTACACGCCCACAAAGAAGTTTGCTGATTTCACTTTATTGAATTCACTTGCCTCGACAACAGTTGAGGTTCGGCACGCTCTCAAGACGAAAGATGACAACAATATACTGTCGGTCGAATTGAAGAACACGGGCACGCAGCTCGCCTTTGCGGTTGAGCTGAGCATAATTGATGTGAACACAGGCGCCGGTGTTGTGCCCGTCTTCTGGAAAGACAACTACATGACTCTAATGCCCGGAGAGTGCAGGACGATCGAAGCGGCATTTGGCAAAGCCGCTTCGAACATTTCACTCGGTGTTTGCGGGTGGAATATCGACAATAGGAGAATAACTTGTGGCAAATGATCTTCCGATTCTGCGGTTTGGCCACCATTTGATTGAGGATCTTAGTTCGGACGATCTGGGCAGGTACGTTGTGTATACCCAGGAAGTACCCTGGAAGCTGTACGGGAACCGGTTTGGAACGAAGCCGGAAGAGACAGTATTGATTGACGAGGTGAGCCTCGAATCCCTCGATGGATTATTGAGTTATTCGGCGGATTTTGACACCGTCGTCGCTTTTGGGGGAGGACTTGCCATCGATTCGGCAAAATTCGTGGCTTGGAAGACAGGGAGACCATTTGTCGCCATTCCCACGGTCGTATCGGCGGACGTGTCAGTTTGTCGTGCGATTGCTGTCAGAGACAACTGGAGAGTGCGATATATTGGCGACAAGATGCCCGATCAGCTCATAATTGACTTTGATATCATCCGCTCGGCGTCGCCCCATCTGAATTGCGGCGGAGTATGCGACATTCTCTCCTGCTATACGGCACTAAGGGACTGGGAAATCTCTCATGCGAATACCGGAGAGACAATCGACCCACACACAGTCGATGCGACTAACAACCTGCTGCTGCGTTTGTTCTCTCATCAAAAGGAAATTCACGATGTCACTGAAGACGGCATTAGATTTCTCATCGAAGGGTATCTGGAGGAAGTCCGCCTTTGCGAAGAATATGGCAACCCGAGGCCGGAGGAGGGATCGGAGCATTTCTTCGCCTACAATCTGGAATATCGAATGCGTCGACCTTTTCTGCATGGCACTATCGTGTCGCTTGGAGTAGTATTGATGACGATTCTCCAGGGAAGGGACCCGCGAGAAGTAGTTGATTTTCTCGATGGGGCGGGCGTTCTCTGGAGGCCGCAAAACGCTGGGTTATGTGATGAGGATATTGTCCGAGCGATAACAACGCTCGGCGGCTACTGCAAGAATGAAGGATTTTGCTATACTGTTATCGACCAGTGTAAGCCTGACAACGAGATAGCTTCGACACTGCTTGATACTATCGCGAACCTTTAAGCTATTGTTGGTTAAGTGCAAAAGTAGTAGCCACGAAGACACAAAGACACGAATCTATGATACCGAAAACTTGGTGACTTCGTGCCTTAGTGGCCAAAAATGGGATTCCGCAATTTTGATTTTTGATCTTATTACAAAGGGAGATAACTATGAATCGACGAAATCTAATGAAGGGAGTCGGGCTGGGGCTCGCAACGGGGACTCTGGGGATCGCCTCAAGAAACGACGAAGCAGTCGCGAACACATACACAAAGGCGACAACAGGACTGCCCCGTCTGAAGATCACTAACGTCAAATCCATTCTGACAGCGCCTCAGGGCATACGCCTTTGTGTGGTCAAAGTCGAAACGAGTGAGCCCGGTCTGTACGGCCTCGGCTGCGCCACATTCAACCAGCGACCCCTGCCGGTGGCTGTTGCCGTGGACAAGTACCTCAATCCATTTGCCACCGGCAGGGACGCCGACAATATCGAGGATATGTGGCAAAACGCCTATACGAGCAGCTATTGGCGCAACGGACCGGTCCTGAACAATGCCCTGAGCGGACTGGATCAGGCCCTGTGGGACATAAAGGGCAAGCGCGCAAATATGCCCGTCTACCAACTGCTGGGCGGCAAGTGCCGGTTCGCCGCGGACTGCTACACGCATTGCAGCGGTCGCGACCTCAAGCAGATCGAAGCGAGCGTTCGCAGGGGGATCGAGAGGGGATTTCGACACATCCGAATACAGCGAGGCGGGTACGGCTCATCTCATCTGTCGAAGGAAGCACACTTCAAGGAAGCCGGATTCGCATTGAAATCGGATTCGACAATGGACGTCAGGCCTTATGTAGAAGGAACCGTCGAGATGTTCGAGCACGTTCGCAGCACGTTCGGCGCCGAGGTCGAACTGCTTCACGATATCCACGAGCGTATTCCGCCGATAGAAGCCGTCAACTTGATCAAGCGGCTGGAGCCGTATCGGCCGTTCTTCATCGAAGATCCTTTCGCTCCCGAGGACAACGGCTACTTCAAACTACTGCGACAGCAGACAAGTGTGCCGATTGCGATGGGAGAATTGTTCAACAACCCACACGAGTGGACCGGACTCGTATCCGAGAGATTGATAGATTTCATACGCGTGCACATCTCACAGATTGGCGGCCTGAGCGTCGCCCGCAAGATCGCCACTTTGTGTGAATGGTTCAATGTGCGCACCGCCTGGCACGGTCCCGGCGATGTTTCTCCGGTGGGTCACGCTGCCAATGCCCATCTCGATTTGGCGATTGCGAACTTCGGCATCCAGGAGAGCGTGCGCTTCAGCTCCAAGACACAGGACGTCTTCTCCGGCTGTCCCACAGTCGAGAACGGCTACATGCACGTGAATGAGGCTCCCGGATTCGGCGTCGATATCGACGAGAAGCTCGCCGCGAAATTTCCGCTGCCCGAGCACCCTGGCTATTGGAGGCCGGTGCGCCGAAGCGACGGCACGGCGGTGAGACCCTAGGCTCTGTCTGGAAACTCGATCTGGCTTCGAGCGGCTTATTTTCCGCCTGACTGTCCCGATGTACATCGGGAGCTACATCGACGATAAAGCCAATATCGCCTGCTTCGCCGTCTTTGTCAGGCGAAAAACCGCTCGCTCTCGGGCCGACGATGGAGTTTTCAGACAGACCCCAGTTTGACCCTGGCTCTTTCACAGGAATTCTGCTATGGAGAATGACCTTCGATGGACCGACGCGCTAACAAGAAGATTTGCCCGTGACGATTTGGCTGTGTGATGAGTCTCGTGACGACTCATCCTCTCCTTTGGTTTATCGCGTGAAGTCTTGTGCTCCATGGAACACGGCCAGCACGTCGATTTGATCGACCCTGACGTAGTATCTGCTCCAGCCAATGTCATATCGAATCTTATGATAACAGACACTCAGATTTGCGTCAGATTCGCTCGGGACAGGCTCCGAATAGCTACGCCTCCGGTTTGGCTCAATCGAGCGCAGCCAAATATGAAGCACACTTGGACCCCAAATTGCCCAACTTATTTCTTGCCGATCCCGTGTCCGTGAAGAGATTTTGCAGCATGCTGCAAAATTGACCTGGACTCAGTACATGGAAATCAGAAAGATTACGGCCCATTTAGGAGTCTCCTCAGGAGTATTCCAGGCTTTGGCGTCGTTATTATTGTCAAGCGATCGCCGAATCTTCAGGGTACTTTGTGTTAGCCATTCTGGATTTCTCGTTCATTCTCACCCCGAAAATGACGAAATCAGGACTATGCAATAAGCCTCTTGCTTACTCAGACGTGCTCTGCCGAGAGCTTGACAGATTAGAGGTCAGAAATATAGTGGTGGGATGAAGATACATGAAGAAAAGAACAAAGTGGTGATCTGGTTGTGTACGCTGAGTATTCTTGGCTTCCATGCTGTTGAGGCCGTTGGGTCTTCCACTCGAAGTGAGCGAGAGGCCGGAGAAGGAGAACTCTTCTCGACGTGGAGCGGAGATTCAATTTTCAAGAAAGAGATTATAATTGGCGGTTCCTGGTCGGATGAGAGGGGCGAGATCGGAGGCAAGCACTCTGTCGGCTTCGAGTTTCTGAAGAAATTTTCAAACACAAAAGGAGATTGGGCAAGTCTTTTTATGCAGTTGAGATTTGTGCGTAACGACCGACAATCCACGTTGATGAATGGCGCTAAAATGGCTCCGCACGATGGTGAAATTACCGGTTGGGGACTGCATCATCACGATGCTTATTTCAAGTACATGGGCCCGTGGAAAGGAAAGCTGT
>Ga0255052_10002471_pt1 | contig 13322 bp, 11 predicted proteins | sample JV7_2_21_MG_FD_188632 | JGI IMG/M metagenome (GOLD analysis project Ga0255052, IMG submission 188632) | Seawater microbial communities from Jervis Inlet, British Columbia, Canada - JV7_2_21 | ecosystem: Environmental > Aquatic > Marine > Inlet | place: Canada: British Columbia | collected... | reverse complement strand
CAACCTATCCCGTGACTGGCAAGTCGGAATTCATGGTTGTCAGCGAGGCGCAGGAACTCGAGCTGGGCGCACAGAACTATGCGCCAATGCAGCAGGCGCAAGGTGGTGTCTATGACGTCGATCCGGAGCTGACGCAATACGTGCAGCGAGTCGGCAACAAACTCGCTGCCGTGAGCGACCGGTCGCTGCCCTACGAATTTGTCGTGCTCAATAATTCGGTGCCGAATGCCTGGGCATTGCCGGGCGGCAAGATTGCGATAAACCGCGGCCTGCTTACGGAGCTGAATTCAGAGGCGGAGCTTGCGGCTGTGCTCGGCCACGAAATCGTACACGCGGCGGCGAAGCATTCCGCGAAGCAAATGTCGCGTGGTGTGCTCCTGCAAAGCGCCGTACTCGCAACAGCGGTGATGACGGGAGGCTCGGATTACGGCGACCTCGCGGTCGGCGGCGCGTCGGCCGGCGCGCAACTCCTGAACTCCACTTATGGACGCGGCGCCGAACTCGAGTCGGATGAGTACGGCATGAAGTACATGTCGCGCGCAGGCTACGACCCGGCCGGCGCAATCACTTTGCAGGAAACATTTGTGCGCCTGAGCGAAGGGCAGAACAGCGATTGGCTCAGCGGTTTGTTCGCAAGTCATCCGCCGTCACAGAGTCGCGTCGATGCAAATGTGCAGACGGCCGCGGGCCTGCCTGCCGGTGGCGTACTCGGTATTGACAGTTTCGCCGCGGCGATGCAGAGCACGATGGATGCCGGACCTGCTTATGACGCTCACGACGACGGTCGCAAGGCGCTCGCCGATGAAAAATACGATGAGGCGCTGGCGTTCGCGAGAAAGGCGATCGATCTGTTTCCCGGTGAGGCACACTTCTATGCCTTGCGTGGCGATGCACGACTGGCGAGCGGCAAGTTCGAAATGGCGGTTACGAATTACGACAGCGCCATTCGGCGCCGTGGCGACTACTTCTATTACTTCCTGCAGCGCGGGCTCGCGAAGGATGAACTGGGCAATACCGACAGCGCAGTGTCCGATCTCAATCGTAGTATCGAGTTGTTTCCGACCGCGCCCGCGCACTATGCCCTCGGCGACATAGAGGCAGGCCGGGGCAACGTGGATGCCGCGATCGATCACTACAAAATCGTCGCGAAGGCGGGCGGCGAATACGGCAAGGTGGCCACGGAAAAACACGTATCGCTTGACTTGCCGCGCAATCCCGCTGCCTATATTCCGTATCGTTGCTATGCGGATTCGAGCGGCAACCTCGTTGTCGCAGTCATGAATGAAACGACCGTGCCTATCAAGAACGTGCAGATTGGTGTCAGCTATACGGACAACGCCGGCGTGCAGCGACAGCTAAAGAAAATACTGCCGTGGCGGCTCGAGCCCAGCCAGGTTCGAAGTGTGGCGACCGACCTCGGCCCGTACAGTGGTGCCACGTGTCCGGTGACGGTCCTGGCAGCCGAACTCATCGACTGAACGCTAATTCTCAGTCGGTGGCCGTCTTCTCGCCCATCCAGGCGTCGATTTCGGCGGTGAGCATCGGCAGGGCGACGCTGCCATTGACGAGAATTCGGTCGTGAAATTCGCGGATGTCGAAACGGTCGCCGAGAATTTTCTCCGCGTTCGCGCGCAGCCGTTGAATTTCCAGGCTGCCGAGCAGGTAGGACGTCGCCTGACCTGGCACCGCGGCGTAGCGATCGACTTCCGAGGCGACGCCGACATAGCCTTCCGCCGTGTTTTCGAGCATGTAGTCCATGGCCTGTTCGCGCGTCCATCCCAGGACGTGTATGCCCGGGTCCACGACGAGGCGCGCCGCTCGATAGGCTTCGTTCGACAGCATTCCCATGCGGGCAACATCGCTTGAGTACAGGCCCATCTCGTCGGCCAGGCGCTCCGTGTACAGTGCCCAGCCTTCACCGGAGCCTGAGATGAACATGTAGCTCATTATCGGGTGCAGGTCTTCGTTGAGAAAAGCGATAGAACCCTGCATGTGATGCCCCGGCCAGCTTTCGTGGAAAGCGGTCGATTCCTGGCCGGCGCGACTGACGCCTTGCGGGTTGTAAGTGCCGACCTTGTAGATGCCGGGGCGGCTGCCGTCGGCCGTTCCGGACGAATAGAAGCCGCCGCCCGAGTCTTTTTCATAAGCCGGCGCTGGTTCCACGATGAGCTCGGCATCGGGGACCGTGCCGAACCACTCGGGCACGGCGACTCTGCCGCGCTCGACGGCGGCATTGATGTAATCGAGCAGCTCCTGTTCCGTTTCGAATGTGTACTCGGGATTGGTACGTAAATCCTCGAACAGTGCACCGAGATCGTTCGTGCCAAAGGATTCGCGCGCGATTGCGAGCATCTCGGTCCGGATACGTGCCATCTCCGACAAGCCCAGGCGATGGATGTCCAGCGGGTCCATCTTGATCGAAGACCAATAATTTGCCGACGCGGCGTAACAGGCTTCTCCATCCGGATTCGCCGCGACGCCAATGGTTTCGCGTCCTTCGTACTCGTTGGCAAGGAAATTGCGGTAAGCAACCAGAGCCGGCACGACTTTCGACTCGAAGATCTCACGATAGGCAGAGCTGAACGCCTCATCATCGGAGCGCCGCGCAGGATTCAGGAACGGTGACTCGTCAGCCGGTGTGTCAATCAGCGTGCTGATCTGCCCGATGACTGCCGCGACATTGCTCGACGGGGCAAGATAGCCCTTGTCCTGCCCTCCGCGCAGGTTGCCGATATCCGTCTGTACAAAACGTGCGATATCGGCGAGCCGGCTGAGAGCCTCGTCACGCTGCTCCGCGGTGTCCACCGGCTGCACCGCGAGAGTCGACACGATCATGTACTGCCAGCCGGTCCAGGTCGGGCTGATGTTCCACAGCTGCAGGTGGCAAACGCGCCAATCCACAAGAGCCTGCAGGCGTTCGCGCGTAAAAGCATAGGTAACGGCCGCCGGCGTGCCTGTGAGGGACCCGGGATCAATCGCGTCGAGTGCCTCCGTCCAGCCATCCACCTTCGCGTCCCAGGCCGCTATCGCGCGCGCACTGTGATCGCCGAAGCGATCGTTGGGCGCATCGGCGTAGCCGACTTCGTAGACTTCCTCGGGGAATTGCGTGAAGTAGCCGTGCAGGAACTCACTGGCGATCGCATCCACAAGGGCACCCGGATCTTCCGGGGCGCCGCTCGAGCAACCGCCCAGGACGAACAAAAAGGTGATTAATATCAAGTTGTTACGCATTGCATCAGATGCCGGTCGCTGAGCCGAGCCGCAATGAGACCATACATCGACGATCGAGGACAGCGTTTGCGATAATCGGGGTTCCGGCCAAGCGGGAACAACGTGCAACGGCGCCGTTCCAAAGCATTGAGACGCGCGTTGCAAGAGAGGGCGTTCCGATGAACAAGACAGTACTTACCGTGATTATGAGTCTCGTCGCAGGTTTCGCAGCCGGCGCGTGGAGCATGTCGGCGACACAACCCGATAGCGGGCAAGACGCTGATCCGGCCGACTACTTCGACGCCGAGGCACCGGCGGTGGATCGGCTCGCGGCGCTCGAGCGCATCGTTTCGGAAGAGCGCGACGCACGACTGGTGCTCGAAGATCAGCTGCAGGCGTTGCTCGCGGATTTCGACAACATCGATATCCAGGCATTGCAGGAGCTTCTGCAGATGACGGCGCAGAGCCGGATCGACGTGGAGGAGGTCCGTACGCCGCGAGAAGACAGAGCGCAAATGCGGCGCGCCATGCGCGACTATTCGCAGATGCGCGCCAACCATCTCGTCAATGGTGGCTTCACGGATGCACGCGCGAACCAGATACTGCAGCTCGAAGACGAGGTGCGCATGGAGGCTTTGCGCGCGGAGTACGAGGCACAGCGCGCCGGAGCCGATCTCAATCGCTGGGACCAGGCCTACAACCTCCAGGCATCGCTGCGCGAGAAACTTGGTGATGCGGACTTCGAAAAATATCTGCAGGCCCACGGGACTCAGGCGTCAATTACGATCCGTGAAGTTATTGGCTCGTCGCCTGCCAGCCAGGCCGGCTTGAGGCCTGGTGACGAGATCGTCGGCTATGACGGCAATCGCGTGTACAGCATGTTCGAGCTGAGGTCGAAGGCATTCGACGGCAATCCCGGCGAAGACGTGATCGTGGACATCGAGCGTGACGGCCAGCGTATGCAACTGGTATTGCCGCGCGGGCCAATGGGCATCAGTGGCAATGGCGCGAACATGAATTACCGCAACCCGTTCGGCGGCTAAGTCGCCGGCCGCGCTGGATAAACCCGGCGCCGAAATGCAGAATGTGGCATTCAAAGGTCGCAATGGCTGCGCCGCACTTGAATAACGTACTCCGCTATACCATCCCCAACAGCTTCACAGCGCTGAGCTTGCTGCTCGGCATGGCGTCCATTGCTACGACGCAGCTCGGCGGCCTCGAACTCGCTGCCTGGATGATCGTCTGGTGTGGCCTGCTGGACACGATGGACGGTGTTGCCGCGCGAATTCTCAAGGCGACCTCGAGTTTCGGTGCGGAATTCGACTCGATGGCCGACCTGGTCGCCTTCGGTGTGGCGCCGGCAATCCTCGTGATGAACGCCGGCATGCAAATCGCCGGAATCGAGTACGACACCGGGCAGTTCTGGGTCCTGGGCGTGGCGGCCGGCGTATTTGCGCTGGCCGGCGCGATGCGGCTTGCACGCTTCAATCTGCCGACGGCGAAGCCGGAACGCGGCTGGTTCGCCGGTATACCGATCACGGCGGCGGGCGGTGGCATGTTGTCATCGCTCGTGTTGGTGCTCCTGCATCATGAACAGGTCGCGGCAGTCATGCCGTTGCATCTGTATCTGCCGGTGTTGCTGTTCGTGCTCGCCATCCTGATGGTGTCGCGAATTCGCTTCCCGAAAGCCGTTATTCGCGATAGCAAGTTCATCAACGCCTTCCAGATCGTCAATATTGCGCTCATCTTCTATTGTGGGATTACCCGCTCCTGGCCCGAGTACCTGTTTGGTATCGGTGTGTTCCTGCTGATCGCGGGGATCATTGCCGGGCGTATCTCCAAACCGGTCGCGACCAACACGGTCGAATGACAGTCACCGTCGCCGTACTCGTCGGTTACCTGGCGACACTTGCGGCGCTCGCGATCTGGAGCCGCAAGGAGACCCACTCCCTCAAGGGTTTCTACCTTGCTGGCAAAAAGCTGCCTTTCTGGGTGGTTGCCTTCAGCACCAATGCGACGGGCGAGAGCGGCTGGCTGCTGCTCGGCCTTACCGGCATGGGTTACGCGTTCGGCGCGCACGCTTACTGGGTCATTGTCGGGGAGATGATCGGCATTGGGCTGTCCTGGGGGTTGATCTCACGCCGCTTGAAGCGTCTTGGTGATGACACCGACTCGATTACGGTGCCCGATGTATTGGCAGCGAAATTTACCGATCGGATGCACGTCATTCGCGGCATCGCCGTGGTCATCATCGTCGTCATGGTGGCGACCTACGTTTCGGCGCAAATGGTCGCAACGGGCAAGGCGTTCAGTGGGTTTGTCAATATTGATTACAAGCTCGGTGTAATCATCGGTGGCATTATCATTATCGGCTACACGTTCGTCGGCGGTTACAAGGCTGTTTCCTACACGGACGTAGTGCAGGGTGTGCTCATGCTGACCGGGTTGATCGTCGTGCCCGTGGTCGCGTTGCAGGCGGCTGGTGGGTTCAGTGGTATTTCGGCGACGCTGGCAACTTACGATCCTGAGTTCCTGAATATGTTCGCGAAGCTGGATGGTAGCGGCGCGGGTCTGATCGCGGTAGTGAGTCTCGCGGCTATCGGCATGCCGTTTCTTGGAGTTCCCCAGTTACTTATCCGTTATATGTCCGCGCGTGACGACCAAGAGCTCAGGAAGGCCCGGGTAGTTTCGATTGCGGTCCTGTTCATATTCCTGATGGGCGCGGTGACGGCCGGTATTGCGGGACGTGCCCTGTTCCCCGAGCTCGTCGATCGTGAACAGGTTTTTCCGACACTGGCGAGTGAGTTATTTCCGCCGCTACTGACTGGCGTGCTATTCGTCATCGTACTGTCGGCGATCATGTCGACGGTCGATTCGTTGTTGCTGCTCGCATCGTCGGCGATCGTGCGCGACACGATGCAGAAGATCCTGGGAAGTGCAAAGAGTGACGCGACGCTCGCCGGCTACGGAAAGGTGGTAACGGTAATCATCGGCGTCATCGCGGTACTTGTGGCGTTGTTCATGGCCGAGAACAAGCTGATTTTCTGGTTCGTGCTGTTCTCGTGGTCCGGTCTGGGTGCGGCTTTCGGCCCCGTCATCCTGGCCTTGCTATACGACAAACGGACAACCGGCGCTGGCGTCGCGGCGGGCATGCTGGGCGGGTTTCTGACCAGCGTCATCTGGGTACAGTTCTTCAAGGTAGACGCTCACGGTCTCTACGAAGTTATTCCGGGGTTCATCGTCGGCGCATTGGCCACGGTCATCGTCAGCCGCCTCACTGACTAGGGTACCTGGCACCACATTTCGAACATTTCGAACGTTTGCGTATGCCAAACGCTCGAAATGTTCGAAATGTGGTGCCAGGTACCGCGCGGTGTAACCTTTTGCTATCGACGGCGCTATAAGCCTGTAAATCCCGACTGATAAGGAACTCACCCATGAGAATTTCGAGACTGCTGATTATCGGCCTGTTGCTGATGATGCCCGGTTTTGCCTCTGCGGCCGTTGCGCCGGACAGCGTCCCGGCCACGTCAACGTGGTATTTCCACGCCGATTTCGAGGAAATGCGCACGTCGGATGCCGGCAAGCATCTGTACGGCTGGCTGCAGCGCGAAGTCTTCGAGGACGTTCACGACGATGCTGGAATCGACCTCGACAAGGAAGCGGATCGAATCACCGCTTTCTCCGATGAGGAAAGCGGCGCGGTCGTACTGCTCGAAGGCAACATCAGCCAGGAGTCCAAGGACAAATTGCTCGCGGTTGCTGCAGGTGCCGAGTCACTCGAGACCTTCGAGCACAAGGGCAAGACATTCTATTTCGCCGAAGGTGAAGGGCATGACCACGATGGAGACAATGGCGACATCGAGATCAACTCCTTCGAAAATGGTGTCTACTTCACCTTCGCCCTGAAAGACCGGCTTCTGGCCACATCCACACGCGAGAAAATGGAGGCTTTGCTGGTGAGCGACGGCAAGCTGCCACGCCGCAAGACCACCAACGGCACCCTGATCGTGATTTCGGCCGAGAAGAGCCTGATCCAGGCGGGCATGAAGGCGGACCAGGTCGATGATGACGGCGAGGGCGGCTGGCAATCGAACATACTCAGAAACACCGAGCAGGTTGCCGTGCTGGTAGCCGATGTTGCCGGCAAGATCGCGGTGGAGACACAATTGATCGCCAAAAAGCCGGAGATGGCGGAGTCTCTTGCCAGCATCGTTCGCGGGCTGATCAGTCTGACGATGTTCAGTGACGATATGGATCCGGATATTTCGGAGTTCCTGCAGGGTACGAGCGTCGATGTCGACGGCTCGAAACTGAAGATCAGCGTGGCGGTCGACCCCGAGATGCTGATCGCAGCACTCGACGATTAACAAGCCAAGTAGTGAGGCAGGCTCACGACGTGAGCGATGAACTGAAACTGATCAACGCCGCCAAAGGCGGTTCCGTGGATGCATTCACGGAACTTGTTCATAGCTACCGCGAGCGTTTGTTTCGGTTCCTGTTAACGCGTTGCGCAAACCATGCGGACGCCGAGGACGCACTGCAGGATACGTTCATCAACGCGTATCGCTACATCGCGACATACAACCCGCAATGGCGCTTCAGTACCTGGCTGTATCGAATAGCGATACGTAATGCCGGCAGGCTCCGTACGGAAAACGTAGCGGAACTCGGCGAGTTGAGCGACGGGAGCAACGATCCGCTGGCTCACTGCATCGCCGAGTCGGAACGGCACAACCTGTGGCGAAATGCCAAACGGTTGTTGTCGGATGAAGTGTTTGCGGCCATGTGGCTGCGCTATGTCGAAGACATGTCGATAAAGGACATCGCCGCCGTGCTCGAGCGCTCTTCGTCATGGACAAAAGTCAATCTGCTTCGCGGTCGCCGCGCGCTCGAGGCAGAGCTGAATAACGGGGCTCAGAACCCGGGAAGTGAAGCTTATGGATAAACTCGCCAAACAGCTGCGCGAAGACGCAGCTAACATCGACGCCGAAATCTCCGCGGAACTCGACAGCCGCATTAGTGCGTCACTGCGAAACGTCACACCAGAGTCGGCGAGACTGCGAACGCCTGCTGCGCGCTCACCATTGTTCTGGTGGGCCAGCAGCTTGACCGGCATCGCGGCCGCGTTCGGCATACTCGCGATTATCAATTTGGTCAACCTGGATCGGCCGGGACCGTCGCCACAGGTGCAGGTACAGGAACCAGTCGCCCACATTGTGGTACCCGAACTGGATCTCGAGGTCGAAGCGGCCATGCTGACGAGCCCCCTGGCCGAAGAACTCGCAAAATTACAGGCTGATCTCAGGCGAGCCGAGGAGGCTGTTCGAGACGACGTCAGGATCGACTTCTGAGGCGGTTTCAGCGCCTGTCAATTGTGGAAATCCGCTACTGATTCCTCTATCCTCGGTTGGGGTCAGTTCGTCCAGCAAGATTTGAACAAGCGCGAAACGGGGGTTGCGTCTCGCTGGGAACGAACTGAAAAATAAAACCGGCGGGGCCCTCGTCACTGCTGGCAACACATCGCGAAGATCACCTAAAGGAAGCATGAAGTATGCCTCTTGCTGTCGTCTTGATCCTGCTCGTTGTCGGTTCCTTACTCTTTCACGTATTCAGCCCCTGGACATTTACTCCGCTAGCCTCGAACTGGGGCATGGTCGATTTCACGGTCGATATTACGCTGTGGGTGACAGGCGTGGTGTTCGTCGCAGTCAACCTGTTCATGGCCGCCTGCATCATCAAGTTCCGGTATAAGAAAGAGGCGCGCGCCAAATACGAGCCCGAGAACAAGAAGCTCGAGACATGGCTTACGATGCTGACTGCCGTTGGCGTCGCTGCGATGTTGACGCCGGGGCTCCTCGTGTGGGCGAAGTTCGTCAACGTGCCCGAGGACGCCCACGAAGTCGAGGCGGTCGGCCAGCAATGGCACTGGTCGTACCGGTTTCCGGGCGAGGACGGCAAGTTCGGCGAGGTAAGGGCCGAACTGATCTCGATGGAAAACTCGTTCGGCATGGTCGCCGAAGATCCGAACGGCCAGGACGATGTACTCGTCAAGAATCCGGAAGTCCGAATTCCGGTGAACAAGCCTGTCAAGCTCCTGCTGCGCTCCAAAGACGTCCTGCACGACTTCGCGGTCGCTCAGTTCCGCGTCAAAATGGACCTGATCCCGGGCATGCAGACCTTCCTCTGGCTGACGCCGACGGAAACGGGTCGCTTCGAAGTGCTCTGCGAGGAACTCTGCGGAATCGCGCATCATACGATGCGTGGTGCCGTCATCGTCGAAGAGCAGGGAGACTTCGAGTCCTGGCTCGCCGGGCACCCGACCTATGCCGACACCCTTAACCGCCAGCCGGGTGATGCCGTCGCGGGCAAAGGGCAGTACATCGTGTGCGCCGCCTGTCACGGCCAGAACGGCGAGGGGATGCAGGCGCTAAATGCTCCGAAATTGGCGGGTCAGAGCGAGTGGTACCTGCGTCGCCAACTCGAGAACTACAAGGCCGGGTTGCGCGGTACGCACGAGGACGATCTGTACGGAAGAACCATGGCGCCGATGGCAAATTCACTGGCGACTGACGAGGCCATCAGCAACGTCATCGCACATATCCAGTCGATGCCGGACACGCCGGCACCTGCGACTATCGATGGTGATGTGGCCAACGGCGAGCGCCTGTATCGCGTGTGCGCATACTGTCACGGCGCTGACGGCATGGGCGTGCAGGCGATGAATGCGCCGCGAGCGGCCGGGATGACCGATTGGTACCTTGCGCGCCAGCTACAAAATTTCAGGGATGGCGTTCGTGGTTCGCACACGAGCGATTTCTACGGCATGCAGATGGGTTTCATGGGCCGCATCCTGCAGGGCGACCAGGCGATCAACGATCTCGTCGCCTATATCAACACTCTCTAGGAGCTAAACCGGATGGCATACGTTTCAATCGCCGATCGCGATCACGAAATCGAACATCACGATCCGCAAACGTTTATTTCGAAATACATCTGGAGCCAGGACCACAAGGTCATCGCGGTGCAGTACGGCATCACGGCGATTTTCGTCGGCATCATCGCCATGATCCTGTCCGTGATAATGAGATTGCAACTCGGCTTTCCGGACACGTTCTCCTTCATCAACCCGGAGAACTATTACCAGTTCGTCACTATGCACGGCATGATCATGGTGATCTACCTGCTGACCGCGTTGTTCCTCGGCGGCTTCGGTAACTACCTGATTCCGCTGATGTGCGGTTCCCGCGACATGGTATTCCCGTACATGAATATGCTCAGCTACTGGGTGTACCTGCTGTCCGTCATCATCTTGCTTACCAGTTTTTTCGTGCCGGGTGGGTCGACCGGTGCAGGTTGGACGCTGTATCCACCGCAAGCCATCATGCCGGGAACGCCGGGCATCGACTTCGGGATTCTGCTGATGCTCCTTTCTCTCGTCGTGTTCATCGTGGCGTTCACGATGGGTGGTCTTAATTATGTGACGACCGTGTTACAGGCGCGCTGCCGAGGCATGACGCTGATGCGCATGCCGCTATCAGTGTGGGGCATCTTCATCGCGACAATCCTCGGTCTGCTGGCATTCCCGGCGCTGCTGGTTAGCGGCATCATGATGCTCCTCGACAAGACCATCATGACGAGTTTCTTCATGCCGGCGGTGAGTTCCATGGGCGCGAATCCCGGTTATACGGGTGGCAGCCCGATCCTGTTCCAGCACCTGTTTTGGTTCTTTGGCCATCCCGAGGTCTACATCGTGGCCTTGCCCGCATTCGGCATCGTCTCTGATCTCCTGAGCACGCACGCGCGCAAGAATATCTTCGGTTATCGCATGATGGTGTGGGCCATCGTCGCCATTGGCGGCCTCAGTTTTATCGTCTGGGCACATCACATGTACGTCAGCGGCATGAACCCATACTTCGGCTTCTTCTTTGCGACGACGACCCTCATCATCGCTGTGCCGACGGCGCTCAAAGTGTACAACTGGGTGCTGACGTTGTGGGAGGGCAACATTCATCTCAGGGTGCCGATGCTGTTTGCGATCGGATTTGTCTTCACGTTTATTCACGGTGGTCTGACCGGCCTGTTCCTCGGCAATGTCACGATCGATCTGCCGCTGTCGGACACATACTTCGTTGTCGCTCACTTCCACATGGTGATGGGCGTGTCACCGGTCCTCGTCGTCTTCGGTGCGATCTACCACTGGTACCCGAAGATCACGGGCAAGATGTTCAACGAGACGCTCGGCAAGTGGCATTTCTGGATGACCTTCCTCGGCACCTACTCGATTTACCTGCCGATGCATTATCTCGGCTTCCAGGGTGTTCCCCGCCGCTACTTCGCGATGGGCAATACCGAATTCATGCCGGCCTCTGCACAGGACCTGAATGCCTTCATCACGATGTCCGCACTCTTCGTTGCTGTGACCCAGATACTGTTCTTCGTCAACATGATCTGGAGCCTGAAAAGCGGCAAGAAGGCGGACCCGAATCCATGGGGCGCCACGACACTCGAGTGGCTTACCCCGGACACGCCGCCGAAGCATGGCAACTGGGGACATGATTTGCCCGAAGTGCATCGCTGGGCTTACGACTACAGTGTGCCGGGTCATCCGGATGACTTCATTCCCCAGACAGTACCGCCAAGCGAGGCGCCCGCCGGGCGGGACCACGGAGTCGAGCACTAGTGGAATTCATTCTCCTCATCCTCGCGGTCATGCTTGCCACGTTTTTCGGCTGGATCCTGAAGCAGTCGTTCAATGTCCAGCCGTGGGTCGCCGAACCTGTGGACGAGACCGCCAACCAGGCGCCGCTGGGCGCCAACTCCAAAACCGTGGCGCTTACGACATTCCTTGCGGTTGTCACGTCGTTCTTCGCGCTGATCATGAGTGCCTACGGCCTGCGCATGGACTATGGCGACTGGGTGCCGCTGACGGAACCACAGTTGCTGTGGATTAACACGGGCATGCTGCTCCTCGCCAGCCTGGCATTCCAGTGGACTCGAAATGGCGCAGTCAGTGGCAGTACATCGCGCCTGAAGCCCGGTCTGCTGGTGACCGGCTTCCTGACAATCGTGTTTCTCGGTGGCCAGTTTGTCGCATGGCGCATGTTGTCAGCCTCCGGGCAATACGTATTCAGCAATCCGGCAAATGCATTCTTCTACCTGCTGACGGTGGCGCACGCGGTGCACATCCTCGGCGGTTTGTACGTGTGGGGGCGCGCAACGCTGCGTGTCTTTAACGGCGCACACCCGGACTCGGTCCGCGAGAGCGTCGTGCTTTGCACCGTTTACTGGCATTACCTGCTGCTCGTGTGGCTGGTGATGTTCGGTTTGCTGTTATCGACCTGAACCATAAGGACTCTGATCTATGTCTGAAGCAGTGATGGATAGTTTGGCCGCAGCGCCCGGCATGCAAGGCGTCGCCGGCGACTTCTCGCGGGACAAGCAGGTATTCGGCGTGCCCTGGGGCAAGGCGATGATGTGGATCTTCCTGCTGAGTGACACGTTCATCTTCAGTTGCTTCCTGGTGTCCTATATGTCCGTACGCATTACGACAACGGACCCATGGCCGATACCGAGCGAGGTGTTTGCGCTGTCCTTCGGTGGCGAACCGATCCCGCTGATTCTCATCGCGATCATGACGATGATCCTGATCACCTCCTCGGGCACGATGGCGATGGCCGTCAACATGGGCTATCGCGCTAACAAGAACATGGCATTCTGGCTGCTCGTCGCAACGGCTCTTCTGGGCGCGTCATTCGTCGGCATGCAGGCCTTCGAGTGGACCAAGCTCATCGTCGAAGAGGGTGTGCGCCCCTGGGCCAATCCGATGGGTGCGGCGCAATTCGGTTCCAGTTTCTTCATGATCACAGGTTTTCACGGCATGCACGTGTCGGCCGGTGTCATTTACCTGCTGTGGGTTGCCATTCGCGTGAAATCCGGTGTTTATGAACGGCGCGGCGGCAACTACGAGATCGTCGAGATTGCCGGGCTCTACTGGCACTTCGTCGACCTCGTCTGGGTATTCATCTTCGCGTTTTTCTATCTCTGGTAAGGGACGTCCAATGGCACACGAAGAAGGACAACAACACCCGATCAAGATCTACCTGTGGATC
>Ga0255052_10002470_pt1 | contig 13323 bp, 9 predicted proteins | sample JV7_2_21_MG_FD_188632 | JGI IMG/M metagenome (GOLD analysis project Ga0255052, IMG submission 188632) | Seawater microbial communities from Jervis Inlet, British Columbia, Canada - JV7_2_21 | ecosystem: Environmental > Aquatic > Marine > Inlet | place: Canada: British Columbia | collected... | reverse complement strand
CCGTACGCCGAGGAGATCACGGACCCGCTGCACCAGCTCCGGATCCAGCTCCTCGCCAAACTCAGTCTGAAGATCGAGCATCGTCTTCCTGGCCAGATCGAGGGCCCGGGATCGCTGCTGTTCGTAGATGATGAGCCGGTGATCCACCTCGGGGATCTCTTCCTCGAGGCCTTGGATGATGTCGGTGACGTATCCTGGCTCGGGGAAGTCTTCGGGAATGTCTGGCCACCAGCGGGTTACGCTACCTCGACTGCCGTAGGCCTCGAACTTGCGGCTGGTCAACTCGGCGATGCGGTTGAGCTGCGCCTGGTGATGCCGGGTGGTGTCGAGCGCCTTGACCGTTCGCTCGGAGCCGGCGACGATGCCGTCCGATGCCCACAGCGTCTCCGCGAGTTCCACGGTTTCGGCCGCGATCGGGGCCAGCTTCGGTAGCTCCTCGGACAGCTGCCGGCTCTGCTCTCGAATCCGTCCGAGCTCTTCCCGTGCCCGCTCGACGCGCAGCTCATGGGTTGCCTCCTCGAGCATGTCCACCAGCTCTTGACTGAAGGAGACCCGCCGCTGGGCGAGGTCGGTCTCCAGCGGAATCAGCGCGCTGCGGTCTGAGAGAAGAACGAGCCTGGCGCGGAGCATCTCGATCTCGCTGAGCGCGGCCTCCCGTCGTGCGAGGGTGTTCAGGCGTGCGGCCGCCTTGAGCTCGGTCCTCGCAGCGTACTCTGCACGCTGGCGCAGCTCGTCGTTGAAGAGCTCGATCTCCAGGTCGAGTTCTCCGAGTCGTTGCGAGATTTCGTTACGAGCCTTCGTCCGATCTTCGGCGAGGCGTTGCTGATTGCGGAGTGCCGAGCGGTTGGCGGTGAGTCGGGCACGTTCACGGGCCATCGCGTCCTCGCCCTGCGCCACCGTCGGATTCGCCGGCAACGGGAGCTGTGGCCGACGTTCTGGTTTTTCGAGCTCGTCCCTGAGGCGTGCCACTACGCGATCGATGCCGGCTCGATCGCGGTCGAAGGCGCCGGCCGCGGCCCGGTTGTCGGCGGCCTTCTCGAGCGAGCTGATGGCGATGTCGTAAAGCTCGAGAATCTGGGTACGGAGGTCGTCCGCCAGGGCGGGGTCCCTCTCGGTCTCGGCCCGAAGTTGGCGGACTTGCGGGAGGCTGATTTTGTCTTCCGTCGTGGTGCTTGTCTGAGCAGAAACCGGCAGTGCCGACGACAGCAACAGTACCGCGAGCACGACCCTTAACCGAGTCAATCTCATGAATCACTCCCCATTCGAACGATGCATCGAGGCGGTCAGTCCTCGGCCTTCGCCTCGGCCTTCAGCTGCCGCCGGACCTCATCCTGCTCAGCCAGGAGGCTGTAAACCGTATAGTACTTGAAGATATTACTCACGTACTGTACGGGCTCTCGACCCACCTCATTGGCCACGACCACCTCGACGTTGCGGAACCACACATTGGGGTCGTAGCCACTCTCGGCAGCCTTGGCGCGCAGACGCCGGATGCGGTTCGGGCCTGCGTTGTAAGAGGCGAAGGCGAAGAGGGTCCTGTTGACCTCATCGATCTCCGGGTCGTCGAAATAGTGGTCGACGATGTAGCGGAGGTACTTGGCGCCGGCATGGATGTTGTTGTCGATGGTTGAGATGTCGGGAATACCGACCGACTTGTCGGCGGCGGTGCTCGGCAACATCTGCATGATGCCGATCGCACCCGCCCTGCTGACGACGCTCTGATCCAAACCCGATTCCTGATAAGCCTGCGCTGCCACCATGAGATAGTCGAATGTGTAGCGATCACCGTATTTCCTGAAGAGGTTGATGACCTCGTCGAGCCGTTTGCGTTCTTCGTCGGCAAGGGCGTTCTTGACATACTTCGTGTCCTGGAGATAGCGCTTGAGAAGCATGTTGCCGAGCAGTCTTCCTTCCCGGTTGGCTTTCACGAAGCGGTCCACATGCTCCTTGAAACCGGCGGCATCGCGGCGGATCGCCCAACCGAGGTTTCGGCCGGTCGCAACCGCGAGATCCTCATGGACCACGATATCGGGCAACACCTGCGCCCAGAACCTCGCCAGATAGCCGTCGGCAATGGTGATCTTGATCAAACCCGCGTTAACCATCTCGAGGAGATCTTCGGTCTCGAGATACTCGCTCGCCGCTGCGATCTCGATCTCGTCGAGACCGCGCTCGTGGAACGACGCGTTGAGCTGGCTCAGGCTCTCCCAGAAACTGCTGGAAGGCCTGACAAACACCCTCTTACCGGAGAGATCATCCAGGCCGTTGATGGCCGGCGAGCGAGGACCAGTCACGACGAGCTCGCTGACATTCGATGCGGCGGGCACCGAAAAGTCCACCCGCTTGGATCGTTCCGGGGTGATTGTCAGTGATGCGACCGCCATGTCGCCCCGCCCCTCCTCGAGGAACGGGATGAGCTGGTCACGCAGCACCGGAATTGCCGCCACCTGCATCGGCCGCCGCCCGAGCCGCAGCTCCTTATTGAGGGCCTTCTCGAACTCCCTCAGTGCGTCGGCGGTGATGCCGCGCTGGGTACCGCCATCGAGAAAGAAATTGGTGTTGTTGTGAGTCACGAGCACCCGGATGACCCGGTTCTCGACCATCGCGTCGAAGTCGCCGTGAAACGGCTCCATCATCTCCGCCACCAGCGCCGGTGGCACGGCTGCGATCGGTTGCGGCGTCACTGCGGCCTCCGTTGATGGTGTTGCGGCTTCAGCGCCGGTCAGCATGGGTGGCTGATCTCCACCGCAGCCAAAGAAGATCAGGAGTGCCACACACAGTGAGAAAAACCACCGCTCATTATCGAGTGCCATGTCACACCCCCGTCGTTCACGTTGTGATGCTTTCTGTGCCGCGGACAACGGTACCTTGTTTATTGGCGTGGGGGTAGAGATCGCGGCTACTCCAAGAGCCGCGGCTCGAGGAATTCCCAGATCCGCCGGCGCATCCAGCTGAGGCCGAGCGGAGTCATGGAGTAGAACGCCGGCGCGTGATCGTAGTCCATGCTGATTCGTTCGGGTTTGCCGAGCGCGAGCCAAAGATCTTCCCGCGATTTTTCAGGCACGCATTTGTCGCGGCCGGCTTCGATGATCAGCACACGTCGTGGATCGACCCGGTCCGGATAATTGGCCGGATCCACCACGCTCATAATCGGCTCGAGTTGGGCCGCGAGTTCTTCCCGGCTCCAACCGAAAGTCTCCGCCGCTTTCGCCTGCACCCTTGTGGCTCGCTTGCCGTCGCAGTAGGCGACCACGAGATGTTGGTGACTGCCCCCCATGACCGACACCGTGGCCGCCAACCGGGGTTCCTGGGTGGCGATTGTCCCGGCGACGACGGCGCCGAGGCTGCAGCCGATCAGCGCCACCCGGTCGGCCTCAATCTCGGGCCGCTGTTCAGCCCAGTCGATCAGCCGGCGCACATCGACGATGGTGACCCGCTGGCGTTCGATAGCTTCTCGCCCCAGCTCGAGAAACTCGGTCTCGTCAGCGGCGACGATGAGACCGGGCCAATCTGTGAGGTGGGTGTCACCCTGGAGGTGGAGCACATGAACGGCACCATTGCTGCGCCGCTGGATGCTCGAGCTGAATTTCCGCGGTGGATAGGTGAAGGAGCCCCAGATTGGCAGGACAATGACCAACGGGTGCGATCCCGGCAGGGTGCTCCGGTAGTACCTCGCCGTGACGAGGTTGTCGTGTTGGCCGTTGTCGCCGACGGAGGGAATCTCAAGCAGCCGGAACTCGTACTTCGACGTCGCGCCGGTGCCCGCAACATGATTGGTGAAGGGCACGTCGTTCTTTTCGTATGTGAAGGCCTGCGCGGTCTCGAACGATCGGTGTCTCTGGACATCGCCCGCATCGACGTACGGCGTCCGCACATGGCTGGTGAAGCACCCGGTTGTCGCGAACGACGCGGCCAACGCCGTGACTATTACGCGAGTCACCGTGCCCGACAATGCCTGTATGCGAGAGGCCATACGGTCATCATTCTAACTCGATCCTGTGAGTTGCGCGTGAAAAGGGCTACCAGCTAAAACAGGTACAAGGTGCAAGGTACAAGGCGCAAGGCCCAGGAAAGGTTCACCGTCCTTGACGAACCCTGAACTCGCCGACGACTGCGGAGTGAGCTCAAGCCTCATCCGAAGGAGGAGGCTATGAGCCACCTGCTGGCGGCGGGGAGTCGCCGGCACCGGAGGTGCCGAGCAACCTTGAACCCTGAACCTTGTGCCTTGAACCTTGTGCCTGCGTGGGTGGCGATCAGCTGTAGATATCCGCATCGAGGGCGATATCGAAGATCGCCTCTCGGACAATTTCTGCTGGGAAACCGCAGTGATGCTCGATGGCCTCGACAAGTTCCTTCTTGTCGGCGAGCCGGGTGGTCGTGGTGCCGTCGGGCGTCGACTCTGTGAAGTCAAAGTTGTGGAACCTGACCGAGCGATCGGTGAAAAATCGCTCCACCACGACGACATTCATAAAGGTCGCCGCGTCGGTGTAAGAGTGGCGGATGACTTCGTCGAAGTGCTCGATCTTGCGCGGCTCGGGCTTGGCGAGGTAGCCGTGGATGAGCTTGCCGTCGCGGAGGTGGTCCATTCGAGTTCGCCCTTCGACGTCCCGGGGATGGAGCACAAACAGGTTGCTACCGAAGACAACCTCGTGCTCCCTTTCGAGGTCGCGAGGCATCGGTTCGTAGAAGGGCGCCCCGTAGCCGACGTCCACCAGGTACTCCCGCCCCTCCAGGCGGATCATCGAGACAACGTGAACGTCGGGTTTGGTCATGTCGGCGCCGCAAAGATCAGCATCGTAGCCACAATGGTGCAGGAGCTCCGCGAAGTAGGGGTTGTTGGCGTAGCAGGTGCCGCCGAAGTGAAAGCGCTCGATACCGTCGAGGTGCTCCTCGAGGCTCGGGATGTACGAGGCGTTCTGGGTCTTCTTCAGATAGAGCTTCGAGATGTTTTCGAAGGGCACCCGCACGAGCTGGGCGCGGACCAACCGGCGCAGGTGGTCGAGGGACGGCGGCTCCGGTTCGACTCTCAGGATCGAGAGATACCGCTCGAATATTTCTGGCCTGGTCACAACCGGAATTTCCTCCAACCCGCCGAGTATATCGATCAACAACCGATTGACCGGTTGTGGCACGATGAACAAGGGGGAACCATGCAGTACACCATCCACGGCGAGCTGGCCCAGGTTGCGAATCTGACGTTGGAGAATGGCGAGACCTGTTGGGCGAGCAAAGGCTCGATCGTCGCCATGGATCCAGGCCTCGGCTGGACTCTCAAGGTCCCGGGTGGGGCGAGCGGGGCGGCGCGTCGGATGATGTCGGGTGAGGGCGTGGCCCTGACCTTCATCGCAGCCACCGCCGACGGGCAGCGCGCGACCCTGGCCGCCAACCAGCCGGGGAAGATCGTCGCCTGGAATCTCGACGACGGGCCGGTGATCACCACCCGCGGTTCGTTCGTCTCCGCCTTCGGGCCCAGGGTCAACATTGACGTCCGTGTCGCCAAGCGGGCCGGGGCGGCCTTCTTCGGTGGCGCTGGAGTCTTCTTGCAGCACATCTCGGGTTCGGGCACGGTGTTGGTGCACGGCTCGGGCGACTTTATCGAGCGGGACCTCGCCGAAGGTGAGGCGCTGCTCGTGTCCACCGGCAGCCTCGCGGCCTTCGCCGAGTCGGTCGACTACGACATCCAGGGTGTAGCCGGCTGCCGGCGGATGGCCTTTGGCGGCGAGGGCCTCTTCATGACCCGGCTGACCGGACCCGGCCGTGTGCTGCTGCAGACCCTGAAGCGCGTGACGCCCGGACCCAAGCAGGGCCGGCAATCATGAGTGCGCGTTATTGCACGTAGCCGAGCGCTTCGAGCGCCTCGAGAGTTTCCGGGTCCTGATCCTCCGGCGCGACGCCGCCGGCCGGGTAGCGCAGCATTTCTGCCTCGAGGGCTTTGAGCAGGCGGGCACGAAGGTCGGCCTCTTCGGTCGCCCTGTTCAGCCGCTCGTCAGGGAGGCGGAAAAGCTGCTCGGAATCGGGCGTCCAAAGGTACTTCCACATCCGGTCGACAACGCCGCGGGTCCGCGGATCGGTGGCCGGAGCGACCGGCTCGCCGACCACGCTTTGGATGATCCTGAGCCGAGGGGGTATGCGGTCAGGGTTTCGGATCTCGGGCGCCCGGACAAGCACGAATGGACGGTTTTCCTCGCTGAAGTCTTCCTGGAGCGGCAAGCCGGCGACACCCTCGGGAAGCGCTAATGAGAGTTCGTGGAGTACGGTCGGGGTGATATCGAGGTTGCTGACGCGGCGATCCACTCTCAGCCCGGCGCCGACACCGTCCGGATAGCGGACGATCAGAGGTACCCGAAGGGCGCCTTCGTAGAGACAGTCCGCGTGCTCGAAGTGATTTCCGTTTTCGAAGCACTCGCCGTGGTCCGAGGTCACCACGACCATTGATCCGCGTCGATCACGCAGCCGATCGAAATCCTCCAGCAACCGCCCGATCCAGAAATCTGTGTACTCCACCTCGCCGCGGTAGTAGTCGAGTGCGAGTTTGAAGACATCTGCGGGAACATCCCCGTTGTTGATTTTTGCGGCCCGGTTGAGGGCCTTCCATCGGATCACGGGGATCCGGCGCTCGAGTTCGGGGTCGATCCCGCGGCGGAAATCTTGCGGGGGGTCGTAGGGCTGGTGGGGATCATAGACGTGGACCCAGAGTAGGATCGGGATTTCCGGATCAGCATCGCCAAGCCAGCCGATTGCTCTTTCAACGACATTCTTAGCCCGAGGCTTTTCGGTCTTGTCCTTGGGAGCGGCAAAATCGACGAAACCCTGTGCGAGCCCGGACCTCTGGTTCAAAAACCGAATTCCCGTGAAGCCAGCCGTGTGGTAGCCCGCACCGAGCAGGATTTCAGCCAGCGTCACAACTTCCTCGGGGAGGAGCTGGCGGTTGGTCAGCACACCGTGCTGGTCCGGATAGAGTCCGGTGAGGATCGAAGCGTGGGCGGGGCGGGTCAACGGCATCGGCGTCGTCGCGGCCTCATAGACCACACCCCCGGTGGCGAGGCGAGCGATGTTTGGCGTGAGGGTGTCGGTGGCTCCGTAGGGCTCGAGCGAGTCGGCGCGAAGGGTGTCGATGGTGATCAGCAAGATGTCGGGTCGCTGAGGCACGCTCTCTGATCCGCAGTGAATACTCAGCAGAATCGCGACCCCCATGGACGCCCTGACACAAATGGTTCGAGTCAACATGCCGGTTCCCCGTTATTGAACGTAACCGAGAGCCTCGAGCATTTCGAGGGTCGCAGCATCTTCGGATTCTGGAGCCGGGGCTCCGGCTGGATAAAGACTCTGCTCGGCCTGGAGGACCCGTAGCAGGCCCTTTCGCTTTTCCGGATCTGTTAGCGCCAGGTTCCGGATCTCGTCCGGGAGGCGGAAGAGTTGCTCCGAACCCGGTGCGCCGAGGTACTTCCACCACCGACTGACCAGTCCCCGGGTACGCGGGTCGGTGCGCTCGGCAACCGGTTCCTGAGCCACGCTTTGGATGACCCTCCGGCGGGGGATGACCTTGTCCGGGTAGCGAACTTTCGGTGGGCGAATGAGGATGTATCGGTCACGGGGACTGTCCATCACCTCCTGCAGCCGTCTCCCGGGTATGTCTTCCTGCACAGTCAGCCCGATCTCCGACACAACCGTCGGGGTGACGTCGAGATTGCTGACCCGGTGTCCGACCCTGAGCCCGGCGCCGACTCCCCCGGGATAACGCACGATCAAGGGCACCCGGATCGTTCCTTCGTAGAGGCAGTCCTGGTGGGTGAAGAAGATCCCGTTTTCGAAACACTCTCCGTGGTCTGCTGTCAGAACGACCATCGATTGTGAGTGATTACGAAGCCGGTCGAAGGAGCGAATCAGCTGTCCGACATGTCGATCGGTGTACTCCACCTCGCCGCGATACAAGAGCCGCGCGTGTTCGAGCACCTCTGCCGGAACGTTGCCGTCATTTTCCTCAACGACCTTTTTCAGGGTGTTCCATTTGATATACGGGAGGCGGCTGGACAGCTCGGGGTCGACGCCTCGCCTGAAGGCGGGCGGCGGGTTGTAGCTCAGGTGGGGGTCGTAGAGGTGGACCCACATCAGGACCGGCGTCTCAGGATCCGCTGCGGTGAGCCATTCGATCGCAGGGTCTACGACCTTTTTGGCCCTGCGCTGCACCCGCTCGACCGGCGCATCGAAGGCGTCGAAGCCCTGACCGAGCCCCGACGGGCGGCCGAGGAGTCGAACGCCGACGAATCCTGCCGTCTGGTAGCCCTGGCCCTTGAGGATCTCCGCCAGGGTCAGTTCCTCGCCCGGCAGAACGTATCCGTTGTGCAGGACCCCGTGCTGATCAGGATAGAGACCCGTAAAGATCGAGCTGTGTGCAGGGCGGGTCACCGTGATCGGCGTCGTTGCCGATTCGTAGACGACGCCTTCCTCGGCGAAACGCGCGATGTTTGGGGTAAGTGTGTCGGTGGCGCCGTACGGTTCGAGTGAGTCGGCCCGTAGCGTGTCGATGGTGATGATCAGAATGTCCACAGGACTGGGCTTGCTCGCAGGCCGGTGGCACGCGACCGATGCTGCCGCCAGCACGACAATCAGCGCGCCGGCAACCACCTTGCCGCGGCCGCGATCGTGAATGTGTTGGATCACAATGCCATCCTCGGACCGGATTGTAGCAAGGGGGGAGGGTCCGGCTCGATCATCGGAATCGCACCCACGAAAAAAGAACGCCTCCCGAGGCGGGAGGCTAAGTCATTGAGAAAAATGGTACGCCCGACGGGATTCGAACCCATGACCTATAGCTCCGGAGGCTATCGCTCTATCCAGCTGAGCTACGGGCGTACAAAATGGGGTGAGCGATGGGGATTGAACCCACGACCACAGGAGCCACAATCCTGTGCTCTACCAACTGAGCTACGCCCACCACAACTATTTGCGGAAATGGTCCGCCTGAGAGGGCTCGAACCTCTGACCTACGGATTAGAAGTCCGTTGCTCTATCCAGCTGAGCTACAGGCGGAGGTTTCCAGTGACGAGGTGATTAATGGTCGGGGCGAGAGGATTTGAACCTCCGACCCCCTGCGCCCAAGGCAGGTGCGCTACCAGGCTGCGCTACACCCCGACTGGGAGTCCACTCACTCTTTGCAAAGATCAACCACCCGAAGGCGGAGAGCGAGTATAGGTTCGAGGCTCCCGAGGTGTCAATGGCACAACATCGAGAAGTGAGTTAGGAATGAGGAATTAGGAATTCGGAATTCCGCCCACCCACGCCGTTTCTAATCGCCGTGCGAAAACCCGAAATCCGAAATTGATCAGGGCAGCGCCAGCCCAAGCGCCTCCAGCCTTGGTCCGACAATCTCCTTCTGTTTCGCTATCACCTGCTCCGCACCCTGCCACCCGATCTCGACCAGCGCGTTGAGCTGGTCACGCGAGAAAGATTCGCCTTCGGCGGTGCCCTGGACCTCGATGAGGTTGCCGTCACCGGTGAAGACCAGGTTGAGATCGACGTCGCAATCGAAGTCTTCGCCGTAGTCGAGGTCGGCCCGGGCCTCGCCGCCGATGAGACCGACAGCGACAGCCACGATCTGATTCGTGAGCGGCCACTCGCTGAGGAGCCCTTGCTCGTGCATCTGGCCGAGTGCAAACACGAGGGCGATCCAGCCGCCGGATATGGAGGCGGTGCGGGTCGAACCGTCAGCCTGGAGCACGTCGCAATCAATGGCGATGGTACGTTCGCCGATCTCGCCCCGGTTGACGGCGGCTCGCAGCGAGCGGCCGATGAGGCGCTGAATCTCGTGCGAGCGTCCGCTCGGCCGGCCTTTCTTGACTTCTCGTTCGGAACGGGTGTCGGTGGCGCGTGGCAACATGGCGTACTCGGCGGTCACCCAGCCCTCGCCCGAGCCGCGCAGGAAGGGAGCCGTGCGATCGAGCACGCTGGCGTTGCACAGCACCATCGTATCGCCGGCGCGATAGAGGACGCTGCCCTCGGGGTAACGAATGAAATCGGGCTCGATGGTGATGGGTCGGATCTCGTGCGGCTGCCGTCCGTCTGGTCGCATGGGCGTCTCCTTGTCGGGGGAAGAGTATAGCCTTGGAAGAATTCGGAATTCGGAATTCGGAATTCGGAATTCGGAATTATGAATTAGAGTTCTGCTATGGTGACGCCGATTCGAAAGACAACCGATAGGAACTCTTAAGGAGACAATCATGAGAGAGAAGACTCGTCGTTGGGTGATCGTGACCGCGCTGTTGATACCGACCCTTGCAGCGCCGGCATTCTCCGGAGACACCGTGGGGCTGCCACCACCGGGCAAGACGGCGGATGGCGCGTTCCCGGCCCAGAATCACTATTCGCCCTTTGCCGGGCGGAACTTCCCGACCCAGGTCTTCTGGGGTGACACCCACCTCCACACCGGGATGTCGATGGACGCCGGTGCGTTCGGCGCGCGGCTGGTCCCCGAGGATGCCTACCGCTTTGCCCGTGGTGAGGAGCTCACATCGTCCACCGGTCAGCGGGTGAAGCTCCGTCTGCCTCTCGACTTCCTGGTGGTGGCCGACCACTCCGACAACATGGGCTTCTTCCCGAAGCTCTTCGCGGGTGATCCCGACATGCTCGCCGACCCGACGGGTAAGAAGTGGTACGAGATGGTGCAGGCCGGCGGTCAGGAGGGGGTGAAGGCCGCGACGGAGATCATCATCGCCTTCTCGCAGAACACCTTCCCGCCGGCGCTCGAGTCACGTCCGGGAACTGCGGCCTACCGCTCCGCCTGGGACGAGACCATCGATGCGGCCGAGAAGTACAACGATCCGGGCCATTTCACCGCCTTCATCGGCTACGAGTGGACCTCCAACACCGGTGGCAACAATCTCCACAGGGTTTTGATCTACCGCGACGATGGTGACAGGGCCGGCATCATGGAGCCCTACACCACCCTCAAACCGGAGGGCAGCGACAACCCGCGTGACCTGTGGAAGTGGATGCAGGGCTATCAGGATCGGACCGGCGGCCGCCTACTCGCCATCGCCCACAACGGCAACCTTTCCAACGGCATCATGTTCCCCGTAGTCGAGTCGTTCACCGGCAAGACGGTGGATCTCGAGTACGCCAGGACCCGTGCGCGGTGGGAGCCCCTTTACGAGGCCACCCAGATCAAAGGTGACGGTGAGGCCCACCCCTTCCTGTCGCCTGATGACGAGTTCGCCGACTACGAGACCTGGGACCAGGGCAACCTCGATCTCAGCGTGGCCAAGGAGAACGACATGTTGCAGTACGAGTACGCGCGCTCGGCGCTGCAGATCGGTCTCCAGCTCGAAAAAGAGCTCGGCGTGAATCCCTACAAGTTCGGGCTCATCGGCTCCACCGACAGCCACACCGGGCTCGCGACCGCCGGCGAGGACAACTTCTTCGGCAAGCACTCCGGCGCGGAGCCGGGCCCGCAGCGGTGGGAGCACCCGATGGCGGAGGTCGGTGACAAGAGGTACGAGGGTTGGGCCATGACATCTTCGGGCTACGCCGCCGTGTGGGCGACCGAGAACACTCGCGAGGCGCTCTTCGACGCGATGATGCGCAAGGAGACCTACGCCACCACCGGTCCGCGGATGTTGGTTCGGTTCTTTGGCGGATGGGAGTTCGAGGCAGACGACGCCAAGCACCGGCTGCCGGCCGACATCGGATACGTCAAGGGCGTGCCGATGGGAGGCGACCTGAGGAACGCGCCCTATGGAAAGGCTCCGACATTCCTGGTCGCGGCTCTCAAAGACCCCTTCAGTGGCAACCTCGACCGCATCCAGGTGGTCAAGGGCTGGTTGGACGCGAACGGTGAACGACAGGAGAAGATCTACGACGTCGTGTGGTCCGGCGACCGCAAGGTAGGAGTAAACGGCGAGCTGCCGCCGGTCGGCGACACGGTGGACGTGGCCAACGCCACCTGGACCAACACCATCGGTGCGCCCGAGCTGATCACGGTGTGGAAGGACCCGGACTTCGACCCAAATGTGTCGGCCGTTTATTACGCACGGGTGCTCGAGATCCCGACCCCGCGTTGGACCGCCTACGAGGCCAAGTTCTACGGAATCACCATGGCGCCTGAGGTGCCGATGGTGACCCAGGAGAGGGCGTACACGAGCCCGATTTGGTATACACCCTGAAGAATTAGGAATGAGGAATTAGGAATTCCTGCCCCGCCCCCCGGCAAAGTGATACTTCGTGCGGGGGGTGGGGCTTGTATATTGAATCTCGATGGGTAGCAGAATCATCGGCTGGTTAATGCCTTTGAGTCGTTCAAGCGCGGCATTTTGTCTGTTTTGCCTGCTCGGTGGGCTGGCATTTTCGTCGTCTGCGCAGGAGTTGGTGCCAGCGGCGTACACGCCCGCGCCGTACGGCATCAATTTCCTTTCCGTTGCCGCCGTCTACAACAGTGGCGATCTCGCCTTTGACGCGGCAGGGCCGATAGAGGACGCGAGTGCGAAGATCTTGGCTTCGACGCTCGGCTACGCACGCACCCTCAATGTCGCGGGCCGGTCGGCCAACCTTGGAGTTATCGTGCCGTATGTCCTCGGCGATCTCGAGGGCATTTATCTCGGCGAGCAGGCGTATGCGGAACGGTCTGGACTGGGAGATCTGGGCTTTCGTTGTGCGGTCAACCTGCTCGGCGCGCCGGCGATGAGCCCCAAGGAATTCAGCACCTTCAGGCCCCGTACGTTGATTGGCGCCAGTCTCGTGGTCAGGGCGCCGACCGGTCAGTACGATTCGTCAAAGCTCATTAACATCGGTGCCAACCGCTGGGGATTCAAGCCGGAGGTCGGCATCGTCCACGTCATGGGACGGTGGGCGCTCGATGCCTACCTCGGAGGATGGTTCTTCACCGACAACTCTGACTTTTTTGGCGGATTGACGCGCAAGCAGGATCCGATGATCTCCACCCAGTTCCACGTCCGGTACCTGATCAAACCCGGTCTGTGGGCGGCCATTGATGGGAACTTCTGGCGCGGCGGCCAGACCACAGTGAACGGCGTGGTCAACGACGACAAGCAGCACAACTCCCGGGTCGGGGCGACAGTGTCCATCCGTCTCGGCCGGAGTCAATCCCTGCGGGTCGCGGCCAGCAGGGGGGCGATCACCCGCATCGGCGGCGACTTCAGCTCGATCGGTGTGTCGTACGGTTATAGCTGGGTGGGGAAATCATAGGACCGATCCCAGATACCAGATCCCAGATGCTCCGGTTGACACCGCGGAAAGGGAACTTATGGTCTCGGTGCATCCTGCATCCTGCATCCTGCATCGAGTATCGAGCATCGAGTATCGAGTATCGTG
>Ga0255052_10002469_pt1 | contig 13332 bp, 13 predicted proteins | sample JV7_2_21_MG_FD_188632 | JGI IMG/M metagenome (GOLD analysis project Ga0255052, IMG submission 188632) | Seawater microbial communities from Jervis Inlet, British Columbia, Canada - JV7_2_21 | ecosystem: Environmental > Aquatic > Marine > Inlet | place: Canada: British Columbia | collected... | reverse complement strand
GATGAGAAAGAGGGTAGGGGCGGGCCATTTCCGCCTCAGGTTGACGCCTTTGAATGAGGGGTAGGGGAGGTTGGAGACCATCAGCAGCGACAGGCCGAGGACAAAGGCCACGACCACCGGGATGAACGCCGGGTGGGTGACCGGTGAGGGCGAGGTCAGGACCAACATCGAGATCGAGCCGGCCCCGGCTGGGATGGGGAGCCCGACGAAATCGAGAGAATCGCTGTGGGTGCTCGAGAACCTCGCCAGCCGTATCGATCCCGCGACCAGGAAGAGAAACGCCACCGCCATGCCGACTCGCGGCACATCCCAGAGCCCCCATTGAAAGGCGAGCAGGGCGGGCGCGACTCCGAATGAGGTGACGTCGGCCAGCGAGTCGAACTCCTCGCCGAACTGGGTGACGGTGCCGGTCAAGCGGGCGATGCGGCCGTCGAGCACATCGGCGATAATGGCGATCAGAATCAGAATTGCTGCACGCTCGAATTGGCCTCGGCTCGAGGCCACGATCGACAGAAAACCGCAGAAAATGTTGGCCACAGTGAAGAGCGAGGGAATGAGGTAAAAGCCTCTTCGCTTGCCCGTCGTGCTCTTCCGCCGCTTGACTCGCGGCATCCTCACGTCGAGGTGTTTCCGGTGAGCCCGGCGATTGCCGATTCGCCCGCCCTCACGCGGTCTCCCTCTTCGACAAGGATAGCTGCGTCATCAGGTAGAAAAACATCCACCCGAGAACCATAGCGGATCAAACCGATTCGGTCACCACGGAGGACTGCATCGCCCGGGCTTTGATCGAAAACGATGCGCCGCGCCACCAGACCTGCGATCTGTTTGAGGGCGATCCTCCCCGTAGGTCCGTCCCAGACCGAGAGGTTCTGCTCGTTCTCGAGAGATGCTTTGTCTTTGAAGGCCGAGAATTTCCGGCCCTTGTTGTAGCTGTACTCAATGAGCTCGCCGTCGATCGCGGCCCGATTTACGTGGACGTTGAAGACCGACATGAATATGCTGACCTGCTTGGGAAGCCCGCGCCGAACCAACTCTGCGGGGGAGGGACAGACCTTGATGACCTTGCCGTCGGCGGGTGCGCACGCGGTGTTCGGACTGAAGGCACAGTTTCGTTTCGGATTACGAAAAAAGAAGAGCGCGAAAACGCCTAGTGCGATCAACAGCAGACCGATCGTGGGCCAGCCGACGATCCAAACGATCGCGCCGGCGAACAGCGGTATCACAGCGAAGGGCCACCCCTCCGGGGCTATCATCAGTAAAGCCTCTTCGGAACTCTAGGAGGCCGTCCGGCGGAGGCGCTCCATCTGGTCTTTGAGGTACAGTTTGAGCTTCTTGAGGCGTTTCTCTTCCATCTCCTCGTCGGGCGTCAAAAACGTCCTGCTTCGCAGCTCCTCGAGCCGGCGCTCGTGGTCCTGGTGCTCGAGTTGGAGATTTTCGATGGTGAGAGACCTCTGCTCAACCTGCTCCTGATCGGGGCTCATTCTGACCCTCCTTTGTGGGTAAGGTACACCGTCCATCGTATCACCTGTAAGAGCGCGCTACAACGGCGAAAAATTCCCTTCGAGACCCGCGTCCGAGTCCGCGCCCGCGCCCGCGTCCGGATGTGATTATGTGCAGTCTTTGATCAGTGAATTCGGGGCGTGACGCCTTAACCCTTGACCCTTAACTCTTTACGATTTGCGTTCGGGCACGGACTCGGACGCGGACTCGGACGCGGGTCAGTAATACGGCCGATAACCCAAATCTTCGTCCTCAATCGGGCCCTTTTGTTTGAGCTCGTCGATGCCGAAGACCGCCTCGTCGCGGGTCGTGAAAACCATTTCGTGCTGACGACTCATGACCAGGGCCTGTTTCGGGCAGGCGTCAACGCAGAAGCCGCAGAAGACGCACCGCAGGAGGTCGATCTCGAAACTGACCGGGAGCTTTTCCCACTCGACGGTCGCTTCCGGATCCTCCTCGGCGACGATCGTGATGCAGTCGGCCGGACAGGCCGTTTCGCACATATAGCAGGCGACACAGCGCAACGAACCGTCATCCCTGGTGGTGAGGATGTGGCGACCGCGCATCCGCTCCGAGTACTGGCGGACTTCTTCGGGGTACTGGATGGTGGCGACGTCTCGTTGGCCGAAGAAATTGCGCAGGAAGTGGCGCAACGTGACCATCATTCCCTTGAAGATCGGGCCGAAATAGATCCACTCGCCAAAGCCTCTCTGTGGCCGGTCGACGTTGACGGTCGTCACCGGCCTCATCGGTCGAGCTCCCCTGCGATGATGTTGAGGCTCGACAGAATAGCGATCGCATCCGGCACCAGGTGGCCTTCGAGCATGTGCGAGTAGGCCTGGAAGATCGCAAAGCAAGGTGGCCGCACCTTGATCCGGTAGGGTTTGCCTGTGCCGTCCGACACCAGGTAGTAACCGAGCTCGCCGTTCGCCCCTTCGGTCGCCGAGTAGGCGGACCCTGCCGGCACCTTGATGCCGTCGTAGATCAGCTTGAAGTGCCAGATCAGGCTTTCCATCTCGGAGTAGACCTTGGGCTTCGGTGGCAAGGCGACATGGTGATCGTCGGTGATCACCGGGCCGTCCGGGAGGTTGTTGATAGCCTGCTCGATGATTCGCAGGCTCTGCCGCATCTCTTCCATGCGGACGAGGTAGCGCGCATAGCAGTCGCCGGTGGAAGCAACGGGGACGTCGAACTCGTAGTTCTCATAACCGAGATAGGGTCTGGCGCGCCGCAGGTCGTAAGGCACTCCGCAGGCGCGCAGACAGGGACCCGTCCAACCCCAGGCCAGCGCTTCCTCGGCCGAGAGGGCGCCGACGCCCTCGGTGCGGCCGCGAAAGATGCTGTTGGTGGTGACCAACTTGTCGACGTCGTCGACGAACTTGGGGATGTAACCCAGCAGGTACCGAACCTGCTCCTCGAAATCGGCGGGGACCTCGTGTGCCAGCCCGCCGATTCGGGCGTAGGACACGGTCAAGCGTCCGCCGGCGCACGACTCGAGCAGGGTGTAGATCTCTTCCCGCGGCTGGAAGAAGTACCAGAAGTTGGTGAGGGCGCCGACATCGACCAGGGTCGCGCCGAGGCATACCGCGTGGTCCATGATGCGTGAGAACTCGGACAAGATCACCCGCACGACCTGGGCGCGTGGAGGCGCTTCGATGCCGAGCATCTGCTCGACGCCAAGGGCGTAGCCGACACCGTTGATCATGCTCGAGCAGTAGTTGAGGCGGTCGGTGTAAGGGATCACCTCGTTCCAACCGTGGGTTTCGGACATTTTTTCGAAACACCGATGGAGGTAGCCGATCTCGCACTCGGCCCTGGTGATGACCTCGCCGTCGAGTCGAGCCACGATACGAAGCGTCCCGTGAGTTGCCGGGTGGGAAGGCCCGATGTTGATGATCTGGGTCTCGAACTGGTCCTCGTCGTCGGGTTCGGTGACCCAGTCGGGAACAAAGGTTTCGGCCTCGGTCAAAACCCATCGTTTCTCGGGGTCGTAGTCCTTGCGCAGAGCGTGTCCCTGGAATGCCTCGTGGGTGAGAATACGGCGGAGATTCGGGTGGCCGTCGAATCGTATTCCCATCAGATCCCAGGTTTCGCGTTCAAACCAATCGGCCGCTTTCCAGATTCCGTAGGCGGTCGGCACCCTCGGATCGTCCTCGTCGACCGGGACCCGAACCCGGACACGGTGCCCCTTGTCGAGGCTGGTGAGGTGATAGACCACCTCGAAACGCCGCTCGTTCTCCGGGTAGTCGACGCCACAGACATCGAGCAACAGGTTGCAGTCGAGCTCCGGACGATCGCGGAGTGCGCGCAGCACCTCGATCACTCGGCTCCTGTCGGCGGTGATCTCGGTGAAACCGTCGGCCGCGGTTGTGACGGACAGCTCCTCGTGGCCGGGAAGGAATTTGGCCAACGGGTTGGGGGCGGCGATTTCAGGCTTTGAGACGGTCATATTGTGTCTCTCCGCTTTGGATCAATTCCTGGAGCTTGAAGATCCCCTCCATCAGCGCCTCCGGGGTCGGGGGACAACCGGGAACGTAGACATCGACCGGGATGAACTCGTCCACGCCCTGGACCACGTGATAGGCGCGATAAAAGCCTCCGGTGCACGCGCATGCGCCCATCGACACGACGTATTTCGGTTCCGCCATCTGGTCATAGATGCGTTTGACTACCGGCGCCATCTTGTCGGTGATGGTGCCGGCGACGATCATCATGTCTGACTGGCGGGGCGAGAAGCGTACGACCTCGGCACCGAAACGCGCGAGGTCGTAGTGCGACGAAACCGTCGACATGAACTCGATCGCACAGCAGGCAGTGCCGAAGGGCAGAGGCCACAGGCTGTTCTTTCGAGCCCACGCGAGCATCGCGGCGAGCTTGGTCGTGAGCAGCGCGGAGCTGCCGTCTGGTTGACGCATACGGCCTCCTCGGTGAAGTCGCGCTCGCATTATACCCATGCCGAATCCGGCGGAGTCGGCGTCTTCTACAACCTCTCGAGGATCGGAAAACATTGCATCTCGGACATTTGCGTGATAATTTTTCATTGTGTGACCGCTGCGCTCGTGGGCTGTTCACAACTTCGAATCAATCCGATTCGACCCATTTGTGACGGCTTCGAGCGCGAAATTGTAAGGAGAGGCCGAATGGAGAAGCGACTGTTTGTTGGCAACCTACCCTTCAGCGTCGGCGAAAGCGAGCTCGATGCTGCCTTCGCCGAACACGGCACAGTGGTGAGCTCGGTTGTCATCCGTGATCGTGAATCGGGCCGGTCGCGCGGCTTCGGATTTGTGGAGATGGAGACCGAAGAGATGGCCGAAAGCGCGGCGGGCGCATTGGATGGTTTCGAAATGGATGGTCGCCGGCTGCGGGTCAACGTCGCCCAACCGAAGAACAACGATGGTCAGAGGCGCTCGGATTTTGGAGAGCGCTGGTAGTGTCAGGAGGGCGTATATGAAAAAGCCCCGCATGCGCGGGGCTTTTTCATTTCTCAAAGCTAATAGTCAAAAATTGTACGCGAAGCCTCCTGCAAGCTGGGCGCCGGAAAGATCGATGGTGCCAAAGCCAGAGAAATCCTTGTTGAGTTCGTCCTCGGACCACCGGAATCGACCCTCGAAGAAGAAGCTCCAGCGGTGACTGAGCCGAAAATCCAAACCGGCGAGGGCGAAGAGCTCCCACGTCAAACCGTCCGCACGATAGTTGCCGAAGAAGATCGGCAGGTTTTCCTCGTCGGAGAAGTCGATGAAGTACCCCTCCTCGCGGAATTGCCACCACACCATTCCGCCGCCGGCGCCGATGTAGGGACGGACACTGCTGCGCCCATACCGCAGGACATAGGCAGCGGTGAGGTCCGAGAGACTGAGGGTCGTCGTGTGGCTGATGTCCTGGCCGTCTGCATCCACCCAGTCCCGATAGGCGAGGGTCGATTTTCCGTTGTAGAAGCTGACGCCAAAGAGGACACCACCGTAGCGTGAGGTGCGCCACAGGTAGTCGGTGCCGAAAACAAGATCGTTGAAACTGGACGGCGAGCCGTTGAAGTCGTAAAAGTAGTCGTCCCAGAATTGGGAATCGCATTTCGGCTCGGAGATTCCCATGTAGAAACGCCATGACCCGAAGTCGCCGGGCCGCCAGTTGCCCTGAGCTTCGGCGCTGATAGTCCACAGACAGGTGGCGACGATGGCGAGGGCGAGCACGCGATATTTCTGATAGCGCATCTGACCTCCTTCTGCCCGGTCGGCTATGGCGTCCCGGACACTGTACCCCGACCAGTAGCAACATTGATGCCACCCGCACGGTTTGCGCGCAGAGTGCTTTTCGAAGTCGAGAACCTGATGGATCGCGTCGCGAAGCGATATCAGGTGACATCTGGAGGAGACACACGAGGTCGAATGAGGAATTAGGAATTTCCACCCAATCCTGCGGATGCAGGGTACAGGGAACAGGATACAGGGCCGCCCACCCACCCCAGGAATGGCGATTGAATTCTGGGGGGAGGGGCGGGTGGGACGTGCATCCTGCATCCTGCATCCTGCATCCTGCATCGGTTATCGGAAGGAGTGGCAAGGCTCCTCTGCCTTTCCCCCTGAGGGTGTTCCCGGTAGCATGGGAACGGAGGCATCGATGATTAATCGAATGATCCACGGCGAGGTCCACGAGCTGCGGTTGAATCGGCCGCTCGACAATGCGCTGTCCCCCGATCTCCTGCAGTTTCTGGCAGACGAGGTGCGCCGGTCGCCGAAGCAGGGCGCGCGGGCGCTGGTCCTGTCGGGCAGGGAAGGGATGTTCTCGGCCGGTCTGGACGTGCCTGTGCTCATCGAACTCGAAAGGGAGGAGCTGAGCCGTGCATTGGTGGCGTTTTTCGATGCCATCGAGGCGTTGGCGGCCTCTACGGTGCCGGTGGTTGCGGCGATCACGGGTCACAGTCCTGCGGGTGGCGCGGTCCTGTCGCTGTGCTGCGATTGGCGGGTGATGGCCGAAGGCGACTTCACCATCGGTCTGAGCGAAGTGCGTATCGGTATCCCGGTCCCGAGAATCCTGGCGGACCTGGCAACTCGCGCTTTGGGAACCCGGGCCGGTGAGGCCTTGTGCGTGTCCGGCCGATTGCTCGATCCTGCAGAGGCACTCGAGGTCGGTTTTGTCGACGAGCTCGTGCCCGTCGGAGAGGTCGTGGCGGCAGCGCGTCTCTGGTGCGAGCGCATCATCGAGGCTCCGGCCCGGGCTCTCGCCGACACCAGATCGGTTCTGCGTCGCGACCTGGTCGAATCGATTCGAAAGCACCGCGAAGACGATATCCGCCGCCTCGTCGACCAATGGTTCCAGCCCGAGCTCCAGACCGCGATGAAGGAGCTCGTGGCGCGCCTCAAAGACGACTGAACGCTAAATTCTGAATTCTGAATTCGGAATTCGGAATTCGAAATTCCCACCCAGGCTATTAGGGCTATAAGCTATAGGCTATAGGCTATAGGCCCCAACAGAATTGAGCGGGCGGGTGGGCCTTGCCCCTTGTATCTTGCACCTTGTCCCTTGTATCTTTTACCTTGCGCCAAGGTGCGTGGGTGGATCGAGCATCGAGCATCGAGTACCGAGCATCGAGCAGGCGACCGCAACTCAAAACTCAAAACTCAAAACCAAAAACTCATAACTCGGTCTTTCTTGGGGCCGCTACCGGGATTCGTCCGAGTCAGATACAATGACCGGGCCTATCGCCTTGGAGGAACAGCGTGAAGATCCCGTCGCTCGTCCTGAAGCAGCTCTATACCTACGGAAGTCTGGAGAACACGCCCGATGGTGTGGTCTTCGCCCTCAAAAACCGCCTCAGCGATGCGGTTGTCACCGGGATCAAGGAGATCAAGGTCGACAAGCAATCGGTTCCTCTTGACGCCCTCCAGTTCTCGGTGGGTGACGCGACCTTTTCGCCTGGAGAGGTGAGCGCGGACAGCCCAATCGAGTTTCCCCTGGCCAAGATCATGACGGTTCTTTGGAGAGGGCAGAGCCTCGAGATCGGGAAACATACAGTTGCGGTCACTTTCGAGTCGACGCCCTTCGGTAAGCTCTCGTTCTCGGTCAAGGATTCGATCCGCGAGACCAAGGAAGAACGGGTCAAGGTGCCCTACGACCGCGAGGACGACTACAGCGAAGAGATCATCAGCGAACGGCAGGAATTCGCCCGTTCCTTTTCCGGCGTCGATTTCGAGCACGCCTCGAAGTTCTCGTTCGATCCAGGCGAGACCCAGGGCAACATCGAGAGTTTTTTCGGTGTCGCACAGGTGCCGATCGGGCTCGCCGGGCCCATCAAGGTCAACGGCGAGCACGCGCAGGGCGAGTTCCTGGTTCCATTGGCGACCACCGAGGGAACGCTGGTGGCGTCCTACAACCGCGGCATCAAGGTGATCAACCTGTCGGGGGGCGTCACCTGCACGGTATCGGACGACCGCATGCAGCGGGCGCCGGTCTTCGTCTTCGCGTCGGCGCGAGAGGCGAGGGATTTCCGCAACTGGGTAACCGAGCACCTCGACGAAATCGCCCAGGCCGCGGAGGCGACGTCGAGCGTCGCCAAGCTCCTCGACATCGACATGTTCCTGGCGAGCCGCTTTGCCTATCTCCGCTTCAACTACTTTACCGGCGATGCCGCCGGCCAGAACATGGTCGGGCGGGCGACCTTCGCCGCTTGCTCGTGGATTCTGGACAATGTTGACAATGTCGAGCGCTTCTACCTCGAGTCGAACCTCGCCACCGACAAGAAGCACTCGCAGATCAACATCATGCGCACCCGCGGCAAGAGGGTGATCGCCGAGGCGGTGGTCAGCCGTGACGTGCTCGTGCAACACATGCGGGTCGAGCCGGAAAGCCTGCAGTACCACTCTCAGATCTCCAACGTTGGTTCGTTCCTTTCGGGCGCCAACAACAACGGCGCCCACTCGCCCAACGGCATCACCGCGATGTTTATCGCTACTGGACAGGATGTCGCGAACGTCGCGGAATCGTCGTCGGCCATCCTCTTCACCGAGCTCAGACCGGACGGCGATCTCTACATGTCCCTGACCATTCCCTCGCTGATCGTCGCGACCTTCGGCGGCGGCACTAGCCTTCCCACCCAGCGCGAGTGTCTCGAGCTGATGGGATGCGTGGGCAAGGGCAAGGTCAGAAAGTTGGCCGAGATCATCGCCGGTGTTGCGTTGGCCGGCGAGATCTCGCTCGGCTCGGCCATCTCCTCCCTCGACTGGGTGTCGAGCCACGAGAAGTACGGCCGCAACCGGTGATGGTGGGCTCGGCACCTCGATGACCGAGGAAACCCCAACGACGAGCACCACCCCCAAGGTGCGGCCGCCGGAGCCGCGCCGCAGGAAGGGTCGGAGCGCTTACGTCAACATCCCTGGCCTTGCCCGGCGAGGACGGGCCACCCTTGGCCAGGTCGTTGCTCTACTGTTCGGTGGCTATGTTTCTTCTGTGGAGGTCAGCCGCCGCCGCGGCGGACGTGGGTTCCTGTTCCGTCTTCGGGCGATGACGGCCTGGATTATCCGCAGGTTCCTCAACACGAAGATCGTCAGCCAACCCTTCCCGGTCCAGCTCCGGATGAGGCTCGAGATTCTCGGCCCCACGTACGTCAAACTGGGTCAGATCCTGAGCCTGCGTCAGGACATTCTTCCGGATATTGTGACCTCCGAGCTTCGCAACCTGCTCTCTGACCTCCCGCCGGTGTCCTACGAGAAGATCCATGCGATCGTCGAAGCCGACCTCGGGCGGCCGATCGCTGAAATCTTCGCCGAGGTGGATGAGGTACCGCTCGGCTCGGCCTCCATTGCCCAGAGCCACTGGGCCCGGCTGGCGACGGGTGAGCAGGTGATCCTCAAGGTCGTCAAACCAGACATCCGCGACCTCCTCTACCGCGATGCCACCCTGCTGCGAACGACCGCCCGGTTTCTGCAGCTCATCATCCCGCGATACCAGCCGCGGAGGATCATCGATGAGTTCTGCGAGTTCACCCTACGCGAGGTCGAAATGACCTTGGAGGCGGGGAACGCCGAGACCTTTAACGACAACTTCTCGGACATGCCCGATGTTGTCTTCCCGCGGATCTACCGCGAGTTCTCGGCCGACAACGTGCTGTGCATGGAGTACCTCGACGGTCTGCGGCCCGACAACGAGGCGGTCACGTCGTTGCCGCTCGAGGAGCGCCAGCGCCTGATCGATCTCGGCGCCGAGGCGATCATCCGCATGCTCTACCAGGACGGCTTCTTCCACGCCGACCTCCACCCCGCGAACATGCTCGTCCTGTCGGAGGTCAAGGTCGGATTCATCGATCTGGGAATGGTCGGGCACTTCGACCCCGAGCTGCGCCACAACCTGCTCGAGCTCTTCTACGCCATGGTTATGGAGGACTTCGAGGGTGCGGCGCGCCATTTGGCGGCGGTCTCGCAGACTGAAGCTCGGTCGGATGTGCCGGGATTCCGGAGCGCGGTCAAGGAAGTGGCCCGCAGATGGCGCCGGCAGGCGCGTTTCGAAGACTTCTCCGTCGCCCTCCTGATTCTCCATTGCATCCAGCTCGGTGCCCGCTACCACCTCTATTTCCCGGTCGAGATGGTGCTGATGATCAAGGCGCTGGTCACCCAAGAGGGCGTCGGTTATCTGCTCGACCCGGACTTCAACGTGGCTGAGGTGTCGCAGCGCCACATCCGGGATATCTTCCGCCAGGAGTACTCTCCTGCGCGGCTGATGAAAGAGGGTCTCCGCGTGGCCCCCGACCTTTTCGATGCGGCCCTCAAGCTGCCGCTGCTGGTGTCCGAGGGTCTCACGATGATGGAGGAGCGCACGCGGAGAAAGCCGCAGCGCCCGCTTACGGGTGTCCGCGCGACCCTCTACGGCGGCGCCTGCCTGGTGGCCGGTTCGATCCTGATCGGGCTTGACGGTCCCTGGCCGCTGGCAGCCCTGCTGTTTACGATCGGAGTACTGCTACCCCTGCGACGCGGCGAGTAATAGAGGGCGGCATATATGCCGCCCCTACCGATGGATGATCCGGGTGTGTTGTAGGGGCGGGATATATCCCGCCCTTTGCCATAATTCCGCCACATTCTGCCTCGAGATTGCCCTGTTCTGACATCACGTCCCGCCAATTGACCTTCGACAATGAAGATCGAGCCGCGCGTCATAGTTTGAGCTTGGCATGACGCCGGTTTTGATCTACGATACGGCGCGAGGACTGCGGTCTTCAAGCTGATCGGGGGGCGAAAGATGAACGAGATCGAAAGCCGTACCAGCGAATCCTCGAACCACGTCCTGTTTCCGATGGCGGTCGGGATCCTCTTCCTCGCGATGCTGGTGGCCGGGGCCCTCCTCGGCTGACACTCCCGACCGACTCTGACCTATCCCCCAAAATCGATCACGTAGTCTCCGTCGCGGATGAGGTCGAGCTTCGTCCCTCCCTCACGCTCGAGCACGACCCGAGCGGCTGACACTTTTGGCTGGAGCGCGGGCAGATAGACGTGATCCTGATGCATCACCGCTTCCGGCCTGGAAAAGTCCTTGGGTCCAACCTGACCACCAAAATGTTCGCTGCGCCCAAAGGCGAGGTGGAGACCGAGCTTTTCGTCCAGCAGGACCTCGCCGATGGGTTTGATTCCGAAATCGGCAAGGACGCCGAGACCGAGCTCGGCGAGGTTGCCACGCGCCGGTTCGGCGGCAAGTCGAGCGGCCTCGGCTTCGGACTCGGGCCCGGTGCTCGAGATCCGGTGCGCACGGTTGTTTTCGATCTCGAAGATGACGACTTCATCGCCGAACTGCACCGGCATCTGACCGCGGCTCGCGGTTGGGTCGCCGTCGATCTCACCCTCGTAGGGCACGATATAGGTCTCTCCCGACGGCAGGTTGCCGGCGGTGCCCGGCTCGAGGAGGAGGCCGCCTGAGGCGTGGGCCTTGCGGTGGCGGAGGTCGAGGTGAAGCTGAAACTCCGACGAGTCGTCGACCACGAAGTGGAAGTCTGCGCTGACGCAATCGTCGAGCAGCTCCTTGAGGAACCACACGCGGCGGTTGATCTCGGTGTAATCGAGGCGCAGGGCCGGCACCATCGCCGACGAAAAGCCGGGCATCGTGGCACCCCTGAAACCGAGACGCGGGGCCATCATTTTGAGGGGCGCGGTGGTCGAAAACTGAGTTGGGGCCATCACCAGTTGGTGATTTGACAGCACCTGTTCCATGGGCTCTTCGAGCTGGCCGGCCATGTCTTCGATGTGATCGGGAACGGTGTCGTCAATCCACCGCCAGGCGGAGGCCGGCAGGTCGGCGTTGTTCGAATGGACGTTGGGGTACAGAAAGAGCGAGATCTCGAGGCCGTGGTCGGAGCGAGCGCCCAACAGCTCCTTCACCCACCCGGCGGCCAGCGCCCTGCGCTCACGCCACCGCTCGGTGTCCGGAACCTCGTCGTCCGGGAGATCGACGATCACCGCTAACGCCTTGTCCTCCGGACGCGGTTCGAAGACACGCTTTACGAGATTGGTGAGCTCCTTGGCGGTGAGTCGATCGTCGGTCATAGCACCTCCCAGACCGGTATCGTACAGGTGATCTCGTTCATTCATGTAATCGTGGGCTATAAGCTATAGGCTATACGCTATAAGCTATCGGGCCACCCGCCCGCCCACCTCCTTTAATAAAAGAGGCCCATAGCCCATAGCCCATAGCGCATAGCCCATAGCCCGGGTAGGCGTGTCGTTGGGGCTCAGTCGATTATTTCCACGGTGATCCTGTCATACCAATCAATCGACCCCGGCAGTCCGATGGCGATGATTCCCGAGTGGCGGCGGCGGATTCGATCGAAGGGCCTCGCTCGAACCGATTGGACGAGCCCGCCGTCGCGCCAACCGGAGACCTCGAACATCAGCTCGAGGGGGCCGATGTCGCGATTGCAGTTGTTGTTCGCCGTGATCTCCGTCAGCACCTGGGCCGATGGTCGGAAGACCTGGACCGTGGTCCAGCGATAGCTGACGCATTCCGAGACCCGCGGCGTCGGTGTCGGCTCCCGCCGGACGGGTGGCGGCGAGGTCGGCCACGGCGTCGGTGTGTCCTCCAAGCTCGACACCGTGACCCAGTCTGAGGTCAGCTCGACGGTGGCTGTGACGGTCGCTGTCGATGCTGGAGGTGCAGTTGCCGGCGGGGGAGGGGTCGGCGTAGGCGGCAGATCCGCGATCTCAGGCGATGGCTCGCGATAGACGACTGCAAGCAGCACCGCCAGCACTGCGATCACCACCGTCGCGAGGACAACCGGCGAGGGCCGGCGCCGACCTCTGCGCGCGCTGGAGAAGCGGAATCCACGAGACGTATCGTTCACCTAGCTCTTATAGCAGGCCTTTTCACCCATCCCTGGAATGAGTCCCGAAGGAGCGACAGAAAATTCCGACAAAACGCCTGCGGCTCACGCCGCAGGCGGGAATCTGTCGCCCCTCCGGGGCTTGGGAATTTACTGCTCTGGGAACCCCGGGCTCACGCCCGGGGCTAATCATCTTTCGCCGCTCCGCGGCTCATAAAGAGCCTCCGATAGAAAACACGAGCGCCCTCGTTCGCCCGATAGGGTTCTGCAATCTGATTCCATCCACGAGCGTGAGCGCCGGAGGCGCGGCAGATATTTAGCCTGGGGCGTGAGCCCCAGGTAAGGGGCAAGAAAAAGGAAGAAAAGCCGCGGAGCGGCGACAGATTCAAAGCCCCTTTACGCAGCGCGGCGTAGTGGTTATTCTGATCCGGCGAGGAGGTTGGAATGCGGTGGGTTGTCTTCAATCAGAAAGGCGGCGTCGGCAAGTCGACAATCGTCTGTAATTTGGCGGCGGTCAGTGCCCGCGAAGGGCGGCGGACCCT
>Ga0255052_10002467_pt1 | contig 13338 bp, 6 predicted proteins | sample JV7_2_21_MG_FD_188632 | JGI IMG/M metagenome (GOLD analysis project Ga0255052, IMG submission 188632) | Seawater microbial communities from Jervis Inlet, British Columbia, Canada - JV7_2_21 | ecosystem: Environmental > Aquatic > Marine > Inlet | place: Canada: British Columbia | collected... | reverse complement strand
GGTTCTTTAAGGCGCGGATAAAAACAAAATGCGCTGGCGACGAATCGCATTCTGGCTTTCCCTGGGCACCCTAACGCTGGTCGTGCTTGCCCTCACGTGGCTGTGGACGGCAGACCTTGGTGTATTCAAGCCGCAGGTTGAGCGCTTCGTCACCGAACAAACCGGCCGTAAATTCTCGATTGACGGCAATTTTTATGTTGATCTCGCTCGTCACAGCTCGGTCATCGCTGAGGGCGTACGCTTCCAGAACGCGGATTGGGCCGATCAGGCCGACATGGTCACCGTCGGCCGGATCGAGGTACGGCTCGATCTCTGGTCGTTGATTCGCGGGCCGATCGTGATCGAACTGATCGACCTGGACGATGCGTTTGTTTCTCTCGTCAATCCGGAAGTCGGTGACCCCAACTGGGTGCTACCGATCGAGGAACGACCGTCGTCCGAGGAGCCCAGGCTTGGCATCGATTTCCACCTCGAACAGATCTTTGTCGACGGCGCGCAGGTGATTCTCGACAGTGCCGAGCGAACGCGGCCTCTGCAATTGCAACTCAATTCGTATCGCCAGCAGCACCGGGCCGACGACCTGCTGGAGATCGAATTCGATGCCTTGCTAGACGGCCGTATCGTCAGGGTCGATGGCGAACTGGGTACCTGGGACGCATTGCTTGCGGGCGAGGATATTCAGTTCGATGTTGACGTCATTCTCGATACCTTCGAGCTGACCGGGAATGGCCGCATCGATGACCTGGCTAATCCGATGCATCCGGAATTGAGTTTCACAGCGAAAGGCCCCGATATCGACGACCTGACACGGTTACTCGGTCTTGGCGAAGAAGGCGGCGGCGATATCAATCTGTCCGGGTCGCTGCAAAAGGATGCAAACGAACAGCTTGTGCTGCGAGCCAACGGCAATTTCGGTCAAACGGAGATTCAGTCGCGAGGCTCCGTGTCCGATCTGCAGGACTTAAGAAACATCGAATTCGAAATGCTGGCTTCCGGTCCCGACCTCGGACACATCTTGCGCCTGTTCGGCATTCACCAGGTACGCGAGGCGCCATTCACGTTGCGCGTCGATGCAGAGACGCAGGGTAATACTTTCGTCGTCAACGAAGCGAACCTGCGCGTCGGCGAAGGGCAGATTGACGCCCGGGCGCGCATGCCGAATTTTCCGAGCGTCGATGACGCCGTTATCGGCCTGCTCATCGAAGGACCTGATATCGCCCGCTTTCGATACGTGACGGGCTTGCCGGGCGCAGCAGAAGGTCCCTTCTCGTTGGGCTTCACGGTCGACGTCAACGATGAGGGCTTCGAGTTGCTGCGGCTCGATTTTGAGACGGCCCTGGGCGAGATACGGGGCAACGGCAGGCTCGGTGAGCCGCCCGATTATTTTTCGAGCCAGTTCGATCTGCACATAAAGAGCGATAGCCTCGAGCGACTGGCCGGCGCTTACGGCATCGACGACATGCCTGATTACCCGATCGAGATCACCGGCATGGCCGAGTACGTCGAGGGTGGCATACGCTCGATCCGCCCTCTGGCTGCGACCGTGGGCAATGTCTCTGCCAGCGTCGACGGATTCCTGACTTTCGCGCGCGGCGTAATCGGCAGTGATCTGACCTTTTCGCTCGAGGGACCGGATCTGTCAGACCTGATCGGCGCGTTCACCGACGCGACGGGCGTTCCCCAACAAGCTTACGACCTTCGCGGCCGCATGCAGGCACGGGATGATGGTTTCCGTTTTCGCGAGGTAAGCGGTAGCGTCGGCAGTTCATCCGTCGATATCGACGGTTTGCTGGCCACGAAGCCCGGTCTCGACGGTACGCGGTTCGACTTCAGATTTGCAGGACCGGCTCTGCAGGAGATAATTGACGAAATCGGCGATCTCGAAGTCCGGCGCGGACCCTACGAGCTTTCCGGCAGTATTCGCTTACAGCCCGATATGTTGCAGCTTCGCGATTTCGAGCTCGACCGTACATTTGGCGACCTGAAAGCTGACCTTGACCTCGGTCTGCCAGTATCGAGGAAGTGGATGAACTTCGATGTGCGGGGCCGCGGAAAAGACGTGCGCAGCGTGCTACAAGGGTTCGAGAGTTTTGAGGCTTACGAGCAACCGTTTTCGCTGGACGTGCGGGGCAATCTGCGGGGAGATTACTGGAATTTCGACAAGTTCGATACCTACATCGGGGACACAAGCATCCTGGCGAAAGGCGACATGGCCTTCGCAGACGCGCAAGCGACCACAGAATTTCAAATCAATCTGACCGTGCCCGACCTGGCAAGTCTCGGCACGTTCGATGGTCGCGGCTTTAACCATCAACAATTTTCGCTTTCCGCCCATGTCGACGGGCGCGATGGCGACCTTACGGTAGATCAGCTAGTCGCAAAACTGGGCGAGAGTGATATCAGCGGCTTCATGCATCTGCGGAACGGCGAAGTGCCCGATTTTGACATTGACGTGTTCTCGGACTCGGTTGTTTTTGCGCCGCTGCTTGAACAGATGGAATTCGAGTACGACCCGGAACCGAAATTCGACGACGGCCGATTGATTCCGGACATTCCTGTGCCGTTTGATGCAATGAATAAGATCACTGTATCTATTGATGTCGACATCGGGGAGCTGCAGCGCGACACGCTTTTCATGAGGGATATCGAATTCGACGCAATCCTCCGCGACGGGACCCTGGAGATTCCAAAGGCCAGCTTCAAGGCGCGGTCCGGTGCGATTCGTGCGAAGGCGAAACTTGAGGCGGTCGGCGATTCGGGGGCTGCAAGCGTTGAGCTGGTTGCGCGCGAATTCGCACTCGGCATGTCGCAGACGAACCTGGACCTGGCGCTGACGGGCGATATCGATATCAAGCTCGACTCGACGGGCGCCGACCTGCGGACCCTGCTCGGCAATGCTAATGGCACGATATTTGTCAACACCCGTGGCGGACGCAGTACCGGCAATCCCATGCTCAACCGGCTCTACGGCGACGTGTTGCAGGAGATTCTCGGCGCCATCAATCCGTTTCGACAGACCGATCCGTATACCGATAACGAGTGCGTCGTGATGCCACTGAAATTCGACGATGGTTTGATGACAAGCGCGCCCAACATTTTCGCGAGTACAAACAAGATACGCATTGCGGCGAGTCCGTCGATCAATTTCAAGACTGAAGACCTGCGCGTGGTAGTCCGAACAACCCCAAGAAAGGCCTTAAGTGTCAGCATGGGAGAACTCGTCAATCCCTATGTACAGATCGTCGGCACGCTCGCCGCGCCGCGCCTGGCCGTCGACGAAAAAGGCGTATTGATCTCCGGCGGTGCGGCAATCGCCACGGCAGGGCTAACAGTGTTGGCACGAGGCTTATGGGATCGGCTTAAAGTTGCCGGTGATCCTTGCAAACAGTCGGCAGACAAGGCGATCGAGCAACTGGGGGACAGGTTTCCGGATTTGAGCCTCGAAATTCGGGAACAGTTGGAGTAAAGGTAGACGATGACAATCGTAAGAACTTCGTTCGCCGCTTGTCCCGCATATTCTTATGTGATATCCAGACACACCCTGTACCTGGCCAGGAAAATCAAAAACATGGGTAGACCCTTGCGGATTTTCGTCCTTTTGTTTGGACTCGGTTTGGTGGCCGGATGCGCGAGCATTGACTTTGACTATCCGAAGTCAGAGACCTTTGCACTGACGAATACCGGCGATACAACCCTGGCGCGTGGCATTGCCGAGTACGTTGCGCAACATCCGCCAGAACAGTCCGCCTTCTACCCGGTCTACGACGGCATCGACTCCCTGGCCATGCGCCTGTTAATCGCGGAACGGGCGGAGCGTAGCATCGATGCACAGTATTTCCTGATCCACAATGACCTCGTGGGCAGAGCGTTCGTCAACGCGCTGCTGCGGGCAGCGAATCGCGGTGTGCGGGTGCGCTTCCTGGTCGACGACATGAACGCCAAAGGTTACGACACCGGCTTCGCAGCTTTGGATTCGCATGAGAATATTGAGGTCCGCATCTTCAATCCGTTTGCGCATCGAAAAGCGCGCGCAATGGACGCATTCAGTATGGGCCGTCTCACTCGCCGTATGCACAACAAGTCTTTTACGGTCGATAATCAGATGTCGCTGATCGGCGGCCGCAATATTGCCAACGAATATTTTGATGCGAATCCGGGCGAAAAATTCGGGGACCTCGATGTTCTGACAGTCGGGTCGATCGTACCGAAGGTGTCTGCGATGTTTGATTCCTACTGGAACCATCCGGCATCATTACCAATATCGGCACTGGCAGGAGTGCCGGAGAATGCTGCAGAGGCGCTGGCGTCGCTGGAAGACAGGGTTGCCGAATCTTTGAAAGAAGTAGCGGCAAGCGAATATGCCGAAGCGGTCAGAAGTTCGATACTTAACTACGTGCAGACCGATGCCAGTGCATTTGTCTGGGCCGACTATGACCTTGTATACGACTCGCCAGACAAGGCGAAGGCTGATATTAGCGGCGAAGCCGGGTCAATCGTGGTGCAGATGCGCGAGGGGATTGGCGATATCGAAAAGGAGCTGTTTGTTGTTACGCCGTATTTCGTTCTCACGAAAGACAACATCGAAGGTTTTCGCGACCTACGTAACCGCAATGTCGACATTACGGTGTTCACCAACTCACTCGCATCGAATAACCACTCGGTCAGTCACAGTGGATACGCGCCGAAGCGAAAAAAGCTGCTCGAAATGGGTGTGAAGCTTTACGAAGTGCGCGCAAACACAAGCATACCGAGTGACGAATCGAAGGGCGTGCAGGATGCGAAAGCGACCTTGCATGCAAAAGCGTTTGTCGTCGATAGGAAGAAGGTTTTCATTGGATCATTCAACTGGAATCAGCGCTCGATCAATCTCGATACGGAACTGGGGGTCATCATTCATTCGCCGAAGATCGCCACGGAACTGGTCGAGCGGGCCACTGCCGCGATACCAACCGCGACTTTCGAGGTTTTCCTGAACGACAAAAACAAGTTGCGCTGGAGAGGCTATGACGACGGTCAGGAAGTTATCCTGACCAAAGAACCACAGACCAGTTTCTGGCGTCGCTTCAATGCCGGCTTCCTGCGCATCGTGCCTGACAGTCAGCTGTAGCCATGGAATCCGTGAATATTGCAGAAATTGCAGTAGGAGCCCGGCCTACCGGGCGATGCATGGCCAGGAAAACCGATTGGCCAAATCGCTCGCCGGGGCGAGCTCCTACGAGTGCTTCCTACGATTTTCGGGCGCTCGAATAAGTCACATTCTCAGTACTTGACCATGTAGTCCTTGGCCTCAAGGCAAATGCTGAACGCCTTCTTGAAATATTCGAGATCCTCTGCAGTCGCCTCCTTCCTGGCCACGGCTTGCTGTTGAGCCTGCCCCTTAGCCTTGGCGCGCGCCCGTCTGTTCAATGTGTAGCGTCCTGGCCGGTAGGGACAGGGTCGTGCCCGCCTGCGCTACGATTTCCAGGATCCGCATGTTCAGTTCCTCCGCCAGTTCGAGATACACGGACCAGTCCGTCGTATCGAGGTAAGCGTAGACCTCGACCAGCAGTGCATCGTCGGCGATTTCCTTGAACCTTACCCGGTGGTTATCCTGCAAAACCCGCTCGTGAGATCCGAACAACTCCCGGATGCCGTCCAGTATCTGCTGCAGTTGCTTCGGAGTCGTGTCGTATCTCAGCCGCAGGATCGGTCGGTACAAGATCTTACTTCGCGCGGAGATGTTGTCGATCGGCTCATTAGCCAGTCGTGAGTTGGGAATCGCGATGAGCGTATTGGCAAGCGTACGGATGCGCGTCGTCCGCAGGCCGATCTCCTCGATGGTGCCCGTTTCGGTACCGACTCGACAGAAATCCCCTACCCGGACAGGCTGCTGCGAATACAGCGTAATAGCGCCGAACACGTCTTCCATCGGTTTCTGCAATGCCAGGGCGACGGCTATGCCGCCGACTCCGAGACCTGCCAGCACCGTCGTAATGTTGATGCCGAGATTGTCCAGGTAGATCAACACTGCGCCTATGCCGATCAACAGTTTAACGGCGTTGCTTGCGGGACGAAGCAACACCGCCGCGCCCAATCGGTCCTGCTGCTGCAGGCGGTTTGCATAGAGATCGCGCATCAGATTCAAGCCGGCAAACATCATCCAGACGGTCACAAGAATCGGGACGGGCGAATACTGCTGTATCGCTTCGGCAGTTACGCCCCTGCCGAGCGCGGTGGCGACAGTATTCATGGAAATGATGACCAACCAGACCCCGAGGGGCAGCACCAGGAATCTCGCTACCTGCCGGTGTGAGGGCGTATCCGGATCACCGAGCGTCCGCCGAATCGCGAGTGCTATCAAAAAGACTGCCGCGTATACCAGACTGCCAACCCCGAACACGATGACCCATTTGAACAACTCGAAGCCCAGGAATATCACGTTCGGCAGGCTGCGCCGCAGGTCTTCGATCCACTCCGGATAGCCGTAGGTAGAATAGAGCTTGGGTATCAACGATACCGTGGCGTTGGATATCTTCCAGATGGACACGCCGTCGCCGCGGGGTACCTTCTGCATGAGTAGTTGGATCTCTTTGTCGCCATCAAGAACGACGCCGATTGAATCCCGGTAGTCTGGAAGGTTGTCGTTGCTGCGACCGGCCGGATCGTCGAGCAGCTCGTCGACGTCCACCCAGGTTGCGCGGTTGATGATCACAAAAAGTCGGCGCGTAAGCTGTGCGCCGGTCAATCGACCTGCCTCACCTCGCAGGTTGCGAAGATCCAGATATTCGGCTGCGGCCTCATAGTCGGCTTCGTCAACCGCAGCCAGAAATCCTTCCACACTTCCGAGCGGTGTACCGCGATCAAATTCGTCGGCCGGAATTACCACAGTATCTTCCGTCGGTGCGATCGTGTCCTGAGCGCTTGCCTGCAGGCCTGCGAGCAGCGCAAGAAGGAATAATCGTGAGAGTTCAGTTTTCTTCATTTGATGTCACCTGCGGCGCCGAAACTGCCGCCCGCCTGTAGATCTGCTACCGCTGTAGCTTCTCTGTCGATTATTGTAATTCTGGTAGCCTTGCCTTCTCGCGTCATAGCTGCGATTGAGTTCGGCACGGCGATTCGCGTCATACGTTCCCCGACTACGGGTACTGTCGTAGGTGCCAGCCGAAAACCCGCCGCCCGCGCCGTATGTCTGCGCGAAATCTCGACTGCCACGTGAGGATCGGGCTTGCTCGGCCCGTTGCTGCGCAGCCTGCCGGTCTGTCGACTGAAAATCCCTGGTACTGTCTCGAGTTGCAGACTCTCTTCTGTCGGCAGCGTCCGCCCTTGCCTGATCGATTTGCGCCGCACGTTCGTCGGGCACCTCAACCGGATTCCAGCTGTCTCCAGTGTTCTGCTGCCAGCCATCTTCATTGCGTCGGTAGACCTGTCCGTCCTTGCCGGCGTACAGGTCTCCTTCACTCGAACGGCCAATCACGCCCTGTTCACCCGAGCCGGTCTCGTAGCCGACGAGCGTGCCCTGCTCCCCCCGCACGGATTGCGTCGTAAGCGACTGGTCTCCACGCTGAAACTCGCCGGAACCGACGACCTGTTCGCCCTGCTGCTGCCGCTCGATCGTGCCGCTACCGCCTTCCGAGGTTCTGAATTCGGTCGTCCGTGAATCAGCATCCCACTGACTCTGCGTCTCAAGCCATTTGTCGTTGTGCGTAACCAGTGATTCACCCCAGCCGCCACTTTCGTTAGCGTATCGATTCGTGGCGACGCCGGTCCCGGTGCGCGGGTTATATCCGACGGCGGAACCCGCGATTTCATTGCTGTCCCATACGGCCGCGCCGCGTGCGTAGGCGCCGGTCTGTGGATTGTAGGAGGCACCACGCCCGTAACCGCCATACGGTCCGTAAACACTGGCCGAACGGCCATACATTCCCGTGTTCGGGTTGTACCAGGCCGAGCCGCCGTAGCTGTAGGGATAAGGATAGTAATAAGGGTAGCCATAGTACGGGTACCCGTAGTACGGCGGGTAATGCCAGCCGGTACCATACATCACGACACCGTAACTGACATTGACGCCGAAATAACCGCTCGTATAGCCGGTTGAGACAAAATCAGAATCCGACTCGTCTTCGTAGATGTGAACGTGCGTGACATGGTAGGAAGGCGACGACGGCGGTATGGAATAGATCGCGGCCGGAATACTGTCGGCCACCGTCCATGGCCCTTCAGGATTCATGGACAAGTACCAGACGGCATTATCGCAAAGGTAATACGCGTTCTCGTAGCGTAGAACGTCGTTCGGACTGTTTATCACTCGCTCAACATCGGTACCGGGAATTGTCTCGAAGAGCGGTTCCCCGTCCTGGTAGAACACGCTGATATTCTTGCCAGCGTCGCGGCTGACTTCGGCTTTCCTCGGCAAGGACGCTTCCAGGACAGCCAGGCGCGCTTCTTCGGTATTTGGAACGGCGGCCAACACATGACTCTTCTCATGATCTTTCGGAATCGTCGCAAACACTTCCGGCAGTTTCTTCACATGCTCCCAGGGACCACGCAACAGGCTTGCCCGGAACCAGCGGCCCGATACGAGGTAGTAATATTCCAGTTCATAGCGAAAGACGTCACTCTCGGTATCGTCAACGTACTCGAGTCCTGCGGCGCCGATCGTCCTGTGCTGGGGCGAACCGTCTGTAACGATCAACTCTGCAGGACGATCACTGAAAAATACGGTTGGCTCATCTTCGTCCCGTTTTGCAGGCGGAATCGCGGCCTTGGTATCAATCCAGTTGCCGTCGTCGGGAAGATTCTTGAAATTGCCCGGCAGCGAATTATCGAATTCCCATTCGCCACTTAAGCTCTTGTTCTTCAACCAGCGGTCATCGTCGCGCAGGTACCATTCTTTTTCCTTGTAACGAAACAGGTCCCAGTTGGTATTTACCGCATATTCCAGATTCGTATCCGGAATAAGGGCCAACAAGGGCTCACCGTCGGTGATTACCAATACTGCGGGCGTGCTCGAATAAAAAATCGGCGGCGGATCGAAGGACAAACCCGGCGTTTCCGCTATCGCTGCATCCGGCGCAATATAAGTAAGAATTACATCGAGTGGTATATATGACGTTTTCGGCTCCACGATCGACCGAAATGCCTTGTCAAAACGCTCGCGTCGCGCGTCATCTGAAATCGGAAAGCTCGTCGCTGTTATATTGATATTGTCGATGGCGACGACACGCAATTCGAGATTGGGATCCGTGTCGCCGGTGAATTCGGCAACACCGAAAACCGCCTCCTCTTCGCCCGCCAGTGTAACCTCCACGGCGACCCGCGCTTCGATTGACTCGAAGTTTTTCCAGGCGTCGATCTGCGGCGTATGAACGACGACGGTCCCCGCCTCGCCCGTCACCGGGTGTGGAAACGTGACCGGGTTCGCCGCCGGTGCGCCATCTGCTGTTTCCGAATCCTGTGCTAGCACCCATGGCAGACCAGAAAATAGTACTGCTACCGCAACAAACAGCGCCGAAGTTTTCTTAGGTATTTCCACTTATTCTTTGGATCATGACCGAATGTAACGATCGAGAATACCGCTTCCAATACTTGCCGGGCAACACTATTGAAGATCGGATTGTCATCTCATTGTCTTTATTTGGCGATCCTGGCCTGCGTTTGCAATTGTTTGCCGGCCCATATGCTAGAGTTAGATTGCTACACACTGGCCCGACGCACCATTTTCCAGGGCAACTGGAATGTTAATAGGCATTCATGAATCAGCAATAACGGAGACGGAAAAATGACTGACCATTCCTACCGTATTTGGTTTGCATTCCTTGTCATCGTAACTGTCGGCGCCTGCGCGGCGATAGACGAGCCGGAACAAATGACCGGATTTCTCAGTGATTACTCGAAGCTCGAACGGGACACAGACGATCGATGGCTCTACTCCGCCGCCAACACCGGCAGCTACTCGAAATTCTACATCGAACCCGTTTCCATATTGTTCGAGCCGCGAGAGGAGCCGTCATTTTCGCCTGACCAAATCGAGCAACTGAAGACGTATATGATTGTGCGCCTGACTGAACGTTTGACAGAGGACGACGGCTACGAGGTCGTGTCGGAGCCCGGGCCGGGCGTGGCAATCTTTCGCATAGGCATCACCGACGTGGATGCCAGCATCGCGGCCTTGAATATTTCGATTTACACGAAGATCACGGGCGTCGGCCTGGGTGGAATTGCCGCCGAGGGGGAGATTGTCGACTCGGTGACTGGCGAGCAGCTCGCCGCCGCGATCCGCTGGGGTGGCGGCAGTCGAATACTCAAAGCAGGTTTGACGAAGCTCGGCGACGCAAAGATCGTGATTGATCGCTGGGCGCGAGCTATACGGGAACGAATCGACGCGGCGCACGGTCGCTGAGGGTAGGAGCGCCGAATCGCGTTCCCAATGCAATTCAGTTTTGGGTGCCTATTCTTCAACATCACAACTTGACTTTATTCAGCACCGTTTGACTCCGTGCCAGCCTCGCATGTTGGTCCTTTCCGAGGCTGGCTCGCTGCGACACCAGGAGATACAAATGAACCGCTTGATCTTCTTCCTTCGCCATTTCTGCACCATGTCGATTCTGATCCTTCTCGCGTCGTATCTACAGCCAGTGGCGGCGCAGGATGTCGAGCCGGGCGACGTTTCCCGACCGAAAATCGGACTCGCGTTGAGCGGCGGTGGAGCCCGTGGCGCAGCCCATATTGGTGTTCTCCGCGTGCTGGAGGAAAACAACGTGCCGATCGATTACATAGCCGGAACCAGCATGGGCGCGATCGTCGGCGGTCTTTACGCCGCCGGAATGGACACGGATACGATCGAGGCAGAGCTGGCCGCAATCGACTGGGACGACATATTCCATGACCTGCCGCCGCGTACCGAAAAATCATTTCGGCGGAAAAGGGATGATGATCTGAATCTCGTCAGAGCTAAGCCCGGCTTCAGCGACGGCAAGTTGAAATTACCGCGTGGACTTATCCGGGGGCAGAAAGTCGATGTGACTTTCTCGCGGCTCGCGCTACCCGTAGCGACCATAGAAGACTTCGACGATCTGATGATTCCGTTTCGCGCCGTCGCAGCCGACATCGCGACGGGCGAAGAGGTCGTCATCGACTCGGGAAATCTCGGCATGGCTATTCGAGCGAGCATGTCAATTCCCGCAATCTTTACACCCGCAGAAATCGATGGGCGCCTGCTCGTTGACGGCGGCATCGTCAATAACTTGCCAGTAAGTGTGGTTCGCGGCATGGGTGCGGATATCGTAATCGCTATCGACATCAGCACCCCGCTGGCGAGCAAGGAAGAGATCGATTCGGTGTTGCTCATCACGAGTCAACTTACGGGCCTGATGACGAGAGGAAATGTCGAGGAGCAGATCGCCACGCTGACGGAAAAAGACGTATTCATCGTTCCGGATCTTGGCGACATCTCAACGACAGATTTCAGGGAATTCGCGCAAGCCATCCCGCCCGGCCGTGCAGCGGCGATGGACAAGATAGAGGAACTCCGCACGCTGTCATTGCCGGATGCAGACTATCAGGCATACCTCGCCAGCCTGATTCATCCCGGAACGCAGATGCCGGTCATCGATCGAATCAGACTGGAAAACAACACGAGGCTCTCGGACGACTACATACAAAGCCGTATCTTTGCAACGCATACGGGTGCTCCTCTCGATCTGCCGACATTGGAGCGGGATCTCGGCCAGGTTTACGGACTAGAGTTATTCGAGAACGTTCGCTATGACGTGTCTGCCGTTGGCGATGAAACCGTGCTGGATATTCAGGTCAATGAGCGATCCTGGGGTCCGTCCTATCTGCAATTCGGTTTTGAATACAATTCCAATGGAGAAGGCGAAAACCTTTTCAATTCCGCCGTGACCTATCTGAAAACCGGGATCAATCCCAGCGGCGGGGAGTGGCGAACGGGATTGCAATTTGGCACCGAGTGGGCACTGGGCACCGAGTTCCATCAACCGTTCGGTCCAAAGCTCAGGTATTTCGTCAATCCGTTAATCGCTTACCAGCAGCGTATCTTCAACTCCGTTGAAGGTTCGGACGTCACTGCATCGGTCCGGGTCTCTGACGTTCGCGCCGAAATCAGCGCCGGACGGGAATTCGGCACCTGGGGCGAGGCCCGCATCGGCATACGATATGCCGATGGTGAAGCGGAACGGACGATAGGCGATCCATCGTTGACTGACTTTCCGTTCAAGCAAGGTGAATCGTTTATTCGCTTCTCAGTCGACGAGTTCGACGATTTCAATATTCCGCAGAACGGCACTATCTTGAAGGCGGAGTTGTTGCAGTCGCGCGAAGGCCTGGGGGCAGACGTCGAATTCGACCAGCTTCTCACGCAAGGCGCAGTGGCCTTCACGCGCAATCGCAACACCCTGCTTGCCTCTGGCACTTATAACGCCACGATCAGCGGCACCGCACCGTTGCAAAACCAGTTCTCCCTGGGCGGATTCGGTCGCCTGTCCGGTTTTACCTCGCGGGAGCTAACCGGACAGCACGCCGTGATCGCCGTACTCGCCTACTACCGGCGGTTGAATGACAGTCCGCGACTGCCGATTTATGCGGGCATTACATTCGAGTCAGGAAACGTCTGGGAAAACCGCAGCGATATATCGCTCGACGATACCATTCAGGCGGGCTCGCTGTTCCTTGCCGCGAATACGATACTCGGCCCCGTGTACCTGGCCTATGGTCGCGCTGAGGGCAATATCGATGCCGTGCACTTTTTCCTTGGCCGGCCGTTCTCGTTATGAGAACGATTCGTGGAGCACTCCGCCTAATCGCAGCGCTCGATCATTAAGCCGTACAGACGCGACAAATATCGCGCGGGACATCTGGCGACGACGAAAGAGTCAATCCTTTCAAGACTCATGGCTCGTTTTCGCTGCCTGCAGGATTGTCGCGATGAAACGCACGGATTTTCTCTACCAACTCTTTGATACCCTCCTCTTCCGATAGTTGATAGAAGGCCTCGATCAGCTGATAACAAACGACGAGGTCGCGTGAATTACCGTCCCAGTATGCATCCGGCGATCCGCAGGACCGCGTGCGAAGCGTGATCGTGTCGGGAAGCAGCATCGTCCGACTGACATGTGCGAGTGTCCGTTCCAGCGCCTCGTTTTGCACCAGCCACTCACGTATGGCCTGGCGGCCAGGATCGCGAGTAGAACCATAGACAACCTGATGTTCGTTGGCAGTTCCCGAACTCTTGCGGACGAAGCTGTCCCTGACCCACAACCACGCTCGCTCCGCGTCTTCATATTCCTCTTCACACCAGTCTGCACGGAATTCCGGCAGCCCGACGATTTCGGGCAAAGGTTC
>Ga0255052_10002466_pt1 | contig 13340 bp, 16 predicted proteins | sample JV7_2_21_MG_FD_188632 | JGI IMG/M metagenome (GOLD analysis project Ga0255052, IMG submission 188632) | Seawater microbial communities from Jervis Inlet, British Columbia, Canada - JV7_2_21 | ecosystem: Environmental > Aquatic > Marine > Inlet | place: Canada: British Columbia | collected... | reverse complement strand
CCGCTCGTCTGCACCGTCATACCCGTGGTAGCTATCGGGAATAACCGGTCGTCAATCATGATGTCGGTCCACTCGACGGATAGCTCTGATGAGCCCGCAACATTGCCGGCCTGTCTCGCAGACAAAATAGTCCCATGAACCGTCGTGCCACGCGGTGCCACCGTGACACCATCGACAACGAGCGCCCCTTCGAGTTGCCCACGGAAACGGTGACCGGCCCGGTGCTGCCTTGAATCTACGGTATCCGAAGTGCGCACGACGAGGCGGGTGCCCGAGGGCACCGTTATATTACCGGCATTCTCGTTGAGCATGGCGGCGGCAGTGTCGACACCGGCACTGAGAAATATGCCGACAACCTCGCTCTCCGGGAACGCTTCAATGTTATCGCCAGTATTGAACATGATGATGCCGTTACTGCTGCCAACGAAGTCGCCTTCCAGCAAGGTGCCGTCGGCAAGTTCAATGGTGTCAGCAAAAAGTACACCGGTAGTCAACGCTGCTACTGCAGCGATAAGAATTATCATTGTTTTTTTCATTTGTGATCTCTCAGGTGTTGGTAATCAATTAGTTCGGAAATTCCGCAAAAATATCGGCAATTGCATCATTTACCGTTTGTTGCAGGTTGTCGGCCCTGCTTTCGGTAACCATGCCGGTCGCAGCCCCTTCCCATATCAACTGATTTTTCGCGTCGTCGATGATGTTGACCGCAATCGTTCCTTCCGTCCTTTGCGTCGCGTGCAGTGACGATCTTTGCATGTTGTAGCTGGTCCAGGTCGCATAGTGTGGGTTTACGACCGGTACCTGGCGAGGCAAGTCCGATACGTCAGTCGACACCAGGAAATTGACAAGCAGGTCAGGGTTGTGCCCCGCCGGTTTCAGCCCATTCGACTCCAGTTCGCGAATGGTTGCTTCGATCAGGAAAGAACTGACCAGCGTCCGCGCATTGCCGTTATCCGAAGATAGCGGCTGCACAAAGTTATACGTCGTGAAGCTCGTAAAGTCGGCATCCGGATCGCTGTTCGTAACGATCCTCGGCGCGCCGCTGGCACACCCGGCAAGTATTGCAATAGCGCCCAGTAGCAGAAACGATTTTGCCTTGTTCATGCGCGCCTACGGAAACTGTGCAAAGATATCTGCCATTGCATTATGGATGTTCTCCTCCAGATTCTGTCGCGTGCTGTCAGTTACGCGACCGGTCGCCGCACCTTCCCAGACAAGCTGATTGCGTGCCCGATCGACAACGTCAACGGCAAGCGTGCCTTCTGTTCTTTGTACGACTTCGGTGGTCGACATCGACATGCTGTAGCCACCCCACGTCCCGTATCGCCCGCGACCGTGATGCATCGACATGCCCGATGATGGACGCGTCGATATCGTCTCTCGCGTCGACACGACAAAGTTGACAAGTAGATCGCCTCTTGCGTCCACTTCCCTTAGTCCCCGCATCTCCAGTTCTCGCGTTGCCGCATCCATCAAGTGCTGGCTGAGCAGGGTGCGTGCGCCGGATCGATCGGTCCCCAAAGGCCGCATGAAGCTGAACGTCTGGTAACTGGCCAGATCAAAGTCCGGGGAGCTGTTGGAGATTATTGTCGGGCCGCTGGCGCAGGCTGCCAGAATTGCAACGATGCCCAAACAACCGGCGCGGCATAAGCCAGTAATGGTCTGATTTCGCATTATTTTCCCCTGTTGCTCTTAATAAACGTCGAGGTCTGGAACGATTCTATACCCTATCGGTGCAAAAACGTAAGTTCAAGAATTGATGGGGCGGGCTTGACGCCCGGCCGTTCGGCCATCCTTACGAGCTCAGCCAGAGATTTAATGCCCATTTTGCGATTCAGGCGCCGGTTTACGCATTGCCACATTGGCTGCTCGCAGATTACATGGGGGTAGAGGCGATTCTCGCAATTGTTGGAATTGTCCTACTCAAGCAAGGTGAGGCGTTCGCCGAATAGGCTCCTTATTCGTCGGCGCTAACGAAGGCCGCGTTCCATTCGTCCCGCGTCATGTGTTTGCGCATTACGAAGACTTCTTCGATGTATTTTTGCCCGGCTTCACGGCGCGTTCGCCATAACTCATCCAACATTTCGTCATAGCTTACCTCTTGCGAGTTCACCTTGACGTCCATCTCGTTTAGTTTTTGGAAAGTCTCCCGGCGCTTTTCGACTGTTGATGCAAGGAGTTCATTCATGCGCTCCATGGCCTGAGTAACGGCCTCGGCCCGTGCCGGCTCTTCGATTGTGCGGTCCACCGTTCGAAAATCAGACCGCGAAAAGAGTTCCGGTGTACCGCCGCCGAAGAAATGCATCAGAATAAGAGCTGTGATCATCTCAAATCTCCTGGCTAGCCTCGTTCGTCAATGGCCGCATTTACTAATGAGTTCACACGCGCTGCAATTGCATTCGCATGGATTGGCAATATTGCTTCCCATTCCTCAGCCGTCGCTTTGTCCTTGAATTCGAGATGCACGTCCAGCATCGCTTCCTGAAGAGCCCGCCGCTTGCGCAATCGTTCCAAGAAAAGCGTCTCAAAATCCTGCGGTGTCGAGTCGTAGTCTGCAAAAAGTGCGCGCTCTCGTCTCGCTACCTCGCCTAAAAGTTCTGCGCTTTCCTGCAATAACTGATCGAGTTTGTCGACATCCGCCACCATCGCTTCTGCACGCGCCTCATCATGGACGATCGAAATCACCTCGGCTCGTAATACCTCCAGCGGATCGCCACCAGAGCCGAAAAACGAGCAGCTGGAAATAAACAATGCGGTGAATGCGAGGACAAATGCGGTGATTCTGTGAATTATTAATCTGAGCATCGATTTTCCCTGTTCAAATACGATACATCACACTTCATCTAGCCGCCAAATTGCCAGGTCAACCTCAGGAATGCATCGAGCACTTCGCGCTTTTGCAGCGTTCCGATCGGCTGTTCGATATCCTGCCGCCATCGAATGCGCGCGTCGATCGCGGGAAAATTACGCGGACGCCATTGATAGCGAATCTCGAACAGTTCCTCGTTTTGACGATACTGAGGTGACAGCAACCAGCCGGCACCTGTTCGTGCGTAATTGACGCCAATATTGTGTCGCGGCCTGAAATCCATAAAGCTGGCGACAACGTTCCACGCCAGTCCGTCAACCCCTGTGTCGATCCCGGCACCGGCGGGCGTCGGGGTTTCCGGGGCATAGCCGATCTCGACTCCGGCACGGAGACGGGGTCCCTCGGCCACCTGTGGCCAACGCCCCATCAGCCGGCCTGCGACAGTCCAATAGTCTTTGCGGCGCCCGCTGACTGTGCCGTCTTTCAGCAATGAGTCTGGCAGGTAGGAAATGGTCAACGATCGCTGCACGATGGGTCCAGCTGCATTTAGATTCTCAGATCCGAGAAAATAGGTGTTTTTCGCCGAGCTCGTAGCGAAATCAAGTGGTCCGCGACGGATACTGCCGCTGCCGTCCGCAGCATTTCGCTGAACGATGAAGTGAGTTGACCAGCCTTCTCTCCGACGAAATGTTGCGTGAATACCGTCTGTCCAGGTCACATTGTCGTTGTTACTGTCATTACGATCCAGGGAACGAGCAAATACGCCACCGCGCAATACGAATCTTGTCTGCTGGCGACCGGCTGTGAGATTGAATTTGTCGCGCCGGTACAGGTGAACATACAACTCATCGAACGTAAACTGGCCGTCCACCAAGCCATTTGAACCGGGGGCCGCCCGGTCCCATACCCAATCGGGGCTACAGTCGTCTGTCGTGCAGCGTCCTGCAAGACGAACACCAAGTTGCACACCTTCGGCAATGCCATAAGCGCCTTTAAGGCGGATTCTTGATCTGCCGCTCGCGTCACTGACCCTGGATCCGTCACGATTGTCCTGGTCTCTATAATTCAAAAGCGGACGGAAGTCCCCTGTGAACAACCATCCACTGGTGTGATCGACCGTGTCGACCGTGCTCTCGGTGTCGATATCTGCGGTATCGTCTTGGTCGGGATCAATATCGTAGCGGTCCGGAGACTCGGTTTCTTCCTCCGCGTCTTGTTCCGGCTCGACCTCATGAGAATCCTCTGGATCGTCTGTTTCCTGCGCGTACACGAGAGATTGCCAACAGGAACAGCAGATAATCAGGAGTAAGGTGAAGCACCAGTCGGGCGCGGGCGTTCGGAATCGCATAAACCGAAATCGATTGCGCAAAAGGCTGGGTGTTATATACCTTATAATTTTGCTCAAGCACATTCCCTTGGTTCGGAGCAAATCGAGAGTTAATTCATGACTCGCATAAGAACAAGAATACTGATCAGCGCACTTGCAGTACTGATCATAGGTGGGATCTGGTTCTATTACGCCTATTTCATGTCGACCAATGCTGCCATCCGGCATGCGGAAGCATTCCTGTTTCGGCGCATGACGGTAACCCAGTTGGCCGAGCAGGGAGAATACCGGCATTTCTTTGTCACGAATCGCGTTATGGAGTCCGGGGAGGCCCCGCTCGAAAATCGATTCACTACCGAACGGCAGGAAACTCTCGGATTTGGAACCTTTGACACAAACATAGAGCCTTCTCTCGGACTCGGCATGATCATCAATCCCACCGAGTGGTTTCAGAACGAGGAGATCCAACTCTCAGATATTCGCGAGTTGGACGAATCGGACTTCGTCGCCGGGCTTGGCCGGTACGTTAACGAATCGCCGGGGCGCTCGCTGTTGATTGTCATTCATGGTTTCCGGGAGGAGTTTCCGTCCGCGCTTCGAAAGACCGCCTTCATTGCCTCCGTGCTCGACATTAATACACCCGTTTTGGTTTTTGATTGGCCTGGCGATCAAGGCTCGTCCTTGCGTGGCTATCGGCAGGCGAGGACGGTGGCGCAAGCATCCGGCGTCGACCTTGCACGGCTCATCGGCATCATTGTGCGTGAGATTGGGCCAGATCATCTGTCTTTGATTGCAAATAGCATGGGTGGCCAGGTTGTGGCCGATGCGTTCAAGGTCCTCTACGCGCATGCGGATCTTGCGGACGCGGAGAAGGAGCTCGACCATGTCGTACTAACGGCGCCTGATGTCGATCATGCGGAGTTCAATGAGCGATTCAAGGATGAGATCAAAGCATTCGCAAACGATTTGACGGTCTATGTCTCCTCGAATGACAGGGCTTTATTGATGAGCAGATTGATCAATCGCGGAACGCGCCTCGGCGAAAGTACCTTGAGCACGGATCAGCTTGCCGAGGCGGAAAGCTTGTCGCGACTAGTGGAACCCGACAGCAATTTGATTTCCCTTGTCGACGTCACACCGGTCAACCGTACCCGGAATTTCCATAATTTCAGTCTTGAGACACCGGAGTTCTTCGACGATCTTTACCTCCGTCTTACGTCAGATGACACTCCACGAAACCGGCTCATATATCGAGTCCAGACACCTGAAGAATCGGTCTATTGGGTGCTGACCCGCGGCCGATGAGGATCTGTTGCGCAATTCTGATCGCTGTCGCCTGGCTTGGCGGCTGCGGCGGTCAGCCGCTGCAACCCTGGCATACTGCGAAATTGTCGAGCGAATTTACTGTCGATATGGCAGACCAAGTGCAATCCTTCGAGGACTACCTCACGCTCGAGGATCGCTTGTTCGATGAGCTTCAGGCCAAGGTTTATGCAGAGGTGGGAACAGGACCGGAATATGCTCTTGTTCGATACAGCAGTGGTAGTGCTGCCGATCCGGATACGCGCCCGCCAAATAGAAACAGAAGTTTTGAGCTGAAGCCCGAAGACCCGCTGGGCGGTATCCTTTTGCTTCACGGCCTGACGGACTCGCCTTACACGCTGCACGATCTCGGTGAGAAACTACACGAGATGGGTTACTGGGTCATCGGCTTGCGCATACCGGGGCATGGTACGGCGCCATCAGCGCTCAAAACGGTCCGTTGGCGGGACATGGCAGCAGCCGTGAAAATTGGCATGGACCATCTCGTCAAACGGGTCGGCGACAAGCCTGTTCACATTGTGGGTTATTCCAATGGAGCGACGCTCGCGCTGGACCTGGTGCTCAACTCGATCGACGATCCAGAGGCTCGGATGCCGGCCAGCCTGATATTGATTTCCCCTTCTATCGGAATCTCCGCGGCCGCCGCATTAGCGCGACCGACCGCTGCGGTGGGACGCATACCAGGATTAACCAGTGTAGGCTGGGCACAGACGACGCCGGAGTTCGATCCTTACAAATACAACTCATTTCCGGTCAACGGGGGAGCCCAGGTACATCAGCTGACTCGCTCGGTATCCAGCCGGGTTTCCAGCCTCGAGCGGGCCGGCAACGGCGGCATAATGCCGCCGATTCTGGTGTTCAAATCGGCGGTCGATGCGACAGTGACGACAGACGCAGTCGTCGATCTCCTACTGGCACGACTACCAGATAACGGTAATGAACTGGTGCTCTTCGATATAAACCGGCATGCAGGGGCGTCCATTTTGCTCGTATCGGACCCTGGCCCGCTGACCAATCGTCTGGTGGCTGACGCGTCCTTGCCGTTTGCGCTTACAGTGATCGGCAACGAGAGCGCGGAAAGCGCAAAGATCGTCGCCCGCCACAAAGCGCCATTCGCTGCCGATTTTACGTCGACGGAGAGCCTGAATATGGAATGGCCGCGTGGCGTGATCTCCCTGTCTCACGTGGCTCTGCCGTTTGCGACGGATGACCCTTTGTATGGGCAGTTTCCACCCGAGGACAGGAACAAACTGTTCCTCGGGCAGATGGAAATCCGGGGCGAGCGGGGCCTCTTGAAGATTTCAAGCGACTGGCTGTTGCGCATCAGATACAACCCCTTCTATTCAGCGATGGAGGACAGGGTGCTCGAGTGGTTGAATTCGGCCAAACTGAGCCGCTGAATTTCGGCCAGTCCGACGCATCTATACTGAGGGTTATTGTCTTGGAACAACTGCGTACGCTAGTATTGCGGACGAATAACAACAAATCGTTAGGGGTCAAAAATGAACAAGAAATTCATTGCCGCTTTAGCACTTGTCGCACTGGCAGCAGCAGGCTGCTCTGCCACGCCGTCATTCCAGGAAGGACCAGACGCCGAAGTCACACACGATGGCCTGACGAGGGTCGACGGCACGATCATGGATGCCGTCTGGGCGAGAACGGATATCGACCTGACTCAGTACAGCAAAGTCATGTTTCAAGGCGTTGGGATAGAGTATCGCGAAGTCTCCGGACCCTACAGTGGCCGTCAGGGTTCCTCGACTGCGGCGAGAAGAAGCAGCCAGTCCGAGTTCCAGCTGCATCCGGATACCCGGGCGCTTTTTGAAGAGGAAATTTCCGCAGCGTTTCGTGAAGAAGTCGCACAAAGTAGTATCTTCGAGGTCGTCGAGGAAGAAGGACCGGAGGTACTGGTTGTCGTCGGCGGACTGCTGGACGTCGTATCAAGAGTGCCGCCGGAGACCATCGGCCGCAGCCGCGTCTGGATCGATAGCGTGGGTGAGGCAACTCTGGTCCTGGAAATCAGGAGCTCGGTAAGTAATACAATCTATGTACGAGCAATCGATCGCCGCGCCGCACAATCGGCCACAATGTCGGAATCCACTACGGTGTCAAATCGCGCCGAGGTTCGACGGCTGGGCCGACGCTGGGGCCGCATGATGCGTGACGGACTCGATACCCTCATGACCAAGGGCGCTTCGAAATAAGCATTCGCTAGACCTCAGGAAATAGTCAAAGCGCTCCGCATTTAGATGCGGGGCGCTATACTCTGTCGGTATGGCCGACGATCTCAATTGTTATCGCTGCGGCGAATCCCTCGCCAAGTTGAGCCTGCCACTCTCGAGGCAGGACGAATGTCCATCCTGTTCCGTCTATTTGCACGTCTGCAAGATGTGCGACTTCTACGATGCCAACGTGCCAAAACAGTGTCGGGAAGATGATGCCGAGGAAGTCTTCGACAAAGAAAAATTCAATTACTGTGAGTGGTTCAAGCCCGGCCACGATCTATTCGATGCGACGAGGGCAAAGGAAGAAACAGAAGCCAAAGACGCGTTGGCATCATTGTTCGGCGACGGAGAGACGAGCAAACCCGGTCAGGACGATCTCAAAAGCAAAGTTGATGATTTGTTCAAGTAGATGACGGTCGACCGGCGAAAATTTCTGCAATTCACGGGCGCAGCCATGGCGGCGCCAACGCTTGGTGCATGCTCCGGACACAAGCGGATTCCGGTCGAGGGCGTACCGCGGAGTAACTTCGATGAGGATTCGACTGCAGAGGAAGTGACCGAAGGGCTCAATCTGGATGGCAAAATTGCCGTCGTCACCGGCTGCAATTCCGGCATCGGCTTTGAGACGATGCGGGTGCTCGCGCTACGCGGTGCCTATGTAATCGGCACGGGACGTACGGTCGAAAAAGCGCAGGCTGCCTGTTCGAGCGTGGTCGGCAAGACCACGCCAGTTGCGCTCGAACTATCGGACTTTGATTCCATCGTTGAATGCGCGAATACCATTCGCTCGCTCAACATGCCGATCGACATGCTGATCTGTAATGCCGGCATGCGGGGCAGCAAAGAGCGCGAGCAGGTTTACGGCCTCGAGAAGCATTTCGTCGTCAATCATCTCGGTCACTATATTCTCGTACAAAATCTGCTCGAACGGCTGTATCTGTCCTGGCAGGGTCGTGTCGTCGTCGTTGCCAGCCGGTCCGCATACGGAAGTGCGCCCGCGGAAGGCATCGAGTTCGGCAATCTTCGCGGCACCTCCGGTTACAGTCTTGGCAAGGCATACGGGCATTCGAAACTCGCGAACGTGCTCTTCTCTCTGGAACTGGCCAGGTTGCTGAAAGGCACGCGAATCACCTCGAATTCGCTCCATCCCGGTGTGATAAATACAGAAATCGATCGGACAGAACCGGGCATTTTCCAGTTCGCTTTCGGCGTGTTGACCGCGATCGGCGGCAAATCGATCGAGCAGGGTGCGGCAACGAGCTGTTACGTTGCGACGAGTCCGCTACTTGGCGAAACAAGTGGACAATATTTCGAAGACTGTAATGCTGTGACTGTACTCGGAGACAATCACATGCACGATCAGGAACAGGCCGAAAAACTCTGGGAGGTGTCCGAGGCATTGACCAGGGACTACCTCGATGAGATCGAGGCGCCCAACTGGGAAGACTTCGAACACGGCCTCCGAAAAAGAACCGACTCCTGATCGTGAATGCGAAAGCACTGGTTGTTTTGTCGGGTGGACAGGACTCGACAACCTGTCTGTATTGGGCAATGGATAGATTCGGCACCGACGCGGTCGAGACCCTGACTTTCGATTACGGGCAGCGACATAAGATTGAAGTCGGGTCCGCTGCCGCCGTCGCCGACTTCGCCAATGTACCGAACACAATCCTTCCGATCGATACTTTCGAGGCGCTTGGTGGCAATGCCTTGACGGACAAGACGATCGAAGTGACCGAGGCTGCAGATACCGATACAAATCTGCCGAATACTTTCGTACCGGGAAGGAATATTGTCTTTCTGACGTACGCAGCAGCCTACGCCTGGCAACGGTCCATCGAACACCTTGTTACGGGCGTCGCGCAGACTGATTACAGTGGCTATCCGGATTGTCGGTCGGAAACGATCGAGGCTCTGGAGCAAACGCTCCGCCTGGGCATGGAGAGCAACATTACGATTCATACGCCGCTCATGAATCTTTCGAAAAAAGAGACAGTATTGCTGGCACAGGAACTCGGCGCGATCGAGGCTATGGCGTTGACGCACACCTGCTATGAGGGAATGCGGCCGCCTTGTCGCGAATGCCCGGCCTGTCAGTTGCGAGCAAAAGGATTTGACGAAGCTGGCATAAGCGACCCATTACTGTCGGCATGACGTACTCGGCCAGGGAAATCTATTACACCTTGCAGGGCGAAGGCGCACGGACCGGCCGGGCGGCCGTGTTCCTGCGCTTCGCCGGCTGCAATCTCTGGTCGGGGCGTGAAAAAGATCGTGCGCGAGCGGTCTGCAAATTCTGTGACACTGAGTTTGTCGGAACTGACGGCCCGGGCGGCGGCAAATTCGAGACGGCGGATGAGCTGGCGGATGCGGTTCAATCACACTGGCCCGCGGACACTGGCCAGGAAAATCCCTACGTCGTCTGCACGGGCGGTGAGCCGTTGTTGCAGCTCGACAATGACGCAATCGTGGCCTTGCACGAGCGGGGATTCGAAGTCGCGATTGAAACGAACGGCACGCTCGCATCACCGGATGGAATCGACTGGATATGCGTGAGCCCGAAAGCCGCTGCCACTGTCGTACAAACTACCGGCCAGGAACTAAAACTGGTTTACCCGCAAATGGAGCCCGAGGCTCAACCCGATAAATTCGAAAATCTGGGATTCGATCATTTCTTTCTTCAGCCGCTTGATGATGACAACCTTGACAGTAATACCCGGGCGACGATCCAATACTGTCTGGAGCACCCGCAATGGAAACTCAGCCTACAGACGCACAAACTAATCGGTATTGCATGAGGACGGAACGGCAATGAATCACAAGGTGATCAGGCCCCTGGTGGCAGTGGTGATTGGACTGATACTTGCGCTGTACGCTTACCAGCGAGTTACAGATCCGGAGCCGGGGAGGCAAAGAGCGATCGAGGAAGCGGTTGTGATGTCGGCGCGGGACATTTTGACCAGTTATGTGGCTCCCGGCCTGGAAATTGAATTTGTCGATCCGCTGGCGCCGGATAGTAAAGTCGGCAAGGTATTCTTCGCTCCGACGGAGAGTGGCTGGGAGCTCGCAGGTCATTACCGCCGTAGCGAAGATGAACCCTGGCATCCCTATCTGATGAATCTCGACATCGATGTCGGGCTCGAATCGCTTGCCGTTCGGGATGCGAACGATCGCTTGATCGGCATGTCGGCCCGGGATCCGAAATTCTCTGCCGTGCCACCCTAGCAGGCCATCCAGACGATCAGGCTAATCAACGAGGCGGCGTAGGCAAGGCCAAGCGCCAGGACGCTTTTCTCGATCTCATATTGCGGCTGCTCGTAAGTCATCTTCTTACTCCAGTTTCGGTTTTCCCACGCCTTTATCCTGACCTGCAGCCGCTGCAGGGACCTGAGGGAATTCTGATTCCTTGCTGATATTGTCCTGATGATCGGCTGATCATCAGGAAAAACGGCAAATTCAAACGATTTGCTCCGGTCGCGCATCCAAGGGAACAACAAGACAGTTAATTGGCCCCAACCGGGGCATTGCTCGGGGCGCGACCGTTGAAAATTTCCGATACCTCTGCTCAGGACGTTCAGCTAGCGCCACCGGGCACCCGAAATCGCAATATCATGGGGGGCAGCATCCTCCTGCTACTTCTGGCGGTGATCTGGATTGCCGTCCCCGTCGTCAAGCGCTGGGCAAGCGCGAGCATCACGGTCCCGCTGGATCGTCTGCGTACGGCCACGGTTACTCGCGGTGACCTGATCCGCGACGTTTCTGTGCAGGGCAGAGTCATCGCCGCCGTCAGCCCGACTCTCTATTCGACAGCGTCCGGATCTATCACTTTGTTCGTCGAGGCGGGTGCCGCGGTCGAGCAGGGCGCTATTCTCGCGGCCGTCGATAGCCCGGAACTGACCAACGCGCTGGAGCAGGCCCAATCGACGCTCGAACAGTTAGCGATGGAACTCGAGCGGCAGCGCATTGAGTCGAGACAACTCGCACTCGACAGACGCAAAGCCGCCGACCTTGCAGACGTGGCTCTCGTGGCAGCGAAACGGGAGAAGCGACGAGCAGACGAAGCGCACGCAGTCGCCGTCATTTCCGTCATCGATTACGAGAAAGCACAGGATGATTTGCGCAACGCCGAGCTGGCCTACGAGCACGCGGTTGCAGACGCAGACCTGTTCGACGAGCGCCTGTCATTCGAACTCAAAGCGCGCGCGCTGGAGCTCAACCGCCAGAAATTGTTTGTCAGCGACCTGCAACGCCAGGTCGACGAGCTGTCGATCAAGTCTCCGGTTAGCGGAATTGTCGGAGATCTTCTCGTCGAGCAAAAGGCGGCGGTCTCGAGGGACACGCCCGTCCTGTCAGTCGTCGATCTTTCCAGATTCGAAATTGATGCACAGATACCCGAGAGTTACGCGGATGATCTCGCGATAGGAATGACTGCGGAAATACGCCTAGGCAGCCGCATTTATCCGGGGCAACTGGTTGCGGTATCGCCGGAGATCATCAACAACGAGGTGCGAAGCCGCATTCGCTTTACAGACCTCGCGCCCGAAAACCTGCGACAAAATCAGCGCCTGACCACACGCATTCTCATGGAACAACACCCCGATGTGCTCATACTGCAGCGTGGCCAGTTTCTCGACAGCGGTGGCGGTCGAATAGCGTATATCCTCAAAGACGATGGACTCGCAATTCGCCGACCAATCGCGATTGGCGCGCGCAGCCTGTCGTCCGTCGAGATTCAGGGTGGTCTCGCAGAGGGTGACCTGGTCGTGATCTCGAGCATCGATCCCTTCCAGGGCGCCGAAACCGTATTAGTAACCGACTGACAGCCGAAAGGAGACTTTGGCAATGCTACGTATGCAAAATATATCGAAAGTTTATCGAACCGAATCTGTCGAGACTCACGCCTTGCGCGAGTTCTCACTGGTGGTGGGCGAAGGTGACTTCGTTTCCGTCACGGGGCCCTCTGGCTCGGGCAAGACGACTTTTCTGAATATTGCCGGCCTCCTCGAAGAGTTCACGAACGGTACTTATGAGCTCGATGGCAAGGACGTTCCCCGCCTCAATGATCGCGAACGTTCCCGAATCAGGAATGAGAAGATCGGTTTCATTTTCCAGAGTTTCAATCTGATCCCGGAACTGAATGTTTTCGACAACGTGGACGTGCCGCTACGCTACAGGGGATTCAACGGAGCGGAACGGCGGCGAAGAATCGAAAGAGTCATCGATATTGTCGGACTCGGCTCACGCATAAATCATTTTCCGTCTCAATTATCGGGTGGCCAACAGCAGCGGGTTGCCATCGCGCGGGCGCTGGCCGGCGAGCCGCGCTTCCTCCTGGCCGATGAACCGACCGGCAATCTCGACTCACAAATGGCCTCCAGCGTCATGGATCTGCTCAACGAGATCAACGAAGACGGAACGACGATCATCATGGTGTCGCATGATCCGAGTCTGGCGAATCGGGCGAAGCGAAATATTCATGTAAAGGACGGCCGACTCAGTACTGACGAACCGGACTTGCATCTCGCTGCCGTCGCTACCGCCTGATTCATCGGGGAGAAAACAATGTTCCGGTACTACCTGAAGCTCGGCCTACTCAGTATTCGCGGCAATCCGATCTTGAGTGCTTTGATGGTTGCCGCTATTGCCGTCGGCATCGGCG
>Ga0255052_10002465_pt1 | contig 13352 bp, 10 predicted proteins | sample JV7_2_21_MG_FD_188632 | JGI IMG/M metagenome (GOLD analysis project Ga0255052, IMG submission 188632) | Seawater microbial communities from Jervis Inlet, British Columbia, Canada - JV7_2_21 | ecosystem: Environmental > Aquatic > Marine > Inlet | place: Canada: British Columbia | collected... | reverse complement strand
GCGTGGGCGCCTTGCGGGTGCCGGTCTACGACCTGGACTCGAACTGGGCCTACATGGTGATCGCGTCTCTGGCGTGGTCGCTGAAGGCGTGGTTTGGGATGACGCTGCCGCGCCAGGTGGACCGCGATGACATCGTGGACATGGAATTCAAGCGCTTCGTGCACGCGGTGATCCTCGTGCCCTGCCAGGTGCTGCGGCAAGCGCGCCGGCTCGTGCTACGGCTGCTCGCCTACACCAGCCGGACACGGCTCCTCTTCCGGAGTATGGAAGCGACCGCGCGTCTCTGCTTCACGTGATGACGCCGACCTCGACCTGAGGCCGCCGGGGTCCCCGCGAGTCTCACCGCCCACCCGACAACTCCGACATCGTGGAAGCGCGACCCGACAGCTGGGGAAAGGGGCCTCGTGCGATCTTGTCGTCGATTGCTTCCCACAAGCCGACGTTTTCACGCGCGCGCCGGCCTCTCCCCCTCTTCGCTTGTTTTGGGACTAGAGTCGTGCCGGGTCTCGCCGGAGCCACGATCTCAAAGCGCAACGTCTGGGTCGCGCCGGTCTCCGGAGCTTCGCAAGCCTCCATGGGAGCGTGGACCTCGACCAAGAGGACGTCCTCGCCGGTCTCGACGAACGTTCCCCAGAACGCGTCGCCGAAGCAAGTCAGTCGCCGTTCGCGCTTCGTGACCTCGACGCCACCGGCTGTTATCTGCCCGATCTCCAGCATGCCCCTGCACCGACCGTCTCCGGGATGCCCTCGGACAAGAGAAGAGGCGATTGTGGCGAGTTCTACGGGCGCAAGGGAAGTGGGGCGCGTCTCGCGGTGTGCGCCGGGTGCGCTCGCTCAAGGGTGGCCAGCGAGTGAGTGGAAACTCGCGACGTCGGTTCAGTCCGCGTGACGCAGCATCAGCCGCGTTCGCCTTCCCAGCATCGCACGGTTCGTTCGAGCGAGTTGAGCAACTCCACGAGCGTGGGGCCACCGCCGATCTCGCGGCAGCGGGTCCGGAGGGCGTCGTGAAGGCGGCGGGAGTGGGCTACGCGTACCTCGGTCGGCACCTGCTGGCCCAGGTCCCGGTTGAGATTCACGTAGCGGTCGGCTGCCTTGACGGCGATGGCCTGGGGGCTGAACCGCGCGGCCTTGAGGATCAGCTGCTCGTTTCGCTCGCTCTTCGGGAGGCTCTTGTCATCGGTGACCTCGGCGACGATGCCGGCGACCTCCGGGCCAAAGCGCGCCTCGACGTCATCCGTCGTGGTCGGCGTATCCTCGACAATGTCGTGGAGCAGGGCGCTCAGGAGCGTGGCGCGGTCCTCGATCCCGTGGGCCGCCAGCGTGTCCGCAACCGCTACCGGATGGACCCAGTAGGGGAGCCCTCCGTACGAGGCCCCGGCGTGGGCTTCGACGGCCAGCGCAAGTGCCTCGTAGTAGAGGCGGGCTCTCACGGGCGGGGTCTCACTTGCTCTCCGGCTTCACGATCCGGAGGCCGGCGCGCGCCAGGATGTCGGGAAAGCGCCTTGCCGCGTCGTAGTCGTACTCCCGGATCTTCTCTGGGAGCTTGTCCCACGCGACCAGGCAGGAGTGGATCCTGCTGACCGCATCGCTTTGGGGACCGTAGCGCCACCCGGCCCGGAGGCGTTCGACGTTCCAGCGTCCGTGCTCCATCTCCGCCATTTCCTTGATCTTCTCCTCATAGTCGTCGGGGCGGTATGGGGGATCGCCCGGGTCGCCACGCTCGATGCCGTAGCCGACGGCTCGGAGGATCGACGCGGCGTAGGCCGCCTGCTCCCGGTTCGACTCGCGGAAGTCCTCGCGCAGCTGCGGCCAGGGGAGCATTGACGGGTCCATCCTCCGGGGATTGCCGCGGTTCAGGTGGACGTAGCGCTCGTGGATGGCCTGGGCCGCTTCGTCGTGCTTGTCGCCGAGTTCGGAATGGGGAGGAGGCGGCTGCACGAAGGCGCGGATCGTCATCGGGTCCTCGGGAAGACGGAGGAGGGAGCCATGCTCGTCCCACCGCTCGGCATCCGGGAGGATGTCGAGGGCCGCGCGTCCGCTCGACTCGATCACACCGACCGTGCCCCCGAGCGCGAGGGCGAGCCGGTACTCGAAGGCGGTGAGTCGGCCGCCGTTGATGCCGAGCAGGCGGATGTTCCACGGATCGGCTCCCTGCGCGACAAGATCCGCCCAGGTCTGAATCGGTCCGAGCGGCGTGTATCCCTCTCCGGGAACGGTCCGGATGCCGTAGCCCGAGTGGATCGAGTCGCCCTTCGGGAGGGGGTCGGGCACGTACCCGATCTTGTGTTCCCGGTCCAGCTCGGGCAGGTCGCCCACAATGCCGCTCACGCCACTCGTCGTGCCGCCGCAAATGACCGTTCCCGAGAGTCCGGCGAACGCTTGCTCGATGAGGGGCCCATAGGTCTTCTTGAGAGCTGCGTCGACGCTCTGGTCGCACCCGCCGGCGACGATGATGATCGGGGGAGACAGCTCCTTCCCGTCTTGCGTGCCGAGCCCGGTCGTTTGCAGCGCGGCGACGGCGGCCGTCGCTTCCTTCGCCAGCCGCTGTTCCTGCTCGCTGGCCTCGTCGACCTCTGCGCGCGCGGACTGGAGCGCCTCGCCGGCTTCATCGCGCGCCTGCCCGGTGGCCGCGGGATCTCTTTCCTTCTCGGCCTGTTTCTCTTGAGCCTGCTCCCGTCGCCTTTCGGCATCCCGGACCCGCGCGGTGGCATCGCGGTGGAGGAGCTTCAGCTTGCAGGGCACGGCGAGTTCGAGGAAGCCTCTGACCCAGTCGATGCCCCCGATCTCCGCGACGCCGACATCCTTGATCAGGCGTCGGATGCCCACGCACGCCTCATCGACACGCTGCGCGGCGCGACTCAGATGGGAGGCTCTCGCGTAGGTGTGGAGGCTCTCCCACGGGCGGCCGAGGAAGAGTTGGAACTTCGCTGCCATATAGTGCGCCGCCGGGAGGTCGACGCCGAGCTCCGCGCGCCGATGGCACTCCGCGATCGCCGCCTCCAGGCTTCCCCGGACCGGCCCCAGGATCCCGGCGTGGCCGTCGCACCGGAGCTTGCAATCCAGGTAGGCCTCCAGGATGCGCGGATCCGTCGGATCCTCCCGGAAGGCGGGCTCGTAGAAATTGAGCGCGCCCGTCTTGTCCTCCGCGACGATGCAATCGCCCAGGTCGCAGAGGGCCGCGGGCCGCAAGCGCCGGTGCTCGTCGCCGGCCGCGCACGCCACTGCACGGGTCACGAGAGCGCAGCCCTTCGCCTTTTCGCCGGCACCGCATGCCGCCAGGCCGGCCTCGCGCAAGACCTCGGGGTCGTCGCACTTGCCGAAGGGGTCGTGTTCTTCCCCCTCGCCGCGCGCGACTAGGAATCTCGCGAGTACCTCCAGTGCCCGCGCATGCTGGCCCAGGGCCCGCGCCAACCGGGCCATGCGGAGTGCGACGTCGCGATCCTGGTCGTCGTGACGCCGCACGGCATCGAGCTTTTTCAGCTCCTGCTCCATGTCCTCCGGGGTCATGTAGGCGTCGAAGGAGGCGCGGTAGGAGTCGAGAGCCGCGATCGTCCGCGCGAAGTGCTGGTCCGCATTCTCGAGCTGTGCAGCTACTTGGGCGATCTCCCGTCTCAGGATCTCAGGCACCTTGAGCGGAGTCTTGTAGAGCCGATCGTGGCCGATCGTGGCCCATACGTGTTGGAGCATGGTGCAGATCTGGATCTCGGCCTTGCGCCCGCGGATCTCAGGGGGGATCTTCACACCGAGCAGCTGGCGTGCGCGGACCTGCACGACGTAATGAAGCGCCCGGTAGCCGAACTCTTCGGTCTTGAGGCGGGACCGGACGTCGAGGCTGTTCGCGGTGTCGACGACGAAGTGCTCCTCGATGAACCGGCTCACACGGTCCGCATCCGCCTGCGTGTAGGTGATGACCCGCGCGCCGGCGAGATCGGTCAGCTGCCTGACCGGTTCGTCATACTTGTCGCTCTTGCGGAGGGCCTTCTGGGCGAAGCTCTCGACCGTCTTTGCCCGGGCGCTCACCCAGCCGACCACTCCGACCTGGACGCAGGCGAGCTCGAGGACTTTCTCCAAGACTCCGGCGTACTCCTTGTAGGCAGCCCGCTTCTCTCGAAATTTGGCTACCTGGTCATCGAGATTCATGTCGCTACTCCCGCTAGTGCCTCAGGCCCGCCGTTCCTTGCGGGCATACGCTGCGCAGGTCTCCCGGAACTGGGGGCATGCGTCGCGGGCGAGCAAGGACTCCAGAGTGACGCAGTCGTGCGCGTCGTGCTCGCAGCTGAGTTCGACCCGTCCCCGGCCGCCGGGGCAGTGAACGAACACCTTTGCGGAGAGTGCAGACGGGCGCCGCGCCATCGCTCCTCCCCCATGCCTCGAACATAGCACGTCGGCAGGTGTGGGCGACCCACAATTGCATGGCACGGCCGAAGAGAGAGGTGCGTGTGCACGTGCTCCCGACGAACCACCGTCGTCTGGCCCCATCCACTCTGGTATCCTGCGCGCCCCCGGTACCGTTTGGATTCGGAGGTCGAAATGGAGCGCAAGGAACAGACATCGGGCGGGCCCACGCACCGCTTCGCGCAGCCGCAGTTTCAGCAGCTCGAGCCGAAGATGGACAACCGATCGGCGGTACGCGAGCTCGACGAGCACTGGCCCTTTTGTGCGAACCAGCGGCGCGAGCCGCTCGCGGTCGATGCGGAGATTCCGGTCAACGAATTCGGTGGCGAGCTTGCCGCCGACGGCCTGAAGACGGGTCTCCAGGAGGCGCTCGAGCCGTGGCTCTGAACCTCGGCAACGACAGCCGGGCCGCGCTCGATCTGGCCAAGCGCTCACTCCCCGAGGGCGAGGCGCTCGGTGCGGGTCTGCTCATGGCTTCGCTCTACCACGCTGCCAATCTCAAGGAGACATTCCCCAAGCTGGGAACCCTGTTGGAAGAGCCCGTGCCGGTCCATCAGGAGGTGCCCGAGAAGGTCCCGCTGGAGGAGTCCTTGCGGTACGTGCTCGCGGACCTGGGTCAGCGCGACAACGAGCCCCTGAGCGCGGAAGAGTGGCTGAAGACGCTCATGAGCAGCCAGGTGGGCCGGGCGTTCCTGGAGTCGCGGGGCCAAGGGACCGAGCCTTCGGGCTGGCGGGCGTCGTCCGAGCGGGGCGAGGCCATCGAGGCCTTGAGTTCGTTCGGCCGGATGCTGACGATCACGGAGCCTCCGCACCGTGGGGTCGTCGGCGTGGATCGAGCCCTGACGAGCCTTCAGAAGACCCTTCTGAAGCAGAAGCGTCGCAACGCCATCGTCATCGGTCCGCCCGGGACGGGCAAGTCCGCGCTCATCTACGAGTTCGCCCGGATGATCGTCTCCGGAGACGAGTCGCTCCCCGAACGGCTGCGAGACCTCGACGTCTTCGAGCTCTCGCCTTCCTTCCTGCGCTCGGGGGCGTCGATGGTGGGTCAGTACGACGAGCGGGTGAAGGAACTCCTCGGGGTGCTCGAGGCGAATCCCAAGATCGTTCTGTTCGTGGACGAGATCCACTCGCTCTTCCAGAGCTCCATGCACCACCGGGGACCGTTCAGCGAGGCGAACGAGGCCTTCAAGTCCGCGCTCTCGCGAGGCACGATCAGCTGTATCGGATGCACGACGACGGCCGAGTTCCGGCACTACATCGAGCCCGACGGCGCGCTGCAACGGCGTTTCGGCATCATCAAGCTGGAGCCGCCCACCCGCGACGCGACGGTCGGAATCCTCAAGGCACGGCTCCCGCGGCTGGAGAAGCACTACGCGCCTCTGCGCGTTCCCGAGGCGGTCCTCGACAAGGCGGTGGAGCTGACGGACGAGTATCTGCCCGGCCGATTCCAGCCCGACAAGTCCATTCAGCTCCTCGACGAGGCCTGCGCGATCTGCTCCATCGCGAAGCCTCCGGCAGCGGAGGTGACGGAAGAGGCTCTGGTCAGCGCGCTCGAGGACGCGATCGGTCACAGCGTGGTGAGGGCGGAAACGCTGACCGAGGAGAGTGTCTTCGAACGGCTCGGCAGAAAGATCGTCGGCCAGGACGAAGCGCTGCGGGGCATCAGCCGGGCCTTCATTGCCGGGATGGGCGGATGGAAGAAGGCGAAGGGGCCCCGGGGCCGGTTCTTCTTCTGCGGTCCTACCGGCGTAGGCAAGACCCAGACGGCGCTTGTCCTCGCGGATCTCCTCAGTGGTGGCCGCGAGGCGCTCTTGCGGATCGACTGCAACACGCTGCAGGGCTCCGGGCGGGACGCCGGCCCGGCGATCAACCGGCTGCTCGGCGCGCCGCCGGGCTATGTCGGATACGTCGCCGGGCAAGGCGGCATCCTCTCGAAGATCCGCGATCTGCCGGAGTGCATCGTCCTCTTCGACGAGATCGAGAAGGCCGATCCGGGCGTGGGCAAGGTGCTCCTCCAGATCCTGGACGACGGGAGAGTCGACGACAACGACGGAAACCCGCTCGACTTTCGCCGCGCCTATCTCGTCTTCACGACGAACGCGGGTTGCACCTACGACACCGTTCGATCCCTCGGCTTCGGGCGCGACGAGGAGCCCGAGACCGAGTCGCCGCGCGTCGACGTACCCGCGGTCATGGCGGAGCTGCGGGCGATCGGCCACGGCGAGGAGTTCCTGGGACGCAACCTGCAGTTCTTCACGTTCCAGGGCATGGATGCGGACGCCATCCAGGTCATCATGGGGCGCCAGCTCGAGAGCTTGCGCGAGACGGCGGATCTTCGGGGCTACGAGCTCAACTGGGACCCGGAGATCGAGCGGTACCTCACGTCGCAGTGGCAACCTCGATTCGGGGTCCGGCATCTGACGACGATCCTCCGCAATCGCATCACCGAGCAGCTGAGCGTGGCGGAGGCGCAGGGGGAGCTGAAGGACGTGGCCGAGATCCACCTGCAGGTGCTGCCCCTTGGGAACGAACTGGAAGAGCACACCTACACCGGGGTGGCGACGCGTGAGCGACAGGGTCGCAAGCTGGTCATTCTGCTGGCCTAGGAGACGGGAGTAGAAACATGGCATTGTCGATGAAGGGTCTTCGAAAGATCCTCGACGCGCTCAAGCTTCGGTATTTCCTCCATCCCGACCGGCCCGCGGTCCTGATGGGCGTCAACTGCAATCACGGCACGTACCAGATCCTCATCTCTCTGCAGGACGACGGACAGTTTCTGCAGTTGCGTTCGACAAGTTACCTGGAGTGCCCGGAGGGCCACCGTCATTTACCCGCCGTGCTTCGGGCCCTGACCGCCCTCAATCTCCGGAACCGCTTCGCGAAATTCGCGTGGGATCCCAGGGACGGCGAGATTCTTGCCTACGGGGACACGTGGGTCGTGGACAGCACGATCACCAAGGACCAGCTGCACCGCATCATTGGCAATCTCGTTCCGGCGATCGATGCTGCGCACCCAAGGATTGTCAAGACGATCGAGACGGGCAAGGACCCCGGGGACCAATCTCAGCCGAAGGCCAAGAGCCCCGGATTCGGGAAGACCATCTAGATTCCTCTCGCCGACCGCCGCCCCGCTTCGGGGAGCGAAGCTCAAGGTCAGAGAATTAGCGGCACTTCCACCAAGCAAGACCACGCCACGCTCTCGAGAGGAACACGCGGATCCGGCCTCTGCTCGGAGCAGCTCCCCCGAACTCGTGCATCGGCGTCCGACCAAGGTGAAGGGGGTCCAGCTCGTGCCGAGGGGCATAGCGGTCTCTCTGGCCCAGGAAGTCGTCTGGGGATGGCGCCCCGGCCTGGGTCAGCAACGCCCTATCGCGTCTTGGACCCAGGTAGTCCCGTGCCATTGGCGCACAGGCCTGGGGAACGGTCATTTGGGTGTCGCGTTGAACCTCTTGTCGCGAGTCGGCGCTGGACTCCTCTTGCTCCTTCTCTTCCTCTTCGTTCTTCTCGTCGCCTTTGGACATCGCTGACCTCCGTGAGTCTGCGCATTGTACGTAGGGTGCTGTCGCAGGCCGAAGGGAATCGAATGGAGCAGCGGAGTTCCCGCGCTATCGACCTTCGCTTGGGCCCTGCTCGATTCGGGCGATCAGCTGCTCCATCAAGTGCGAGAACTGCAGCGGGTTGGAGGTGTCGATGTCGTTCTTGGCCGCGACCTCGTCAATCGTATCCCGGTCAACACCCAGATCGCCTAGACGGGCAAGAAGACCAGGGACGGCCGCCTTGGCTCTGCGAGCGCCCTTCATGGCTTCGCCTATCTTCTCCAGGACTTCCGCCCTGAGCTTGGCGACCGGTTCGGGTTTCCGAGGCAGCTTCTTGACGGCCCTGCGTGCTTTCCGGAACTCGCAGCGATTGACGTGATCTTGAGCGGACTCCAGGGCGCTACGCACCCGACAATCGAGTGCATGCGCCTGTTCGGCGCGATCGATTTGCCCCCGAATCTCCTTCTTCGCTTCTTTCGGTAGCCCGGGAGGCAGCCTCTTCAGCACATCACGCGCGCGATCGAACCGATGCATCTTGACGTGCCGGTTGGCCTCGTTCACGACCGCCTCGATCTGCTTCCTCGGATCCAGGTTGAGTGGCGAGCCCAAGTGAGCGCGTGGGCCCAGGAAGTCCAGTGGCGATGGCGATCGGGTGCTGGAGAGCATCGCCTGGTCGGAGTCCTCCGAGTCGCCCACGTAGTCCAGTGCTTTTGGGCTGTCGGCACGCCCGGCTAGGGCAGGATCGACATCCTCCTGCTTGGGCCGATCGGGCTTCTTGTCTTCGGAGACCTCTTCTTCGCTCTCCTCATGGACTTCTTCGGGTTCGTGCTCACTCGCCATGGGCGGCCTCCGCGCGCTTGCCGATTCTACGGAGAGGCGCTCCGGGGTCCACTCTCAATCGCCGTTCACGCCTGCGGGTTCGCCGCGCATCGTCTCAATCGTTCGATGAGTGGTGTGAGAGCCTGCTCTGTGGTCGCCAGGTCGCCCAATTCGCGCAGAGCGCGCTGTGCTTCGAGCTGGAGCGCCTCCACCGTGTCTCCGTCGGCGATGCCCTGTTCGATCTCGCGGACGGCTCGTTCGAGAACGAGCAACCCCTCCGCGGCATGCTCCCCGATGAGGTAGCGTGCGGCAACAGCGCTCTTGCGCATGTAGAGGACGCGCGTCTCCGGCTCCCCCGCCGCGATGAGGTCGTCGAGAATCCCGAACCCGCGCGACCGGTCCTCTTCGGATCGAGCACGGTCGCCGAGACCAAAGCGCGCTTGGGCGTGGTTGAGGAGAGCGAAGGCGAGCCAACTCCTTAACTCTGGGCGTCCGGCGTTGACCAGAGAGTCGAATCTCGAGGTGGCCTCATCTGCGTCTGCCCGCGCGGCGCGCCACTCCTGCAGCCCGAGGTGGGCTTGGCTGCGCCCGAGGACGGCGAGGGCGAGCCGGAACTCGAGATCCCCGCGTCCCGCATCGACAAGCTCCCGGAGGGTCCGCAGGGCTTCATCGATCTCTCGGGTCGCCTCGTCGTCCGATCCCACCTCGCTCAGCACGGCGGCCTTCGTAACCCGCACGTTGGCAAGCTCCGGCACGAACTCCTGCCGTCCCTCGGCAATCAGGGCCTCGTAGATCTCGATGGCGCGCTCGTGGGCTTCGAGCGCCTCGTCGTATCGTTCCAGTTCGGTGACCGCGATCCCGAAGTTCGTCTCCGCGGACGCGAGAACGGGTCTCAGGCCGGGCTGACCTGCCGTGACCAGCGTTCGGTAGAGCTCGACGGCGCTCTCGCAGTCGACCGCCGCCTCGCTGAAGCGGCCCGCTTCCCTCAGCGCAATCCCCCGGTTCATCAAGGTGCCGGGCAGGTGGAGGAGGCGGATCGGGTCATCGAACGGAAGCGTTTCGAGAAGGTCGAGAGCACGGTTGAGGTCGTCCAGGGCCAGGTCCGGAAGTGACAGCTCCCTGAGGACGTTGCCGCGATTGATGAGAGCGCCGGCGAGGTCGGCGACGGTGTCCGGCGAGGCGGCCGCGCGACCGGGATCGAGGAGGGAGATGGCCTCGTCGAGGCTTTCGCGTGCCTCCGCCAGCTGTCCCAGCTGCCTCTGCAGCGCGGCGCGGGGCGTGATCAGAGCTGCACGCAGTCGGGGGGGTGACGCGGCCGCGATCCGGCCGAGGCGGTCGATGGCTGCGGTGTGATGACCCCACGCCTGCGACCAATCGACGAAGGCGTAGTCTCCCGAAACCTGAGAGAAGACCAGCTCGGCGCAGCGCGGCATGTTGGCGGCGCGCAGCTCGTGCTCGATCGCGAGGAGGCGGGGGGCGACCTGCTCCAGCGTGCTGGGTGCCGTGGGAAGCGAGAGTCCCGCGTACCAGTCAGCATAGCGCGCGTGGATGGCTCGGGATGCGTCGGCCTCGAGCGGCCCGACGAGGAACTGCTGGACGAGCGGATGCATCCGCACCGCCTGTCGCGCGCCGTCCCACCGGAGGAGATTCCAGTCCGCCATGGTCACGGCGAGGGTCCGCAGCTCATCGATGTCGTTGCCGGACATGGCGTGGGCTACGGCGGCGAGCGGTGGATCCTCGAGCGCGTGCGCGGCGACGCTCAGGAAAGACCGCGCGAGCTCACCGGTCGGGAGGTGACGCAGGGTCTCCTCCAGCAGCGCATGGAGGGAGCGCCTCGGGTCGAGGGGGGTGACACGAGGCAGGTTCTCCAATCGCCCCCCGTACATCTTGCGCAGCAGACCGCCCAGAACCGTCAGGGCGAGGGGATGGCACTGGTAGGAGCTGGCAACTTCCCCGAGGTCTGCATCCGATCCCCGGACGCCGAGGCGCCTGAGGAGCTCCGCGGCGGCCGGGCCGTCCAGCCCCTGAAGCGTCGAGTCGAACTGGGACTCGTCCCTCACGGGCACGATCGTGCAGTCGACACTGTCGAGCGCAGCGGGAAGGGCGCGCGTCGTGAGGACGACGTGGGATCCGTTGGACAGGGCGCCCGCCTGCCGGAGGAAAGCGTCGAGAGCCTCGGACCTCCCGCCCCGCATCTCGTCGGTGTCCGCCTCCTCCGGCTGGTCTCGGTCGCGGGACCAGCCCCTCAGCCAGCGCTCGACACCGTCGAGCACGAGAAGGGTTGGATTCTCCCTCAGCAGATCCAAGAGCCTCGTGGTCCGCAGGGAGGGGTCGGGCATCTCCCGCTTGTCGTAGGCTCCCGCCAGAAGAAACGAGAGGGCGCGGTCAAGGAACTCATCGAAGGTGATCCCGGAGCGATCGAGCGAGAACCAGGCGCCGCGGACCCAATCGAGGCGGGGCTGTTCCCTCGCCCAGCGATCGACCAGGGTGGTCTTGCCCTGCCCGCCCATGCCGATCACGGCGATCAGGGACGGAGTCCTCCGGCGCACCGCCTCGCTCAGCTGCTCCATCTCCGCGGCCCGCCCGGAGAAGAAGGCGGGCGGGGGCGGTCTCAGATCCTCGTGGAGCCGCAGCGGCAGAATCCGGGGGATCTGACCGCTGAACTCCTCGACAAGACGGCGCAGCTCCTCGGCGGAGGAGAACTCCCGCCAGATGTGCTTGCGCCGCAAGGCCTCGCGATGGGCCCGCTGGAGGGCGGCGCGTTCCGGCCCTTCTTGCGTCGTGGCGTCGGGCACGAAGGAGCTCGACGTGAAGTAGACGAAGACCGGTCGGCCGAGCTCACGGGCGACGTCGTACTCGAGCTGGGTGTATGACCTCCTCGTTGCGCATTGGTCTTCGGGCTCCGCACCGAACGCATCCCCGACGAGGCACACGACGGCGTCGCACTCCGCGACCCGGTCCTTGAGGAAGTCCTCGAGGCGGCGATAGCCGTGATCGAACCGCTCCTGGAACCGGGGCCCGTGGCCATTCGCCTCCAGGGCCGCGCAGGCCGCCGCCCGGCACGAGCGCAGGTCCGTCGACGTCGCGCTCACGAAGATCCTCTGCCTGTCCGGGGTCATGCGGAGGCCCAAGACTGTACTGGATCCACGAATGCCTGTGTCGCGGCGCCACCGCCCGGTTTTTGGCTAGAATCGCTGACCTCTCCAACCAGGCAAGGACGGAGGTGGCGGATGAGCAGCAACATCGACCTCGGCCGCGGGGGCGTCGGGGATTGGTCGCACGGCGGCGCCGGCAAGGGGGACACCGACCCCTCGTCCGAGGACAAGTACGTGATCGAGGTGCTCATCGGCGGAGGTGGCGTCGGGGAGGTCTACTTGGTGACCGACCGGGACCTCCGAAGAGAGGTAGCCGTGAAGCTGCTGCGCCGGAAGCTGGGTGAGAGCGATGACGCGAGGCTGCAGTTCGTCGCCGAGGCTCAGGCGACCAGCCAACTCGAGCACCCTGGGATCCCGCCCGTCCACGACATCGGCAAGGCCAAGGACGGCCGCCCCTTCTTCACGATGAAGCTCATACGCGGGCGCACGCTGCGCGAAATCGTGCACGACCTGCTTCTCAACCGGGCGGAGGTGAAGAGGGAATACACCGTGCACCGCCTGGTGACGATCCTCGAGCGGATTGCGGAGGCACTTCACTTCGCCCACGAGCGTGGCGTCATCCACTGTGACCTCAAGCCCGCCAACATCATGCTGGGCGCCTTCGGCGAGGTGCACGTCATGGACTGGGGGCTCGCTCGGATCAAGGGCGAAGACGAGGGGATCGAGGGCCGGGTGGAGACAGTGCTCGCGGAGTTCGGCCTCAAGCCCGAGCCCGGCAGCATCCAGGGAACTCCACAGTACATGAGCCCGGAGCAGATGCGGGGGGAGGTGGACTCGATCGACCGGCGTACGGACGTCTACGGCCTGGGGGCCCTGCTCTACGAGGTCCTTGCACTCAGGCCGCCGATCGACGCTACCGACCAAGAGCTCTTCCAGAAGGTCCCGAAGGGCGAGATTGTGCCGGTGGACACCCGCAATCCGCGCCAAAAGATCCCCGAGGCGCTGGCGGCGATCACGCGCAAGGCGATGGCCCCGAACCCGGAGGAGCGCTTCCAGACGGCGCGTGAGATGGCCATCGAGCTGCGGGTGTGGCTGGACGGAACGAGTGAGCGGGAGCGGCGGCATCGCGAGGCCGAGTCCCTCGTGGCGCTTGGCCGCGAGGCTCTCGACCGCTTTGAGAGAACGCGGGCGGACGTCGCGAACGCAGAGGCCGCGGCGGACCAAGAGGCAGGCCGGCATCTGCCCTGGCAGCCGGTCACGGAGAAGCGCTCGGTGCTGGAGGCTCGCGCGCGGGTGGGCGAGCTGAGCAGGGAGGCGGCCCTGGCGTTTGCGGAGACGACGTACTACCTCAACGCCGCCCTCACGCAGGAGGCGGACAATCCCGCCGCACGCACGGCCCTTGCCAACCTCTGGAAGGGTCGACTGGAGGACGCCGAGCGGCGGGACGACAAGATCGAGGCCGCTCACGCCCTGACTCTGGTGAGGCGCTACGACGACGGCTCGCTTG
>Ga0255052_10002464_pt1 | contig 13354 bp, 14 predicted proteins | sample JV7_2_21_MG_FD_188632 | JGI IMG/M metagenome (GOLD analysis project Ga0255052, IMG submission 188632) | Seawater microbial communities from Jervis Inlet, British Columbia, Canada - JV7_2_21 | ecosystem: Environmental > Aquatic > Marine > Inlet | place: Canada: British Columbia | collected... | reverse complement strand
CGCTGATAAAAGAACTCACTGAGGAATTTGGCTCATATTTCGGTGTTGACCCTGCGCCGATTTATGAAAGCGAATTCACAAAGATTGTGCCTATATCACATCGGCCGTTTGCAAAGATGTACACCGATGATTAAATGCCTGAAAATGATACTGCAAGCGCAATCGTTGAAACAATAAATATGAGGATTAGGAACAGGCCGATTATCTGACGCCGGTTCAGTCCGCTGGGCTCCTGTGTTTTCTTCGACCGTGTTTTCTTTGCCATTATCAATTGCAAAGTTAGTGCCGATTAATAAATCTTGCCGTGCAATAAATTTATAGCCTCGGTGGGAAAAGACAGACTCATGCCTGAGACTAAAACGTATAGGGTGGAAAACATCACAATCCGCTGTGATGAGTCGTGCCCGCTTTTTTACTGCAATGACCCCTGCCGGATGGAGCGGCACATTAAAAAATATGCTGAAGTTATGAATGAGGAAGGCAGCTTTACAATCCTCTAAACATGGTTGGGGTTAGTTTTATATCTGACACAATGCTAAAATTTATCTGATGGCAAAGGAGAGGAAATTTTCTGCTGCAAATCTCACAATAATTTGTGACAGCCGCTGCCCTATCTACTATTGCGACGACCCTTGCAGGGTTCAGAGGCATGCTGAAACATACGCCAAGCTAATTGAAGGCGGTTTGAGCTGCGCGCAGTTTTCAGGAGGCGAATAGAATTTATATCCTCATTTTACCCAATTAATCTTATCATTAATATTTGGAGGCGAATAAATTATGAAAGAAACTCTCAGGGGCACGCGGGATTATTTTACAGAGCAGAAATATCGGTTCGACTTGGGCAGGCAGTTTCTCACCTATGTGAACTTCATTCTACTAATCGTTGCGGCCTCGGATAAGATACAGGCGATATTTCCGCTTCGAATCAGAGAATTGATTTTAGTTGCAGTGCCGCTTGCATTTATCGGCTCATGGGCCTTTGGATATTTTCTGGACCGGATAGTGCATTTTCCCCAGAGCCAGATGATGGTTTCAGAGAGCCGCAGCCCCCATTGGAACATGACTCAGAAAAAGCTTGACCGCATCATCGCCGTGTTGGATGAAAAATAAGATTTTATGCGTCTCATCGTAACCTCTCAAAAAGACCTTGCAGGCACAAATGTCTACCAAACCCTATCCCAAAACTATGGTTTTATAGAAGGCGGCGAGTTCGAGGGAAAACCAGTTTACGTGAAGGGCGATGTCCAGCTGATTGCAACCATGCGGGGGCAGGTTGATGCTGAGCATTTGGACCTACATTTTTCGCCGGACTATTATGTTTTTGCATCGCGGCATCGGAGTGTTTCCGGGCAAAAGACGCTCACTGTGCATTCAACTGGTAATCTGACAAGCGAGGCACGGGTCGGCGGCCAGCCCTGTGAGCTGGGATTTTCCGCACCTGCAGCGGTTAAAACCGCGCTTCAAACGCTTCAGAGAGAGGCGCTTGAAACCAGCTTGGACTATCAGGTTTCAATGGAGACGACGCACCACGGCCCCACAGGTCTCAAGCGGCCGGTACTTTTTGTTGAGGTAGGTTCAACCGAGCGCGAGTGGAACGACGCATCCGCAGTTTCTGCGGTTGCGAAAGCAGCTTTAGCTGCTGCTGAAAATAATTTGGAATACAAGAGTGGTATCGGAGTCGGGGGCAATCATTATGCGCCGAGGCACACCAAGTTTATCCTTAAATCCGCTGACGCGCTGGGCCATTTAATCCCAAGTTACGCGCTCGATAAATTAGATACATTGATGTTTCAGCAAGCAGTTTTCAAAAGCGGTGCAGAGTTCTGTTTTCTTGACTGGAAGGGTATGAACCGAGTGCAGCGGGAAAAAGTCATTGCCTTGGCTGAGGAAACTGGACTTGAGATCAGGCGAAACATCTCAAAACCCGGCGTAAAAGACACGGTTGAATCAAAAATGTGGGCAGTGAACAAAGAGCTTTTTTCAATCGCTGAAAAAACTGATCCCCTGAGGCTGAGGCGTGTTATCGAAGAAAACCGGGGAAAACCTGTTGTGAAACGGGGTCATCTTGCAGCTGAGTTTTCGGCGCCATCTGACATTCGCCGCGAAATACTACGCGAGTGTCTAAAGATAATCGCTGGGAAAAAACCGGTTCTCTCTGGCAGAACCCTCATTTTAGAGGAAAAAAAGTTTGACCCTAAAAAGGCGGCGGAAATCGGCTTGAAACCTGGGCCTGAGTATGGGAGGCTTTCAAAAGGGCTTGCAGTGGAAGCCTGTGGCAGATTGATTCAACCTGAAGAAGTGACTAAAACTAGAAAGATTGAAATTGAACTTGACACTGAAACACAGACCCAGCTTTTAGATTAGGTTGAACTCCTCAGCCTGATCCTTTAGCGGCGTGTGACTTCCAAAAGCCCGTCTCTCAACATCTTCAATAATTGATCTGAAAACACCTATGGCTTTTTTCTGCGCTTCAATCGCTTCTTCAATCTCAACTCGCTTAAAACGCCCCATCCGATTCAAGCTGTCTTCAAGGGTTGAGAGAATACTTCTATGAAGCCGCTCAAGCCTTGCAGCAGTCTCATATTCCGTCATTGTTTTTTCATCCCAGCCAGAAGCGCTCAACCGACTCCGATTCCTCGAAATCTCCTCCAAATCTTCGATTATACTGTAGTTCACCCGACTGATAAGCATCTCCTGACTAAATGGTTTTTCAATATAATCAACAAGCTCAGTTATGTCTTTTCGACCAGCGACTTCCGGCGTGAGAGGAGTTGCTGTAAGCATTGCAACAGGAATGTTTTCAAGACCCGGATTCTTTCTGATAATTTCCAGCGTTTCCCATCCATCAAGACCGGGCATCATAACATCGAGCAAAATTAGATCCGGCCGCTGGGTCTTAAGCTTTTCAAGCGCTGCCTCCCCACTTTGAGCAGTTGAAACAACATGTCCCGCCTTTGAAAGTATTTGTTTAATAACCCACACAATCCCTGGGTCATCGTCTACAACAAGTATCTTTGACATACAAAAACTCCAGTTTCAGCCTGCCACAGCTCCATTTCTAATAGATAATAATAGGAGTTAAAATATAGATATAACTTGGGTTCCCAGATATGGGTTGAAAAAGGGCATTATTTGTTTTCATCTAGTTTTCAAGTGTGAAACCCACCAGGGTTTATGGAAAATATTTAAATAAGTGGTATTGAAACAGAACCCACGAGACAGGAGGTCAAAAGAATATGAATTTGGAATTATTACCTATTGCTGCAGCAGTCATAGCCCTGGGCTTTGTAGTGACGCTTATTAAAAAGATTGATGGAAGTGAACGCGGAAACGAGCAGATGCAGGAGATTACCGCCGCTATTTCTGAGGGTGCGCGGACATTTATCAAAGTAGAGTATACTTATATCGCTGGTTTTGTAGCAGTTGTTTCAGTAATTCTTCTCATCACGCTTCCGGCTAAGGCAACGGCTGCAGCATATCTGGGCGGCGCGATATGCTCTGCGGTTGCAGGCTTTGTAGGGATGAAAGCAGCAACATCAGCTAATGAAAAAACGGCTCAAGCAGCGCGAAGCAACGTGAACTCAGCGCTTGACATCGCATTTTCCGGCGGCGCAGTAATGGGGTTTTCAGTGGTCGGCCTCGGCCTGCTCGGTGTGACCTTTTTTTACATGATACTTCGAGACCCAAACATCATAAACGGATTCGGATTCGGCGCAAGCTCTGTAGCATTATTTGCTAGAGTTGGCGGCGGAATATTTACAAAAGGCGCCGATGTCGGCGCAGATCTTGTGGGTAAAGTTGAAGCCGGCATCCCTGAAGACGACCCCAGAAACCCAGCGGTAATCGCTGACAACGTAGGGGATAATGTTGGCGACGTTGCCGGGATGGGCGCTGATCTCTTCGAATCCTATGTGAACTCGATTATTGCTGCAATGATTATCGCCTACGCGGTTTCAGACACACTCGTAGTTCTCCCGCTTCTCATTGCAGGCGCAGGGATTCTCTCGGCAATCGTTGGCAAGTTCTTTGTTAAAACCCATGAAAACGCAACGATACCTGAGCTGCTCTTGGCGCTTCGAAAAGGCGTTTTTTCCACAGGATGTCTCGTAATAATTCTATCCTATCTCATTATCAGCAGGCTCGGCGTTGGAATCGAGATATTCTATTCAATCGTTGTCGGACTCGTTGCAGGGATTGCAATCGGCCTGATAACCGAATATTATACTTCAACAAACTACAAGCCGACGCAGAAGGTTGCCGAAGCCGCGGAAACAGGCGCGGGAACAAACATCATAAGCGGGCTTGCAGTTGGCATGAAAAGCACAACGCCCCCGGTTCTCATAATCGCGGCAGCTGTGATTCTCACACATCATTTTGCAGGAACCTATGGAATCGCGATTGCCGCTGTGGGAATGCTTTCAACGCTGGGTATAACAATGTCAACCGACGCTTACGGCCCAATCGCCGATAACGCTGGCGGTATAACCGAGATGGCTGGTCTTGGCGAGGATGTGCGTGAGCGAACTGACGAGCTTGACTCACTCGGAAACACCACTGCGGCAACCGGTAAAGGTTTTGCAATCGGCTCTGCGGCGCTCACGGCGCTTGCGCTTTTCGCGGCGTATAAGCAGGCAACAGGACTCACAGTAATCGACATCACAAAATCAAATGTGATTGCAGGCGTTTTCATCGGCGGAGTGCTACCATTTCTCTTTTCATCATATACGATGGAGGCGGTTGGAAAGGCTGCCTTTGAAGTGGTTAACGAGGTGCGCCGTCAGTTCCGCGAGATTCCAGGGCTTATGGAAGGCACAGCGAAAGCCGATTACGCAACATGTGTTGATATTTCGACGAAGACAGCGATTCGCGAGATGATGCTTCCAGGGCTTATCGCTGTAGCCACGCCTGTTACTGTGGGCTTGCTCCTTGGTGCTGAGGCGCTTGGCGGGCTATTGGCTGGCGCGATTGTAACAGGCTTTATGCTTGCTGTGATGATGGCGAATGCCGGTGCAGCCTGGGATAACGGCAAGAAATACATCGAAAAAGGACATCACGGCGGTAAAGGCAGCAATGCCCATAAGGCAGCGGTTGTAGGCGACACTGTGGGCGACCCATTTAAAGACACAAGCGGTCCGAGCATCAACATTTTGATCAAGCTGATGAGCATTGTTTCGGTTGTGTTTTCAAGCCTGTTCGTGTGAGTCCCTTTGGTGATGTAATTGAAGGATATTTGGCTGCTGGTTTTGTTACTGGTTCTGAGCATAGGATGTGTTAATACTCCGCAGCCAAACCTTCAAGCGACTAGACCCCCTCACGACGATTCGGCTCGCTCAATCTCTACAGGGTCCTGCCCGAATGTATCTGTAGGACCAAACCTATTTGACAGGGGTGGCGGGCTAATCTTCGACGCTGATCGAAATATTACATGGCTTCAGGATGCCAATTATGCCAAGACATCAGGCTATGATCCAACAGGAGATATGCATTGGACCAAAGCCATGGAATGGACCCAAAACCTGGTCTACTATGATCCCATTCGAAATTTCAACTGGACTGATTGGAGACTCCCCACATCTCTGAATCAGGACGATTCCGGCCCTTGCCTTGGCTACAACTGCATCGACAGTGAGATGGGGCATCTCTATTATATTGAGCTGGAGAATGCTGCAGGCGGCCCAATGATAAACACCGTCCCCTTTACCAACCTACAGTCCTACCGTTATTGGTCGAGTACGCGGTATTCATCCAATCCTTACGATGTATGGTTCTTCATCCCTAGCTTCGGAAACCAGACTTTCTTCGACAAGGCCTACAACCACCTTGCTATGGCTGTGCGTGATGGTGACGTGTGCACTCCTGCCACTATATCATAGCTTCTTAAGTTTTACTTAAGTTCGGTCTCGCCAACATTTTATTAAATGGGGAAAAGGGGGGGGGTGTAACTGTGAATGGGTTTAAGCAAAAACGACTCTATATTTGAAGCTCTTTTTAGACTTCAGCCTTTTCTTTTTTAAATTAAGCACTAACCGAAAGTCAGAAAAGATGTTTGAAAAAATTAGCAATTAAAAGGATTTATATTCTATTCATGTCATTCAATAACGATAGTGAAAAGTGAGGAGGATGTAACTTGACTGAAACAGATATTATTTTTTCATTGACTGGCCTGGTTATTTCATTAACAGCTTTAATAATTTCAGGTCTAGCATTTTATTACTCCCACCTTCAGGGACCTAAAATAGAAATTCACATGAAAAAAGAAAAAGACCAAGAAAACAATGATTTTACATTCAATATTTCTCCAATTCATAACGTAGGGCCGAATCAAAAACATCATATCGACCAACAACATATTTCATTAACTGGTAGTATTGATATTATGTTGATAAATGAAGGTAATAGAACTGGGTCTATTGTTCCATTTGATTCAAAAACTTCAGAATACAACAATTTTGAGGTTACCCAAACACCAGACACTGGTTTAATTAGAATAGCTATTGAACGAGGGGAAAAAGATATTCAAACAACATTACCGCCAGGAGAGAGTTCTGTTTTTAAATTGCGTGTTATGGCAAGAGGCGTAAACAACCGTTTGCACCATGAAGAAGCGGATAAACTACTCGGTAAAAAGATAAATGTTAATTTCAGTTTTGTCGCAACTAAAAGAAATGGGTTTGAAAAAAAATCAAAAGAGTTTAAATTAATTGTCATCGATAGGCGTGAAACAAAAGAGAACTGAATAGGCCTTCCAATTAAGATTCAAAAAGCTGCTTCCCGAACGCTGTGTTAATAAGCGATGATTTAAAAATCAGGTCAAAAAATGAAAAAATAAAGAAAGAGAGAGTTAGGGTGTAAAGGAAAAAAGAAGGAGGATAAAACTATTTCTCCTTCATCACTTCGCCGCAGCAGATAATCGCGTCTTCCTGAACATAGCCGTAAATTCCGTCGAAGTCTTCAACGGTTTCAACTGTCACGACATTTCCGCAGACACCGCAGGCGTATTTACTTCCCTTTTTGACTTTAGCCTTCTTTTCTTTTTTCGCTGTCTTTTTTCCTGCGGCCTTTTCCCCTGCAGCTTTCGCTGGTTTCTTTTTCGCTTTAGTTGCCAAGATTTTCACCTCCCCTTATTAATATGAATATAATTGTCTCTTTAACATTAAAAAGTTTTTCAATAGAAGTCGCCTATCTCCGTGACTCATCAGATATCCAGTCGAGATAGCTTTTACTCCCGGATGTTATGGGAAGCGCGATGATTGCCGGGTTTTCGTAGCTGTGCAGCGCTCGGATTCTTGCGATGAGTTTTTCCACATTTTCCTCTGTTGTTTTTAGAAGCAGAATGGACTCCGAGTCTTCTTCAAACTTGTCTTTCCACCAGTAAAAAGATGTGACTGCGGGGATGATGTTTGCGCAGGCTGCGAGGCGTTCCTCCACGACCTGACGTCCGATACGCTTGGACTCCTCTTCTCCGCTTGTGGTAACCTCAACAAGTGTGTACATAGATTTTTTCTCAGAACAGGCCGAAAAGCGGGCCTGCGTTTATGAATACAAGAGCTAGGAGCGTGAGATAGATAACTGTTGTGATGTTTTTATGGCGTCTTGGCGCAGCCCGCTCCATGAGCAGCGCAAACATCCGCCCGCCATCAAGTAGGATGATTGGAAGCAGGTTTGTAAGTCCAACGAGAAAGTTGAGAATCCCTATCCAGTAGAGTCCTTCTAAAACAACGCTGTAAATTGAAAAAGCCCGCTTCTCACCGATTGAACCTGCGATATATGGTTTAGCCACGACATCGGTTCCAACCGCTATTCCGATAAAACCCTGCGTGTAACCTTCTCTTTCCTCTGGCACAACAGCGTGTGCGCCCTCGCTAGTGTGAACCTTCACCTCTGTCCCAGGTTTGAGCTGGGTTACAGCCTCGCTAAAATCACCGATGCTTTCAATACTTACTGCGCCGATTCCAAGCAGAGTCTGATTCACCGTGATTCCGGCAAGCTCTGCAGGTGACCCGGCTGTTACGTTTTGTATGATTATTCCCTGCGCTGTAAATGCCAGCGGAGCGATAACCATTAAAACCACAAGTAACGCAACGCCCGCTGCAAGGGCTCCAAGAAAATTGCCCATTGACCCCGCGGCATAGACGCGCATCTTCGCCATATACGATTTTTTCTCCAAAACTTCTTCATCCGGCTCGACAAAGGCGCCGAGCGGGAGAAATGTAACTGAGAATATACCCAGCGATTTTATGGGAATATCTTCCACCCGTGCGAGCAGGCCGTGCATGACTTCATGAAAAAGTAGCAGGCTAATGACTGCAACAAGCCAGTAGACAAGCGGTATTGACGGTGCGCCCTCGATTTCAACCAAGCCCTCAGGCAGTAGCGGCGCAACACCAGGCGGTGCGTCAGGCGTCTTTAGGATATGGGACGCGCTGAAAAAAAGCGATATAAAAACCAGTATCATAAGCGGAACAGAAATGTATGCGGCGATTGTTCCAAGCCGTCGGAAAAACTTTTCCCTTTTCTTCGCAATCCTATCAATTGCAACAATACCTCGTTTTGAACGAAAGATGAGTGTAAGGAGGCTGCGCTCAATCCCTCGTTTTTCAAAGGTCTTTGAATCAATGAGCTGAAGGATTATCCAAAGGATGCCTAGCGCTATGAGAACAACCGAAACCAATATATCACCTAAGTGTGAGGGGGAGTTCAACGTTATAAAAGTTTGTGGAATTATATGGACCGTTTAGAGCTGAAACGACAAGTAATACATGCATCCGGGGTGTTTATTGCGCTTTTTCTGCGAGAGCTTTATCACTATTCTGGCGGGTGGATGGTTCCCGCGGCGGTGCTTGCAGCGGGTATTGCAGGCGGATACACCGGCTCATATCTCTATCGCCGTGGTGTGAACATGCCACTTCTCACAAAGATTATCGCAGACTCTGAGCGCGAGCGGGACCAGGAGTTTCCAGGCCGAGGCGCACTTCGGTTTTTCACAGGCGCGCTTCTCACGCTGCTTCTTTTCAGAAACCTGCCAGATATCTTTACGGCTGGAATCGTTGTTCTCGCGCTGGGCGATTCAGCGTCAACACTTGGCGGAGTCAACTTCGGCAGAAACAAGCTGCCCTATAACAGGGATAAAAGCATTGAAGGTTCTGTCACCGGATTTGCAGCAGCATTTATCGGGCTTTTAGTTTTAACGCCTTTTTCAATCTTTGTATCAGCCGGCGCAGCCTTAATCGGCATGGTTACAGAGTCGCTGCCACTGGGCTTTGACGATAATCTCACCGTGCCCCTGGCCACAAGTGTTACAGCTTGGATTCTAACTGTTGCGATAACTATTTAATTAGATAAATGAGAGAGAAATTTTTATGGGGAAGATAAGTTACGCAGTGGTTCTTGCAGCAGGCAGGGGGACACGGCTTCAGCCCGTCACATCTGACACTTCAAAATGCATGCTCCCGCTACTGGGCCGTCCGATTCTCTGGCACATATTGGATATGGTGCGCCGTGCAGGGATAACACATGTTCAAATTATTGTGGGCTATCGCAAGGAAAAAATTATTGACTATTTTGGCGACGGACTTGAAATCGGGCTTCACATAAATTATATTGAACAAAAAACCCGTGATGGCACGGCCCACGCGATTGGGCTTGCATCGGTTGACGAGGATTTCCTGGTTTTAAACGGCGACACACTTGTAGATTTTGAAGACATCGAAACAATTGTAAAATCCCACGCAGGCGATGCGACTCTTGGCGTGCGCAGAGTTGAAGACCCGCAGCAATACGGTGTAGTCGAGGTTGAAGACGGCAGGGTCAAGTCTATTGTTGAAAAACCCAAGGATTTCATTTCAGACCTCGCCAATGCCGGTATCTACGCTTTTTCGCCTGAAATCTTTGCTGCAATTGACAAAACGGAAAAATCGGAGCGCGGCGAATATGAGATAACAACGTCAATCGAACTGCTTGTAAAAGAGGGCAGAGAGGTGCGCGCAATCGAGCTTTTAGGGCTTTGGTCTGACATCGGTAGCCCCTGGAATTATCTGGATTCAAATAAGGTGCTTTTAAGTCGTGCAAACACTGCAATCAAAGGCACAGTTGAGGAAGGAGCGGTTGTGAAGGGCGCGCTTATTCTCGGCAAAGGCTCGGTAATTCGGGCTGGAACTTATATTGAGGGGCCGGTTTATATCGGCGAGAACTGCAAGATCGGGCCGAACACCTATATCCGCAGTTTCACATCCATCGGCAACAACAGCCGGGCCGGAAACGCTGTAGAATTAAAAAACTCAATAATCATGGACCACACAAATATTTCGCATCTATCCTATGTGGGCGACTCAATTATCGGAAGCGGCTGCAACTTCGGAGCTGGAACGCTTGTAGGAAATCTACGGCTTGATGAAAAAAGCGTGAAGATGAGACTCGGCGACGAGCTCTATGACACTGGCAGGCGCAAGATGGGCTGCGTAGTCGGTGATAATGTGAAAACAGGGCTGAATGTGATGATTAATTCAGGGCGTAAGATTGGTCAAAACTCGATGATCGGGCCGGGAGTCGTGGTTTACAGTGATATACCGGAGAATCGTTTTGTGAAAAAGAAGCAGGAGCTTGAAACAAAAGAGCTGAAATAACTTGTCTTTATAAATAATTATAGTTTCTGTAAGTCTAGAGGGCCTCCATGGAGCAGATATATAAATAAGTTACAAGTTAGAAAGATTTAGGTAAACTAATGAGTCGCCCCGCAATTCTATTTTCGGTTAATCCCTATCCAGGATTGGACGTTTTTGATGATCCAAGACTTGGAAGGATTGACGAACACAAAAAGTTTATTCGAAAAAATGGATCAGTTAATTGGAACCTAATAAGGAATTTCCGAAAAGACGGACCGTTGGAAGATTATTACACTAAAATCAAAAAAGGGTATATTTACCATGTTCCTGATGGGAGGGTGTCACATACCTGTGAAATCAACTGGATTAAAAGAGGAGATAAATTAACTCCTCACGACCTTAAATTTACACCTCATTGGCGCGGAACTGATTTGGACCAAGAATGGATTACGATGAACATAAAAAAATTTACCCTGCTTGACAAGAGAGATTGGTTGAGCTGTAAAGATTTTAAGAGTTATTCTACAAGCAAAAATCTCAAACAAAAATATATTATCAATTACGGAATTGTAGAAGAATTATAAAACCTGTTGAAACGACTCCCACAGTATAAACACGAGAGGTGCAGGTTTGATTGAAAAATTTATCAGAAAATCAGGGGATTCAACAGCCATAGACATCGTGGTTGTAACAGGCGCGAAAAATGAGGGGATAACCGGCTTTGATGAGTGGCGGATGCGGTTGACTGTGCGAGTCTCTGAAAAACCGATTCAAGGCAGGGCGAACACAGCGATTATTCGTATGTTTTCAAAGGCGCTGGACGTTCCCGAATCAGATGTCAGAATCACTGCTGGAAAAAAAGGCACACTTAAAACTGTGGAAATTAATCTGGATTTGGAGGATGTCAAAACTCGTTTGAATGAGACTTTGGGCATAGATTGATATATGGCGCGAGCCAAAATATAATGTGGTGAGGTTGGATATGTTTTTTTCTCTATTAAAAAAGGTGCGGATTCGCGAGGCAATGAAAAAAGGCGTGATAACAGTAGGTCTTGAAGCATCGATTCAAGAAGTTTTAAAATCGCTTTCAGAAAACCATGTTTCAGGCCTTGTAGTTGTGGACGAGTTCGGCGAGACATGGGGCGTGATATCATCAATCGATGTTGTAGCAGCTTTGAAAGACAAGACCCTTGAGGAACTCGACGGGCTCACAGCTGAAGATGTGATGACACCGCAGGCAATTGAAATCGGGCCTGAAAAAACATTGGAAGACGCAGCCCGCGTGATGGCTGAAAAAGGAATTCACAGGCTTGTAATCGGCCATCCACACGAAGGACGCAGAGTGCCTGTTGGAATCATCACGGCATCAGATATTATTGGCGAGCTAAAAAAAGAGATTTCATAGTTGGTAGGTTTTGCCAACCACTGGCTCAACAATTTCTATTCCACTTCCCTTCAAAAGCTCTTTAAACAAACCTGACTTTTCAGTGTGGATTGGGAAGAGTTTCTTTGGATTTATCGTGTTAATAAGGTTTATCAGCTCATGGCCCGAGGCATGGCCGGAGACGTGGGAGCGGTCCATTCTGCGCCGAATCTTATTGCACTCTGTGTTTGAGCATCCATCTGGCAGGTGGACGTCAGCCTCGGCAAATTGAACACCGAATTTTTCAAGCCAGTTGATGAAGCGTTCTTCATCAAGTTCCATTTCATCTGAAAAAGGCTCACACTGCGCTCGAATAAATCTAGAGCTATCTATATTTCCCTCGGAATCAGCCAGATCAAATATTTGGTTTAAATCAAAAAATGAAAGCATCATCACATATTTTCCCGGTTCACTGGCAAGGTCAAGCGCTGTAACACCCCTGTCGTAGTGGGTGGTGTCAACACCGTCTTCTTTCCAGTTTACAGAAAGTCCCAGCTCGTGCTTGGTGTTTTTGTAATCGCCAGGTGAATAGAGACAGGAGTCTTTTCTTTTGAGAAATACTTTTACGCCCTCATCTTTTGGATATTTTCCAAGCCGATCCAGCAGATATGCGAGCCGCGCGTTTATTACAAAAATCCTGCCAGCACGCTTCGCCGCATCCAAAATAGTTTCAAAGCGTGTTGTGTCTTTCCAGCTGAAATCTATGAAAACAAGACCTCTTGTTTCCGAGATGCCCTGGTAAATATTCTCTTTAATCTCCTCCTCTGTAATCGTTCGCTTGGAGTCTATTCGCGTTCCCTCACAAATCATAACATCAACAGACATGCCAATCTTCTTTGCATACTCTGAAACAGTCATTGGATAGGTTCCGTGAAACCGGATGTCACCAGTGTAAAGAATGCGTTTTCCTGATGCTTCAATCAGAAAGCTCGCAGCACCGGGAACAGAATGGTCCTGCCCGATAAGCGTAATTTTCATGTCTCCAATCGAAGCTGTTTCAAGATCGTCGAGAAGCCGGGAGCCGCGTTCAACACCATCTTTAACAATTTTTGGGCTGCCTGGAAAAAAACTCCGTTCTCCGTTTTCAGAAACACGGTTAGATTTTGACGCAAGCGCGTTGGATTTAAAGGTTGTTATCTCATCAATCGCCTGAACCAAAACACCTGTTTCTTTGGAGCAAAATAGGGGGACAGAGGGATGAATATATCCGATGTCGCCGGAGTGGTCAAGATGTGCGTGGGAGAGTAGAACCGCGTCGAGAAAAGCCTCATTATTTTCAATCAAATATTTTTCATATGAATCAACACCGTTTAAACTCAGAAGCGCCGAA
>Ga0255052_10002462_pt1 | contig 13354 bp, 8 predicted proteins | sample JV7_2_21_MG_FD_188632 | JGI IMG/M metagenome (GOLD analysis project Ga0255052, IMG submission 188632) | Seawater microbial communities from Jervis Inlet, British Columbia, Canada - JV7_2_21 | ecosystem: Environmental > Aquatic > Marine > Inlet | place: Canada: British Columbia | collected... | reverse complement strand
CCGCATAAGTCATTGCGAGCAATTCGCGGTGAAAGGCAAAGCCTGGCAACAGATTTGTGTAGACGGGTTCGTCCGTGCCGACGATCAAAAGGTGCGCACCTCCGGCATCGAATAATGATTTAAGTTCAAGCACCCGTTGCGTGAACTCTGCGTCATCAGATTCCGGCTCTGGTTCGCCGCGCTTCTCTAATAATTCTTGAGCATACGGCGTGAAGTACTTCGCTTCGTCAGTCCACAGCATTTCCGATGCATGTACTCGACGCTCATTGATACCGCCGTACATTTGCAGATTGGCATCGTAATACACCCCATGCGCCAGCATCAGGTCGATCATTTGCGGCATTTCAGCGCTGCCCGCGCCTCCACTACCAAGGGTAAGCTGGTGTTCAACACGGTCCAGACCCATGAGAATGGCGTCGCGCAACTCGACATCGTATTTCCAGTCGTAATTTGCGAGGTGAGCTGCGGTCGTCATGCCACGCTTGTGCGCTTGCTCGATAAGTATTTTCATCTCACCCGGCGTCGCCTGCTTGATTTTGATACTGACGACACCTTGCTCGGCCCAGGCATCCACTTCCTGACGAATTTCGCCTTCGCTAATGTCATTAGGCCAGCCGATGCAATCGTCCGCAGCCGTGCCGATGTTGTACTCGCAACGAAACGCGCCGAAGTATGGACCCGACGCGAACAGTCGCGGCCCGATGGACTCACCGGCATCGATACGATCACGTTGCGCGATGACACGCTCGGGATAATATTCACCGGCTGACCAGGTCGATGTAACACCGTTTGCCAGAAAGACGATGCCGTTGTAAATGACTTCTTCCACACGGCCGTTATCGACGAGGTCGAAGTTGTAGTGCGCGTGCAAGTCGATCATGCCCGGCAGTATCGTGTCGGTTTCAGCCAGGTCGATAACGTTGGCGATGCTCAAAACCTGTTGCTGGACATCGGCATCGACTTCCACAATCTTGCCGTCCTGTATGACGATGCCCGTGTTCGGTCGGCGCTCATCATCGACGCTGTCAAACAACCAACCGCCGCGAATAACCAGCTGCCCTTCCTGCCCCTCGGTCCACTGCGCCAATGCCAATTGTGGGACGAGCAGGACCAGCATAACTTTGCTAACCATCTTCTGGACTCCTATCATGTCGTACAACCTCTTGCTTACGTTAGACATCCTCTGCCATCAGGCCGTGTACGGAGCGATGTGCCTCTTCAATGGCGGATTCGGTCATGGCGTTGGACGAAGCGTCGATACCGGCGAACGCGATATTGCCGACGCGCTGCCGTGCATCGACCCATGGGCGGTGTTCGTGTCGCCACCTCTCCGGCCACCAGGCCACGTCACCGGACTCAGCATCAACCGAGTACGCGTATCCATGCGGCCAGCGATTGACCGTAATGCCCGCGATATCGCGCGCCGGATCGAATCCGCCCGGGCCCAGCATGCGGCCAAGCTGGTCACGCACATTGCGCTCGAATGTCTCGAACGTAGTCTCGAGCAGGGCCTGGCGCCCTGCCCGGAACTGCTCGGGTGCCGGCATTCCCGGCGCGAGCGGAACGTGACCCAGGTGCAGGATGACGGGCTCATCGGGCGACTGCGAAAAACGGTAATCGCCCATGCTTACCTGATGCGTGAACATCACGGCGTGGAAGAAACTGCCGGGGCAATAGGCTCGCCCTAGACCAAGATTGACGAAACTCCTCCAGTTCTTGATCAGCACGTTGGTGTAGACGATCGGCGCGCGAACAGAACTGCCCATCGCTGCGACCTGATCCTCCGGCACGTCGGGACAGATATGCGGCAGCATCGCGTGGTAGCCGGCCCAAACAACTTTGCTTGCCGTCACCGTCCGGCCTTCGTTACCACTCACGTAGGTTACGTCAACATCGGCGTCGAACTTGCCATACTGGTGATGGAGACCAACTACCGTACTACTCAGTCGAATGCGGGTGAGGTTCTCAGGCTGATCAAGCCGTGAATAGTCGAAGCGCGCGGTTACGATGTCCTCCATCGAACTGCCCGGTGCTACTTCGGGAATCAGCTTGCGAACCAGCAAGCGGGCAATCGATGCATTGCCGTCGGGGAAGTAAAAGCCTCTGCCGCCATCTTCGCCGCCATTTTCGTCGTCGTGCCCAAGGTCCATTCCTGCGAACCCGGGGTAGCCTTCGGCCCAGGCCATCCAGGCCGGTAATGCATCTGCACCAATCGCCCAGACGCTGTGCGGCCACTTTTGCACTAAGGTGAGCACTTCCTCGCCGATTCCGGCGAACTTCTCGAGGTAATCACGCCAGCTGTGAGACTCGAGCACAGCGCGACGCTCAGCCGGTGTCATGCCGGCGAGGTAGTCTTCGTCGTCGGCGATCAGTCGTTCGAGCTCCGCCTTTGCCGACGCCGACAATGGGGCATCGCCAATCGACACGTTACGATCAAAGCTTCCGATTGCGAGATAGTCTGCGCCGAAAGTTTCCTTGTCGAAGAAACTGCCACGACCCAGATCGTGCGACGCGAACAGGCCTTCGTCGTAGAACTCACTATGTCGGTCGGTATCGATGCCGAGCTCCCGAATCACCTGTTTGGCGATAGCCGGGTACGTTTTCGGCGCCTCCATGAACATCGTGCCGCCATAGCCGATAAACGTACGGCCATCGAGCGTGAACTCGTTACGGGTCGCATGACCGCCGAAGTCGTCGTGGTTGTCCAGGACCAGGATGCGCGCATTCGGATCGACATCGCGGCGATAGATGTACGCAGCCGACAGGCCACTGATGCCCGCACCGACGACGGCGAGGTCGTAGTGCTCGTCAATTTTCTCGGCCGCCCAGCGCTGCCCCCACACCGTGGCGTGGGCTGCTTCGAAGGAACCGGGGTGAGAACCGCGCATGCCGGTTACGGCCGGGGGATAATACGCCGCAGGCACGTCCGCGATCGGGTTGCCGTTTCTTGCACATGCCGGTATCAGAGAGGCACCGATTGCAACACTGACCCCGTTCAGGAAGTCGCGCCTTGAGATTGCCCGGTCCATACCCAGGCGCCGATTACGCGAGTCCATCGGACACCTCCCGAAAAATTAACTTCACGCAAGCATAAACGTTTTTGGTGTTTCGCGGCCAGCGGGCATTGGATTTGCTTCTTGCCTTCATCGATCTTGTGTCAAACTGTGACTAGAGCATTTTCGAGAGTGTACATTATGAGTGACAGTTTCCCGGGCCCTAAAACGCGCGCGGCACTCGAGCGCGGTATTCCGCTTTTCAAGAACGGCTTGAGGTTCGATGCCGAATTGGAGCGAGCCGGGCAACGCGGCTTTCGACCGGTACGGCAGATCGTCATCGATAAGGCGGAGGGCGACTTCGTCTGGGACCTGGACGGCAAACGCTACATTGATTTCCAGAATGGTTGGGCGACAAACCCGCTCGGCAACTGCCATCCCGAGATTCTCGAGGCTGTCGAAGCGGCCAACCGGCGCTTCGGCTTCCATTACGACCACCCGCTGCGCTACGAGTTGGCCGAAATGCTCGCCGGCATCATGCCGGGCAAGGCGCTGCCACGAACAAATTACGAGGTATCAGGTACTGAGGCGGCCGAAGCCGCTGTCCACCTGGCGCTCACGCATACGAAGCGGCGCTACATCATTACATTCAGTTCTTCCTTCCACGGCATGGGCCTTGGCACGAAGATCCTGAGTGGTCTCAACGGCAGCTATGGCACTTATCTCGAAGGCTGGGGCGGCGGCGTAATCAAGGCGCCCTACCCGTACAGCGAGAGAATTCCGGCCGGGATGAGCGAGGATCAGTACACCGAGTATTGCCTTTGGTACCTCGATAACCACATTCCTTCCAGCATCGCGGCACGCGACAACATTGCAGGTATCCTCGTCGAGCCGGGTCTCGCCGAAGGCGGCAACTGGATACCGTCAACCCGCTTCTTGAGTGGACTTCGCGACATCTGTGACAAAAACGACTGGCTGTTAATCTCTGACGAAGTATTGACGGGACTGGGTCGCACGGGCCGGATATGGGGCATCGAGCACTATGATGTTGTGCCCGACATCCTCGTGTACGGCAAGAACCTGTCCGGTGGTATTGCGTCATTGTGCGGAATCTCCGCACGCGACGAAATCCTGGGCGACAACACTGATTTCGCATCCAGCTCGACATTTGCCGGAACGCCGGCCGGGTGTGCGGCGGCGATCAAAACACTGCAAATCTTCGAACGGGAGCATATCGTTGCGCATGCGAAACGGCTCGGTAACATCGCAGCCGGAATCATGCGCGAATGGGAAACGTACAGTATTGTGCGCCAGGCGCGTGGCAACGGATTGCTTCTCGGTGTGAGTTTCGGCAAGCCCGAATCCTCAGGCGTCGATGAAAAAGACTGGTGGACGGCGCGGGCCGTGCGCGGAAAGATGCTCGAGAACGGCGTATGGGCGATTTCCGATCGCCAGGACACGATTCGCATGTATCCTGCGCTCAATATGGAGGAATCCGTGCTTCGCGAAGGGCTTGAGATAATGCAAGACGCTATCCGGCACGTCGAGAAACGCGGGCACACAGAAGGCGATGCGGCAGCGTACCCAAGCGGCGTTTCGGGCTTTTAGTCCCCTGCCATGGGCACTGCCTGGCCGCGTATTTTGCGGTAAGCGCCATAAGCTGCCATCAGGCCAAGAAAGCTCATTCCACCAATGAGCAGAAACAAGGTCTGATACCCTTCAGCGCCTGGGTGAGCATCCAAAATCATGCCCGCTAAAGCGGGCACAAAAACATCAGGCGTATAGCCAATCACAGAAACAATTCCCGTCGCTGTGCCGGTAACTGCCACAGGGAGGCCACCCTGTTCGAAGAGGGAAAAATAAATCCCGCGTAATGCATAAACAGCGCAGGAGATAACAGCCACATTAATCATCAAAAGCGGCACAAGGTTCGGCGCACCTGGCAGGAGCCCAAAAATAAGAAAGCCGGATGTCATGAGAATGAATGATCCGACAACCGCTTTGGCGGTTCCGATTTTGTCAGCGATAAGTCCCGCGGCAATGGCTGCAAATGGCGCAAGCCAGATCTTGCCTACTCCAATGGCACCTCCCAAGACCTCTCCCAAGGCGAAGACTTCAGTCGCGTAAGGGGTAAAGTAGATCGCTCCCCACATCCCCGTATAGGCGGCCATGATGATGATGGCCAACAACCAGACGATTGGAAACCTCATGACCTCAATTACATCTGCCCAGGTAATGGCTGACCGCACTTCCCGGGGCTTTCCGCCAGGCGCCATCTCATCTTTCATATGCAACCAGACGATAACCGCCAATACCAAAGGGACTGACGCCTGAAGCAGGATATTCTCAGAAAGCGCCGCGTCATCACCGCCACGGAATGCGAAGATCGACAGAAGAATTGTCGCCGCCGTCACGTCGACAATATTCCGCCCGCCTTCGAGAATGCCGTATGCTTTCCCTTGTTCCTCTTTGCCGCCCCAATTGCGAGTCGCCTTGATCATCGCTGACCAAAACACCAAAGCTGTGGCTAATCCCCATATGCCGTACAGAAGGACGCAAACCTCAAAAGAAGGAATCGTCGAGAAGACAAATCCACCTGCGGCCGTAATCAACAAGGCAACGGTTATGAGCTTGCGTGGCGAAAATCGATCTGCCAGCCATCCTCCCGGGAAATACCCAACCAGCGACATGAATCCGAACGTGCTTGAGAGAACACCAATTTGTGTGTTCGAGAAACCAAAGGAGTTCTGCATCGGCACATAGTAAATTTCTGAAAAAAATGGCAGCCAATACATGATGCTGCCAGATAAGCAGAGCAACAACATGGTCAACCATTTTTCGGAAACAGTCACCTCGGCAGCCACCAATTACCGTAAGCACCGACAAGAAGAGCTCGCGGAATCACGGCGCTTTGAATATCAATCCCCCCTTAATCACTATGTCAATATCCTCAAGCTCACGAATATCAGCCAGCGGGTCACCTTTTACAGCAACAATATCGCCATAAAGCCCTTTCTTGATTGTTCCCACACGATCACCCCACTGCATGACACGTGCTGAAACAGACGTGGCGGCCTTAATGGCTTCCATTTCTGTCATGCCCCATTCGACCATATGCCGGAATTGAATCGCGTTCATACCATGCGGATAAACCCCTGAGTCTGTACCAAAGACGATTGGTACACCCGCTTCATGGGCCTTCCTGAAATTCTGACGTTGGGCCAACATGGTTTCATCATTTTTCCGCAAGAATTCTTCGGGCCAATTCTGCTTGCGCCCCTCAACCGCTATCCAATCCCCATTATAGATATCCATCGAGAAAGCAACATTGCGTTCAACAGCAAGTCGGATACCCTCATCATCAACGTAGGACGCATGTTCAATACTGTCTGCGCCTGCGTTGATCGCGTCCTTGATGGACTGTGCACCATGAGCATGTGCTGTCACCGGAATACCGGCCGTATGAGCAACCTCAACCACGGCGGAAATTTCTTCCGGAGTCATCTCTGGTGTGCCCGGCACGCCACCAAAGGCAAGGACAGCGCCCGATGCAATTATCTTCAGAACATCCGCACCGCCATCCACGGCCGCTTGTGCTTTTGCTCGAAAATCTCCTGGCCCGCTTGCCACGCCTTGGCGCATATGAGCAGGAATATCTTCTTCCGGAATATCTGGAATAACAAGGTCGCCCCCGCCGCCGGGAATCGTTAGATAGATGGACGCGACTTGCATGCGCGGACCAATGGCATCACCGCGATTGATCTCATCTCGCATCATGATGCTTGTCCCGCCGTAATAAACGCCTTGATTGCGCACTGATGTAAAGCCGGCCATCAACGTGGTGTTGGTATATTCCCGCCCCTTCGCCATCGTGTGCTCAAGAGTGTGACCGTAATAGTCTGTTAGATCCGTATAGTCATCCTCCATGATGTGCGTATGCATATCGATGAGGCCCGGCATGCACGTGTGATCTCGGAGGTCGATCACGAGCGTACCCTGTGGTGCGTCCAGATCGGAGCCTACGGATAAGATATTTCCATCCTGAATCAGAACAGAGACATCTTTCTGAGCGTCATCGCTCTGCCCATCAATGAGCGTCCCGCAGTGAACAAACAAATCTCCGCTGTCCGCTTCATACGGAACCGCTGATATTATCTCAGGGGAAATATCAGGCTCGGAGCAAGCTAAAAGCAGTCCTGTCAACGCTGTTGTTAGGATGTAATACCGGTGAAATTGCATAGCTGCTCCTCCTGAAAGAAATTGCAACGGCTACATACATTGTGTGCGCCGTCAGAGCATGAAGGACTAAACGGCCTGAATCGCCATCGGCTCACCAACGACCGTTGCCGGGGCGCATGACATCTTCGGGAAGCAAGATGTCGAACCGCTCCCGGATCTTGCGGTCCGTTGCCGAGTCGATGTGGTCAGGGTAGTGGGTGGAGAGGATTTCCCGGACTCGTGCGTGGGCCGCATCGACGATGTCGGGCTGTCCAGTCTGCTCCCAATCGCCCTGAGACCGGCGGTCGGAGATGCCGGGATAGAGATATTCGCTTTCCATGAGCGATAAGGTCTGCGAGTGACCGAGATAGTGGCCAGGATCGCGAACTACATCGCGGATGGTCTCGAACGATAGCGTCTCTTCAGTGACTTCTATTCCGCGGAGCACCCGCGCGACATTGCCCAGCATGTCATTGTCGATCACCATGGCCTCGAACGAGCAACCCATGAGACTCGCCATCATGCCCGCGACTTCCGAAACTTCGCCACCGGCCAGGGCGGCAGCCGTAACGGTGACTCCCTTTTCGAAGCCGGCCTGGGCATCGGGCCACTTCGCATCTGACATACCGGCACCGACCGAGGTCGGAAGGCCGTAGTAGAAACCTATCTGGGCGGCGGCCGCCGCCAGGAGGGCCTGCTCGCCGCCGCCGCCTGTGAAGGCGCCGGTGCGCAGATCCGACACGCAAGGCCAGGGCCCGAAAGCCATGGGTTGTCCTGGTACCACCAGTTGCACCAGCAGGAGCGCCGCGAGCGACTCCGCCGTCACCTGGACGAGTGTTCCGGCGAGGGCAGCTGGCGCGGTAGCACCGGCCTGAGGCGCCATTACAGCCCAGACCGGTCCGCCTATCCGGGTGGCGGCGAGGCAGACCTCGCTGTTTTCGTCCCCATAGGTGAGCGGAGAGACTACGCAGCAGCCACCGGCAGAACAGAATGGTCGCTCCTGCCGTTTCTTCTCGCCGCCCGCGATCAAATTCATCAGTTCGATGATGTCGTCGACATGGGCGGCATTGGTAAGCGACAGACATACGTGCTTGGTAGTGCCCGAGATAGCGGCGTAGGCCATGTTGAGATCCGCGGCGCGAGGGTCCGGGATATCGGTGGCAATCACCACCTGGGTGAATTCCTGCACATGCTCCAACCAGTCGATCAGCCGGGCGAAGTCGTATACATCGACGAGTGTGGAGGAGCGGTAGGAGCGTCCGTTCACGTCCAGGGTGGTCACCGCATCCCCTCCAGCAGAGAAGTGAACCCGCCCGGTGGCGCTTTCCATGTCGTACTCAGGACTGTAGCCATGCACCACGAATTCCCTGGGCGTGGCGGCGACAACATCCTCCACCAGCGCTCTCGGGAAACAAAGCCTGCCATGGTCGTCGAGCCAGCACCCCCTGGCCAGTGCATGTTCACGCAAAATGGGCAGGGGGTTTCCCATGCCCACCTTCTCCAGAACATCGAGGGCCGTATGATGGACGCGCTCGATATCTCGATCGGAGAGGGGCTTGTACATGCCACCCCGAAGTGACGCGCCGACTGAACCGGCGGCGCGCTTATTTCTTTGCGCGCGTCGCGCCTCCTGAGCTCCGACCCGACGTCTCGTTCTCGTCTTGGTCACGTTCCTCTCCGTCCAGCTGTGATGATGGAATACTATCTAAGTCTATCAGCCACCGATATGACCACCGAAAAACCAGTCAGCCGCTAGCCGCTTGATTCTACAAGGAGCAACTTCATGTCATTCAGTCGTCTTTTCACCCCTCATCAAGTCCGCGGACTGGAAATTGGCAACCGGATCTACTCAACCGGGTATCAAACCATCATGGCCGAGAATGGCTCACCGGGTGAACGTACCTCGCAACTGGGTGGGCAGGCTTTGCTGACACAATTGTTACCGACCGGAAGCCTGAGAAAAATCAGGCGATTGACCCAGTGCGGCCGACACTGCGAAAATGGGCAAGGACTTACGAAGAACATCACAAGCGGAGGAAGTGATTGTGAAGGAATCTGTGTTGGCGACAATTTGTGCTTTCACCACTCGTAAGAAAATATGTTTGTATATTTCACTACTTCTTCTTTCTATGACCCCCATAGAAGCAAAAGACACCCAGCCAAATATTCTATTTATAGTCGTCGACAATCAACCCGCCTCGATTTTGGGAACCTATGGGAACCCGGATGTTAAGACGCCCAATATTGATCGACTCGCTAATGAAGGAATGCGTTTTACCCGCGCTTTCGCCGTACACGGCATGTGTTCACCTACACGTGCTACGTTGTTGACAGGGCTGCTGCCGTCTCACCATGGGGTCCAGGATTGGCTAGATGATGAAGAGATGGAAGGTTGGCCTAGCGATTGGAACGCTATCAGAGAGTATCGAACGCTACCGTACACACTCAAGAATCGAGGCTACCAGACCTCACTAATCGGCAAATGGCACCTGGGCCAGCCACGGCCGCCGGACGAGTGGTTCGATTATTGGGTGACGTTCAATCTCGGCCATACCATCGATTTTTGGAATAATGAAATCAATGACAACTCCAACAAATACAAGGTAGAGGGCCAGCACAGCGTCGATTTTTTCTCAGATAAAGCTGTCGAATATTTGCAAACCTACGATCATCAAAAACCCTTTTTCCTAATGGTTACCTACAACGGGCCTTATATGAACCCGCCAACGAATCTCGGCGCGGCCAGGAACAGACACTACGAGTATTATCAGGATAAAGAGTTTCCCTCGTTTCCCAGAAACAGGGTCAATGAGACGATACTCGAAGAGCTAACGGTACCCGGCCCAGGAGAATGGTATTTGAATTTGGCTCGAATGCATAACGACCAGGAAACGATGGCCAATGCAGCATCACAAAATACAATGGTAGACGATGGTGTGGGTCGTTTGTTGAAAGCACTAAGAGACAATGGTCTCGCAGAAAACACTTTGGTGATATACACCAGCGATCAGGGTAATTTTTTCGGTCAACATGGTTTGTGGGGGCATACTGATTATTCATTTCCGGCGAGCTTGTACGAGACCGCAATGAACATACCGTTGATCGCTCACTATCCGGGTGTCATTGAGAAAGGCCAGGTAAGTGATCTGTTTATTGGGCAATACGACCTCATGCCCACCATCCTCGATATGGCCGGATTAGATGTGGAAATAGCCAACTCCCCAGGTCGGAGTTTTGCTGAACATCTAAAGGGGAACGAACTCGCATCATGGAGCGATGCTGTATATATGGATCAAGAGGCTACTCGTGTAATCCGAACCAGTCAGTATTCATATTGGAAACGGCTGAAAGGTACGGGCAAGCACGAGCTCTACGATGTGCAGAAGGATCCCGAGCAAGATAACAACCTGTACGGAAATCCCGATTATGCTGAAGTGGTTTCGGAATTGGATAGAAGGTTGACCCAATTCTTTGATGCCTATTCCGATGCTGAATATGATCTTTGGCGAGGCGGTACTGTGAAGGGGTCCACGGAATCGACTCAGGTGTACAAGTCCCTGTACGGTGACCAATGGAAGCCGGAATCGGAGGTCAGACCAGCCTTTAGGGAGAACAACCCATAAGCGCTGAGCCGTGTCCGCAGCCGCCAGGCATATGACTAGTCGTGGTTTCCATAAATGTGAGACATATGATACTCAGCTACGGCAAAATGAGACCGTTGAATGAACATTGACACGCCACTGCGCGAGCTTGGCAGCGTTGACTCCGCAGCTCTGCGAGACGTAATTCTTGCGCAGGATGACGCTGCATGGGAACAGGACAACCACCGTCAGGGAGCCTTCGAGGTTCACCGCAACACAAAGTCCATCGTTTTGGTCTTCGCGGACCTCGACCGCTGGCCGGAGATTGTGGTCAGTCAGGAAGCGGGGTGGCCGCGCCTGTCGGCTGTCGCGCTGCCGTTAATGAACGATATCATCTCGCGGCTGTACCCACCGGGCGGTACGGTCATTCGTGCGATGGCGGCAAAGCTTCTCGCTGGCAAGAAGATTATGCCGCATGTCGATCGTCATAAGTCGTTTCACCGCGGTCACCGCATTCACGTTCCAATCACCACCAACTCACGCGTCCGATTCATGATCGATGGTCAGTCTTATCAACTAAACGTCGGTGAAGCGTACGAGCTCAATAATCAGAAGATGCACTCAGTCATGAACAAGGGACGTGAAGATCGCATCACGTTCATCTTCGATTATGTGCCGCCTCCGGCAACAGATACGCGAGAATCTCTTTAACTTCCGCGAGCTCCGACTCGAAGTTCTTCCAGTAGCCAACTGCATCGCCAAAAATAGGTTCACGTACCTGCTCGGAACTGGCGGTGTTTACCGGGCGACTGGTCTCATAATAATTCAGGCAGGCATCTTCCCAGGGTAACTCGCAGTATTCGAGCATTCGACGCGTCTGACCTTCGATGTCTGCAACCACATCCTCATACTGCACTTTAAGAACACGGCCCGGCAAGACCTCATCCCAGTGGGCCATGAGCCGAACATACTCCTGATAATACTCGGCGCATTCATCGAGGTCGTAGGCGTGATTCTTGCCCCTGGCAAATAGCTGCCGGTAGTTTCCGATGCAGGTATCCAGAGGGTGTCGTCGCGCATCAATAATTTTCGCATTTGGCAGCGCCAGATGGATAAGGCCGATGTGCGGAAAATTTGCGGGCTTTTTGTCAGTAAAGCGCGGCAGGTTTTCCGGGCGGTTTCTCTTTGAGTGATAGACATAACTTTTGCCGAGCGCGGTAAGCTGTTCTGCAGACATATCTGCGAGCACTCCGGGGTATCGCTTCCCACCAGAACGATGACCGCCAAGCGTTTCTGCCAGCATGGCCAGGTAGGGAAGTTCCGCGGCCCCTTCGACCTGGCTGTGACTCGCCAGTATCTGTTCCAGCAAGGTCGATCCTGATCGCGGCAAACCCACGATGAAAATCGGTGCTGGTCCGTCCGATGCCTGACTGTTATTGAGCGCAAGAAACTCCGTAGTAAAGAAATCAACGATCTTGTCATGCGACATCTCGATCTTAACCGGATCGTATTGGATCGCCTCACGTTTCAGCGAATTGCCGAGAACATAGTGTTGCCAGGCGCCGTCGAAGTCATTGTCGTCCTCGCAAGCTCTCGCCAAAGCGAAGTGAAAACTGATCATTGAATTGTCGCTCTCGCTGGCCGAATTGACCTGCGCGCTCATCTCATCGATCTGTTCTGTCGAAAAACGGTAATTCCGCAGGCTTGCAAGACTCCACCAGGCATTACCGAAATCCGGGCGAGCTGCGATCGCCGATTCGTAAGCGATTATTGCCTCGTCCCAACGACCCAGTATTCTCAGCATGTGGCCGCGACCCGCCAGCGCAGGCGAATAGTCTGGATCAAGACCTAACACCGCGTCGTAGATATCGAGCGCTTCCGAAGACTGGCCAAGGATTGACAGGAAATCGGCGAGCATCTGTTGGCTGCTAACCTCGGAAGGTTCCAATGCCACTGCTTGCTTGAGCACGTCCACCCCCTCCGGATAGCGATCGCGTTCGCCAAGAAATCGACCGAGATCAACGTAGGGCCGATAATGGTATGGAGACAATTTGATAATTCTTTTGAGCAGTCCCTCGGCGATGATATGTCGCTCGTCCTTGGTCGCGATACTCGCTTGCATGCGCAAAATGTTGGTATTCGCCGGATGCTGTTTCGAAATATTGTTGCAGACCTCTTCGGCCTTCGTGGTTTGTCCTGCCGCCAGAAGTTTGCTCGCCTTCGCCAATGCCTGTGCAATCGGAGAAAGCTCCAAATGACGCTTTTGAGCCTCATTGGCTGCTTCGTGCTTGCCCAGGCGCGCTAACGCTTTTGCAAGCCCTGCATAGGTACCGGCCTGGCTGCCGTCGAGCCGAATGGCTTCTTCGAAGTACTGGACGGCTCGTTCGGGATTCCCCTCATACAGGCAGAGCGTGCCCAGATCCTCGTGAGGCTTAGCGAATTTCGGCTCCAGACGTATGGTCTTCTCAAGAATGGGTTTCGCATCAGTGATCTTCCCAATTCTCAACAGGACCACGCCCAGCAATCCGAGCACATTGATGTCGTCAGGACTTCCTTCGAGAT
>Ga0255052_10002460_pt1 | contig 13362 bp, 11 predicted proteins | sample JV7_2_21_MG_FD_188632 | JGI IMG/M metagenome (GOLD analysis project Ga0255052, IMG submission 188632) | Seawater microbial communities from Jervis Inlet, British Columbia, Canada - JV7_2_21 | ecosystem: Environmental > Aquatic > Marine > Inlet | place: Canada: British Columbia | collected... | reverse complement strand
GGCGGAAAGAAAAAACACCCCCAGGCTCATCATGCCAATGGCCTTGATCGTGTCTTGCTCTACGGCGTTCGGTGCTGGATTTTCCACTTATATTATCGAACCGGGTGAAAAGTCATCCTGTCGTGATGCAAAAACGCAAACCCAATGCTAACAGCAATTGAATGGCATAGGATGTCCTGTTCCGACACTCTTTCAACCAAACACACATAGCCCGAACATTTCACCAAGGCGGACGAAAAAATGTTAAATTTATTGATGAATCAGGCAAATGTGAGTGTTTTGGATTGTTTCTGGCGGTTATAGTTTGTCCTATCCGGTTTTGCACAGCATCTGGCTTCACATTTCGGCCGTTCTCGCACATCCATGTGCTTCTCGGCACCGGGACTCCTGTCCAATGGTCGATCCCTCTCAAACCATAGCTACCGCTATGCTTTTTCGAATGATCGACCAAACTGTTTCGCCAGCTACAGCGCAAATTCCCGATCCTTGATGAAACGTTCGGGATAGTTACTACAGGGACCAGCCCCCTTTTGGCATTTGACCAATAAACAGGTAGGCTGGGCAACGGTAACAGACAAAAAGAACCCAAACTTGTCATTTTTTAACGAACTCAAACGACGCAATGTCTTCAAGGTAGGCATTGCCTATGTGATTATCGCCTGGCTGGTCGCGCAGGTGCTGCAACTGGTGTTCGACAGTTTTGGCACCCCCGAATGGGTCATGAAAACGGTGCTGGTGTTATTGGCCACCGGGGTGCCGCTCGTGTTGTTTTTTGCGTGGGCGTTTGAGATGACCCCCGAGGGTCTGAAACGTGAGATCGAGGTAGACCGCTCACAGTCCATAACCCGCGAAACCGGGCACAAGCTCAATAATGCGATTGTCGTCGTGCTGGTTGTTGGCCTGGGTTACTTTGCCTACGATAAATTTGTCCTGTCCGCCGGTCGGGAGTTGGCCGCGATTGAAACCGCGGTGGAAGAGGCGACATTAAAAGCGGAGATTGCACCGGCGGCAAGTAAACTGGAAACGACAACAGAGCCGGATAAGTCGATTGCAGTGCTGCCTTTTGTCAACATGAGCGGTGACCAGGAAAATGAATATTTTTCCGACGGCCTTACCGAGGAACTACTCAATTCCCTCGCCAGGATCAAAGAGTTGAAGGTCACCGGGCGCACGTCCTCATTTGCCTTCAAGAACAGGAATAACGATCTACGGGAAATCGGAAAGGCGCTGGGGGTTGCCCATATCCTGGAAGGCAGTGTCAGGAAAGCACAAAACCGTGTGCGTATCACCGCACAGTTGATCAAGGTGGAGGATGGCTATCACCTGTGGTCAGACAGTTATAACCGTGAGCTTGATGATATTTTCGCGATCCAGGAAGAGATCGCGACCCGTGTTGCCGCGGAACTCACCTCGACCCTGCTTGGGGATACCACCGGGCCGCTGGTACACCTGGGCACCAGCAATACACAGGCATATGAAGCCTTTTTACGTGGCCGCTACCTGTTTGTACGCACCCCCGATGATATACAGGTCCAAAATGAGGCTGAACAGTTGTTTAAACGAGCGCTTGAGCTCGATCCGCAGTTTACACTGGCTTGGTACGGGCAATTCGGCGTACTGAGTTTCCGGCATCGTGCCGGCACCATCGGTTATCAGGAAGGTGCCGCGCAATTACGCGAACTCGCCGACAGGATGATCATCATGGATCCGGATTTGCCGGAAAGCCATGTTGCAGCGGGTCGTGCGGCGCTGGTGGAAATGAAATGGCCTGAATCGGAAGCGGCCTACAGACAGGCTTTGAAACTAACCCCGGGGAATATCAATGCATTAGGCGGTCTGGCCGGACTGATGACCTTGCTCAATCGACACGCTGAAGGGCTAGAGATTGCGCTTAAGGCCTTGTCACGCGATCCGCTGGATTTGCAGGCCTTGTCAAGTGCAATGAGTGCCTACGGCCTGTTGGGTCAATGCGCCGAAGCGGGTGACATAACCATGCGGGTGCTCAGCCTGGCACCCGGCGTTGGCCGCTTTCGTGGCCGGCTCGGCAGGTGTTGGCTGGTGCACCACGGCGACTATGAAAAAGCCATTGATTTATTTGAACGGGAGCCCGTTGCCTTTGTGAAACTGACAGGTCTGGCCATCGCTCAAAACAAACTCGGCCAGCAGGACAACGCGCAGCAATACCTGGATAAATTAATTGCCGCAGAAGGCGAAAGAGCCTCTTATCAATATGCGCAAATCTACGCACAGTGGGGGGAAACAGAAAAGGCCCTCGATGCCCTTGAGCACGCGTGGGAAATTCGCGACACTGGTTTTGTACTCATCAACATGGACAGTTATCTCAACCCATTGCGGGACCACCCAAGGTTTATTGCCCTGCTGGAAATATGGAAGGATCCTTCCAGGCGGTAACCATAAAAAGTACCATGCAAGACGCACCTTGCAGAAAGCGCGCCATGGGAGTCGATTGTGGGAGGCGTGTGGCCCAGGCCAGCTTCTCGGCCGGTTAATTCAAATGTTATACGAAAAGCTCAACGAAGCAACGAAGACATGAACCAATCTATAGTACACGTGGCTTTGGTCGTTAAAGACTATGATGAGGCTATCTCATTCTTTACACAGAAATTAAATTTTGAGTTGATTGAGGATACCTGCCAACCGGAACAAGACAAACGATGGGTTGTGGTCTCCCCGCCCGGGTCGAACGGAGTTACCCTGTTATTGGCCAGAGCCTCAAAATCGGAACAGGAATTTTTTATCGGTAATCAATCCGGTGGGCGTGTGTTTCTTTTTCTCAACACAGATGATTTTTGGCGTGACTACAATTCTATGAAATCCAAAGGTATAAAATTTGTAAGACCACCAAAACATAAAGACTACGGAATGGTGGCGGTATTTGAGGATTTATATGGGAATCTTTGGGATCTCCTGGAATTAAACAGTGATCATCCAATTTCCGAGCGAAGCGTATAACAGAGTGTTGAAGTCGTTCGTTGTGCTCACTCGGACGCGTGCTGTGCAGGTGCCGCTTAACCAAATCGTCAGGCTGGACAGGCGAGAACGGCGCGGCGATCTTTGAAGACCCATTGCGTGCCAGGCTTCACCGAGAGGATCAAGGATTCAGATGAAACCGATCATCGACCATATACAGATCACCGTCAAAGACATCAACGTTGCCGTACCGTTCTATGACCGGTTTCTCCCTCTGTTGGGATTTGATGTTCAACACAAGGTAAGTGCCACAATACAAGAACACGACTTCCATGTGGTCGAATATACCCATCCGTTGCTGGTGTTTGCCATCACCTCACCGCGAGCAACCTTTAAAGGTGACACAATCAATCGCAGGAAACCAGGTGCATTGCATCATCTCGCATTCAAGGCGGAAACCCGTACCGAAGTGGATAGGCTGTACGTTGAGCTGGAGGCAATAGGGGCCACGATAGTACACAAACCAAGACTGTTTCCGGAATATGGCCCAGACTACTACGCTGTTTTTTTCAAGGACTTAGAGGGCATCAAGTATGAAATCGTGTGCTGTGTCCATACCGACAATAAAGCCTAACTCCGCGGTCCGATATCTTGAGGGTGTGGTTTGTAAATCGTGTGAAGTGAAGCCGTTACGACAATCAGGGAAAAATATTATTTATATGGGCACAAGGGCATGACCAATATCAGTTTGATGGTCCGGAAGCATTGGAAAATCTGGCGATGGTGGTGCCTTGCAATCGTCATAACAGTACAAATGATTGGAGTTTTTGAGGCATCGTGGATCAACGCCGATGAACAGTATCAACTCGGGATAAGCCACGCCATCAGGGATGGCCATAATCAATCGATAAGATTGCTTAATAAAAAGAGATCACAGATCGATATTAGCAACCCCGCGCGGTTTGTGAGTTTACGGCAACCTCCTGGTTACGCGCTGATTTTTTCGTCAATGATATCATCGGACATCAACCCGCTCGTGATCGATCTTGTCATTGACCTGTCGATGACTTTGGTATTCCTGTTTGCCTGGTTTCTGATCCTGGAGCGGATAGGTCCGGCAATCGGGGTGTGGCCTCGTGTTATATTTTGGGCCGTGTGGCTGATTTTCCCGTCGGCTTTGATCGAAGCAGCAAATACGGGACATTCCACGGGATTTATGACAGTCGCCTTATTCTCCGTGGCCGTGGGCGCCGGGATGCAGGTTATATCCAAAGGAAGGATGACCCGTCAGGCCGGGTTTGCCGTGTTGGCCGGGTTGGTTATGGGTCTTGCCGCCGTGCTCCATTACCAGTACTGGGTCATCGCGGTAATTCTTCCGCTGTCATGGATTGCCTACACGGCTTTGTATCGTCGATCACCAGGGTATTTAAGCCGTTTGGCGGTGGTTTGTTCGGTTTATTCGTTCTTTGTTTTTCTTTTTATTATCCCGGTCGCTGTTAACAACCACATGCTAAAAGGACACATTACCCGTCTGAATCCGGCTGCAAGCGATACTGTAAACTTGGAGCACCTCGCATATATTATCCGTTTTCCTATTTATTCATTGGGCTTTGAGCCCTTACGGTTCACTGCATCTGTGTCCCCGATACCGTTGGATTTATGGTCGTTACTGACGGTGTTGCTATTGCTGATCATCGGTTGGAATATCTGGTTGTGGGCCCGGCATGCTGAATCCGGATTTGGCAGGAATCATCGGGGAAACCTGGACAATACTGCAAGCGACGCTCATGAAGCGACCCGATATATCATTTTGTCCGGTATCGTCACGACCCTCGTCATAACGGGTTTTCTCGCTTTGGTAAGTGTTCAATCAGAGGTGCATAAATATCGCGGTGGGTGGGTGCCACTTGCGGAGCTACGCTATTACCTGCCGGTTTTTCCGTTTCTGTTGCTTGGCATAACACTCGGTTTTTCTGAGAGGTTTCAATCTGTAAACAAATCATGGGTCGTGCGTATAACCCGGGTGACCGCGACGGCCATGATATTGCTTGGGCTTTCACCCCAAGTGATCGACAGGGTCCGAAAGGTGGAGGAAAATGTAACCGAGCCGACAAAACTGAACCGTGGTTATCTGAGGGAGCTTTTACAGGACATGGCATCCAGTTCACCCGGGGAAGATGTGGTTATCTATACCAGAACCCAGAATGGGTTGCGTAATTCAGCGTTGGCGGCAAATCTGCCTGCCGCCCAGGTCGACCCTGTATTGGGTTTCAATTCACTTCAACCGACGGCGATCATATTCTATTATCGTGGACCACAGGAAAACTGGATTCTGGATTCGGTCCACGGTAAGCCGATTACACAAAAAGAATATCAACAGGGAATCCTGTATCACTATCATTTCAACCCTCGTACTGCCGAGGCATCTGAACCGTAGCGTGGATACTTGGAGATAAAAACCGACAAAATGTATGCTAACTGATAAGCTGGTCGTGTTGTTGCGGTGAGCCGTTGAACCCGACCAGGTGACAGATTTAACCCGGCGGACTTTTTGGGAGAACATGATTTTGAACAATAGCCTGGCGATTAGCATTGTCATGCCCTGCCTGAACGAAGAAGAGACGCTGAAGCCATGTATTGAAGAGGCGCTCGAGGCGATTCGGGCCAGTGGTGTACCGGGTGAAGTGGTCATTGCTGACAATGGCAGCACCGATGGATCACGCATGATCGCCGAACAGGCAGGCGCCCGGGTCGTCACCGTTGCGGAGCCAGGTTATGGAGCCGCATTGAGCGGGGGCATCAGGGCCGCAGGTGGTGAATTCGTTCTGATGGGCGATGCCGACGGCAGTTACGATTTCTCCGAATTACCAAATTACCTGGCAAAACTCAGAGAAGGCAACGATCTTGTCATGGGTTGCCGTCTGCCGCGGGGTGGTGGGACGATCGAAAAAGGAGCGATGCCCTGGAAACACCGATGGATCGGTAACCCGGTGCTTTCAGCACTTGGACAAGTATTTTTTGGTGCGCCAGTCAGGGATTTTCATTGTGGATTACGGGCTTTCAACCGTCGCTCAATTCTGAATCTGAAACTCCAGTGTCTGGGTATGGAATTTGCCTCGGAAATGGTTGTGAAATCAATGCTGGCAGGGCTGAAGATGGCTGAAATCCCGATCACGCTGCGTCCTGATGGCCGCTCGAGGCCGCCACATTTGCGCAGCTGGCGCGATGGATGGCGGCATCTGCGTTTCATGCTGTTGTTTACGCCGAGATGGCTTTTTTATTACCCGGGTTTGCTGTTGTTTCTGCTCGGCGCTATCGGTTTCGCCCTTTTGGCGATCGACCCGGTGACTATTGGTGCAGTCACATTTGATACCAATACATTGCTGGTATGTTCAGTCATGATCCTGACAGGGGCCCAACTGCTGTTTTTTGCGGTATTTATAAAGTCCTACGCAGTTCAAACGGGGTTGCTGGCCCCGGACAGGCGTATTGAGGCCATCTTCAGTCACAACCTGGTCGAGTGGGGTATAGCCATTGGACTGCTTTTTCTACTTGGAGGCGTGTTTTACATCGGCGGTACATTCCTGTACTGGAAAAGCTCGGGGTTTGGTGCACTTTCCTATCCGGACAGCTTGCGCGTGGTCATTCCTTCCGTCACCGCCATTGCCCTGGGTGTGCAAAGTATTTTCTCGGGGTTCGCCCTGGCATTTCTTGGGCTTTCCCCCACCCGCACAAGCCATGTTACCCCTGACCGTGAATAGGCAATTGTTATCGTTCAGGTTGAAACCTGTCACATCTTGATTACAAACCGGGATTGGGGTCGTGTGTGATATGCGGGAGTTAATGCTCAGATATTCAAAATATGCCGTGGTCGGTGCGGTAGTCGCGGTGATCGCGATCGGGATCAGGGAATTCGTTGCTATCCTGCTACCAAATGACACACCTTTCTATTATGCCTTTTCGATTTTTGTCGCATATTTGTGTGGGTTCGTGCTTAGTTATTTTGGACACAAATATATCTCTTTCGGACATGTCAGACAGTTGGCGTTTAGCCATGGCCGCTCGATCAGCGCTTTCCTGTCAATCGCTTTGCTGGGGATGGTGGTAACCATGCTGGTTTCGCTTGCAGTCCGCTACTTGCTTCCAATGGATCGGATTCCCGGTGGTTTTGGAGCATCGGCCGCTTTTGCCGTAGGCGTGCTAATCGCGTCCGTTGCTACGTTTTGGCTGAATCGGATTTACACTTTCCGTGACAGCTAAATTATGGATGGAAACCACAGCTCAAATAATGGATAAATCGTTGCAGTGAGTAACTCGATGAAACAGGGAATGATGAACCTGCTATCCAGGGTGCACAGCGCCGGTGTACTCGAAAGGCGACTGAGGGTGTTGGCTGCTCATATTGGTTCAATGTTGCCGGATTCAGGCAGTGTGCTGGACGTGGGTTGCGGCAATGGAACAATCTCGCGCCTTGTAATGGACGCCAGTCCAGGACTGCGAATCACCGGAATCGATGTGATGTCGCGCCCGGCTTGTGACATTCCTTTCGAGGTGTATGACGGTGAACGATTTCCGCAGCCGGATGGCTCAGTAGATTTCGTCCTGTTCACTGATGTGCTGCACCATGTCGATGACCCCCTGGTGTTGCTCAGTGAAGCAAGACGGGTGGCCAAAAAAGCGATTATCATAAAGGATCACTTGTGTGATTCTGGTCTTGCCCGGCGCATATTGTCGATCATGGACTGGGTGGGCAACCGCCCACACGGCGTTGTCCTGCCTTATAACTACCTGTCGTCCAGCCAGTGGCAGGATGCCTGGCGGAGGCTGGACACGGTGCCTGATGTGTATATCACGGACCTGGGCTTATATCCGCGCCTGCTGCAGCCCATATTTGAAAAAGGGTTGCACTTTGTCGGCCGTTTACCAATAAAAAATGAACCGGGAATTTGATAAATTCGGCAACCGCAGCGGATACTACTCCTCCACCATAGGATTCTTGTCACCAAAATGACCCATCGCCGACACCACCGTGCGTTGTTGCAGATAGGGGTGATCCTCCATGGTGGCTTCACGCCGTGCTGACAATTGTCGTGCCAGTCCCTTGTCGCCGATTCGTTGCGCCAGATCCGCGGCGACCCGCAACTGGTCCGCCATCAATTGCAAACCTGCGATATTCGTCTCGATAGACAACAGCTGTTTCAGGACAGCCAGCGCCTCATCCGCCTGTGCTGCATCGAGCAGATAACCAGCCAGCAGACGTGGATAGCGCGGATTGTCCGGGTCGCGCTCCGAGGCGGCCCGCATCATGCCGATGGCGCGGTCCAGGTCGCCGCCCGCAATATCCGGTAACCTGTAGTAGGTCTCAGCCAGCAACGCGTGGCCGGCGCCCTTGATACTGTCCGGATCAGCGGCAACGACAGCTTTCAACAAACCCAGTGCCTTCGCATTGGGTCCTATGCTCAATGCTTCGAAATAGTCCAGTTCAACGTTTGTGAAGCGGTTCTCGCGGGCCCGCTGCAGGATCCGCAATTGCTCATTCTGTGCTTTAACCAGCGCAATCATCGATGCGTTTGTCTTGGTCTCCTCAGGCACCTCGGTGACATACCAGGCAATCAGGTAACCGAGTTCATACAACACGATCCTGTCAAGGAAATAGATGTTGCGTGCGTTCGCCTGCAATGCCGCAAGCTGTGTGTCAAAACCACCCGCATCATTGTCGGCGATCGCCACCAGCAGGTTGACACCGCAAGCCAGTTTCTCAGTATCAAAGCTCTGTGCCAGTAATCGCTCGGCCACCAATTGTGGTGGTGACCCGGTGTCAGCCTCAGCCTTCGCACAGTCAAGTGCGGGCCTTTCATGATGTGCCGCCGACACGGTTTGAATGGCGAATAATACGATCAGCACGGCCAGGCCGGCTGATGCGATTGTTGAATGATTATTCCCGGGATTTAGCAATGACATCAGCCGTCTCCTTGTTCAGTTCAGTTGGCGCCGACTTCGTTCAGGATGTAGCGCGCGAGGTCAAGCCGAAGTTCCGCAGACAGGTAGTCCTGCGGTGGCATGGCCGGGAATTGCTCGGCGGGCCTTTTCTTGGTCGGATTGGCGATCCATTTCGCCAGACCCTCCGGGTTGTTGTTATATATTGCCTTGATAACGATCATCGGTGGTCCAATCATGGTGTGGTCGTAGGCATGGCAGCCGGAGCAAACGGCATGATAGGTCAGCTGGGCCTTTTGTATGGCCGAGAGCGACTTGCTTTTAACCGGCTCAACCAGTTGATAGCTTCTGACCGCAGTGCTGGTCAGTGCCGCATCGCACGCAGCCCAGCGGGAGATGCCCAGTTGGGTGGCGCCCTGTCTGCTGGCATAACAATGGTCGTTACCGCGTGCAAAGTTGACGATGTCAGCACCGCTTTCCAGGCTGGCGCCCGCCACTTCGAGACCGACGGCGTCATAGCCGTTATGGGTGAATATATTGCCATAGATAAGGGTTTCATCGGGTTCGGGATCGATCGCGGCATCCACCGGGAACAACCCACTCATACCGCTCAGGTTGCTGATGCAAATGCCGCACGTCCGGTTGTTCCTGATGATATTGCCCTCGATACTGACGCGGTCAACGGCGGTCACCGTGATGCCACGGCCTGTCCTGCCCTTCGAACGTTCAAACAGCATCGAATTGTTATTGATGACAGTGTTATTTCTGACGATCACATCGGCGGCTGTTTTGGTTTGCAGACCGGGAAATATCACGACGGGGATACCAACGGCATTATCGTGCACATAATTGGCTTCGATCAGGATTTTGTGGGAGTTCTCCGCCTCGATTCCGAGTGCGTTATCAAATACCTCGTTGGCGATTATATCGACATTTTCAGACATACCCACGTATATCCCGGCGTCCGAAGTGTTGGAGATAATATTCTGTGATAACAGACCGTTCTGGCCAAACTGGGGGAATATGCCGTACAGGTAAATATTCTCGACGATATTGTTGTGGATTCGGTAATTGTTGGCCCCCTGGGTGGTAATCCCGTTGCTGCGGTAGTTGCGTACATGGAAACCCTCGACGATAAAGCCGTGACCGGATGCAATGATGCCGTCATGAAGGTCCGATTTGCTCCCGTCCAGTACCGGCCTCGCGCCATCGACGATGACACCGAGCAGGGTCACGTTATCCTTGTCGATATAGACGGTTTCCTCGTAAAGACCCGGCATCACCTTGATCGTGTCACCGCTGACTGCCCGGTTGACCGCGTCCTGTATGCGTTCACCGGAAGTAACGATAATCTCTGCTGCAACTGCCGTAAGCGATGCGTAGCAGCTACTCCAGATGATGAAAGCCAACAGTCTTGTCAATTGCATTTTATACTCCTTTACACGCCCACAGACCGGGGCCCGGGTTTTTCACGTTTATCATGGCACGGGCAGGCCGGATGGCACCCGGTCCGGAATGGCCGGCAGCGCAGTTTGATCGCTCAGTGTATTGAGAAACGCGACCAGGTCAGCCATTTCAGCGGTTTTGAGTCCCGGGTTTACGATATGCCAGTGTAGGACCAGGTCTTCTCGCTCCGGTACCGCGTGGCCTGGTTCATTATTATAAAAATCAATCACTTCATTCAGGGTTTGGAATTGACCACCATGCATGAAAGGGGCCGAATATACAATATTCCGCAGTGATGGCACTTTAAAAGCCCCGCGCAGGCTGGGCTCATTGTTGATCACTTCCGCACCCCGATCGAATGTTGACCCGTAGGCCACCGGTGTGCCGGTGGTTGCAAGCTGGCCGCTGGTAAACAGGGGTGGTGTATGGCATTGCGAGCAGCGGCTGGCAAACGAACGAAAGACGTGTAGACCGTTGATCTCCTGGTCCGTCAAAGCAGTCCTGGCGCCGTGGATATACCGGTCATAGCGGCTGTTCAACGAAACCAGGCTGGTCTCAAACGCAACAATGGCGGTCAGTACGTGCTCGTATTGCACCGAATGGGTTCCAAACGCGGTAAGGAACATTTGCCGGTAAGCCGGCACCGCGTTCAGTTTTTCAACAATTTGCGCCGGGTTGGTCGCCATCTCGGCGGGTGTTTCGAATACCGCTTCAATCTGCTGTTCGAGTGACGCCGCGCGGGCGTCCCAGAAAAAAGTTTGCTGAAACGCCATATTCCATAACATCGGTGCGCCCCTGGGTAACTCTTCGCCACCTGACCTCGAAGGGCCCAGGCCATGCCCGCGCCGGCCGATGCTGCGGGCACGACCGTCCGACAGGCCGAAGTCAGGGTGGTGACAGTGCGCGCACGACAGGTCACGGTCGGCCGACAGGATGGAATCGAAAAACAGGTAGCGTCCAAGGTCGATCTGCTGTGGTGTGAAGCCGTCACGCCGCCCGGGCAGGGCCACCCGGTAACCACCCCATTGCGGATTTGCCAACGGGTAGAGGTCATACAGGGTATTCAGCCGGCAATGGTTTTCACCATCGAGTCTGAAATAGGGCGGGCACTGATCAGACAACTCAATGTCAACATCACCATCCAGCGCCGCCGTTGCTGCTGTACTAATCCATAAAAGCACCCCTACAAACTGTAACAAGGGGTGTATTCGAAGATTCCTGTTCTGTTTGGGCACTGGTGATATTCAAATAACTTGGGGTTGCTTTTTACAATACGCCCAAACCGCAGATGTGACCAGTTAACCCCTCTGGCGATTCCTTACAAGCGGAACACGATCAAGAATCCAGTTTCAGGACAGGAGGCGCGTGGCCCAGGCCAGCTTCCCGGCTGGTTCCCTGCCCCACCTTCTCCTCGCGGCGATATCATCAAAATACCCACCTTACACAGAGCACCAGATATTATTGCAATAGGTGGATGTTCTTTTCCGCTGAGATCTTCCGCAGCTGTTCCGGCCAGACCGTGACACTGACCTCGCCGATGTGGGCCTTTTTCAATAACAGCATGTAAACACGCGACTGGCCGATACCGCCGCCGATGCTCAATGGAATCTCGTCGTTTTGGATCGCCTGGTGATAAGGCTGTTCAAGCAGATCAAGTTGATCGCTCATTTCGAGTTGCGTGCGCAGCGTTTCCTTGGTCACTCTGACACCCATCGAGGTCAGTTCATGGCGCCGCCTGGTCACCGGGTTCCAGACCAGGATATCGCCGTTCAAGCCGTGCATGGGCCGACCGTCTTTTGCACGGGTTTCGGTTACCCAGTCATCGTAATCAGCAGCGCGCATCTCGTGCGGATAGCCGTCGGCCAGTGGCCAGCCGATACCGTAAATGAAAACGGCCGGGTACGCCTGGACCAACCTGGTTTCGCGTTGCTTGCGGGGCAGGTCCGGATACATCTCAAGAATCTCCTCCGCGTGGATGAACTTCAGTTCATCGGGCAATTCCGGGTACCGCGGATCAATCAACTGCGGGAAGTTGTCCAGAACATATTGCTCGGCACCCTTGATGACTTTCCAGATCCTCCTGACCGTATCCGTCAGGTATTCGAGATTGCGTTGATTGTCACTGATGGCTTTTTCCCAATCCCACTGGTCCACGTAGGCGCTGTGGTCGTGGTCGAGAAAATAGTCCTTACGCACCGCTCTCATATCGGTGCAAATGCCCTCGCCAATGTCACAATCGAAGGCTTTGAGCGCCATGCGCTTCCACTTGGTGGCCGCCTGCACCACCTGCGCGGTAATAGGTTGTTCCAGACCCAGACCACAGGGAAAATCAACCGGTGTGCGTGAACCGTCACGATCCAGCATGTCGTTTACGCCGCTATCGCGATCCACGATCAGCGGCACCTGGACCATGGTCAGAGCCAGTTCTCTGCACAGGTTTTCCTCGATGTACTGCTTGATACCGTAGAGTGCCTGCATGGTTTCCTTGGGGGTGAGCAGTGAGTCGTAGTTTTGCGGCAGTACCGCCGCGACTTCCTCGTAGGTTCCGATGCCGGGGCCAGCCAGGTCCGCTTGTTTGTCTTGCATGGTAGGTCCTCCTGTTGTGCTGTCAACCAGATTACGGCTCAGTATGCCAGCGCTCGTTGGCAGACAAATTGACAAGAGTCATGCAGGTGTGCTTTAACGTTAATGTGACTCCAAATATTTCTATTTTTTGGCCTCAACCGGCCTGATTCTGTTCGCGACCTCAAGCATGCCTGGTCCCTCATCACCGCCGTTCTTCAGCCGGTATGCGGTCATTCCGTTGGGTATTAGATTGACGGTCATACCCCCCCAGCCCTGGAAACCCGGGATGGAGACCTGCGAACCTTCATCCGTTGTAAAGGGCGCATGCCAGAGGCTCATATGATAAGAACCCGGACCATGTGTATTTGAGCGCCCGGTAGGCAGGCCACGGATACCGGTCTGGTACAGCGCTTCCGCCAGCTTGCCGGCATGCAGCAGTTGTCGGCCCTTGTAGCTGCCGCCGCTTTGCAGCAGGCGGCTGAT
>Ga0255052_10002459_pt1 | contig 13364 bp, 14 predicted proteins | sample JV7_2_21_MG_FD_188632 | JGI IMG/M metagenome (GOLD analysis project Ga0255052, IMG submission 188632) | Seawater microbial communities from Jervis Inlet, British Columbia, Canada - JV7_2_21 | ecosystem: Environmental > Aquatic > Marine > Inlet | place: Canada: British Columbia | collected... | reverse complement strand
ACTCGAATTACCCGATAGCCGCGAACTCGAATCCGAACTCGGGTAGTAACGCGTTCGTGTGACACGCTGATCAGATGCACGCACAGTGCGTCGTACATTCGGCTGCCAACGATCGCCGTCTCGATAGCGGTTGTAGGAAACGTTGACCGAATTTCTTACATGTACGTTGTTGTACACATGGATATCCGGTCGACGATACCAATAGCGATCCCAATAGGAATGGCCGTAGTAAGGGTGGCCATAAAAACTGTGATGAAAAACGCTCAGATGGTGGCTATGCCAGCCAATTGCGTAGGCCGTCGTCACGCCCCAGAAACTGTTGTGAAATGAGTGGTACGCCGGGTAGGGGTAGTAGTAGACCGGGTACGACCTCGGGTAGTAGTAATAGACGGGTCGCGGTTGGTATACAACGACCTGTTCGGGCTCATAGTAAGGCACATAGATTACGTCTTCCTCCACCGGCGTAATCTGTATCGAACTGCCCTCGTGCGCTACGAGTTGATAGTCATCGCTTTTGAGATTACCCGCGGCGTAAGCCCGATCTCGAAATAGTTCGATGGCGGAGATAACATCTTCCTGTTGCGCAACAACGGCTTCGCCAAGTCGCCAGGTCCAGTCAAGGTCTTCATTGAGGAGTTCGATGACCTCGGGGTAGTTGAGCAAGGCGACGACGGAATCGTCCCAATCTTCATCCGGTTTAAGGCTAGCGTCGGTTTCGAGGTTTTCGAGGAAACGTCCGGCTTCAACGATCTGTAACGGGAAGGTCGATGCTGGCAGGACGATAGCGAGTAAGTCATCGGGATACAGGGCGATTGGCCCGATAAGTGTCTCAAGTTCCTCGGCGGAAGCTGTCGGCAGCTCTTCGAACTCTTCTATCTCGGCAACCGCGACCTGAGCGTTGACAATAAACGGCCAGCCGGCCAATGCCAGGAACAGCCAGCAGTAGCGGGAGATTCGATTCAGTGATTGTCTGTTCATAGCGTCTCCGGTTCCGTCGTATGTCGATGGATTTACCGATCTTGGGAGCAAGAATAGCGCAGGCAAACTGAACGGTCGCTTAACCGGGAAAACCCCTTGTATCGCTTATGGAGCTTAGCTTGGTCCGACTATTCGTCATCCCCGCCGTGCCAGGCAATGAACTTCCAGCCATCCTCTCTGCGAACCAGGATGTCAGTGTAACGTCCGTTACTCATTTCTATGTCATCGTCGCTATCTTCATACGCGCTTGAATAAAGATAGTGAGCAATCGCGGTATCGCCATCGACGACGATCGCGAGAGGGTAGAGTTCGTGCTCGACCATTTGGCGTTGCTCATCATTGAAACGATCCCACATGATCGTCGATGATTTTGATCGCGGAGCGGGTGAAGCTTTTGCCCAACCTGAGAAATCGTCAATGAGAAGATCACGCATCGAGTCTTTATCGCCTTTCTCCTCGGCTTCCCATTGTCCTTCGATCGTGGCCCATACATCAGCCTGGTCGTCCTGAGAGTCTTGACCAATTGCTGTGCCAGCAAGTGTGAGGAAGATAACGCTAATGGAAATTTTGAGCGTGTCTTTGAAGTTCATTGTTCTTGCCCCGGTTTGTCGCTAATGGTATTGGGAGTTTAGTCGCAATAGATGGTTGCGACAAACAGGGGCTAGTTTGGCTGATTTACGCCAAGAACCAAGGTGATTAGCGCACGAATCTCGTCGTCAGTTGGACGCGGTTCTGAGACCGGAGGATAGAGTTCAAGCAAGTCGGCCTCGACCAGATAGTCTGGATGGTGCGTTTCCACGATTGTCGCGTAGTGAATTGAACGTGACTTCTTGCTGAGCAGCAGCCGATATGCGTGCACACCGAGACTTGCCGGTGCGTCGAGGCGCATGAGCCGGCCAATCGGATGGAGCGGGTTCGCAACTTGCATCTCGCCGACATAGAAGGTCTCCTTCTCGATCACCCAACCAGCCGTTTTGAACATTGCACCGATAGACTCACCAGCCAGGACACCCGAATGAGTTTCTGCGATATCGGTCATATCGGAATCGACAAACTCAACGACCGCATAGGTTCGGCAAGTAATTACGTTGCCATCTGTGGAGTACAGGTTTGAGCGCCGAACGGCGGAACTCTGTTCGATAACCTCAATTTCGTAACTACCAAAACGCTGTTCTATGCGTTCGCTATTGAGTATTTCGGGCTGCACCGCGCACGCGCTGAGTGCGGCGGCAAGAACGGCAGGAGGAATATGGTTTTGAAGCATAATAGGTATTGCGGTTTGATCGCCGCCGCACCATATACTGTCCGTAATTTGCCGTAAAGGAGTGCTTTGATGCGGGCGATGATGCTGCACTCGATAGCGAGTATGGACGAGCTCGAGAATCCTCTGACATTGACGGATCTCGCGCGGCCGGTTCCGCACAGCGATGAAGTTCTTATCGGGGTTCATGCCTGCGGTGTGTGCCACACCGAGCTCGATGAGATAGAGGGCCGGACCGCACCGCCGATTCTACCGGTTGTCCCAGGTCATGAAGTTGTTGGCAGGGTCGTAGAAGCAGGCCCGAATGTTCGATTGCACTCCATCGGTGATCGCGTTGGGGTTGGCTGGATTCATTATTCCGACGGCTCGGAAGCCGAGAACATTAGTGAGAAGTTCTGCGCAACGGGTCGCGATGCTAACGGCGGCTACGCTGAGTTCATGACCGTTTCGGAGAGCTATGCCTATCCGATACCCGATGAATTTTCCGATACAGAGGCCGCACCTCTATTATGCGCCGGCGGCGTGGGTTACAGGGCACTCAGGCTGTGTGGCATCCAAGACGGGCAGGTGCTCGGGCTCACCGGATTTGGTGGTTCCGGACATCTTGTTCTGCAACTTGCGAAGCATCTCTATCCCGCCAGCCCGATCTTTGTGTTCGCGCGAAGCGCCAGGGAACGGGAGTTCGCGATTGAATTGGGGGCCGACTGGAGCGGAGACACCGAGTCTGAGCCACCAGCGGCGTCCCACGCGATCATAGATACGACGCCGGCATGGAAGCCCGTAATGGCCGCATTGGAGCGTCTGCGACCCGGAGGTCGCCTGGTCATCAATGCGATACGTAAGGAAAATACCGATCGGGAATTGCTGGCGACTATTCGCTATGAGGATCACCTCTGGCAGGAGAAGGAAGTCAAGACGGTCGCCAATGTCACACGCCGGGACATCTCTGAATTTCTGCCGATTGCGGCTCGTATACCGCTCAAAGTCGAAGTCAAGACCTATCCGCTCGAGGCAGCGAACGAGGCTCTGCAGGATCTTCGAGCCGGTCATATTCGTGGGGCGAAGGTTCTTATTGTTAATAGATAAAACAATAAATTAAGAATGAAAGATAAAGTAGATTATTACTATTAGACGAACGCTGCAGCGCATTTTTTGGGGTCTGTTGAGTCCAAATACGCCGCAGCGGCATCTATGTACCATCGTGCAAACGCACAAGCGATTTGGAGATACAAATGCAACGATCAGTTTCCATCTGGACGGCCCTGTGCCTGTTCGCGGTTTCGGCACAGGCAGCCGATGCAACTTGGGTCGAAAGAAGCAATGAACATGCGCAGGTGGTGCTGGCCGCATTTGCCGAACTCAGCCCCGAAGGTGCCGGCAATATGGGGGTGGACGGGCTTGATGAAGATATCACTGACCTGAGCCCGGGCATCCAGGAGCGCAGCAGAAAAATTATCACGGATGTCGTCGCGGAACTTGAGCGCCGGCTTGCCAACGAGACTGACCTGAAGGTCAGACAGGATCTGGGAATCCTGATTAAGTCTGCGAAGGACACCCTGAATTCACAGCAACTCGAGGATGAGCACATGTTGCCGTACATGAACGTAAGCCAGAGTATTTTCGGCGGCTTGCGGGCGATTATCGATGCTCAGAATTCTCGCGACCGGTATCCCGCTGCAGTTGTGCGCATGGAGAAATATGCCGGGATTACGGACGGCTACGAGCCGTTTACCGAACTCGCAAAGGAACTATCGCGTGAGCGGTTCGACGAAGAGGGTCTGGTGGGACCGTATCGAGATGAGGTCGAACAGGATCTCGAACGCGCGGAGACCTTTGTCACAGGCATTCAGGAACTGCTGGCCGGCACCGACCTGCAAGGGTGGGAGGCCAGCTATGAAACGCTTGCAGGCCAGATGCGTGATTACAGCGAATGGGTTCGGGCCGAGATTTTGCCCCGCGTCCGTGAGGATTTTCGTTTACCGGCCGTCATGTACGAGGACGCGCTGAAAAACTGGGGTGTGGAAGCATCCCCGGAAGCACTGATCGAGCAGGCCACGAAGGGCTACATGGATATTCGCAACGAAATGGAGGCACTTGCGCCGCTCGTTGCACAGAAAATGGGCTACGACACCACTGATTACCGCGAGGTTATCGCCTTACTCAAGAAAGACGGGCCGATCGATGGTGACAAGTTGCTTGATCACTACCATGCCGTGTTGCGCGAGATTGAAGAAATCATCGTCCGCGAAGGAATCGTCAGCCTGCCCGACAGAGACGCGGGAATCCAGATGGCGACTGCGGCTGAAACAGCAGCGCAACCAGCGCCACACCTGCAACCCCCGCGGCTGATAGGCAATACAGGCGAATACCCGATTTTCGTGATCCCGTTACTGGAGCAATACGAAGATGGTTCCTGGCAACGGACTGATGACACTTACGAGGCGGGTGCCTGGACGCTAACGGCACACGAAGCACGGCCCGGGCATGAAATGCAGTTCTCCAGCATCGTCGAATCAGGCGTATCGATCACCCGCGCTGTATTTGCGTTCAACAGTGCCAACGTTGAGGGCTGGGGACTTTACGCTGAGGCGATTGTACGTCCGTACCTGCCCATCGAGGGCCAACTGATCAGCCTGCAGTATCGCCTGATGCGCGCTGCCCGGATGTTCCTCGATCCGATGTTGAATCTCGGGCAGATTACGCCGGACGAGGCGAAGCGGCTGATCATGGAGGACGTCGCAATCGGCGAATCGTGGGCGCAAAACGAGGTTGAGCGCTACACCTATCGGATGCCGGGGCAGGCCACGGCCTATTACTACGGCTATAACAAGATGCAGGCTTTGCGAGCCCAGGTTGAACTCAAACTACAGGGTGCGTTCGATGAAAAGGCATTTCATGATTTCGTGCTTGACCAGGGAATGTTGCCGCCCGATATTCTCAAGTCGGCGGTGATGGAAGAGTTTGTACCCAGCCAGTTGAACTAGCCGAGGCGGGCGCGGAACCGACATCGGGCTATACTGCGTTTTTCGGTAAAACCGGAACGCAGTATGGCCCATAATATCTGTTGCTATCGCTGCGGCGCCTCGCTCGCCGCTCTCTCATTGCCATTGTCCAGGCAGGACGAGTGTCCCGACTGCGGTAACTATCTGCACGTCTGTAAGATGTGCCAGCACTTCGATGCCAGGGTGCCCAGGCAGTGCCGGGAAGACGGTGCTGAGGATGTTACCGAAAAGGAACGCCTGAATTTTTGTGACTGGTTCGTTGCCAGCGATTCGGCCTTCGACGCACAGCGCAAGGACATCGAAGATCAGGCGAGGAGCGCGCTCGACGCATTATTTGATGATTGATCGCAGGCTGTTTCTTAAGTTATCCGGGGCGTCCGTCGCGGTGTCCTCTATACCCGCTTGCACGAGCATGGAGAAAGTCCCCACACAAGGAGTCCCGCGAAGCGACTTCGATGCAGATTCCACGGCTGAGGAAGTCACTTCAGGGATCGACTTAAGCGGCAAGCTCGCGGTCGTCACCGGTTGCACCTCGGGAATCGGACTCGAGACGATGCGTGTTCTCGCTCTGCGTGGTGCCTGGGTCGTCGGCACAAGTCGATCTCTCGAGAAAGCACGTGCGGCCTGTGAACGAGTGCCCGGTGTGACAACCCCATTACAACTGGAACTGTCGGATCCCGATTCGATAATTGCCTGCGCTAATGCTATTCGCTCGATCCGGTCACCGCTGGATATGCTGGTCTGCAATGCCGGTTACCTGGGAGGTGGCGGTGAGCGCGAACTCGTGAACGGAATTGAAAAGCACCTGGCGATTAATCACCTGGGGCACTTTGTATTGGTTAATCGCTTGCTGGGTCGCTTGTACCTGTCTTCACAGGGGCGCATTGTCGTCGTTGCGAGCAGATCGGCTTATACCAGCGCGCCGGAGGCGGGCATCGAGTTCGACAATCTCGGCGCAGTGTATGGCTACGCGGACAGGCGTGCATATGGACAGTCCAAACTCGCGAACGTATTGTTTGCTCTGCAACTGGGTGAGCTGCTGAAAGGGACGCGTATAACAGCAAACGCCCTGCATCCGGGGATCATCAATACCGAGATTGATCGCCATTTGAGTCGCTTCGAGCAGTTCGGCTTCGCGGCCATCACGGCGTTGGGTGCGGGTAGATCAGTTGAGCAAGGCGCAGCGACGAGTTGCTTTGTTGCGACCAGTCCGCTGCTCGCGTCGACCAGTGGCAAGTATTTCGAAGATAGCAACGCCGTAACCGTACTCGGTGACACGCACATGCACGATGCCGTGATGGCTGAGGAGCTTTGGCGTGTATCCGAAAACCTCACGCGGGAGCATCTTGTCACGCATACCGGGCCGGACTGGAATGACTTCGAGCGCGCGTTGCAGAAAAGGAAATCCAGCGAAAAATGAGCATGAAACAGGATAAGGCGCTTGTCTTGTTATCCGGTGGGCAGGATTCAACCACTTGTCTTCATTGGGCGATCGATCGATTCGGTCGCGAAAATGTCTCGGCGATCTCGTTCGACTACGGCCAGCGACATCGAGTGGAGCTCGAATGTGCTCAGGCAATTGCTGCCGCTGCCGGTGTGCCGCAGGTCTGCCTGCCAATCGACACATTTGCTGCGTTTGGCGGCAATGCATTGACGGACGCCGCTGTCGAAGTCCGCGATGAACTCAATGCCGAAACTGGCTTGCCGAATACTTTCGTTCCCGGCCGCAATCTCATTTTCCTCACCTATGCGGCAGCCTATGCCTACTCGCGGGACACTGGCCACCTCGTAACAGGCGTGGCGCAAACGGACTACAGTGGCTATCCGGACTGTCGGGAGGCAACGATTAAGGCATTGCAGGAGTCGATCAACCTCGGCATGGAAAGTAATGTCGAGATTCACACACCGTTGATGCACCTGTCGAAGAGAGAAACAGTCGAGCTCGCGCGTGACCTTGACGCGTTAGACGCGATGGCGCTGACACACACCTGTTATAACGGCGAGAAACCACCTTGCGGTGAATGCCCGGCCTGTTTATTGCGTGCCAAGGGATTTGTCGAGGCTGGCATCGCTGACCCCCTTCTTGCAGACGCATGACGTATTCGGTGAAGGAAGTTTATTTCACGTTGCAGGGGGAGGGGGCACAGACGGGCAGACCAGCGGTGTTCCTGCGATTCTCAGGCTGCAACTTGTGGTCAGGAAGAGAACAACATCGCGCGGAAGCAGTCTGCCGCTTTTGTGATACCGAATTTGTCGGCACGGATGGACCGGGTGGTGGCAAGTTCGAATCACCCGAGGAACTTGCCAGCGCGGTCGCAGCACATTGGCCAGGCGAAACGTCCGCTAGTCGGCCTTATGTGGTTTGCACAGGTGGCGAACCATTGTTGCAGCTGGACGACGCGGCCATTGCGGCATTGCATGAATCCGGGTTCGAAATTGGAGTGGAGAGCAATGGCACCATTGAGGCGCCGGCTGGTATTGACTGGTTATGCATCAGTCCCAAGGGCAGTGCACCGTTGCAGCAGCGCTCAGGGCAAGAGTTGAAGCTCGTTTACCCGCAAGATGAGCAGGATGCCCAGCCCGAACGCTTCACCGATTTTTCATTTGAGCATTTCTTCCTGCAGCCACTGCATGATGACAACATTGCTGCAAATACACAGAGTACGATCGACTATTGTCTTGCGCATCCACAATGGAAACTGAGTTTGCAGACGCACAAGATCGTTGGCATAGACTAAAGACAATGAATCATCGTGTTGGTCGATTGATATTTGGAATCGGTGTTGGCCTGCTGGTGGCCTTCCTGTCCTACAAGTGGATAAGCAATCCTGCGCCACGCGCGGAGCGTGAACTTGAAGAATCTGTTGTTGCCATCGCGAGGCAGCAACTTCAAGAAACGCTAGCGATTGGCCAACTGGAACTCGTCGATCCAATTGCGCCAAATCGGAAAATCGGCAAATCCTATGTGTATCGTGCGGATGGCGGCTGGGAAGTATCGGGCTATTATCGGCGCGGAGAAGGGGATAGGTGGCATCCGTTTCTGATGACGTTGGATGCATCTTCTGTGATTTCGAATCTCAAAGTCGGGGATACGGCATTCGTCCAACGCGCGCTTGAGGACCCGATGCTCGAAGCTTTGCCCTGAGTTAGCTTCCGCTTGCCGCCAGTTCCTCGTGCGACTCCTGGCGCCACTCAAACACGTTGAGTTCGATGAAAACAAATGCGACCAGCCACAAGAACGCGTCCCAGAAGTCTACGAAGTCCCCCTTAATCCCCCAATAGATCGCCGCATACAGTAACGTTCCGTAGAGGGCGACCTTCATCGCCGTGCTGATTCGTAGCGCCCAACCTTCAAAGCGGTTGTGCTCCTGTAAGCGCACGTCGACTTCCAATACGAGCACGACAAGTAACCACACCGCTGCGTTTATGACGTCTATCCAGGCTAAGCCGATTATTGCTTTAAGGCCGGGGGCATCTACAACAGCGCGGGCGTCCGCAAACTGCAGAAATGCTTCAGCAGACGAGAACGTGGTGCAATTTGCCAAAGTTATCGTTGCGTATTCCTCAATGTCATAGGAGTAGGACCACCGGTCATCGACCAGTGTGCAAAGGTCCGAAATACCAGCCAGTGGGCTCACGTCCTGTACCGACGTCAGGTTCCCTATGTACCCGAAGAATGCGTAGACGATGAATGCATAGCAGCCGAACCGCACACTGTGCAATGCCCAGTTTACGGATTTGGTGAAGTGATCATCCTCGAGCACATAGGTCTCGAGTTCGAACATAAGCAACAGCACAACCCATGCAGCAGTATCAACAGTAGCCGGGTAGGCCCCGATAATGTCCCGAATACCAACGCCGTCCGGATACAGCAGCTTCGCCGCCAGAACCTCTTCGGCGAAAAACCAATAGATGTTCATCGCCAGAAAGACGTAAACGATGTACTTGAAGAATTGAAACAGGGTCGCGCGGCTAATCGTCAACAAGTTGCTCCGCTGTTGTTGCGGCTGATTTTAAGCTTGATCGGCGTTTTTTAGCAACGAGCGGGCTTAGTCCAGCCCAACGCTCTTCTCTGTCTCCGTTTCGACGCCGGCGTAGTAGACCCAGACATTTTCTTCACCCGTGAGCAGTTCGATGTATTTGGGATGAACAAAAATGTTCTCTCGCCCGGACTTCACTTCCTTGAGAATTCCCACATCGCACAGCTGCTTGAGATACACAGATGCTGTTTGTCGCTTTGCGATGCCCGCATCGACAAGGTTGCCAATACGACAGTATGGCTGCTTGAAAAGGACCTCAACGAGCTCCCAGGTGTAGGTCTTTGGCAAGTTCAGCTGCGTAAACTCGGCGGTGTGTTCCATCAATTCCCGGATGGCCTTGATCTTGTCCGTGGTCCAGCTGCACGTTTCCTCGACACCAGCGAGAATGAACTGGATCCACGGGCCCCAATGCTGATTATGTGTAACATTCTTAATCAAGCGGTAGTAATCCGCTTTGTTCTGGATGATGTAACGACTCAGGTACAAGATCGGAGAGTTGAGCAGTTCGTGCTCAACGAGGAAGAGAATATTCAGAATTCGGCCGGTGCGGCCGTTACCGTCTGCGAAAGGGTGGATCGCCTCAAATTGGTAGTGCTGAATGGCCAATCGGACCAGAGGATCGATCTCGGTGTGGTTGTGCATAAAGTCAGCCCAGTTGTCGAGCTTAGCCTGCAGCAGTTTTTGCCCCACAGGCGGTGTGTAGATAACCTCGCCTGACGAGCGATTCTTGAGCGTGGTTCCAGATTCTGCTCGAATATCCAGCTCAAAGCCTTTGATAGTGCTGCATATTTGTAAGGCCATATCGGTCGTCAGCATGCCACGCTTGACCATTTTGCTGCCCTCGAAGAGCGCCGTCCTGTAACGCAATGCTTCCTTGGTTGCCGGATCCGCCCGGTCCTCGGCAATGTCCACGTACTCAAAAAGCTTGTCGGTAGTGGTCACGATGTTCTCGATTTCCGAACTCGCACGCGCTTCCAGCAACGGCAGGGCGTTTACGAGTACGGCGGAATTCGGGATCAATTCGGCGGCCTGTTTAAGTTCGGCCAGGGCGACGCGAGACTTGATGCAACTCTTCAGAATATCGGTTGTTTCGATCAGTTCGAGCGGTGGCGGCAGCTCCGGCAAGTCGTTGTAGGGAAGTTTTGGATCAAAATCAGTCATTTAGCTTGCTCCGCTGGCGGGTACCCTGATGTCGATCAAATCGACACATGTCGCATACATGTCGAAAAAAGGGCTTTTCATCGACATGTTGTTTGGTCTTGGTCGATTCCATCGACATGTTCTCCCAATGTGTCGATAAATCGGTATTTTATCGACATGTTAGGTGCGCACGTCGATTTTCAGCCACTTTTTCGACAGGTTCGGAGTATATGTCGATCCTATCGACAGGTGCGTGAACCAGTTAGGAAAATACTGATTTTCACCTTGCGGATATGGGCAGATGCTTCGCTGGTCGCGGATTGCTATAGAATCCGCGACCGACAGTTCATCAACAAGAAGGACATTCATTGTGGCAGTAAAAAGTGACATCGAAATCGCACAAGCGGCGAGTGTTCAACCAATCACCGACATCGCGAAGAAATTGGAGATTCCATCAGAGTCTCTGATTCCCTACGGCAACGACAAAGCGAAGATAGACACTGATTTCATCAAGTCGATCAGCAAGAACAAGAACGGCAAACTCATTCTCGTAACGGCTACGTCACCCACACCCGCTGGAGAAGGCAAGACGACCACATCTGTGGGCCTCGGCGACGCACTCAATAAGATCGGCAAGAAAGCGCTGATGTGCTTGCGCGAGCCCAGCCTCGGTCCGTGTTTTGGCATGAAAGGTGGTGCTGCCGGTGGTGGCTACGCCCAGGTTGTTCCAATGACAGATATCAATCTGCATTTTACGGGCGACTTCCACGCGATTGGCGCGGCACACAATCTTCTCTCTGCGCTAATCGACAATCACATGCATTGGGAGAACGAACTTAATATCGATCCACGTCGTGTGACCTGGAAACGAGTTGTTGACATGAATGATCGTGCGCTGCGAACAATCACGTCAGGGCTCGGTGGGTTCCACAATGGTGTTGTTCGGGAAGCTGGCTTCGATATCACAGTCGCCTCGGAGATCATGGCAATTTTTTGCCTGGCCACGGATCTGGAAGATCTGGAAAAACGTCTCGGCAATATTGTGTTGGGTTACACGCGCAAGAACGAACCGGTAACCGTGCGCCAGCTGAACGCACAGGGCGCGATGACGGCGTTGCTTAGGGATGCTTTGCAACCCAATCTGGTGCAGACCATGGAGAACAACCCCTGCCTGATGCACGGCGGGCCGTTCGCGAATATTGCGCATGGTTGTAACTCGGTTATGGCGACAACAACCGGGCTGAAACTGGCCGACTATGTCGTGACAGAAGCCGGTTTTGGCGCAGATCTGGGAGCCGAGAAGTTCTTCAATATCAAGTGCCGCAAGGCCGGCCTGAACCCGGATGCCGTTGTACTCGTTGCAACGATTAAGGCGCTGAAGATGCAAGGTGGCGTGCCGAAGAACGAACTTGGTACTGAAAATGTCGAGGCGCTGGAGGCTGGCCTGAAGAACCTCGGCAAGCACCTGCGCAACATCGCTCATTTCGGCGTTCCCGCTGTCGTTGCCGTCAATCGTTATACCGCTGACACTGACGCAGAGGTGGCTGCGGTGAAGAAGTATTGCGATGCCTTCGGAGTGAGTGCCGTGAACTGCACGCACTGGGCGGACGGCGGTGCTGGCGCGACAGAACTGGCGGAAAAGGTCGTCGAACTCGCTGACAGCGGGGCCGCACAATTCCGTACCTTGTATAGCGATGAACTGTCGTTGTGGGACAAAGTCAAGCGAGTTGCCACAAGCATCTACGGGGCTGAAGACGTTATTGCAGACAAGAAAGTCCGTGAGCAGTTTGCGCAGTTCGAAGAGTTGGGTTATGGACACTACCCGGTTTGCATGGCGAAAACGCAGTACAGTTTCTCAACCGATCCTAACTTGCTCGGCGCGCCAAGTGGTCACCACGTACAGATTCGCGAAGTTCGCCTTGCTGCAGGCGCTGAGTTTGTCGTAGTTGTCTGTGGAGCGATCATGACGATGCCTGGATTGCCCAGGAAGCCTGCGGCCAACGATATTAGCGTGAACAAGGAAGGTCGAATCGAGGGTCTTTTCTGAGTCGGGATTAAACGGCCGGCTTGTCCGGCAACACAAACGAAGTTCTCGCGCGCTCGCTGCCGAGAAGCTCAGCGCTGTAATATCGGTTCAGAATACTGTCTGCACCGCTGGCGAACAGGTCGGCGTGCTTGCGGTGAAAAGAAAACCAGTCCTCGGCATTCATCGTGATTCCTCGGTCAGTGTGTGACTGTCTTGAGCCATTAAATCGCAGCCGTATACGGACTTCAGTTGCTCGATGACCTTCTGCGTGTCGCTGGAGAAGGGCGCTTTGCCCTCGAAGCTGTGCAGAACAATGCCCTCGAGCAAGTCCCCAAGCGAAAGGTCGGTATATTCGGCCAGCGCTTTAAGAACCTTGAGCAGCGAAGACTCAATGCGAACTCCGGTTTGAGTTCGCGATATTACCTTGCCCGGCATGGGAGTGCTCCTGTCGTAACGTGTTACCATGTTACCAAAATAACACCATCCTGGTCAAATAAAGTACCATTGGCGCGGACGACATTTTCCCATGCGGTTCAGGAAACCCATTAGTGCCGACCATAGAAGAACTAGAGCAGGGATTTGAGTTGGGGGACTGGGAGGTTCTGCCGGGCAGGGGGATTCTGCGTTCGGGAGAACAGGAGGAAAAACCCGAGCCGAAGGTTCTCCAGGTCCTGCTGGCACTCGCCGTTCGTGACGGTGACCTCGTAACCCGGCAAGAACTCATCGACGAAATATGGGATGGGCGCCCGACCAGCGACGAGCCAATCAACCGTTGCTTGTCCCAGCTCCGCGGCCACCTCGGCGACCAGGAACGGCCCCACCAGTACATTGAGACCTTGACGCGGCGTGGTTACCGGCTGAATCAAAAGGTTCAGCTCAAAGAACCGGCTGATCCCGATCCAGAGCTGATCCAGCCT
>Ga0255052_10002458_pt1 | contig 13371 bp, 13 predicted proteins | sample JV7_2_21_MG_FD_188632 | JGI IMG/M metagenome (GOLD analysis project Ga0255052, IMG submission 188632) | Seawater microbial communities from Jervis Inlet, British Columbia, Canada - JV7_2_21 | ecosystem: Environmental > Aquatic > Marine > Inlet | place: Canada: British Columbia | collected... | reverse complement strand
GTCGAAAAGAGATTATCGACGTGATTCTTTGTGAACCGGAAAAGCTCGTTCATTTCCGCCTCGGATACATCGTCGGCGCGCATTTTCGCGCGTCGTTCCTGCACCGCAATCGAGTGCTCCTCGTATTTGGCCTTGGGCCATGGGGTCGGTAACGGCGTGCTGGTGTAAACGAGGTGTTTCCATTTGAGGTCTTCAGGGTTCAGCAACGCGGTCACATTGGGCTCATAGGGTTCGATGATTTCGGCCACAGACTCGTAGGCTGTTGAACTCGTGTAATACTCGTCGGCGAGACCGGCAAAATGGTGCCCGAACTCGTGTACGAACAGATACGGCGCCCATTCACCATTTGCTGCAGCCGTGCTGAACAGGCCATAGATTCCACCACCACCGTAAGTCTCGGTATTAGTCAGTATCTCGATAAAGTCATACGGCGCCGACGACGCGACCCGCCGCATTCTCTTGTTATCGAAGGTCAGCACATAACGTTCTGATCGAAAAGCATCGTATGTTGCGCCAATCGGAGAATCCCGGTAGGTGTTCGTCGACGGTCGCGAAACGCCGGATTCCGCCGCAGCGGGTGCCAGGGCCCAAACATTGAAGTCGTCCTCGCGTTCCTTGAATGGCGATGTTGCAAACAAAACGTCGGTCAATTCACGGGCTTTGGCGATGAATTCCTCGTGTTCGTCCGCGGTATAGCCATCGCCAAGTATCAACAGGTCGACTTTCTGCGCAGGATCGCCGCTTTCATGAATAGCAACCACTTCGTCTGCGTACATTGCATATTCGCGGTGCACCATATAGTCGTTGGGATCGATCGCGATTCGCCAGATTTCCTGGAATTTATTGGCGGGGCCGCGCTTCTTCAAAACCACTTCGAATTCGGCATCCTGCAGTGGGAAGCGCAGGGACTCATGAAACGTGCGGTTGATACTTCGCGCTTCGCCCGTCGTTTCCCACTCGCCGTAAATGCTGCTGAAGCTTCTTGACCATGCGAGTTCGCCAGACGCCGGATCGACGATTTCGAACATATACTTGCCACGAAGGGTCGTGTCGAGCGGCTGGTACATGTTGCCGGTCCAGGACGCGGGTTCGATTACAACCTGGTCCAGACTGAACAGCTCGGTCTCCGAGTTGCCAGTGTGGTAGTAGTCGACACGCATGGTTGCAGGTGCCTCATCAGCGGGGCACACGCCACAAAACAGCAGGCCAATAAAGATGCTTATCGTTGTAAGTCTCATTCAATTCCCCGGAAGTGCGTATGCTAAGGTGCCCAGACATCGTACCAATAACAGAAAAACACGTGTTGCGATATCTGTACATTTTCACGCTCGTTATTGCAGGCGAGATGGCATTTGGTCTGCCGTTTCATACGGCGCGGTTCTTTCGCCCAACTTTACTCGAGGTCTTCGGATTTACGAACACACAACTCGGTGATTTGTTTGCCGTCTATGGTGTGATGGCAATGCTGTGCTATTTCCCGGGCGGCGCCATCGCGGATCGATTGTCGGCACGCTTTCTGCTGACAGCCTCGCTCCTGGTGACTGCGTGCGGCGGTCTCTACATGGCAACGATACCCGGGCCGTTTCAGATGGCTCTGTTGTACGGTTTTTGGGGCATCACCACGATTTTCTTCTTCTGGGGCGCGCTGATCCGGGCAACGCGCGAGTGGGGTGGAGAATCTGCGCAGGGTGCCGCATTCGGCATTCTGGAAGGAGGGCGGGGTGTTGCGGCCGCGGTCTTCGCTGGCCTGATGGTCATGGTACTGGCGTGGCACTTGCCTGAAGACGCAGCTCTTGCCACGGATGAAGAGCGACGTGCCGGATTTCAAATGGTCATTCTCGGATACTCGGCCGTTGCTTTCGCGGCTGGCGTACTCGCCTGGTTCGTCATTCCTGACCCGGGTGAGATTTCCGCTGTGAGACACAACCCGTTCCGCAATATGGCGCTGGTCATACACCGTCCGATCATCTGGGTGCAAGCTGCAATCATCATTTGTGCTTATTGTGGCTACAAGGGGTTCGACTATTATTCCTTGTACGCAGTCCAGGTTCTCGGTATGGACGAGGTCGAAGGTGCGAGACTGGCATCTTATGGCTCATATATCCGGCCCTTTGCGGCGCTGGCTGCGGGACTCATCGCCGACCGATTCGATGCGGCACGTTCGATCGGTGTGGCGTTTCTGGTTCTGGCGATCGTCTACATTGTATTGTCGATGTCATCTGTCGAATCGACGGGGGTTGCTACGATCTTATTCAACCTGGGGGTGAGTCTGTTCGCGGTGTTCTCACTGCGCGGCGTCTACTTCGCATTGCTGCAGGAAACACGCACACCGCGATACATCACAGGCGCTGCGGTCGGCATGATTTCATTGCTTGGATACACGCCGGAGATCTTCTTTGCACCCATCGCCGGCCGTATTCTCGACGCGAATCCGGGTCCCGGAGGGTTCATGAACCTGTTTGTGTTGCTTGCTGCCATAGCGGCCCTTGGAGTCGCCTTCGTTGTAGTGTTGATACGGCTGAAACGAAATAAATTGAGCTACGAACCGGTCTGATGACTTTGCACGGCAACGCAAACCGGAGTTCACATGCTTATCAACAACAGTTTCAAGGAGCAGGTCAGACGCAATATGGTCGCGCTGATCAGTCTTGTTGTTGCAATTACGAGCCTGAGCTACAGCACCTGGCGAAATGAGGCGAGCGAAGACAATCGCACACAACGGCTTGTGTCCATTGAGGTGCTGATGAAGCTGGCTGACCTGCAGCGGCTGGTGTGGCATCACCATTACGACAAGGACACTGAAGACAAAGGCAATTTGCGCACAGGCTGGACGCTGGTTCTTGTGATTAAAGACATCAGCCAGATACTCGAAGGCCCTCTGCCACAATCTACGGCGGCACTTTGGAAAACATGGGGCGAGTATTCAGACAACCTGGAAAACAGCAAGGTAGCTGAAACGACAATCATCGATGCCATCAATGTCGTACGCGCTGATGCGTTGGCACTGTTACAAGAACTGGACTAGCCCCGGATATTTCGTCTTTGGGGCGTACGATCGATCAAAGACCAAGCGAGAGCGCGGCAAACTGGTGAATTATCCGGGCTGGTTGCGACAAGCAATACTCGACCGCACGAACATAAGGAATACTAGTGGCCTATTACTTTTTGTCTTTTTTGTCTTTTTTGTCTTTCTTGTCCTTTTTGTCTTTCTTGTCCTTTTTGTCTTTCTTTGCCGTCCCATCTCGGCAGACGGACGGCAGATGCTTGTCCTCGATAGCATCGCTTGCACATTCCCAACTGGTATCACCGGCTTGAATTGTCGCTGTAAGCGTAAGCGTTTTGTCGGAAATCGCCGCGTGGGCGTCATGGCCAAACTTTAACTCTATGACATCATCTTTCACTTTTACGTGTTCTGTGTATTTACCCACTATATCGTGCTCATCGGCCACACCAGCCGCGCCATTGTCTTTCGGCCAGTCGCCGTTATTCGCGTAATAATCTATGAGAGCTACTTTAGCGCCAGCTGAGAGGCTAAGGCCTTCAGAAACCTGGGCCCGGATCGTGTAATCCTGGTAGGCGGGGATCGCGATGGCAGCCAGAATGCCAATAATGGCTACGACGATCATGAGTTCGATCAACGTGAATCCCTGTTGTTTCATCTTCATATTCGTCTCTTGACACAATTCAGCATTCTTTCAATCCGAATAAGCGGTTTACGACAGCATCCAGGCGCCGAGGCGTGCTACTCGGCGAAATCAGTCAACTGACATCATTAGCTACGTTCTTAGTGTCGCAGGGATCATTGCTGGTGTCGAAGAACTCCGTCACACATTATGTTCCGTCACACATCACGTTCCGGCACACATTATGTAAGGTAGCGGTATGGCAATTCCTCGAAACGAGAGGCCTGCCTCAGTAACAGAAGCGTCGATTCACTAGTCTGTCCACTTCAGCAACTGCGTCCAATGGGCTTTACTTAATATGTGCTCAAGCAAGTGTCGATCAGATAGCAGCCCTGCCTGCCGGCGAAATGGTTTTACGCTCCTTGAATTGTTGGCGGCGATTGTCGCCATTGGCTTGATGGCCGCAATCGCACTGCCGGCCTATACGGGTGCCGTGGAAAAGGCCAGAATTGGTGTGGCGATCGGAGATCTTGCACGAATTGACGGCGCGCTGGAGCGCTACCGTTCAAATAGCGCGCTTAGTGCGCTTCCAGCGAATCTTGGCGAACTCGGCATGGGTGAGTTTAATGACCCGTGGGGCAAGCCCTATCAATATCTCAACATCGAAGTAGGCGTGAATAAAGGTATGGTACGGAAAGATCGCAACCTCGTGCCGCTGAATACGGACTACGATCTCTATAGCATGGGTAAAGACGGCGACAGCAAAAAGCCTTTGACGGCAGCAGCCAGCCGGGACGACATCTTGCGCGCCGGCAACGGTGGGTACATCGGTTCGGCTGAAGATTTCTAAACGGTGCTACGGTGTCAGATCCAGCCCAATGATTAACGGATCGTGATCCGACGCCCGATACGGGATCGTGCCATCGAACAAATTCCGATTGCGATTGAATTCGAGGTTGTAGTCGAGTACGCGTGGTTCATCTGCATTGATGTGCCATTCGACGACGTCTGTGACCTGAGGCAACAGGCTTGCTGATGCCAGCGCATGATCGAGCGCGCCGGACTGGCCGTCGAATTCAAACGAATATGCATTCATGCCGACATGTTTTTCGGCAAGATCGGCAAATCCGGCATTCTTGAAAGTGGTGATAGCGTCCTCGCGAGTGTGTGCGTTGGGATCACCGATAATCAGGTAGTCCGAGTCACCGCTGGACGTCGGGTCTGTGACGAGCCAGTCGACAATGGCGGCCGCCGCGGCATTTCGGGTGGCGCTGCAGTTACCCTGGCCATCTCCGAGGTCCGGGTCACCACTGCTGGTGCAACTCGAGCCTTTGGATTTGAGGTGGTTTACGGCGACTGTCAAGCGCGCACCATTTGAAACACTTCGTAATGTCTGGGCAAGTACGGGTCGACTGCGGCCATCGTCAAATCGGGGGTCGACACCCGAATCAAGGATAGCGAATGAACCGACAGGCTGGACGGATGCTGGTTTGTACAACAACCCGACCTTGATCGCGTCGTCGCCGATCGTGCCAGCATCAACATACGAGTACGTGCCGGCCCCGACAACTGCATTCAGGGTATCGACGAGTGTCTGCAACGATCCGTTCGCATTATTTTCGAGTTCGACCAGCCCGACGACATCAGAATCGATCATGCGCAATGCGGTGACGATCTTACCAAGCTGCCTGGTCAATTCCTCAGGACTGTCGGCACCGCGGCAATTGGCAGTACCGGCGGGACCACAAATATTCTGTCCGGCGTCGATCGTCGAAAAGAAATTGTTCAGGTTGAAACTCGCAACGCGAAGTTCACCATTGACGACTGGAGGTGCCGGTCTTTGATTTGCGGAGTCAAACAGAGGATCTATTGTCGGCATCAGTCGATAAGCTTCGATTCCCGAGCCGCCGCTGCCCCGCGAGAAACGCAAGACGCCCGTCACGCCGGTAATTTCGTCGCCAATGCGTATGGAGTAATCGGCAGCCGCACCCGCGCCGAGATACCGAATCGGTGTTGCGTTGCTAATGCTCAGACCGTCATCGAGAAATATGCGCCGCATGGCTAGCGCTTCCATATGGGCGCTATAGGCTGCAACGTCAGGAGCGTTCTGATTCGTAAAGGAGTATCGGCGACCACCTTCACTGAGTATCACCTCGCCGTAGCGCTCCAATTCACGGGTCTGACTGACGGTCAATGTCTGCGGAAAGCGGATCAACATGCCTTCGTAACGCTCGAGATCGGCGATCAGAAGTCCATCGCTGTTGGTCGTCGACGATGCTGCCGGAAGATTGACTTCGGTTGCTTGAATCGTTCCATTGCCGGTTACCGAGACGCTGCTTGCCGCGATCTGAGTTTCACCAAAATACTCGTTGACTCTCCCATCGACGCGAACCAGATCACCGGGATCGACATCAATGCCCGGAATGTTGCCATCGTATACAAACACGCCGTCCGAGGTCGCGACATCGGCATCGGGTACATTTTGAATATAGAAACCACCGAGATTCCTCGAGCCATCGGCGTCGCCGTTCTGAAAATCGCCGGTCACAATGCCCTCAACGGTTACGGTCTGGCCGTCAAGCGGGCTGGATGCACCGGCTTCCTGCACGTCGTATATCGATGTAACGACCGAGTCGTCTATGGGAGGGAGATTCGAGTTTCCGGCACCACTGCTACCGCCACAGGCGGCCAACAACGTGACAAGGAAGAAGAGGACATTGACGATAGTCGAAGTTCGATTCACGAGCCGATGGTACACTTCACCAGCGGTTTGAGGGCCTGCTAAATGAGAAAAATATATCTGCTCCTGCTCCTGGCGCTCATGGCATCGCATGCAGGCGCGAGCCAGACCATCAAGGAGTTCTCCGGTAACAGCAACACAACGACGGCTATATTCACTGTGGACTCACCGTGGTTGCTCGACTGGCGCCTGGATGGCGATTACGACGCGCTCGTTGCATTGGACATCTCACTGATCGAGGCTCGGACAGGCCGTCACGTTGGACGCGTCCTGCATACCAAGTACAAGGGCAACGGGGTCAAGCTGTTTAATGAAGGCGGCAGCTATCAGTTGCGTATTAGTTCAACCTTTGCGCGCTGGCGTATCAAGGTTCAGCAAATTACGAATGAAGAAGCCAAGCTGTACACGCCGCGCGGTAGCAATCAACAGCAATAGCGCTGACACGCCGCGCTCCTACGCGTACTCGGGCGCATTTCCCGGTTTCCATTTGATATTGCAGCCGATACTCGGTTTCTGCTGTTCACTTACCGGGGTGCCGGAAAGGACCGCATCGAGCGAGGTTCGTAAGTCCCCTCCATCGACCGGCACGTCATTTGAAGGGCGGCTATCGTCGAGTTGTCCCCGATAAACAAGTGATCGTGAGGCGTCGAAGAGATAGAAGTCCGGTGTGCAAGCCGCCCGGTAGGCTTTAGCGACGGACTGATCGGTATCGAGCAGGTACGGGAATGAATATCCCCATGTCTCTGCTTCCCGCTTCATGTTCTCGGCGCTATCACCCGGATAATTATCAGTGTCATTACTGTTGATGGCGCAGATCGCAACGTTCCGATTCATGTAATCCCTTCCGAGTCGAGACAGTTCCTCGCGAACGTGCTTCACGAACGGGCAGTGATTGCAGATAAACATCACGAGGTAGGCATCGGCAGCATCTCGCAATGCGTGTACCTGGTTATCCGGGTCGGGCAATGAAAACCCGGGCGCCTTGGTGCCAATGGCGAGCATTTGTGATTCGACGGCAGCCATAATCGTTTCTCTTCGACAGGGTGTTTCATCTTATGCGATCATTCGGCATCGAGACAATCGATGCGGAACATTTTGATCGACGTCACTCAAAAAAAGGGCAGTACCGTAATCAGCTTTGCTGCCGTCATCGTGATTGTCATTGGCCTGCAAATGGCCAAAGACCTGCTGGTTCCGTTTCTCGTTGCAGCATTTCTTGCATTAATCACAGTCAGGCCGATGTTGTGGATGCAAAAAAATCGTGTCCCGGCGGTTCTGGCGGCGCTGATTATCGTCCTGATCATCATGGTCATTCTTGCGGTAGTCGGCACAATTGTTGGTACGTCGATCGCCGATTTTACAGCCGCGTTGCCAAGCTACCAGGAGCGTCTTGATACGATTGTCGAGGGTGTCATTAGCTTTTTCGCCCGCATCTTCGATGACGAAAATGCATTGAACAACCTGAGTGACATGATCGACCCGGGGTGGGCGATGGGGCTTGCAGCAACGATCCTGAACAGCCTGACGGATGTCCTGACCAATGTATTCCTGATCATTTTCACGATGATCTTCATATTGCTGGAAGCTTCGACTGTCGAAACCAAGATTGCGGCTGCGTTCGGCCGCAGCACTCAGTCACTCAAGCGCCCGCGCGTCTTCCTCGCGAACCTGGGGCGCTATCTCGGCATCAAAACGGTTGTCAGCTTGGCAACGGGCTGTACTGCCGGCTTGCTGACGTGGGCGATCGGCCTCGACTTCCCGTTGCTCTGGGCCATGCTGGCATTCCTGCTTAACTATGTACCGACGATTGGTTCGATCATTGCGGCTGTCCCCGCAGTCTTGATGGCACTCGTGCAATTGGGCCCTGGTGAGGCCTCGGCTACAGCGTTAGGGTTCTTTGCAATCAACCTCGTTTTCGGCAACATCGTCGAACCACGAATGATGGGTTATGGCGTCGGCCTGTCGCCGCTCGTCGTCTTTATTGGCCTGGTGTTCTGGGGTTGGGTCTTCGGCCCGGTTGGGATGCTGCTGTCTGTGCCGCTGACGATGACCCTCAAGCTTGCACTCGAGAGTGACAAGCGGACACGCTGGATAGCGATATTGATCGGGTCCGAGCGCGACGCACAACACGCGCTCATGAGAAAAAGAGTTGCGCCCCGGCCTGATAACCAGGATTAGAAGGAAGCTCTTTTGACGAACCATACGGAGCAACGGTTTTCTTCCCGCTTGGGGTTGCTCCTGTGCGTACTCGGCATCGCGGTTGGCACAGGCAATATCTGGCGTTTTCCGCGCGTTGCCGCTCAAAACGCCGGCGATGATGGTGCCGGCGCGTTTCTTGTCGCATGGCTCGTGTTTCTGTTCGTCTGGAGCGTACCGTTAATCATTGCGGAGTACGCCCTGGGGCACAAAGGTCGCATGGGCGTCGTCGGAACGTTTGCAAAGATCGCAGGTAAAAAATTCGCCTGGATGGGTGCATTCGTCGGCTTTGTGGCGACTGCCATCATGTTTTACTACTCTGTAGTGGCCGGCTGGTGCGTCTACTACCTCATCAAGATGACCGTCGAGCCCCTGCCCCTCAGCGCCGAGGCAGCACAAGGCATCTGGGACGGGTTCCAGAGCGGTGGTTTCCCAGTTGCATTTCATGCACTCGCCATGGGTCTCGGTGCCGTTGTCGTTTGGAATGGAATACGATCGATCGAGCGCGCGAACCGCGTGCTCATTCCCGCCCTGCTACTGATCGTAATCATCTCGCTGGGACGTACGCTGACGCTCGATGGGGCGTCCGAGGGCATTAGGTTCTTGTTCACACCCGACTGGTCCACACTTTCGCAACCGAAGATCTGGCTTGAGGCGCTAACACAGAACGCCTGGGACACAGGTGCCGGCTGGGGCCTGATTCTAACCTACGGCGCCTACATGCAACGCCGCCATGGGGTCGTGAAGAACGCAGTCATCACGGGTGTCGGCAACAACACGGTTTCACTTCTGGCGGCGGTCGTCATATTCGGTACCGTATTCGCAATTCTTGGCGCCGAAATGAGCAAGGCCGAGGTGCTCGAGATCATGCAAACGAGCGGACCGGCAGCCACCGGGCTGACATTTATCTGGATGCCGCAGCTTTTCGCAAAAATGCCGGCCGGTAATATGCTCGCCATATTGTTTTTTCTCGGGCTGTCGTTTGCCGCCTTCAGTTCTCTCATCGCAATGATCGAGCTAACCACCCGAATACTGGTCGATTTTGGCGTCGCCCGGCGCCAGGCAATCCTCGGCGTTTGCATCATCGGCTTCACGTTGGGTATTCCGTCGGCAATCAACCTGGAATTCTTTGCGAACCAGGACTTCGTCTGGGGAGTCGCACTGATGATCTCCGGCGCATTTATCGCCTTTGCTGTCATACGCCACGGCGCTTCACGTTTTCGTAAGGAAAGTATCGACAACCAGCTGCACGACTGGAATGCAGGGCCTCTCTGGGATACGGCGATTCGCTTCGTCACTCCGACACTCGCTGTTGTGCTCCTCGGCTGGTGGCTCTACCAGGCCGCCAGTGTCTACTCTCCAGATCGCTGGTTTGACCCATTTGATCCCTTCAGCGTCATGACGTGCCTGGTGCAATGGGGCATCGCTTTGGCCGTTTTCATCTTGCTCAATCGGTGGATGGCTCGGCGGACTTCTTCAAGATTGTGAATAGCGGCGTGAAACAATGCGGAAATTCCTTCTGACAATATTCTGGATTACTAATCTTGGCAGCGTCATTCAGCTGCTGATCATGGTATCGGCGAGCTGGATTATCCTCTCCGGTGCCAACTCCTTTTTCGGCTTAAACGTGGATGTGTTTATCACACAATATGTTCCCTGGTTGCTTTGGATAAAGACGATCCTCGTTCAGCTCCCAGGAGATTTCGGGTATTGGATACTCACAATTCCGATTCTTATCATTGCTCCTGTGAAATTGATCTTAGGAACTATTATCGGTCTGTGGGCTTATTCAGTGGCTAAGCGTATGCCCGATAAACCGGCTTCAACCTAGATCAGCAGTGCCCGTTCTTGGCCGAAAGCAGCCACTCAGCGACGTACCTTCGCTGACGGGGCTTGGCTCGGAACGGGTCGCGGAGTACTCTGTCTAAGCAAGAAAAGCGCCAGGCCAAAAATGCGTTTTCAATCACGGAGAAACCGATATGGGCGATAAGGGAAAGAAAGATAAAGGCAGAAAGGAACAACAGAAAAAGGCTCAGCGTAGTCCAAAGGAAAAACGACAATTGAAAAAAGAGAAGAAGAGGGATAAAACACGCACCTCTATATAGCGTCTAGTTCCAATTGCAGCGCAGTTGCTTGGTGAAGACCTCAAAGCCTGCTCCAAAACGTCCGCATACGCCCCAAAGCTGCCGTTGGGCTAAACTTGTCTTAAAGGGCTTCAAATGACCCAAAGCCGACATATCGGGGCAAAACCAAATTGAGTCGATCTGGCACTGATACGGGATTGGAGAATCACCATTGGCTTCAGAAAAGATAAAATCCTGGCTGACTTTTGGCGCAAATCTTGGAGTCATCGTAGGTCTCGTCCTGCTCATCATAGAAATTCGTCAGAACACCGAGATGATGCAGGCACAAATAAACCAAAGTAGAACAGAGGCTGCGCAGTCCGAACAGCAGGCAGTTTTTAACTCCGAATACATGCCAGCAATCATGGTAAAACGTGATAATCGCGAACAACTAACGGACGAAGAACTACACAGGTATCAGGCGTACGTTCGGTCGTTTAGTCGGAATATGGACAACCAGCTTTGGCAATACAACCAAGGATTGCTCGGCGAAAATATTCCTCGATCCATTCGAGGAGCAGTTCGCGCTGTCATCGGTAGCCACGAACTTAACATTCAGGTATGGGACGAACAGAAGTACGGGTTTACCGACGAGTACGTCGAGTTTGTTGACGACGCGATTTCGGATCTGAGACAAGAGAGTCCAAGATAGGTTTTATTGTGGCCGCTTCACGCCCTGAGCTGGTCCGTCAAGTTTTTTTAAGCAGCTTCGGCAAGTTGTTTGAGCAGTGGTGATCCGCGACGACGCAGCGCCTCCAGGTACTTCGACTCATCATAGGGCGTGCGATCCTGCCAGCAACGGTAGAGAACCCGGATCCACTTGTAGGCTAAGGCGCGCACGGCAACGTGATGAGAGGCACCCTTGTCCCGCTGTTGGCGATAATAGGCACCGGCCCAGGCAGATTTATTGATTGTCTGAGCGGCATAGTCGATGAAAGTCTGGCGCAGGAACTTCGGGCACTGGAAGCGCCAGTGCACCCAGGTACTGTTACCGCTTCGTTTGGTGATGGGCGCGATACCGCTGCGTTTCTGCAGTTGTGCGGCACAGTTGTAGCGGTCGCGATCCTCGCCGAAGGCGGCCAACAACCGTGGTGCGATGACTTTGCCGGCGCCGGGCAAGGCTGTGTAAAGGAGCTCGTAATCGGGGAACTGCGCAGCGATAGCGGCTATTTCCTCATCGAAGCATTTCATGGCCTTGATAGTGAGCCGTAACTGCTCGACCAGGATCTCGACCTGTAATCGATGCGCCTCGATGACGGCCTCATCATGAGTGAGTGGTGTAGCAGCCTTGATGGCGGCGACACGGCCCTCGATGAGGCGAGCGAAGCGCACGTTGTGTTCTTTGAAGAAGCGTTCGAGCTTGGCCTTGCGGGCACGTCGGGCTTTTGCCAGCGTTGGCCATTGCTTAAGGAAGTCGCAAAAGACAAGGGTGTTGTGATCGTTAAACCAATCAACGGCTTGCGGGTAGTATTGCTTTAACGCCTGAATGAGACGATTAACGCAACGTGATTGATCTCCCCTGATGCGATCCCGTGCCTCAACCAGGTAGCGCAGCTTTCGCATCTGCACACTCTCGGGCTTGAGAGCTTTTAGCTTCTCGGGATGGTGCATGAGGTAGTCCATTGCGAACTCGGCATCGGTGGGATCGTCCTTGGCGCCGCTGGGCACAAAGGCTTCGCGGTACTTGGCCAGACGCTTTGGATCGATGGGAAAGAGGACCAGGAAGTCGTACTTTTGCAATGCGGAGACGATCGGTCCTTCACTGAGTTCGAGCGCCACGGCGATGGGCCCGCCGAAGCGCTGATACAGCCCTTGCGCCCACGTCTCGATGGCTTCGGGTGTGTGGGTGATGCGATCGAATGCTCGATCCTCGCTGCCAGCGAGCTGCAGGCAGATGTCGTGCTTGGCGCTGGCCCAGTCGATACCGATGTAGGCCGTGTAAGGTTCTCCCGAAAGCTGATTCATGATTCTTCTCCACCGTGTACTATTAGCCACAGGGGCATGCATGCTTGAACTCTCGAAGCAGATATAGCGAGCCGGTAGTGCGGCAAGCCCTGAGTATTCGTTATGAGCTCAAGCGCACCTGCGGACTCGAAAGAGAAGCGGAAAACGTCGAACGTTCTGGCCGACTTATTCGTAATCTGCAGGTGCATGTCCCGCCTTCACTGACAGCTACCTGTCAGCTGCAATCACTATCGCTGAAAGCAGAACGGAATACCTATATTTGGCCGACTCCCGTCCTCCGCAGAATGGCTTTTGGAGTAGTTTGAACGACTGCTGCTGGTGAAAGCGGCCGTTCAAAATTGGGAATTTCGGAATCGCGACGTTGAGCGGCTGGTTTACGCTCGGCAGCAGTCGCTCACATGCTAGGATTGCGACAATATCGTATGGCTGCTCGTGACCCGAAGCGGACATGCCTGCATCAAACTGCACCAAGTGATATGCGGTATTCTTGCAAGATAATTATTCGTGGCGCGAAAGGAAAGTTGATGTGACCTACGAACTCAAAGTCATTCCAAATACACAGATAGCGTTATTTTGTTGGTCGGGGCTAGTCACTCTCAAGGACCGTAAGAAGAATGTTAAGATCATGGCGCAGTTCTGCAGAGAGAATAGTATTAGCCAATTGATCGTCGATACTCGTCAACAACTTAGCGATACATTGACGTCGGAAATGTACGATTTTGGT
>Ga0255052_10002455_pt1 | contig 13381 bp, 10 predicted proteins | sample JV7_2_21_MG_FD_188632 | JGI IMG/M metagenome (GOLD analysis project Ga0255052, IMG submission 188632) | Seawater microbial communities from Jervis Inlet, British Columbia, Canada - JV7_2_21 | ecosystem: Environmental > Aquatic > Marine > Inlet | place: Canada: British Columbia | collected... | reverse complement strand
CGGGTGGGTGAAACCTGTAATATCGCCTACCCGGATGGTCTGTACATGGCCTATTCCGATCGCGTTGAAACCAAGGCACCATTACGACTGCAGTTTTCGATCGGGATGCGGGTTCCCCTTTACTGTACCGCCAGCGGCAAACTTTACTTGAGTACGCTACCTAAATCCCGGCGCAAGGCGGTGATCAGTAAACTAAATCTGGAGGCCCACGCCAAAAACACGATTACCGATCCCGACATGCTGCTCGCCGAACTTGATAATATCGAGAGGCAACAGGTCTCGATCGATAATCAGGAATTGTACGAGGACGTGGTCGCCATCGCAGTACCGATCAAGGACAGGCAGGGTCGATTTTATAGTTCACTCGCGATCCAGGCTCCGGCCTCACGCATCTCCATCAATCACAGCGACCGCTACCTGCCATTGTTGCGTGAAGCCGCCCACGATTTAGCGATCCTGGCCGAAGACGAGTAACCGGGAAGATCCCAGACACACCTGGCGTCAGGACGGAACAATGAGCACTAGAATTCTTTCTGCCGAAATCGCGCACGAAACCAATACCTTCAGCCGCATCCCGACCGACGAGCAGGCGTTTCGCAACGGCCATTTCCTGATCGGGGACGATGCCATCGAGGCGCGCGGCAAACAGAACACCGAGCTCGCGGGATTCCTGGATGTTGGCGGGAAGTACGACTGGCAGCTCGACCATATCCTGAGTGCCAACGCTGTTCCCGCCGGCAAGGTAACTACCGCCGCCTATAACTGGTTGGCCGACCCCACCGTTGAAGCGGCAAAGGCCAATCGATACGATGGTATCTTGCTAGGACTGCACGGTGCGATGGTCACCGACTCCTGCGAGGATGGAGAGGGCGAATTATTGCGGCGATTACGCGCGGTCGTCGGTGACGAGATACCAATTGCGATCACCCTCGATCTCCACGCCAATGTCAGCGAACAGATGTGCGATCTAGCCGACATTATCGTTTCTTATAAAACCTACCCTCACATCGACATGCGGGACAGCGCGCGTCACGCGGGTGAAATCCTGCAGCGCTGCCTCAAGGGCGAAATCAACCCGCAAACCATCCGCGTTAGTCGGCCGATGCTTGAAGAAGTCAATGGCGGACGCACCGATGTGGGCCCGATGATCGAATGGATCGCGGCTGCGAAAGACTGGGAGCGTCGACCTGATGCCTATGCCGTCAGTATCAATGGCGGTTTTGCCAGCGCCGATATCGCCGAGGTCGGACCCACGGTCGTGGTAACCGCTGAAGGAAATATGGACGCGCACAGGGCCTTCGCGGAGGGCATCGCCGATGATATCTGGAACCGACGGCACGAAGTCCTGAATGACTATCTCGAAGTCGACTCGGCGGCAACAATCGCGAAGCAGTTCAACTCGACTGAAGGCCCACTGGTGATCGCCGATTATGCTGACAATCCAGGCGGTGGTGGTTATGGTGACTCCACCAATCTACTACGCGCCATGCTCAACGCCGGTGTGACCGATGCCTGTTTCGGCCCAATAGTGGATGGAGCAGCCGTGCAGCAGCTATACCAGCACAAGATTGGAGAACAGGTCCAGATCCAGCTAGGCGGCAAAATCGATCCCACCTACGGCGGCGGGCCGCTAGACCTGGTCGTCGAACTGGTGAGCAAGAGTGACGGTTACTATATCGGCGGTGGCGAGATGATTGGTGGACTACAACGCAGTTTCGGCCCGACGGTTGTCATTCGCATCGAGGGTATTGAGATCCTGGTTACCACGCTCGCCCAGCAACTGCTGGATCTTCAACAATTCAAAGCATTCGGGATCATGCCGGAATCAAAACAGATTGTCGCACTCAAATCGATGCAACACTTTCGCGCCGATTTCGAATCCATCGCCGACCGGGTCATCGTCTGCGATAGTGGCGCACTCTGCACACCCAATTACCAGCGCCTCGATTATCGAAACGTGGTGCGGCCGATATTTCCGCTCGATCAGGAATTCGAATTATAGAGGTACTCCGGATAGTGGCAAATTTGTACAATAATCACTGATTTGTCATAGAAATAAGTTTGCAGGCCATATGGTCCGTTTACATCGGATTAACCAGAGGCTATATATACACTAATTAACCATCTCTCAAAGAGTAGATCATGTCCGAAAAACCTACCGGTGAATTGACCACCCGCACCATGGCGATGCCAGCCGACTCCAACCCGGCTGGTGATATCTTTGGCGGCTGGGTATTGTCGCAAATGGATATCGCCGCGGGAATCAGTGCGAGTGAACGCGCTCAGTGTCGTACTGTAACGGTGGCCCTCGATAGCATGCACTTCATCCGCCCGGTCAAGATAGGCGACGTGCTCTGTGTTTATACCGATATCCAGGGCGTCGGACATACTTCAATCGATATTCACGTCGAAGCATGGGTACAACGCGATCGGTCGCGCAACACGGTCAAGGTGACCGAGGCCAAGTTCAGGTTTGTCGCGCTCGGGGTGGATGGTCGCCCCCGACAAGTACCGGGAGCCGCTAAAGATTAATGGGGACAGTATTTAGCGATCAATGCCCGCGCCTCTGCATCCGGCATACCTTCGATTTCCTTGACGTGCGAACCGACAAAGACATTGCGCTCACCCGTCAACGGATTCTGTCGTACCAGGCGCTGACGCACCGGGTGCATGTAGGTACGCTGGTTCCGGGTCACCGCGTCTTCGCCGACCTTGGTGCGTGAATAGATATAATCGTGGATACCGACCAGGTCTTCGACTTGTTGTTGGGTGGCCTGGTCCAGTCGCTGGTAGGCCGCCCGCGCACTGGCGAACTCGGTTTCGCCGGCCTCATCCGGTACCTGGTATGCGCACAGCATCGAGTACATCGCTGGAATTTCGCGAAAAGAACTGTCCGAGTGCCACATTTCGTTACCGGTCGAGGCCTTGATCTGGCGCACCGACACCTTGTTGCCGTCGTCATCAATATTACCGACCCGCCCGATGTAGGTGACTTCGCCGCGGCTGTAATAACTGACGTGTTCTTCTTCCAGTTGTCCGAAACGTCGAGTGAATTCAAGATGGGCCGTGTCGTTCATTTGCTGATCCTCAAACAACAGGATGGAATAGCGGTTGATCGCTTCGTTAATTTGAGCAAATGTAGATTCGTCCAACGATTGGGAAAGATCGACTCCCGAGAAACGGGCGCCAAACTCCGGATGGATGGGATCGATGTTCATGCTGCAACTGCGGCTATAAAGAAGAATCCCTTATGGAATCAGTTATCGAGGGCTGCAGTAAGCTCTTCCGAGAAGTGGCAGGCAACATGGTGTCGGCTGCTCATCTCGCGCCATTCGGGGACTTCGCTGCGGCAGCGTTCCTGGGCATGCGGACAGCGCGTATTGAAGCGACAACCCGGAGGCGGGTTGATCGGGCTTGGGATTTCACCTTCCAGTTTTTGTGCGTGCCCGCGAACATCGGGATCAAGCGAAGGGATAGCTGACAGCAGGGCACGCGTGTAAGGATGCGCGGTTTCTGAAAACAGCTTGTGCGTGGGCGCCGCCTCGACAATCTGCCCCAGGTACATGACCGCGACAAAGTCACAGGTGTGCGCGATGACGCTCAGGTCATGGCTGATAAACAGGAAGGTAATGCCGCTCTCCCGCTGGATCGAATTCAGAAGGTTTAGCACATCGGCCTGAATCGATACATCGAGCGCAGCAACACTTTCATCGGCGACGATAAACTTGGGATCCGATACCAATGCACGGGCAATCGAGATGCGCTGTCGCTGGCCCCCGGAAAACGCGTGCGGGAAACGCCGCAGGTGTTCGAGATTTAGTCGGCACTTGTCTGCTATTTCACGCACCTTTGTGTCGGTTTCGTCCCGGCTCGAAGTCAGCCCCATAACTTCGAGCGGTTCGGCAATGATGTCGCGTACTGTCATCCTGGGGCTCAGCGCAGCGTAGGGATCCTGGAAAATCAGTTGCGCGCGTTTGCGGTATTCCTTGAGCTCCAGGCCCGTCAGCGAGCCGAGGTCATAGGTAACATCCGAGTCGGAATAGGTTATTTCTCCGTGGCTGATTGGTGCCGCCTTGAGCATGGCACGACCGAGCGTGGTTTTTCCCGAACCCGATTCGCCCACCAGTCCGAAGAAACTGCCCTTTTCGATTTCGATGTTGATTCCCTCGCAGGCGCGCACCACTGGGACTTCGCCGAAACCCAGCCTCCGCAACGGGAAGTGCACCGAGAGATCGCGTGCCGCGATCAACACATCGCTCATGTCTGGTCTCCTTCAGTTGCCAGATGACAGGCTACCTGGTGATTGGCGCTATCAGTCGTGTATTCCGGTATCTGGGTCCGACATTTTTCGGCGATTGCTCCCGATTCCACGCAACGCGTATGAAACACGCAACCCGAGGGACGATCCAGCGGTGAAGGGATGTCACCCGGCACCGGAGTTAGCGGCGCCTCGAGATCATCCAGCTTTGGCAGCGAATTCAACAATCCGCGCGTATAAGGATGTGCGGGCGAGTTAATCACCTGGCGTACGGTTCCAGTTTCGACCAGGTTGCCGAGATACATGACCGCGACCCGGTCCGCGGTTTGCGCGATGACGCCGAGGTCATGGGTGATAAACAGGATCGACATATGAAATTCATCGACCAGGTCTTTCATCAATTCGATGACCTGGGCCTGGATCGTGACATCGAGCGCGGTCGTCGGTTCGTCGGCGATCAGCAGCCTGGGTTTGGTCGACAATGCCATCGCGATCATCGCGCGTTGGCGCATGCCACCGGAAAACTCGAATGCATACTGGCCAAAGCGCTGTGCCGGTTCCGGAATACCGACGCGGGTCAGCATTTCAATCGAAACCTCTTTGGCCTCGGCCGGGGTCATATCCGAATGGATCAGTAATTGTTCGACCATTTGATCGCCGATGGTAATCGCCGGGGCAAAACTCGCCATCGGTTCCTGGAAGATCATCGAGATCGCGCCGCCACGAATGACCATCTGGTCGCGGGGACGTTTAAGCGACAGTACGTCAAATTCCTCGTCATCGATGCGCAGCGTAATTTGACTGACGTCATCGTAAACCGAATTTTCGGCATTGAGCATCATCAGCGCCTTGGCAGTCACCGATTTACCGGATCCACTTTCACCGACCAGCCCGAGCACTTCGCCCGGTGCGATATCGAAAGATACGTTATTGACAGCGGTGACCAGGCCTTCGTCAGTCTTGAAGCGCAGCGTCAAATCTTTTACGGAAATCAGCGGACTCGTCATTTTTTGGTATCCGCATAGGGATCGGCGGCGTCCCGCAGCCCGTCACCGACAAACACGAAGGCGAGCACCAGTATGATAAAGAATATGACCGGGATGAAATTCCACTGGTAGTTGAGCAGCACATCCGCCTTGGTCACATTTTGCAGCATGACGCCGAGCGAGTTAACCGGTTCTTTTAACCCCAGACCGATAAAACTGAGCGCGGTTTCAGAGAGCACCATGTACGGGAATGAAATGATCAGGTCGACAATGATATAGCTGGTAAAACTCGGCAACAGGTGGCGCCCGATGATATGGCCTGGAGAGGCCCCGCACAATTGTGCCGCGAGCACATATTCCTGGTTGCGCTCGGTTAGCAGGTGCGTTCGGACTCTTCTCGCGAGCGTCGGCCAACCGATGAAGCCGAGGATTATCGAAATGATAAAGAAACGCCCTTCGGAGCTCACGGTATCCGGAATGAACGCCGCAATCGCCATGAATAGCGGGATTGCGGGGATGGTACGCACCGCATCGGTGATCATCTGCAATACCGAGTCGGTCCAGCCGCCGTAGTATCCGGAAATCCCGCCGATGATTAACGCCAGCACAAAGGCGATGAAAACGCCGATCGTGCCGACCGCCAGCGACGTATTGATCGAATGGAAGGTCCGTGAAAAAATATCCTTACCGGTGCTGTCGGTGCCGAACAGATGAATTTTGCCCTCATCGACGCCAAAAATATGGGTATTAAAGGTCATTCCAAATAACTCGTACTTGTCCCCTTCCGGGAACAGCACCACATAGCGGCGTTTGTCGCGGTTGACCTTACTCACCCAGCGGAAATTGGTCTCGATCGAACGGGTTCTTTCATAGCTGTAAATAAAGGGTCGCGCTGAAAAGCCATTTTCATCCCAAAATTTCGGGATATTTGGCGCACCGTTTTGATAATCGGCATTGCGGCCCTTGATGGTTGGATCGTAGGGTGTCAGGAAAGAGGCGAACAACCCTGACAGGATTAGCCATATCAATACCCCGGCCCCGATCATCGCAGCGCGCTGCTTTTTGAAACGGGTCCAGATTAACTGCCCCTGCCCGGCGGTAAAATAGGCTTCCTTGCGGCTCTGGTCTACGTCGGTGTCAGTTTCTTCGAGTGTTGCCGTATCAGTCATCTCGCTTATCCCAGAATACTGCGGCGAACCCGCGGGTCGGTCAGCGCCAATATGATGTCGGTGACAAAATTGATGCCGACGATACTGGCGGTGAGCAGGAATATAATCGCGCCCGCTAATTGCTGATCGTTGGAGCGCGCGAGCGCTTCGATCAACAGCGATCCTGCTTCGGTGAGCGTTAAAATCAGCGCGACTATCGGCAATTCATTGAAGATGCGGTTCAGATCGAAGCCGAGCGAGTTGATGATGGGCCCAAGCGAGTGCCGCGCGGGATAGCGCCACAGCAAGCGGCGCCCGGTAACGCCGCGCGCGGAGGCGGCGAGCACATACAATTTGCCGACCTCGTCGGACATCAGTGCGCGCACGGTCTGAATCGCAAACGCGGTCGCCGACCAGCCGAGAATAAAGACGGGTAACCAGGCGCGTGACAGGAAATCTTTGACCCGTTCGTAAGACCAGGCGGCATCGCGAAATTCCTTGGAAAACAACCCGGTCAGGCTGTCGCCGAAAACGATGGTGGAAAACAACATGATCATCAGTGCCAGCAGGAAGTTCGGCATCGCCAGACCCAGGTAGCTGACGAAACGCAGGCTATTGTTAACAATTGGACTTTTTGAAGTAGCCGAAATAATGCCGACAGGAATTGCAATCATGTAGGCGAGCAACAGCGAGGTCAGACAAATGACCAGGCTGATCCAGAACTTTTCTCCTAACAGTTGCGAGATATTGAGCCGCAGGATACAGCTATCGCCATATTCGCCCTGGAAGGCGTCGACAATCCACTTGCCCCAGCGCACAACATAGGGTTGATCCAGTCCGAGACGTTTGCGCACGGCATCGATGTCTGCCACCGATATCTGGCTGCCCTGCGTGTTTTTAAAAGCGAGGTAGCGTTCGGCGCAATCCCCTGGCACCAACTCCATCAAACTGAAAACGATGAACGACACCATGATCAGGGTGATGATCGCGAGCGTGGCACGCGTCGCGGCGAATTGAAGGAATTGGAACATCGGTGTTGCTTGCGCCCCCCTTATGTATTCCTCTAGTGGTTATTCAACCCGAGAGAATTTGTTATTTTGGCTGCGGGCCAAGGATAGCCCGCAGCCAATTTTCTTGTCAACTAATCGATCTTACTCGTCCAGCCACCATTGCGTGGGCCGGTACGGATAGGAACGATAGTATTCAAACGAGTGCGTCGTGTACTCGGTGAAATTTTTCACCACGTTGCGATGGTAAATCGGAGCCGGCGTCTGGACCGTACCGATAAACAACAGATTCTCAACCAGGTTCTCGACCAGGCGTGAACCCAGTTTGTCCGATTCCGACGTACCCACGGGGGCGGACTGGAATGCGTTGATATCTTTCATCATCTGTTTCGCGTAATCCGGCGGTTCTACGCCGCTGGCGCCGTTCGTATCCACCCATTCGGCCCACAGCATATTGGTGCGTACCGTGAAATAATCGTGATAAGGCGGTATCCAGATCTGGTTGGTGCCGAGCACGATCGCGAGCGGCTGGCCGTTGCGCCACATGGTGACGTCGAGCTTGTTGGACGATTGCGCGCTGCGGAATTCATCCGGGGTCACTTCCTTGACCGTGGTCTGGACGCCGACCGAAGCCCAGTGCAGTCCGACGAGCTCAACCAGTGCGGCTGGCGCGCCTTGCACCGAGAACTGTATATTGATCACCAGCTTGTCGCCATTTAGCAATTCCCGGAAGCCGTCGCCATCGACGTCTTTCAGACCCATGTCATCCAGCAACTTGTTGGCAAGCTTGGGATCATGCTGGGCGTAGTGCTGCTTCCATTTTTCCTCAATGAACGGGGGAGAATCCGTGAAACCAACATATTGCTTGGGTTCACCCATACCGAAGAAGGCAATCTCGTTCATTTCTTCACGGTTCATCGCGACCGACATCGCCTGGCGAAAGCGCAGGTCAGCGAAGACCTTGCGTTTTTCCAGGTTCTCATGGGTCATGTTAATGCCGAAGGTCAAGATCGTGACTTCGGGACGCAGGTCAACGCTGTAGTCACCTTTCTCCTGGTTTTCCAGTAACAACGGAGCGGTGGACAACTGCAGCGACTGCGCCTTGAAATCCACTTCGGCGTTGACCAGCTTGAGCAGGCGCACCTCGTCTTCGTTGACGTAAATTTCATCCTGCTCGCTGACATAAGGCAACTGGTTACCGGCGGTATCGACCTGGAAGAAATACGGGTTTGCTACCAGGTGACGGCCTTCGGTGGACTCGGCAACCAGGATGTGCGATTCGAGCGTCGGGTGGGTATCGGCGGGCAGCTTGCCAACCTTGTTGGGGCTGCGCAGCATCGGCGACGGGGTATCGGTCCAGTCCGAGTTACCGTAATAATTATTCAACACTTCCAGACCGTTTTCGAAACCGGCGGCCTTGGCCATCTTGTCGGCATCCGGGTTCAGCTCTGGATCCCACTTGCCGAGGAAATGCATGGGCTGAAATCCCTGCGCATAAGAGTTGGCAAAATGGGCCAGCAGGCCAGGCTTCGGCGCCGGTAGATTGAAACGCACGGTGTTCGCATCGATGACATCGACCGTCATGCGCTCGCCACCGACCAGCACGTAATTTTTCGGTTTTTCGTACACCTTGGGATTCAGCGACAGATTGTCATACCAGTACTTGACGTCTACGGCGCCAAACGGATGACCATCGGACCACTTGTGGCCCTTGCGCAGAAAGAAAGTCAGTTGGGTGAAATCGTCATTCCACTCCCAGCCTCTGGCGACGTTTGGTACGATGGTTTGCAAATTATCGGAAAAACGTACCAGGTTGACGTGGCGTACCGCGAGGAAGTCGGAAGTACCCGCTTCGGTCGCGTTCGAGATCATATCGAAAGTACCGCCGTATTTACCGATACTATCGTAGGGGGCTACGACTAATGGCTCTTCGGGAAGGCGTTCTGCTAACGGCGGTAAATCAGGATTACCGCGAATCTTGCCATTGAGCTTGCCAATGTCAGGATTCTCGGAAAACTTCAGCGTACAATTGCCAAGCTTTTCAAGCTCTGCCTTGTCGTACTGTTGTGGATATGCACCGGCAGCAACGCCTTGCATATTGGCGACCGTAACCGCGGGGCAATCTGCACCCATCGCACTACCCGCCACGGCCATCAGGCCGATACTGATCAAATATCGTAATTTATTCATTGGAAGTGTCCTCAGGAGCTCTAATTTTTATGTAATTGCTCAAAATAGTTATTATCTGTCCGCCCAGCAAAAAAGCGCGAACCCGGCTAAATTAACCTACCTCAAGCTAATAATCAATCACTCAAAGCAGCGGCGAAATTATCACATGGATAAATAACGACACAATTACAGCTAGTTTTTTTTGGCTAATGGTCGCTGGCGGGTAGAAAATCGATGCTTGAGAGCGATTTTTACAATAGCTCAATCCAGTGTACTACCGGTAGGTTGTTGTCCTGGGCAAGGTGCATCTGGCAGCCAATATTTGCCGTGGCAATAATGTCAGGCTGGTTTATCGACAGTGCTCTGATCTTATTGGTCCGCAGCTGCGTGCCTAGCACAGGCTGCAACATCGAGTAAGTTCCGGACGAACCGCAGCACAAGTGCCCCTCTGCAACTGCGCATATTTCGTAACCCGCCTTTGCCAGCAAGGTTTCAACCCGGTTGGTGATGCCCAGTCCGTGCTGCATACTGCAGGGGGTGTGCACTGCGACGCGTTTCGCCGGCATTTCCACCGGATCCATCGCTTCGATTTCAGCTTCCACCAACTCGGTCAGGTCGCGGTAGAGTAAACTGACCTTTTTGGCTTTCGCGACATAATCAGCATCGTCCGCAAGCAAATGCTCATAATCCTTGACGGTGACCCCGCAACCCGTCGCCGTCACCACGATTGCCTCGGCCCCTGCCTCGATATGCGGCCACCAACTATCGATGAGCCGTTTTACCTGGCGCATGCCGTATTCGGGCTCGGAAGTGTGTAAAGCAGCCGCACCACAGCACAGGTTCTCCGGCAATTCGATGACTTCAATACCGAACTTATTCAGCAGATTGCTGGCGCGAGCGTTGGTATTCGGCGCCAGTGTGGGCTGCACGCAGCCCCCCAGCATCAACACCTTGCGTGAATGCTGCGCGTTAATACGGTCAACAGGCGTTTGTCGCGCCGGTACTGACGCTCTAAGTTTGGCGGGCAAGATCGGTACAAATGTCTGTCCAATCTTTACTGCCAACGCAAATAGCCAGCCTGAATTGATAAAGCGCACAATCCCCCAACGCCGGGCTCGATCCCACCAGGGACGCGGTAACTCCCGTTCGATCGAGGTTTTGCCAATTTCGAGTAAATGGGTGTATTTGACACCCGAGGGACAGGTGGTTTCACAGGCGTGACAGGTCAGGCATCGATCGAGGTGCTTCAACATTTCCGGGTTTGCAGGTTCACCCTCGAAAAACTGCTTCATCTGGTAGATGCGACCGCGCGGACCGTCCAGCTCGTCGCCGCGTATCTGGTAGGTTGGACAGGTTGCATTGCAGAATCCACAATGCACGCACTTGCGCAGGATCGTCTCGATTGCCTCGGCATGACGACCCTGCTGAAATTTTGGCGCGAGATTGGTTTGCATGGCTAGTGCTCTTTCAACATTATAATTACGGGTTCAGCGTCCCTGTGCTGTTCCGCGGCAAGGCGCAGTGCGAAGCGCAAGGGCCATTCCCTTGTCGAGCACTGCAACGCTGTTGCGGAACAGCACAGGGACGCCCCTCGGGTTAGCTTGTCAACGCCCACGGACGTCGTTGCGCCTCTTGACAAGGGTGGGGCCATTGCCTGCGAGGCGTGCCTTGCCGTGAACGTTGACAAGCTAACTGAACTCGCAATTATAATGTTGAAAGAACACTAAAGCCCCGGATAAATCCTGCCTGGATTGAAAATCCTGGCCGGATCAAAACTGGACTTGATGCTGCGCTGCAGTTTCAGCATCGCGGGCGGCAGCGGATGAAATACCGCGACATCGGTACCATGTCGTCGAAACGCGCAAACATTGCCGCCGATGCCTTCCGTCATGGAGCGAAGTGCCGAGATATCAACCTCGCCGCAAACCCAGCGCTGCGCACCGCCCCACTCGATCAACTGCGAGACATCACCCAGCAAGTCCGAACTTACCGGTGGCAACGAAATACGGGTTAACGGCAGTTCGGCATCGAAAAAATCCAGGGTTTGCTCTTTCAACTCGTTCCAGCACGACTCCGCGGTCTCGCCGCCAAGCTGGCCTGCTGCATACTGCACGCCCTGCGCACTTCCGGACAGGCGCAACAGGCTGCGTCCTGCAACCCATGACGACGCCGAAATCGGATAAGGTTGCGAGCCCAGTTCATTTATCCAGCGGATATGTTCGTCGGCGCTGGCATGCTCAAAGGCAAGCGTCGAGTCAAGCTCGTAAACCGGTATCACCCGGATCGAAACCTCGAGGATCACACCCAGGGTGCCCAGTGAACCGACCATCAACCGCGACACGTCAAAGCCCGCGACGTTCTTGATAACGCGCCCACCAAATTGATTTATCTCGCCGTGACCATCGAGGATCTTAGCCCCCAACACGAAATCCCGGATACCGCCGGCAAACGCCCGACGAGGACCGGCCAGTCCGCTTGCGACCATGCCGCCAATGGTCGCATCCCGGCCGTAGCAAGGCGGTTCGAAACCGAACATTTGTCGATGCTCGGCTAGTAGCGCCTCGACCTCGCTCAGCTTGCAACCTGCGCGCAGGGTAATGACCAGTTCCGCGGGATCATAGTCAATAACTCCGCTATGCCCGGAAACGTCGACCGGCAAGGCTTCCAGTGACTCACCATAGAAGCGTTTACTGCCGCCCCCGATAATTTCAATTTCGCCACCGGTCGCGGCAACCGAAATGATCTGGCTCGTCAGTTCCGCCTCGATATCGACATCGTCAATCGAGTTCATTAAAAACGATCCAGCTCCGGAAACGGTAGCTTGCCGTCGTGCACATGCATCGCGTTGAACTCGGCACAGCGTGCCAGCGTGGGAATTGCTTTCCCTGGATTCAGAAGTTTCAGTGGATCGAAACACTCGCGAATGGCGTGAAACTGCTCGCGCTCGGTTTCGCTGAACTGTACACACATCTCACCGAGTTTTTCGACGCCGACTCCGTGCTCACCGGTAATCGTACCGCCATGATGAATGCAAAGCTGCAGGATCTTGCTACCAAGTTCCTCGGTTTTTTCGAGTTCACCTTCGTTATTAGCGTCGTAGAGAATTAGCGGATGCAGGTTACCGTCGCCCGCATGGAACACGTTAGCCACACGCAATCCATATTCTTCCGAGAGCTGGCGCACGCCACTCAACACCGCGGACAACGCCTTACGCGGAATCGTACCATCAATGCAGTAATAGTCTGGAGAGATACGTCCGACCGCGGGGAAAGCCGCCTTGCGACCGGACCAGAATAACAGTCGTTCGGCTTCATCCCTGGCGAGGCGGGTTTCGGTCGCACCGCCTTTTTTAAGCACCTTTTCCACGAGTTCGATTTGTGATGACACTTCTTCCTCGGTGCCATCGAGTTCGCAAATCAATATCGCTTCGGCTTCAATGGGATAACCCGCGTGCACAAAGTCTTCGGCAGCACGAATCGCGAGGTTATCCATCATCTCGATCCCGGCCGGAATAATGCCCTCGGCGATAATTGACGTAACGCTGTCGCCTGCTTTCTCTACCGAGTCAAATACGCCCATGACCACGCGTGCGCAGCGTGGGATCGGTAATAGCTTCACCGTTACCTCGACCACGATAGCGAGCATCCCTTCGGAACCCACCAGCAGCGGCAGTAAATCGTAACCGTGAGATTGCAATGAGCGCTGATCGATTTCGAAAATCTCGCCCTCGGAATTGACCAGCTTAAGCGCCAGGATATTGTGCAGCGTCAATCCATACTTCAGGCAGTGAACCCCACCCGCATTTTCCGCAAC
>Ga0255052_10002453_pt1 | contig 13386 bp, 7 predicted proteins | sample JV7_2_21_MG_FD_188632 | JGI IMG/M metagenome (GOLD analysis project Ga0255052, IMG submission 188632) | Seawater microbial communities from Jervis Inlet, British Columbia, Canada - JV7_2_21 | ecosystem: Environmental > Aquatic > Marine > Inlet | place: Canada: British Columbia | collected... | reverse complement strand
ATCTTCGCAGGTGCCCTTAATTCACAATCATTTGATCTGGATACGGTTCTGGGACAAATCATCGACACCTACGGTGGGGAAGAAAACCTTCGGAAGCTGGATAGTCAGATCCAGGAATGGGATGTTGTCGCCCTGATGGGCAATCGTCACGGAACTGATGTGCGCACTATCCGAACGCCGGATCAACTTAAGGTGGAACTGACTTATCCAGGTAAGAAGGAGACACGTATTGTCAATGGCGAAGCAAGCCATTTCATATTCAGCGGAGCGTCCGCGCAGGTTGCAAATAAGCCTCAGCGGGATGCGATGCGGCTACAGTTGATGCGACTGTATTCACCATTGGTGTTGCGCGACAGGCTTGATCGTCTGACTCTGACGGTAAAAGGAGAGTCTTTCATGTTAACGCTGCTTGAGCGCGGTGTGCGCGTGGATTACGTGGTCAACACCGACAATTGGCGCATCGAAAGCGTCTTGGGTAGTCTGCCTGTCGACGGCTCAGCAATGCATTTTTTGACTGAATACTCGGACTTCAAGTTCCGGGACGGTGTGCTCGTTCATGAAAGGGAGAACAAATTTGCCGGGGGAGTAAACACCGCGGTGCTCAAGCTACGCCGAATCACACTCGACGCCGAACTGAAAGACGCGGATTTTCTGCCCGGCAAAGACGTCATATAGATGCCTGCCAATGGGTCCCCTCATCATCAGTGGTATAAGCGTTAGGTTTACAAACGAATGACAATCTTCCCCACGAAGCTGCCGCCTTCCATGTAGTCAAACGCGTCTTGTGCGTGGTCGAAATCAAATACACGATCGATCGATGGACGCACCTTGTGTTCGGTGATGAACGCATTCATCGCTTCAAAATCCGCTCTCGATCCGACATAGATGCCGCTTGCCGTCGCATTGATCCACATCAATGAACCGGTCGGGATGGCGCTTCCGTACCCCGACAGACCGCCGATTAGTGCAATATGGCCGCCGGGGGCGATCGCTTCGAGGGCCTTGCTGAGCGTATCGCGACCGCCAACGTCGAGCACCTGGTCGACCCCGGCACCGCCAGTTAGCTCTCGCACCTCCTGCTGCCAGTCGGGATTCTTGCGATAGTTGGCAATGCCGACCGCACCGAGCGCCATAGCGCGCTCGAGCTTTTCGTCTCGTGAGCTCGTGATAATCGGCTTGGCGCCTGCGGCCGCCGCAAAGATCAGGCCGAAAATCGACACACCTCCCGTTCCTTCGAGCAGTACGAACTGACCCGGTTCCAGTCGGCCGCGCTTGAACAAGCCAACCCAGGCGGTCACGGCCGCGCACGGTAGCGTTGCGGCTTCCTCGTAAGACAGGTGCTCCGGGATCGTGACCAGGCCGTTTTCGTTTGTCACGATGACTTCGGACAACATGCCTCCCGCATTGCCGCCACGCGCAACGTCGAGCGCCTCGACTGTCGGCGCTCCATCAATCCAGCCTTCGAAAAAAATCCCAGCCACGCGATCGCCAACGCGAAATCTTGTGACGTCTTCTCCGACGGCAATGACTTCACCGGCGCCATCGGATAAAGGAATCCCACCGGCAATGCTGTTATCCGGATCGTAACCTCTGTTCAGGATATTCAGGTCGCGATGATTCAACGACACTGCCCTCACCCGTACCAGCACGTCGCTGACACCGACAGCGGGTCGCGGCACTTCCTTCTGCACCAGTTCATATCCGTCCGATGCTGGTTCAAACTGGTACTGGCGGAAATTGTCGGCGGGCTGACCTGACGCGGATTCCGCTGCGCCAACAAGTGCGATCACGCAGATGTATGCGGCGGCCCGAAACGCTTGCAAGTGCCACCCTGATAAATATCGTTTGCTCATGATCGGTCCCGGTTGTCTGTGTGGTCAGCCGTATTATTGCCTACCGATCCGGGTACGGACAATGTTTGCGATTGGCCAATGAAAAAGGGGCCGGATACGGCCCCAAATATAAGGTAGAGAATTTAGGTGAGGTGGGCCCGAAGGCCCACCTCATACTCTTCGTTTACTAGAACAAACTCATGATCTTATCGATGATGCCATAGAGAACAACGTCATCGTCATCATTTTCTTCATAGGTACCAAACGCCTCGGTGTGTGCATTGAAGGCAGCAAGGTCACCAGCCCGATCTTCGTTGATCAGCTCAGCCCTGTGACAAGCACCGCATGCTCTGGAGGCTGCGCCAGTCACTTTCTCGCCAACCGTACCGATATTCCTGTTCGCGACGGTATCGGAGCGTGCCAACAGACCAGGCATCGACTTGGATTGGTCCGGCACGTTGTAGGTACCCGCTACGTGGCAAGCTTCACAGTTGGTGATAGTGAAGTTCGGGAACGTAGCATGGATGTGATGTTCATACCGTGCCGCCTCGACCGCGTCGGTAAACTCAACGTCACCGATGTCGAAGGCCTGGAACGAGTGCACTGCGTGGACATAGGAGTCGATGGAGCGTGACGCCATTTCCAGGTGACTGCCGGGACTCGTCGTTACGTGACAGTTCCTGCAGGCCTCAACCTTACTTCTACCGCTACCACTGTGGAATGTGACGGCCAGCTTGTCATGGCAGACTTCGCATTTCGCATTATCTACGGTCTTGCCGAGGTCGGTGAAGTAATTAGGCACAGGCGCACCGGTAAACGCATCGAAGTTTGCGACTACCGCATCAAGACCCACGTCAACCGCGCCAGCTGTCTCGAAGCGCGGAGCTATGGTAACGATTCCCGTCTTGACAACCCCATTCAGAATCAAGGTCGGAATGTCGTCGGGAAGAGTGGTTGTCGGCACGTAGGCTGTCAGGTCTATGACTGCTTCCCAGGTGTCGGCATCAACCGCGTTATATACGAACAGAGGATTGCCATCGCCAGGACGGGATTCGAGCCGGCAACCACCCGGATTACCACTTCTGCTGGTGCAGATCGTGGATCCGTCACTGGTGTGAGATGCAAGAATCATGTGCTTGCTGTCCCAGCCATAGAAGGAGACGTAGATGTAGGGAACCATTGCTGGATCACTTACGCTGAACGTGACCGTCAGCACATCGGCGGCTAATGCGATGTCATCGATGGTGGCGGTGTAAGTATCGGCATACTTGATTCCGGTGGCTGAGTCGGTAATCCGAACGTCATAACCTCCGTGGTATGCGTTGAACTCACGTGAAATACCATTGCCGTGGCATCCCTGGCAATTCGGACTCGCCACAGGATCGTGAACTGACGTCACGCCTGCCTGTGTCCACAGGAAGTCGAGTGCCGGAGCTCTCGCTGACTGGTAGTACTTGCCTTCGTCAACTTCCGTTCCATCTGCCGCTGTATATTCCGGCCACGCGTCGACACCTTGTATCGCATGACAGCTCTTGCAGGTCTCAAGCGTAAAGTTGGAATTATCAAGTACGCCTGTTGGACCCGTAAGTTTGCCTGCGTGGCAGGTGGCGCAATTGGACATGGACTGTGGATACGGGAACTCCATGGCGTGCGACATGTGCACGTCGTTCATCAGGTTGGCTGTGTAAGCGTAGTCAGCCGTTGCCGCTACACCGTTCGCCCAGTTCAACGGTTCATCAACCATGTACTGCCAGTCTTCATGACCGCCCGTGCGATCGTCGTAATGGCAGGATTTGCAAGCGGCAAAATCGGGCAGGCCGGCAACATCGGCTCTGCGGTTGCCATGCTTCATGTAGGGCACGCCGTGGCAGGTTTCGCATGCAGAAACATTGGCAGCAGATGCATAGGCAGCGGCATCGCCGGCTTGAGCAGAACCCGTGGCCAATGACGCGCTGGCGATATTGTCGTACAGACCCATGTGAGCAGCATAATTTACGTCGTCAATAATGACCTGCTCGTCGCCGACATACCCAAAGAACTGGGAATCTGCCGCGGAGGGATCAAAAACAATATTGCCCGATACGATAAATTCCCCCGCAGTCGCTGTAGGCGTAACGGTGCGGATGCGTTGATTTCCATCAAAGTATTGCCCGGCACCGTCGTACCGCGTCACGTAGAACCTGTTGGTCATTGCCAGATCAGCAATATTCACCAGCGGCAGACCATTTCGCGTGATTTCGATGGTCAGTGTAACGTCGAAGCCCGTGTCTGGTGCTACTGCCGGATCACTAGTGAAACTGGTAAACGCCAGCGTGAGGTTCGTTCCAGCGTCAGCGGATTTATCCGTGTACCTGTCGTAAAGAGCCTGATGTTTGACAACACCAACGTCCCCGTGACAGGTGGCACAGGATTCAACTTTCGCCGAATCAATGGCCGCCATGACGGGATCAGAGCCCGGCGCCGGAGGACCTGCCGGTCCGGCTGGCCCGGTGCTACCCGCTGGCCCAGCTGCGCCAGCTGCACCATCACTTCCCTCACATCCGCCCAGTGCGAACGCAAGTGTACTCATCACCAGGATGGGCAAAGCCCATTGTGACGATCTGTTGAACAGATTCATGATCCCACTCCCATTATTATTTCGATCTATCTAAAGTCTGGAACCCGCCGTTAATTCACTAAAGACGGTCTCCTGATATATCGCATAGCCTAAGACCGGGCCCGACCGGCGACACTGACATTTGTCAGTTTTGGCTCAAAAACAGGCGGTGGATGTTGCTTAGTTGAGGCGCCGAATTTCTCGGAAATTACGTACTGTTTCTCAGCCCTGGCCGGCAAGTCTCTTTGTTGGGCGGGGACCCGAAACGGCGGTTTGAGGGTGGACAGCGTGTTGCAGGCTGGCGAATTTAAGACACACCTTTTATTATTTTATGCTGGACCTAATGATCGCGCACTGACAAAAGGCAGTTTCGTCTAGGTAAATACCGAGTGTTTGACTGGGCAAGTCGCTATCGACTCTGCTCTCAAAAAGCTCTAAAACCAATGACATCAGGCCTGTACGTGTGATGTACGAAAATTCAGGCCGGTTCATAAATGAAGGACATTGGATGTTCTTCGTGGATCGGTGTTTTACTGAAAAGAGGACGAGAATAAGTATGCCCTGCGGAAACTGCGACTGCCCTTTCAATGAGTCACAAGTCGAGAAACGCCCATTCGTGGAGGCTGATATCTGTTGCATGGTCATTGACGCGGCGCAGAAGGTCACGTTCGCGCAAGGTGACGTCATCTTTATGCAGGGCCAGACCAGTTCAAACCTGTATTCACTAACTGAGGGAATGGTAAAGATCTGCTCGCATGCTGCCGATGGGCGGGAGCAAATCGTGGGCTTGAGCAGCCCCGGCAATCTGCTTGTCGGTCTTCAATCACTCAACGACAAACACTACGCATACAGTGGCATTGCCGCCACGGCGGTACGGGCTTGCAAAATCAATCACAAAGCGTTGCTGGCCCGGGTACAGAACAGAGGTGATGTCGCCGTACGCCTGATTAGTGCCCTGAACGCCCAGTTGGCCCATAGCAGAGCGCTGATGGAGGTAATGGGCCACAAGTGCGCAGCTGCAAAAATCGCTTCATTTATCCTGCTGATGACACCTGAATCGGCCATCGGCAATTGTCATTTCGCCTTGCCTGTTTCGCGCATGGAGATGGCAAGTCTTCTTGGGTTGAGTGAAGAAACTGTATGTCGCCTGATGGCCAACATGAAACGCGCGGGAGCGATCTACGCACCTCGTGGCTCTATTGAAATCCGGGACTGGGATCAATTGCATGCCATAGCAAACGAAACGGCCAAGGGACGTTGCGTCGCCTGACTTTTGTGCCACGACTTTGGGGACAGTGACCTTAACTCTTCAGGGTTAAGGTCACTGTCCCCTGAATTCCGGGTCAATCAGCTCGACCTCGGACTAAGCGGAAAAACCACGCAATAAACACAGCGAAGGCGGCGGTTCCGACGAGCATTGCAGTGACGTCATTGCCGAGCCACTCTATGCCGATGCCGTCGGGGCGGCGGCTTTTCGCGACAGCGACCAGGGCGATACCAACGCCGAGCAAGCCCTCGCCACCAACGAAACCGCTGCCAAGCAACACACCGCGCTCGCGACGGTCGGCTGCGGTCGTCTCATCTTTCGCAGTACGCTCCATCCAATGACGGATCAAGCCACCGACAAAAATCGGTGTCATTGTGGACACCGGCAGATACACACCAACCGCGAAGGGCAGCGACGGAATACGGGCAACCTCGCAAACCAGCGCGATCCCGCCACCGATGGCGACCAGCACCCAGGGAAGATCTTGATCGAGCACACCGTCGATGACCAGCTTCATCAGGGTCGCCTGCGGCGCTGGCAGCTCGGTACTGCCAAAGCCAAGGCCCTCACCAAGCGCCAGCACTGTCAGGGCAACAAAGACCGCGGACGTCAGCACGCCGATGAGTTCCGCTGTTTGTTGACGGCGCGGAGTGGCGCCAAGCAGATAGCCGGTCTTGAGGTCCTGGGAGGTATCGCCGGAAATGGATGCTGCAATCGCAACCACGCAGCCTACGGTCAACGCGGCGGCCTTACCCAATTCGTCGGTCCAGCCGAAGAACAGGAAAATCGAAGCGGTACCGAGCAACGCCGCGATGGTCATACCACTGGTCGGGTTGCTGGTTACGCCGACAAGACCAACGATTCGTGACGCAACGGTGACGAAAAAGAAAGCGAAGACAACGACACACAAAGCCGCAACTGCGCGAATTCCGATGTCACCGACGGAGCCGAATACCTGCGGCACAACGATGAGCACGAAAGCGATAATCAGAACTCCGATGCCGACGACCCGCAAGGGCAGATCGCTGTCGGTACGAGGGACAGCGCCGACACCAGCACTGACACGCTGACCGATTTGTGCCGCGCCAATTCGAAAGCTGCTGATCATCACAGGGATGCTGCGTATCAGTGTGACGATTCCGGCTGTAGCCACGGCCCCGGCACCGATGTACCGCACGTAGCGCGTCCATATCTGGCTCGCTGACATGTCGTGGATGAGTTGCACCGTTTCTGGAAAAAACGGCGCGGTGCGCGCATCGCCCCAGTAGGCGATGGTCGGAATAATCACCAGCCACGATAGCAGGCCGCCGCCGACCATGACCGCGGCGATACGTGGCCCGAGGATGTAGCCGACACCGAAAAGTGCAGCCGACAAATCCATGCCGAGTTCGCCTTTCTTAAGGAACGGGATTTTGAGGTGGGCGTCGGCCGGTATCACGCGTAGCCAGGATGTCAGCAATTTGAAAAACGCACCTCCGGCGAGACCGTAAAACACGAAGCGCGCCCGACCGCCGCCGATCTCGTTTGCGACGAGCACCTCGGCACATGCCGTTCCCTCGGGATACGGGAGCTTGCCATGTTCGCGTTCAATCAGAAATCGCCGCAGAGGAATCATGAAAAGGACTCCTAACAGCCCGCCACACATCGCCAGCAGCGTCATCTGCAGGAGCTCCGGTGCCATCCCCCACATGAACAGCGCGGGGAGTGTAAAAATCACTCCGCTTGCCAGCGAACTCGAGGCGGATCCGGTCGTTTGCGAAATGTTCGTTTCAAGAATGGTGCCGCGAACGCCGACGTTGGACAGCGCACGAAAAACAGCAACGGTCATTACCGCCACCGGGATCGAGGTGCTGATCGTCAACCCGGCACGCAGGCCCAGGTACGCGTTGGCAGCGCCAAAGATGATACCGAACAGGATGCCCAGGCCGACCGCCTTGATAGTGAACTCGGCCGGTGACTCCGTTGCCTCCACGAAGGGGTCGTAAGTGTCTCCCTCGGCAATGGGCGTATAAGCTTTTTGGCTCAATCCGTTTTTTCGCATTATTCTGGCCGGGTTTGAATCAGCGCATGATTCTACAAGATAAATGCCGGGTCGCGATGTTCAAGATCGCGTGTAAGCGATTCAGAGGTACTGGACCCATCGGAGCTAATGCTCCTGCGGCCAAATCGCAGACAGTATGTCGAATGGGAATTGTCGTTTCTCAAGTTTCGTCCGCCGCATGTCGCAGTTGATACGCGTTGCTGTAGTTAATGATGTCCTTATTCCGGACGATCGTCCCGTTTTCAAACTGTGAGCCCCTTGTACTGACTTCCAACATTGCCTGACCGATTGCACTTGCTCTGACCGCTGAATTAATTGGTGCCAGAAACCCGTACAGCAAGTTGTGGCCGATATTTGACTGCTCTTTCGTCGGTGCTATGTAGTCAGGCCGGTATGAAATAACTCGCAGGCTGGATTCATTAGCCAACTCGAATAGCTCGACTTCTGCGCGTGCTTTCTCCCGCCCCCACATCATTCGCGAATCAGCGTTCGCGCCATTGCCGCTAATGTAGTGAAACGACATGTCACCGTTACGTTCGGTACTCATCCATTCCGTGACGAACTGACTGGGAAATTCGAGATGGATTCGACGGTACGTTTCTTCGTCCAACCCGATTGCGCTCAATCCAATGGCCCAGTAGACCGAATCGATATCCGCAAGCAAGTCGGAAATGGCAGAATAATCGAGATAGTCCATATGAATGGTCGCTTTGACCACGCCGCTGGCAATACCTGTTTCTATTCTCGGCGAAAGACGTCGCGTAATAACGTGAATTGTTTGAACGTCGGGATCGTTCATCGCTGCTTTGAGCAAGCCGTCGCCGGCCGTCCCTGTCGCGCCGAAAATCATAACCGTCTTATGCCGATCGGTATTTGCATTCGAGTTTCCTTCTGGCAACTCGCCTCCCAGGTTCATCAACAATTGGGCCACATATACGATTGCGATGAGGCCGAAAAATGCACCGAATAATTTCCGGAAGATGCGTTTCTTCAATTTGGCAGTCCTCTGCTCTTCGAATACTAACCAAGCACAGCACGAACACGATCCGACGAAAACGGTAAATGACGGATTCGCTTGCCGGTCAGCGTCGCAAAGGCATTTGCGACTGCACCGCCTGTTACTGGGACCCCGGGCTCGCCGAGCCCGGACGGTGCAGCTTCAGACTCGATGAACCGTACCTCGATCTCCGGCGTTTCAGACATACGCATCATTCTGTAGTCGGTGAAATTCGATTGCTGAACTAGTCCGTCCTCGACTGAGATGCGCTCGAAAAGAACGCTACTCAATCCCGTGACAATGGCTCCTTCAATTTGGGCAACAGCATTGTCCGGCTGAATGATGATGCCACCGTCCACCGCACACCAGAATTTGTGGACTCGAATCTCGCCGCTTTCACGATCGACCGAAATCTCCGCAACGCCGGCAGCTAACGATCCGCTGCGTTCGGCGAACGAAATTCCACGCGCATGATCATGGGGCGCCCCGCTACTCCAGTTCGACATCTCCGCAACGGTGTCCAATACGTTCAGCGCTCTGGGTGAATTTCGAAGCAATTTCCGCCGAAACAGGTACGGATCGACTCCCAGATCGTCTGCTATCTCATCGACGAACGCTTCAATGGCGAACTTGTTAAAGCCGTGGCCCACTGCTCGCCAGTGTTTGAGTCGCATGCCGTGTCGCACCGAACACATTTCGATGGATTGATTAGGTATTTCGTAAAATGGAATTTCGATTCCGGATGCAAGCAATCCACCACCGTCACCAACGACGCAGTGCGTCCACGCGGTCACATCGCCGTTTTCGTTTACCCCAGCTTCCAGTCGCTGCAAACACATTGGCCGAAACTGTCCGTACTTCAGATCGTCTTCTCGAGACCAGATCAGCTTTACGGGTCGCTTCACCGCATTCGAGAGAAGCGTCGCTTCGACCACATAGTCGGAGTTGGATCGTCTTCCAAAGCCGCCGCCAAGATAGCATGGGTGAAAATCGACGCGGTCAAAATCTATACCCAGAGTATCGGCGATGGCGGATCGCGCACTTGAGGTCGCCTGTGTACCAACCCAAGCCTCTGCCGAGTCGCCCGCTTTGCTGACGGATACCACTGCGTTCAAGGGCTCCATTTGCGCGTGATAGACATGGTCAGCAAGAAAATCCGCCTGGTATTGCTTTTCAGCTCTTTCAATCGCGGCTCGCGCATCACCCTTCTGAACGATTGATCTGGGCTGCACCTGTCCACTGCCCGGTACTGTTACATACGCCGCAAGGCTTTCATCGCTGTTGAACGCGTCTGCCTCGGCGCCCTTTTCCCAATCGATGTCGAGTGCAGCCTTGGCCTTCATTACGGCTTGCACAGAATCGGCAACGACGCCGATCCCGTATTCCAGTCTTACCGTCGTGATAACACCGTCCATGCCACGAATTGCGGATTTGTTGTAGGCGATTGGTCGACCATTGTGAACCGGTGAACGTTCTACCATTCCATAGACCATGCCCGGAACGTGTACATCGATTGAATATTCCGCGGAACCATCAACCTTGCCCGGCACATCGTGCCTTGGTACTGAATGGCCGATGACCCGAAAATCTTCGACCAACTTCAGATCAGACTCATCGACATCAGGGAGGTGTTCCGGCAATTTCGCCACTTCGACGATTTCGCCGTACGAGATGCGTCGACCACTATCCGCATGCACGACGACGCTTGGTTCCGTGGACAATTCGTGGACTGGAACGCCCCAGTGCTCGGCCGCAGCCTGCAGAACCACCTTCCTGATTTGTGCCCCTGCCAGCCGCAATATCTGATAGTAACCCCTAACTGCCTGACTACCGACGGTGATCATCCTACGCGACCCACCCCATGCGCCACGTCCGTAAATCTCGGGTTCAATAGGCGAGTGTTCGATCCGCACCATAGACCAGTCAGCATCCATCTCTTCGGCAAGAATAACTGGCAAAGCCGTCATCGATCCTTGTCCCATCTCGGCAGCGGGTCCGTATATCAAAATCTCACCATCCGTACCGATGGTGACCCAGGCGCCGATCGAAGTTTGTCCTGTAGCCGCGCCGGCTTTCGTGTCGGCCGAAACCGGAACAATCTGCCCGAGCGCCACAGCGAATGTCACTCCTGCGCCCGCTTTCAGAACTGTGCGTCTTGTGAGTTTCGTCGCTTTTGAGGAGTTCATGACTTGCCCTCCGCCGCTGCGCGCTCAATGGCACAAATGATCCGACCGTATGTCCCACAACGACACAGATTTCCATCCATATGACTGACTATTTCCTGGCGAGTCGGAGATTCATTTGATTCCAGCAAAGTTGCTGCTTGCATGATTTGCCCGGACTGGCAGTAACCGCACTGGGGCACCTGCTCATCTATCCACGCTTGCTGGAGTGGATGAGAGTTGTCCTCCGACAGCCCCTCAATTGTGGTGACCGACTTATCGACCACAGCGGAGACAGGCAACACGCACGAATGCACAGCCTGACCATCCAGATGAACGGTGCAGGCGCCGCAAACTCCTGTGCCACAGCTAAATTTGGTTCCGGTCAGTTGCAGGTGCTCCCTTAGCACCCAGACCAACATCGTGTTCGGATCGACGTCGGTGGAAACCGGCCTGTCATTCACAGAAAAATGTACAGCCATTGCGTTGCTCCTGCGTTCGTTGGCGACTTCCTGCCAATTCTAGACCAGAGCACTCACTTTCGTCATTGATTGGTGAGTTGAAGGGCGATCAATAACTCATGAATGAATGATTAGGGGCATGTGGCGAAGTCATACGATGAACCAGATATTCGCCACCCGCTGCCACAAATCGAATATTCCTACTGTGCTTCTATTGATGCCTTGATATTGTGGCCAAGCGGGTTTTCCGGGTGGGCGGTGATCATGCGTTCGGCGAGTTCCAGTGCCTCATTCAGATGGCCACGCTTGTAATAAAAGTCGATCAAAGCGAATAGATAATCAATGCTTTGTGGCTCCAGATTCAGGGCCATCTGTAACGCTGCCGCGGCCTCTGCATCTCTACCCAGCTGTGCCAGCAGTAAGCCGTAGTTGTAGTGCACTCTCGGGCGTTGAGGCATACCGCGTGAAGCTTGTGCCAGATAAGTCAGCGCCTCGTCGCTGCGGTTCGAGCCGGCTAGCAGAAGTGCAAGAGAGTAAGCTGCGCCATGCTGATCGGGATAGGCTTCCAATACCTCTCTCAGCAATTGCTCAGCTTCATCTTCTTTCCCTTGTTGGCTGAGGAGAATGGCCAAGTTCATCTTGGCCGGGTAAAAAAGGCCATCAACTTCGAGGGCCGTGCGATAGTAGCGTTCAGCCGTATCTGCGTCCCCCTGAGACCCATATAGATTGCCCAGGTTCATCCCTGCAGCGGCAAAGTCCAGCGAAGCTCTCGTCGCCTCAATATATTCCGCCAACTCTTTACCCAGAGCTTCCCGCTGGTAGGCTTTGAAATATTCCGGGCCTACGCCAGCGAGTCGCGCGGCAGTCCTGATCCGAACCGCTCGAACAGAGTCAAACAGCAGCGGTGCGAGCAATTCGACCAAACCCTCCGGAGTCTCAGCCGTGACGCCCTCGACAGCAGTGTGACGCAGAAGTGCTTCCTCATCAGCTAACGCGCGCTGCATAACTTTGCTTGTCTGCTCACTCGGGTAGTCTTGTAATGCGTTTAAGGCTGTTGCGCGCACGATCGTCGGATAAAGCGCGCTCTCCACCAACGAGTGGAGACCGACTTCGGCACCCGGCTCACCGGCACGGGCAGCAGCCAGAACGGTCCCAAAGTGAGGTTTGCGTGCTTTGCCGTACCATTCGGTGTATGCGTCCACAGACCATTCAACGGTTTGGTCATTGTGACAGCCACTTTGGTTGCAGGAGTTGGGAACGCCAATCTCCAGGCTCAGGTCCGGCCGCGGCACACGAAGACTGTGATCCGCCCGGTCATCGATCACCATAAAAGGCTGCTCGGGCATGTGGCATTTGATGCACAAGGCGCCGTCGCTGGGCTGGCCCTCGTAAATCTTTTGGTGGAAGTGGTGCTCGTAGGCATCGTAGGCATCCGCCCGATGGCATTGCAGACAGAGCTCATTACCCTCTTTGTGTAACGCCAGGCTGTGCACGTCGTGACAGTCACTGCAGCGAACTCCATTCTTGTACATCTTGCTCTGTACGAAAGAGCCCCAGACATAGTCCTCCTCGAGAATCTGGCCGTCCGCATGATAAATGTCTTCCTGTAATAGCGAAGGCACCAGGTTCTCCAGCAGATCCACCTGGCTGTGGTCATAGTCGCCAACTTCGCTGCGGCGTGAATGGCAAGGAGCGCACAATTCCACTTGCTGACGGTTGTCCATGTCACCCGTGTGCACGACCAGACCATAATCCTCGACGTCGGGGCGTCCCATCGGATCGATTTCGGCCCATGCCACATGGCGGGAACCCGGGCCATGGCATGCTTCGCAACTGACGTCCATCTCGGACCAGGCGGTGTTGAAAGTCTTGTTTTCCGGGTCGAAGTTCTTGCGCAGATTGGTGGAATGACATTCGGCGCACATGCCATTCCAGTTCTGCCCGTTGCGGGTCCAGTGCAACCAATCGTCCGCTGCAATATCGCTGTCCGGGTACAGATCGAACCATTGCTGCCGTTCTACATCCCAGGC
>Ga0255052_10002452_pt1 | contig 13388 bp, 8 predicted proteins | sample JV7_2_21_MG_FD_188632 | JGI IMG/M metagenome (GOLD analysis project Ga0255052, IMG submission 188632) | Seawater microbial communities from Jervis Inlet, British Columbia, Canada - JV7_2_21 | ecosystem: Environmental > Aquatic > Marine > Inlet | place: Canada: British Columbia | collected... | reverse complement strand
TTCTTGTCGGCGAAACCAGTTCTTCCTGGTGGCGTATTCCGGAATTCGATGCCAGCGGGCGGGTATTCTACACCGACCACTGTAGTCTCGACCTTGCTAGAAAGGTTCTAATCTAGTCTAATGTGTCGCGCTCCATGGCCCACATCAAACGGCGATGCATCAGTCTGTCGCTGGGGCCCTTCAATGTTTAAACCGCAGTCTTGGGAAATCATATGAAAAACATGACCGTCGTTATTCTTGCTTTGTCTCTGGCCGCTTGTGGCGGAGAGTCTGCCAATGAAACTGCCAGCGAAGAGTTTTCAGTCTCTGACTCAGGCGTCAAGACCAAGAATGTCGAAGGCTTCGGCGGCGTAATCGCGGAAAGCTATTCAGACTCGCAGGAATGGTGGGCAGCTGAGGAGCGGCCTAAAGACGGTTCGCCGAATGTCATCATCTTCTTACTTGATGATGTTGGTTTTGCCCAGGTAGAGAGCTTCGGCGGACTGATCAACACGCCGAACATCGACGCGCTCGCCAACAACGGCTTGCGCTACAACAATTTTCACACCACGGCACTCTGCTCACCCTCACGGGCCTCATTGATGGCCGGTCGCAATCCGCATTCCATCGGATTAGGTAGCCATGCTCTAACGGCGATGGGCTTTCCGGGATACAACGCAATCATGCCAGAGTCGGCAAAATCGGTGGCCAACTACCTTCAGGAAGAAGGCTATGTGAACTACGCGTTGGGCAAGTGGGACCACACGCCACTCTACGAAGTCTCCCAGGTGGGGCCGTTCGATCGCTGGCCGAGCGGTGAAGGATTTGAGCATGCGTATACGTTCATGGCGGCTGATGTGCACCAGTTTGTTCCTGTCATGTGGAACGACCACACGCCTGAACCCTATCGAAAGTCCGTGCATCTCGACCAGGACCTGGCCAATCGAGCGATCGAATGGATCACGGGGCACAAATCAATCAAGCCTGACCTGCCGTTCATGATGCTCTGGGCATCCGGTTCGATGCATTCGCCACATCACGCACCCGACAGCCATATCGACAAGTACAAAGGCAAGTTCGACATGGGCTGGGACAAGGCGCGCGAGGAGATCCTCGAGCGTCAGTTAGCCTTGGGCATTGTTCCGCAGGGCACGCAGCTGACCGAGCGCATCGACCAGATTCCCGCCTGGGATTCCTTGTCGGACCAAGAGAAGGGTTTGTACGCACGTCAAATGGAAGTGTTTGCCGCGCAAATGGAATGGGTCGACTTGCAGATCGGTCGCGTCGTCGCCGAACTTGAGCGCATCGGTGAATTGGACAATACGCTGATCTTTGTGACTGCCGACAATGGCGCGTCCGGTGAAGGCGGCCTCGCGGGAACGTTCAACGAAACATACGTGTTGAACGGTCTACAAACTCCGCTTGAGGCCAACTTGCGTGCCCAGGAGGACTGGGGTCGAGAGAACACCTATCCTCATTATCACGCGGGCTGGGCGATGGCCGGCAACACGCCTTTCCGTTATTTCAAACAAAGCGAGCACCGTGGCGGTCAGCAGGATCACCTCGTCGTGCATTGGCCGAACGGCATCGAGGCCAAGGGTGAAGTCCGCAGCCAGTACCACCATATCAGCGATATCGCGCCAACGATAATGGAAGCGGCAGGCATCGAAGTGCCCGAAGAACTCTATGGTGTTCCGCAACAACCCATGGACGGCGTCTCATTGATGTACTCATTCGACGACGCAGCCGCGGCGAACAGGAAAGAACGTCAGTACTACGAGATGTTCGGCAATCGGGCCATCTGGGCCGATGGATGGAAGGCCGTTACGCTGCACGCCAATCGCATGCCATGGGATTTGGCGGTCGTCCTGCCATTTGAAGAAGACGAATGGGAGCTTTACCACGTCGCAGAAGACTTCTCGGAAAGCACGAATCTCGCGGAAGAGAATCCTGAGAAACTGGCCGAGATGATCGCGATGTTTGACGAGGAAGCCTGGAAGTACAATGTCTATCCCTTGTACGACGATATGATCCAGCGGCTGGGCGCACAGCAGGACCGCCTGTTCGGCGATCAGAAGGAGTTTGTTTACTTTGCACCGGGCGCAATACGCATCGCGGAGAAATCGTCGGCACCTGTCAAGAATCGTGCTCACACGATCGAGACGCAGATTGATCTCGAGGGCGAGGAAGAGGGCGTGATTGCTGCCGTAGGAGGCATGACCGGCGGCTATTCAATGTTCATCAAGGATCATCGCCTCTATTACGATTACAACTTCCTCGATGGCGTGCACTACGTCCTGAAATCATCGCCATTGCCCAAAGGCAAGACCGATCTGAAATTCAATTTCATCAAGACGCAGGAATTCGGTGGAGTCGGTGAACTCTACGTGAACGGGGAAAAAGTTGACGAAGTCGAGATGCCGCAAATGCACATCGCGACGTACTCCCTCGCAGAGACGTTCGATATCGGCAGGGACACCGGTACACAGGTGACGGACCTTTATACGGGTATTTTCAAATTCGATGGTGAGCTCGACAGAGTCATCATTACAGTGTCGGACGAGAACACCGTGCCGCCAAGAAAGCTGCCGGCGACCTATTATTGATCAAGACCGTCATTGTCGTTGGCAAACAAGGCCTCCCAAAGGGAGGCTCTGATGTTCGGTGCCGAGAAGATGACCTGAAACTCCACCTAGTCGTGATAATTAGATTATGTCACATCAATAAGTCTGGTGATCCGGTTGGCCTGATTTGGAAACGGACTGGCCGTCCGGGCTGACTGAATGGCCCGCTCCTTATAACAGATGACAATCAGAGCCGGTCGGCGTATTTTAGGCGTCACAAAAAAAACAACGAACCCGTCTCCCAAGTGAAATTTCATAGGCGATTGGGGCCCTGATCTGGCCCAATACGGGCGGCTCATTTTTTTGATTTAACGTCGAATAATATATAGGGGAAAAAAATGAAGAAAATTTATTTATTAATTATTGCATTTTCTTTGACGGTTGCCGTCGGGTGCAGCACTACGCGCAGCACGGACGGGAATACCGACAGTGTCGCGATCCAAAAGAAAAGTATGGCGCCTGTTCTCGCGTCTACTTCCCAGATCAGGGCATTGCATCCGACTGAGTCGCAGTTGGCAGCGCTGGCAAACGGTGAGTACCCAGTCACTGAGGCGAAAGTGGTGAATATGGCGAATATTCCTACTCGAGACGATTTGGCAACAAGCGCCGCTGGTGGTCCGATAGTCGTTGGTGGTGAATTTATCGAGTCACCAATGAGCGATGATGCGGTGCGCGCGGCCAGAGCTTTCGCTGAGGCAAATGCGCCGGGCGGAAGAATTCAGGCGCTGGCGGATGGTTCTGATGATCTGGGAAGTAATAATAACGGTGCGGGTGGGGGTATCGGCAAGAAAGGACCGACGCTGCGCAAAGTTATTGACAGCATTGGTGCAGAGGACTGCTGCGTCGACGATGTACCCTTTACTGCAACAGTGCCACCTGATCCTGATATGGCGGCAGGACCGGACCACCTGATTGCGGTGGTTAACGTTTCGTTCGAAATCTACGATAAAGAAGGCAATGTGCTGAAATCAGCATCATCGTATGGCTCCCTGTTCGACGGCGTTGAGCCGATGTTTAACGCGTGTGCCGGGCCTAATCCGTTTGACCCGGATGTCGTGTACGACGAATCCACCGGCCAGTTCATTTTGGGCGTGGACGGCGGTGGTGCGTTTTATTGCATAGGCATCACCACAGATGGCGATCCAATGGGCGACTGGAACCTCTATGCCTTCTGGACCATTCCGATGGACTTTTCAGAGTTCTTCGATTTCCCGCACATGGGTGTTGGCGTGGATGCCATATATGTCGGCTCGAATCAATTCGGCGCCGGTTTTCTGGGCGGCGCAGTATTCGCTGTCAGTAAAGCGGAACTCGCAGCCGGTGGTCCATTGAACGTTGTAAGGCAGAACGTGCCTCGCTTCGATAGCACGCCACAGCCGGCGAATCTCCATGGTGCCGCCGAAGGGACTTTCCCGACTGGTGGTCCGCACTACATCATGACGGAGGTATTCGACGGCATTCACCATTCGGTCTATGCTTGGGATGATCCTTTTGGGGCCAACAATTTCTCCCTGGCGGGTGATGTTGACCTTGCGGCTGCATCGGGTGTTGATTGTCCGGCATTCTCTTGCTTCCCCATTTCCGTACCTCAGGCCGGTTCCACCGTTACTCTCGCGGGCAACGATTTTCGCGGGCAGGAAACCGAGTACCGCAACGGATCGTTATGGACTACACAGACGTTATCGTGTAACCCGGGATCGGGTGTGGTCAATTGCATTCGCTGGGCAGAAATCGATCCGGCGTCTGTAGTACCTGGTCCGACAGATGGTGGCGGATTCCTGATCAGTGCGACGACGGATGGTGTAATTCAGGCGGGCGTCTTTTCGTCCAACGATGGTTCACATCGCTGGTTCCCGTCAATCACCGCCAACGCCTGCGGCGACATGGCGATCGGCTACAGCAAGAGCAGCACTTCGACATTTCCGTCTGTAGCTTTGACGGGTCAACGTCGAACAGACCTGGCGGGTCAGGTTCGCGCAGAAGTCGATGTCATTGCGGGTACTGAATCGTATCGGTCCTTTCAGAACCCGGCATCTGCCAATCGTTGGGGTGACTATTCAGGGATGACCATTGACCCCAATGGTGTGGACTTCTGGTACATCGGTGAATATGCCGGACCGAGCACAAATCCATTCGCGAATTGGCAAAATGTCATTGCCAAAACAAACTTTGGATGTGGCCTCGGCAAGCCGAAGAACAACTAGCCATTCCTGAAAAGTGATAAAGCGACGCGAAGTGAATGGCGGCGCAGAAATAACCAAAAGGGGTTCTTCGGAGCCCCTTTTTGGTTCTTGATGGCGCACGTTGAAGATTCCGGCGACAAATATTTCCGACGCTTGTTGTCGAGAAGAGGGCTTGAACCCAGTCAAGTAGGTTCGCCAAGTGTCAGAGTTGTTTCTCGGGTGCGATTTTCAGGAACCACGCCTGAAATCGACGCCAGCCGGATGTCTGGGGCTCTTTGGTCTCGACAACCTGTTGACCGTCGATCGTTGCATGCCAGCTTATTTTGTTCTTGTCGTCGAGTCTCAATTGATAAGCGAAATCGGGGATGCGCCGCTCTGCGTTGTCCGCCAGCGAAATAGCGAGGTCCTTCGAGTCGATCATCACGCCCATTTCGGTGTTGATGTCAATCGAGCGCGGATCCAGATTCAGAGACCCTACAAACGTGTAACGCCTGTCAATAATTATGCCCTTGGTGTGCAGCGTGAGGTGTTCAAGTTCCGTTGATCCGTCGTCCAGCACTTTCCTCGCAGCGTCGACGCGTGCCTCCCACAACTCCACACCTGCCTGGAGCAATCGCTTCCGGTACGAGGAATACGACGAGTGGACTGATGTGTGATTATTGGTCGCCAGCGAGTTTGTGAGTACTACGATGCGTATTCCCTTATCAACCAGGCCTTTGAAGAGTTCTATGCCATCTTTTCCAGGAATGAAGTATGGCGTAAAGATCAGTATTTCGCGTTCCGCTTTTTTGAAGGCCTGGACGATTTCAGTTGCGACAATCTTTTGTTCATCGGAGACTTTCTCGAGCAACTTGTTCGGGTCGTCAACAATCATCCGCGCATCCGCCATATACGGCTGTAGCGATCCGCGGAGCAATTTCTGCATCAACTCGGTATGGATTGCATCCGCGTAAATTGACTGCCCTGTGTCCTGCATCGCTTGCTCGATACGGATGCGAGTTTGTTCCAGTTTCGCGCTATCGACTTGGTCGTAGAAAGCATCCATCGGGACAGCAAGTTCGTGATTCCAATAGGTATCGAAATGCGTGGATATGTCTTTGGCGATTGGTCCTGCACAGAGCATGTCAAAATCAATGAATTCGCCGCTCGTGTCCAACTGAAAATACTCTTCTGCGATATTTCTTCCGCCGACAATAGACAGCTGATTGTCGACCGTGAACGACTTGTTGTGCATGCGGCGATTTGTGAGACTGAAGTGTCCAAGATAATTGACCGCATCCACCCCTTTTCGGGCGATCGGATTGAATATTCGTAATTCGATATTCGGATGCTGGTTCAAAATAATTAGCGCGCTATCATCTACGGTTGAGAAGATGTCATCCAACAAAAAGCGTACGCGCACGCCGCGGTCGGCGGCTTCCAGCAGCTTGCCGCCAAATACTAGGCCGGCGGCGTCAGGTTTCATCAGGAAATACTGTGCATCAATGCTGCGTTCGGCCCGGTCCATCAGCACCAGGCGAGCGCCAAATGCATCCATGCCCTGTGACAAAGGGTAGAACCCGTTGCGCTCCGGGTCGGCAGCCCGCCAGGAGGTGCTGGAGTTGGCCAGAGCAGTGTCGCCAGTGTCGATCAATGCCGCACTGGGGGATTTTGGATAGTCGATGGGAGCGCTTACGCAGCCCGCAAAGGCCACTGCGACAATCAAGCAGGTAAAGACAGCCGTGTATTTACGGCATTGCATATGATTCTCTTCAGCAAGAAATGATTATTTAAGGAACATTACTCCCCAGCCAACGGGTTTGCTATTTTCACCTGCGCGTTAGAATACAAAGTCGAATGACAGCACCGGACCGTGGTATTCGTAATCAATCGAATTGATGCGCCGAGAGTTTACAAAGTCCACGTGCACATCGAAAAAGGAGTATTTCAAACCAAATTGCACATTCTCAAATGTTTTGTGATGAATCGCGATCGCTGCATTAACTATCTCACCGCTTATGTCCTTTTCGTCAGAAACGGCAAGATCGAAATAGAACAGTCCCAGGGTGGCCCTTCCGTTCCATTTTTCGGTAAACGCGTATCCGCCTGAAAGACCGAAGGCGGGAAGCGGTGCCGTCAGTCCCGATACTTCCTCGACAATCCCGAGGTTACCGGTCCCGATCAGGCCGAACTGGATATCCTGTATCGAGAGACCTGCCGCCAGCGCCAGTTCCTTCTTCTCGTCAAAAATAAGCGAATAGCTGTAACCAACATTGAAAACCTGTGAATCGAAATAAGACGATATTGGAAGATCAACCTGAAAGACTTCGTCACCAAAGCGAATCTCGCTGGTGCTGATGGCTGAGCCACTGCGACTGAGGTCAAAATAACCAAAGACGAGCCGGTGCTTCTTCGCAAATCGCCACGCGAAACCCAATGCAGGAAGAGTCTCTGTATCGGGCATCCCCAGGTTTTGCTCGAAGTCAATGGTGGTACCGACGCCGCCATCAGACGCATCGAGCCGAACAGTGGTATCGATATTCGGGAAGAAAGCTTCCAGGGAAATCGTAAACGGATCGCCAAGCGGCCAGTCTCTCCACTCCTCCCCGGACTGAGCCAGAGATGTTGTGGACAACAGCAGAACAACTGAGCCGGTCAAGAACGTCTTAGTCAAAGCAGGAAACTTTGCCAACACCGTACAATAGACCGGTGCCGTCCACCTTCGTCGTCGCGGAACTCGATGCAGCAGTTCCATGTCCGTTAGCCCTTTTTAAAGTAGTCCGTTTTCAACCGGCAGTGTTTGGTGACTCGTTCCGAATATAAGCAGAATGAGTCGATGTATGATTTTACACCTAATAAATCAAGGCAACTACCTGCCTGGATAAGTGCATCCCTCCCTACCTCTTCTTTGTTACAAAGTCACCCGATAAACGAGTCGACCCTCTGCAGGGTACAAAACGCGGCACCAATCGCCTCGCTGCGCAGATTTTGAAGATCGGGGTAGTCAGCTGTGGCGTTCTATTCGACGTAGAGCGTATTGGCCGGCATGAACAGGCTGGTGCCCGCCTGGGAGACAATCTCCAGGATCCTTATGTTTAGCTCCTCCGCTAATTCAAGGTACTCGGCCCAGTCCGTCGTAGTCAGGTAGGCGTAAACCTCGACAGAGAGCGAGTGCTTGGCGAATTCATTGAAGCGCACCCGGTGATTATCTTGCACGACCCGTTGGTGAGAACTCAACAGTTCCCGGACGCCTTCCAAAACAAGCCGGAGTTGATCCGGAGTAGTTTCGTATCTCAATGACAAGATCTGGTGGTACCAGATATTCCCGCGGGCGGAGATATTGTCGATCGGCTCGTTGACCAGTCGGTGGTTGGGGACCGCGATGAGTGTGTGGGCGAGGGTGCGGAGCCGCGTGGTCCGCAGACCGATTTCCTCGACGGTGCCGGTATTGCCACCGATGCGGCAGAAATCCCCCACCCGAACCGGCTGCTGGGAATACAGGGTGACAGCGCCCAACATGTCTTCCATCGGCTTCTGTAACGCCAGGGCGACAGCAATACCGCCGACGCCGAGGCCGGCGAGCAGTGTAGTGATGTTGACACCAAGCTTGTCCAGGTAGATCACTACCGCAAATACGGTGATGAGTATCTTGACAGCGTTGGCGGCAGGGTGAAGCAAGACCAGGGCACCGGGCCGACCATTGTCTTGCAGATGGGTCACATATAGGTCCCGTGCCAGGTTCATGCTGGCGTACAGAAACCAGACGGTAACCAGAATTGCGACAGGCGATACTCGCTCCCACGCTTCGGCCGTAATGCTGCGCCCGAGCGTGGAGGTGGTGATGTGAATCGACATGATAACCACCCAGATTCCGAACGGAATCACCAGAAACCGGTAAACCCGCCGTCGCGCCGGTGAGTCCGCGTCACCGAATACTCGTCGAACTGAAATCGCAAAGAGAAAAACGACCCCGTAGGCAATTATGCCAATCGCGAGCACGACGACCCATTTGAACAATTCGTACCCCAGGAAGCTCACGTCGGGCAAGGTCCGGCGCAGGTCCTCGACGACTTCCGGGTAGCCATAGTTTCTATAGAGTTTCGGTATCAACGATACTGTGGTGTTGGCTATCTTCCATATGAATACGCCGTCACCCCGGGGAACCTTCTGCATATACAGCCGGGATTCCTTGCCGTCTTCCAGAACGACACCGATCGAGTCGCGGTAGTCGGCCAGGTTGTCGTTAGTTTTTCCGGCCGGATCGTCGACTAATTCGTCGATACCAACCCAATCCCCCCGCTGGACGATGACATTAAAGCGGCGCGCCAGTTGTGCGCCCGTCAACCGACTGGCTTCGCCCCGTAGATTGCGCAGGTCCAGGTATTCGGCGGCGGTTTCGTAGTCGCCCGTGCCGGCTGCCGCAAGGAATCCTTCGACACTCCGGCGAGGTGTACCGCGGTCAAATTCGTCGGCGGGAATCTGCGGTTCGTCTGCGGCCGGAGAGCTGACATCTTGTGCGCTAACAGGCAAGCAAGCTAACCCGAGCGCCAGTAGGAGCAATCGGGAGAAGTGGGGTATCTGCATCGAAGTTATTCTATGATAAATCGACTTACAGTCGGCTACGTAAGCTGACAATCCGATTGGTGCCCAGGGCGAGACTCGAACTCGCACATCCGTAAGGACACGGCGACCTGAACGCCGCGCGTCTACCAATTCCGCCACCTGGGCTCACTGTAACCGCGTACAATTGTGTGGTCGGCAGGGTGGCGCACTGTACTCAAAGCGCCCACAACCTGTCAATTGCCAACCACCCCCTGGAGCAACCGGATTTGCCCGGCAAGAAAACCAAAAAACGGTCGAAGCGGCCCAAGAAAACCTACAAGCACCCGATCCCGAGCCGAAGTGAGTTAATAGACTTTTTAACTGAAGCGGGCAGACCGTTGAAAGTAAAGGCTATTCTCGACGGTTTCGGTCTCAAGGGTGAGCGCATGCGGACTCAGCTCGAAGACCGGCTGGAAGCCATGCATCGTGCCGGGCAGATCATCGAAAACCGGCGCCGCGAGTACTGCCTGACCGCGAAACTCGATCTCCTTACAGGCCGCGTCAGCGGTCACCGGGATGGCTTCGGTTTCGTCGCGCTCGATGAGGGTGGCGATGACGTCTATCTTTCGGCTCGAGAAATGCGCTCGCTTTTTCACGGCGACAGGGTGGCCATCAAGGTCGTGGGCACCGATCGACGCGGCAAACCGGAAGGCAGGCTGGTCGAGGTCCTCGATCGTGGCACACGAGAGGTTACCGGTCAGTTCATCCGCGAGCGTGGCATTGGCCTGGTCATTCCGGACAATCCGAAGATTGCGCACAGAGTCCTGGTTGCGAAAGCTGAATCCGGCGGTGCGAAGCCGGGTCAGATGGTCGTCGCGGAAATTCTCGACTTTCCGACACAAATTCAACAGGCGACGGGTCGCGTCATTCGCGTGATCGGATCACCTGACCAGAAGGGCATAGCGACGGATATCGCGATCCATTCCCACGCGATACCGACCGAGTGGCCGAAGGCGGTACGCGAACAGGTCAAGCAATACGGTACAACAGTGCCTGCAGCGGCGATAAAAGGTCGCGTCGATCTCCGCGATGTCGATCTTGTGACTATCGATGGCGCCGACGCCCGCGATTTTGATGATGCAGTTTTCTGCGAGCGCTCAGGCGAAGGCTGGCGCCTGCTCGTTGCGATTGCCGACGTTGCACATTACGTCGAGATCGATTCGCCTCTCGACACGCAGGCGACGGTGCGAGGCACATCGGTGTATTTCCCGGATCGTGTTGTACCGATGCTGCCCGAAGAGCTGTCGAACGGCCTTTGTTCGCTGAATCCCAAAGTGGACCGCCTTTGCCTCGTTTGCGACATGCGTGTCAGCAAGGATGGCAAAGTATCGAAGTCGACCTTTGTTGCGGCCGTGATGCGCTCCAAGGCACGGCTAACTTACAATGCAGTCAATGCGTTTCTGAGCGGCGAGTCGACAAAAGCTGTTCCCAAAGCCCTGCATCCGGCAATACGGGAATTGCACGCGCTCTACAAGGCATTTGCGAAAGCCCGCAATCGCAGGGGCGCCATCGAGCTCGACCTGCCGATGACCAAATTCGAGCTAAACAGCGGTGGCGAAATCGAGCGCATTGTGGCGGTGCCGCGTAACGATGCTCACCGTTTGATCGAAGAGTGCATGATCGCCGCCAACGTGCAGGCCGCGAAATTCCTGCGCCGTCATCGCATTGCGTCGCTGTACCGTATACATGCAAAGCCGGATCCCGATCGCTTCGATGAATTGCGGCAGTACCTCGTATCACTCGGACTCAAAGTGCCTCACTCCGACCATGTCGAGCCGCGGCAATTCAATCAACTCCTCACACAGGTCGAAAATCGTCCGGACAGCGCGGCGATATCGATGGCGATGTTGCGCTCACTGACGCACGCAGAGTATTCACCGGGCAACATCGGTCACTTCGGTTTGGCGCTGGATGCCTACGCACACTACACGTCACCGATTCGACGTTATCCGGACCTGCTCGTGCACCGCGCCATTCATCACATCGTTCGCGGCGACAAGCCGGGACGCTTTCCTTATAACAAGGGCACGATGGAGCGCCTGGGTGCGATTACCTCGGCTCACGAACGTCGAGCGGAAGAGGCGACGCGCGAAGTCGAAGCGTGGCTCAAGTGCCAGTACATGCAGGACCGGCTCGGCGAAGACTACGCCGGCGTGATCACGGGGGTGACGAATTTCGGTCTGTTCGTGCAGATCCCCGAGCTGCAGATCGACGGCCTCGTGCACGTGACGAGCCTGCGAAACGATTACTATCACCACGACGCCGGACGGCAGCAGCTGGTCGGCGAGAGAACAGGGCGAACGTACAAGCTTGGTGAGGCGATGCAGGTTCAGGTACAACGGGTGGACATGGAATCGCGCAAAATCGACTTCCGGCCCATGGGTGAAGTTCACGAGCCCGGCAGGAGCAAACGACGCCGATGAGCAAACCACACTATGTGACCGGTCTGCGTGCCGTGGAGCAGTTGCTCGCAACCGGGGACGCCGACGTTCGCCGGGTTTTCGCTGAGTACCGCACGTCTAATCCACGCGTCGAGTCCCTGGTTGCGATGGCGAAGCAACAAGGCATCGACGTGCAGGAAGCGAATCGTGCGCGCCTCAAACAGATGAGCGGCGAAGTTCGCCATCAGGGCATCGTTGCCGAAATTCGGCGCAGCACGATGCTTGACGAGGCCGAGCTGCGGTCGCTGGTTGAAGCTCGACTGAGCGACGGCGACAAACCGCTGCTGCTGCTGGTGCTCGACGGCATTCAGGATCCCCATAACCTCGGTGCCTGCATGCGCACAGCGGATGCCGTCGGCGTCGATGCCGTCGTCGTACCTCGCCATGGCGCTGCGCGCCTTGGGCCGACAGTTAGCAAAGTGGCCGCTGGGGCGGCCGAGCACCTGCCGTTTGCCTCCGTCCCCAATCTGGGCCGGGTTCTCGGCTGGCTCGAGGACTATGGCGTCAGCCGAATCGGTACCAGCGACAAGGCCGACGCCAGCCTGTACGACACGGACCTGAGCGGACCGCTGGCGATCATCATTGGCCGCGAGGAGAGCGGCCTTGGCAAGGGCGTGGCGAGCCGCTGTGACAGGCTCGTGAGCCTGCCCATGGCTGGCACTGTGTCGAGCCTGAACGTCTCGGTTGCCACCGGGGTGTGCCTCTACGAAGTGCTGCGCCAGCGAGGCGCTCAGGCAGCGCCGCCAGGCGCCTGAATCACAGCGTATTTTGCTTGCGCCGCGGGGCCTGCTTGGGTAGGATTCGCGTCCCCGTCCTTGGGCGGGCGGCGTTCAACGCCGAAACCTCTTGCCACACCGGGTAGCCGGGTGGCTGTAATCCGAAAGGGTACCCCGACAATACGCAGGGTATCCGGCGGGTTTTAATCCAGAAGGGAAGACAATGAGACATTACGAAATCGTGTTTCTGGTCCATCCGGACCAGAGCGAGCAAGTCCCTGCCATGGTGGAACGCTACCAGGGCATGGTCTCCGGCTCCGGCGGTGCGGTTCATCGCACCGAAGACTGGGGTCGCCGTCAGCTGGCCCATCCCATCAACAAGGTTCATAAGGCGCACTACGTTCTGCTGAACGTCGAGTGCGACAACGCCGTGGTTGATGAGATGCAGAGTGCGTTCCGCTTCAACGATGCTGTGCTGAGGCACATGGTGCTCAGTCGCGATAAGGCGGTCACCGAGGCGTCTCCGATGGCTGTTGCGGTTGCCGAAGAGAAGGCGAAAGAGAAAGAAGCGCAGCAAAGGCGCGACGCCAAGGCTGCTGCCGAGGCCGCGATGCGCAGCGAAGCTGACAAGAAGAAGGCCGAAGAACAAAAGGCTGCAGAAGAAAAGGTTGAAGAGGCTCCTGCTGCAGAAGAAAAGGCCGAAGAAGCTCCCGCTGCAGAAGAAAAGGCCGAAGAAGCTCCTGCTGCAGAAGAAAAGGTTGAAGAGGCTCCTGCTGCAGAAGAAAAGGTGGAAGAAGCTCCTGCTGCAGAAGAAAAGGCCGAAGAAGCTCCCGCTGCAGAAGAAAAGGTTGAAGAGGCTCCTGC
>Ga0255052_10002451_pt1 | contig 13393 bp, 8 predicted proteins | sample JV7_2_21_MG_FD_188632 | JGI IMG/M metagenome (GOLD analysis project Ga0255052, IMG submission 188632) | Seawater microbial communities from Jervis Inlet, British Columbia, Canada - JV7_2_21 | ecosystem: Environmental > Aquatic > Marine > Inlet | place: Canada: British Columbia | collected... | reverse complement strand
GGTTGCAACACCGCCCACCTGTAGTCTGGCAATTTTCTGGTTGGTCAGGGTAACACGGGATTGTATCGAACTCGGTCGCCCAAGTTCGAGCCCCTGTTCGGCATTTACCGTGATGACGTCTGACTCTGTTGGCACCAGTTCGTGACGCACCAGGTAACTGGTCAATGCGGCATTGGTGGTGCCAGCGGCGGCGGATTCACTAACCCCGACCGCTGGGCAAAAATCGCGTACATGAATGCTGTTATGTAGGTTTTCCACCTCGGTACAGAATACAGCGATCGTTTCGATGCCATAGGCATGGCAGAATTCGATTATCCCATTGAAGTCGGGCTGAATCGATTGCATTGCATCCAGTCCGGTGAGAGGCACCACCAGGTGAACGAAATCACCACGAGCGGTTTCGATCGGTAAATCAGGCGCGAGTGCATCGGCTTCGAGGCCCAGCACTTTTAGCAGGCCCCCGGTATGGGGTGGTGGCGGTTCGAAGCGTGGCGGCGTGATGTCCAGCATCACCTGGTAACGACCATCATCGCGCAAACTCAAACCTACCTTCGCATTCGATTTGGGTAAACGTAATTCGACCTGTCGCGTCGATTGCCTGGTCAGGCTGATGTGCTTTGATTCGAGCATATGCGTCAGCAGGCAGATAGTACCGTGCCCACACATTGGCAATTCCATCACGGTCGACATGAACTGAACCTCGATCCAGTCCTCGGCATGACTGTCGACAAAGGCCGTTGCCGGCATACCTATCTCGCGCGCGATGCGCTGACGTTCGGTAGTGTTGATTTTTTTCGCGTCGATGAGCACGGCTGCCTGGCTGCCACCGAAGGCAGTGGCAGAAAACGCGTCATAGAGCGCGAACGGGAAAGACTTCATGACTTAATTAATCCCTGGTTTATCCAGGGTTTGGCAATATCGAGTAAGTCACTACCGCCGACCTTAACCTGTGCCCCAGATATATCCAATGGAACCTCTCCCCGGAGTCATTGAGCTGTAACAATAACGCAGCAATCTAAGCAAATTTGTGGTCATTGCGAAAGCGTTTTCTATACTTGTATCTGAAGTTGAATTTGCGGATCTGTGCTAACGTCCGTGAAAATAGCGGGAATCTCGGATTTTGATCATGAAATCAGGGGTTTACCTGACGAATTTGTAAGGCATAATAAAGCGATGAGGAATGCAAAAATCCTGAGGTTGAACAAAGCCGGGATGCCGATTGACTGGATTTCGCGCGAAGAAGCCGCAACGCTGGTGGTAAAGGACCAGGTGGTCTGGGCGTTGGGAGAAAACGCGTTTGAAATCAGGGGCGGGATTAACCGTATGGGCCGGCAATCGGTGCTATCGTTACCGAGTATCCTGGCGAGTGATGGCAGTGTCAAGCTCCACGACTTTGTGCCACCGTTGGTCAATAGTTACCTGTTCCGCCGCGATCAATTCCTGTGCATGTATTGTGGCAGCGAGTTTCCCGCGGATAACCTATCGCGTGATCACATCCTACCCGTATCACGCAGTGGTACCGATAGTTGGACCAATGTCGTTACCGCGTGCAAGCGTTGTAATCATCGAAAATCGAATCAGACTCCAGAAGAAGCCGGTATGCAGCTGCTTGCGGTTCCATTCGTACCGAATCGCTACGAGTTTTTCTACCTCGCGAACAAGAACATTCTTTCCGATCAGATGGATTTCCTGAAAACGCAATTTTCCCAGAATGGCAGGTGGTCTTAGCGGTAGATCGGGAAACGCTCACATAACTCCAGGACCTTGTCCCGGTCCTCCCGAGCCTGGTTATCTGAGTTCTGCTCGCGGCGCTCGATGGTTCGCGCAATTATCTCACCAAGCAATTTGAAATCTTCGACCCGCAGGCCGCGCGTGGTTGCGGCGGCAACCCCGAGACGCAGTCCCGCCCATTCGGAAGGCTTTGTCGAATCGAATGGAATCGGGTTCTTGTTGGAGGTGAGGTTAACCCGGGCGAGGCCGTCCTGAACCTGCTGGCCTTTCAGGCCACGTGCAGAAAAATCGAGCAGTACCATATGGGTGTCGGTGCCGCCACTAACCAGTTTTATGCCACGCTCCGACAACGACTGGCCCAACATGCGCGCATTTTCAACGACTTGTTTCCCATAGCGTTTGAAACCATTGGTGAGGGCTTCACCGAGGCACACCGCTTTGGCGGCGATGACCTGGCTGTGCAGGCTGCCCTGTACGCCCGGGAAAACGGCGGACTGGAGTTGCTTTGCCCAGCGCGCATCACGCGCCAGAATTAAGCCGCCACGTGGACCGCGCATGGTTTTGGTGGTGGTACAGGTTACGATATCGGCATGGGGCAGCGGGGAAGGATGAACGCCAGCGGCCACCAGGCCGGCAAAATGTGCCATATCAACCAGGTAAAGGGCATCGACCGAGTCCGCGATTTGACGCAATCGTTCAAAATCGATACAGCGCGGATATGCTGAACCACCGGCAATCAACAGTGCTGGTCGAATCTCCCTGGCCATGCGCGCGACTGCCTCGTAGTCAATGAGCCCGGTTTCCTTGTCGACCCCATAGTGGTGCGCATCGAACCAGCGGCCAGATTGATTGGGGCTGGCACCGTGACTAAGGTGGCCCCCGGCCGCAAGGTTAAGGCTCAAAATTTTATCACCCGGCTTTAAGGTCGCGAAAAATACCGCCTGGTTGGCCTGAGTGCCGGAATGCGGCTGCACGTTGACGTAGTCGCAAGCAAACAATTCGCGGGCGCGATCGATCGCTGCCTGCTCCACCACATCGACAAATTCACCACCGCCATGAAAGCGATTGCCGGGGTAACCCTCCAGTGTTTTATTGGTCATCGGGTGTCCCAGCGCGTCGAGTACCGCTCGGCTGACAATGTTCTCCGATGCAATCAATTCGATCTGAGTCTGCTGGCGCAGCAGCTCATTTGTCAATGCATCACCGATCAGCGGATCGGTTTCGATAGCATGGGACTTAAAAAATTCAGACATCGATTGCACCTTGGGTTGCATCGCGGAGGCCAAGGTCGCGAATCTTGAGCCAGTCACGGTATCCGTGCATTGGTTCAAAATCCGCCCCTTCGGCGCGCGATAAACAGAATTCAGGTTTTTCCCCTGGCATGAATATCTTCATTCGGGCAATAACCAGAATCTAGCAACTGTCGTGGATTCGCGCAATGCCCAATGATCTTGCGGCAGGTGCCATTATTTGGCTGTTAAAGCATGGTGTTCTTCTATACTCCCAAGTAGTATCTTCATCCACCAGCATCAGGCACTTAAGGACCTGCAAGAACCGGGACCCGAATGGAAGACATATTCCACGACATTTCAAAATACTATGCGGCCAACATTATCGAGAGTGTGCTGGTTATTGGTAAAATTATTTACCAGGACGACGGTTACGGGTTTGCCCGTGATGATGTTCAAGGCCCTTTCAACCTGGTTGATCCGGATGCCGACGTTACCCGCATGATTCACGTCATTGGCGAAATTCACCCGCGCTCCGCTCTCGAAAAGATTTTTGAAGTCGAGGTCAATTCCTGCCTTTACCTGAATGAAAATGACGAATCCGGTGAAATCGAAGTCCGCTCGATCCACAAGGGTATGGGCACCGCGATTTATTCCAACCAGGAGTGCCCGCTAATTCTATGGAATCCAAATTACGAGGCGCATCGTTATTTCGATGTGATGGATATACAGAATGTGTTTTCCGAGCCTCGACTAAAAAACAGTTTTACCGCGATTCTTGCTGAAAGCCTGCGCGAGTTCGAATTGTTCCCGCCGTTAGTCCAGTTGAAAAAGTGACGCCCGAAGGGCGTCATCCCCGCGTAAACGGCGGTCCGACGTATCGGGATCTCGCGACCAGGCTCGGTATCAGGGTAACAGGATATTAAATTTACTTCGGATTTTCGCATCGACCGCTGGATCGATGTAATTCGGTTGATGCCGGGATAAAATCTCGCGAACTTCTTGGTTGGCTCTTTGTGCAGCATCCTGCGCACCGCCTTCGGCCCAGGTCGTCGGTTCGAGGCGATCTCCCAGTTTCGGATAAAAGTAATCGCGTTCCATCGCTTCCATGGTCTGGGTTTCACCGATGAAATGACCCTCCCCGGTAATTACGTTTTTCATCACTTCGAAGGCGAGGGTTTCCCCGGTTACTTCGATTCCGCGAATCATGCGGTAGACATGCGACAGCATTTCATTGTCGAGCAGGAAGGCCTCGAAAGAAACACCGAGCAGGCTCGCCATCATGCCCGAGGATTCGTAAACCATGTTAGCGCCGGACAATCCACAGGCGAGCGAGGACAATGCCTTTTCCATGCCCATTTGCGCATCCACCGCTTTTGCATCAGACATGCTTGAGGCGACTCCTGAAGGTACCCCGATGTGATTTGCCAACTGCGCGGCACCTGCGTTCAAAATTGAGATCTCACCGCCGCCGCCGCAGAATGCACCAGTGCGCAGGTCGATGACAAACGGCCAGTTGGAAAAAATCATTGGGAAGCCGGGTTCAAAAATATTGACCATGACCAATGCCGCCAGCGACTCGGCAAAGGAAGCCGCGAGCATGCCGTCGATGGTCGCGGGCGAAGTTGCGCCCGACATTGCAGCGACGACTGCATTAATCGGCATACCACGACGGATGCTGGCCAGGGCGACGTCAAACGCATCCTCGCCATAGCGCATCGGCGAAATGATCGGGCTGATATGCGCCTTGCAGAATGGTTTCTCGGCGAACTTGCCTGCGCCGCCTGCAATCCAGTCAAACATGTCGACGATGGGGTCGACATGCTCGCCGATAGTGAAGCTGGTGCCGATCGGTTTTTGCGTGCCACGCATCAGGCAATAGGCGGTATTGACATCGAGCTCGAGGATATCGGGTACATCGGTGGCAACACAGCAGCGGGTAAACCAGGATATATTCGGCAGGGTATCGACGAGACGTGTGAAGCCGGATAAATCTTCCAGTGTCGACGGGCGGTAGACGTGGGAGTCGAGATCCAGGGTTTGTACCGCGGCGCCGCCGGTGCCGAAGTAGACGCGCTCGCCACCGACTTCAAAACTGTACTTTTCGTCACGGCCATGGAATACAAATGACTTGCAGGCGCCGTCGATGATGTCTTCAACCATAGCCTGGGAAAAGCACAGGCGGTCAAGCTTGTTTATGGTTGCACCGCACTTGAGCGCCTGATCGGTCAGTGCCCGTGGCGAATCTCCCATGCCAAGTTCGGCCAGCATTCGAATCGAGGTTGCGTAAATTTGCTCAACCTGGGAATCGGTTAACGGTCGATACTGTCCACCGGGTGGGCCGGCGGGTGCCGGATTGATCGTCGGCGGCTTGCTACGTTTTGCGAGCATCGCCTCACGGCTACCACCTCTACGCCGCCTGGGTCTGGCAGAATCACTCATGTGCGTACCAACTGGTTTTCAGGATCATAGAGAATCGGTTCCACCACTATTGCATCGTATTTCTCGCCCAGGATGCCGATACTGAGCCTGGTACCGATTTCGGCCTGGTCAGGATTGACGTAGGCATAGGCTATATTCTTTGCGACCCGATGACCATAACCCGCCGAGGTAACTGAACCCACTTGCTGCGCGTCTGCAAAGACCGGATCGCCGCCATGGGCGCTGGCGATATCGCAATCAACCATAATCGAGACCATCAGTTTACGAGGACCACGATCGACCTGTTCCAGCAATGCTTGCTTGCCGATAAAACTGGTCTTGTCCAGTTTGACGAAACGATCGAGTCTTGCCTCGAATGGATTGTGCTCATAAATCAGATCCGCCTTCCAGTGCAGGTAGCCTTTTTCGACGCGCATCGACTCGGTTGCGTAAAGCCCGAAGTAACCGAGATCGAAAGCTTTACCGGCTTCGTTCAATACTTGCCAGACCAGGTAAAGCTGTTCATTCGGCACGTGCAGTTCATAGGCAAGTTCACCTGAAAAACTGACACTCATCGCGGCCACTTCGGCATGACCGATAAACATATGGCGGCTGCGTAACCAGGGGAAAGCCTCACCGGACCAGTCGCAACGTGGGGAGACCGACTGTAGTAGAGCACGTGAATTCGGGCCTGCAACCACCAGGATGGTGTGGCTGTTCGCCATTTCGGTAATCGTGACTGAATCGGGCTTAAATCGATTCAGCCAGTCCCGGTCGTGCCACTCGGCGGCCGCGGCCGAACCCCACCAGTAGCGATTCTCGTCGAGCTTTACAAGGGTGGCCTCGCTTAAGATATTGCCCTTTTCAGTGAGCAGGTAACACAGTCCGAGCTTGCCGATCTCGGTTGGCAGGCGGCCACAAATCATCTGATCGAGAAATGCTTCGACACCGTCACCACTGATTTCATAGCGGTTGAATCCGGACACTTCCATGATGCTGACATGCTGCTGCAAATGTTTAACTTCTGTTGCGACCACGGCTTTGGTCGAGGTAAACCGGTAACTGTGCTCGTCAATGAAATTGGCATCCGGTTTGAAAAACAGGGCGCGCTCCCAGCCATTGACAACACCCCAGGCACAGTTCAATTGATCGAGCACCGCGTAGAGCGGTGTGGTGCGCGCGAGACGAGATGCGGGGCGGTGCTCATGTGGCATGTGATAGTGAAACTCGTTCTGGTAATCCTCGATCGCCTTCAGGCAGGTATGCTCAGTGTTAGCGTACTGGGTGAAACGGCGAGGATCGAGAAACCAGGCATCCCACTCGCATTCGCCATGCACGATCATTTCGGCGAGCAACTTGCCGTGACCACCGGATTCACCGATACCGGCACGCAGGCCGATTGCGCAGTAAGCGTTTTCCAGGCCTGGAATAGGCCCAATCAGCGGTGCCCCGTCGATGGTATAGGTTATCGGACCGTTGATGACCGTGTGAATACCCGCTTCGGTCAGTGCGGGCAGTCGCTCGAATATGTGTTCCATGTTATCGAGACAGCGATCGAGGTCGGAAGGGCAAAGGGTCTGGGTGAAATCCGGATCGATTCCGTCCATGCCAAAGGTATGACAGCCTTGTTCGTAGACTCCGACCAGCAAACCCAGTTTTTCCTGGCGACTGTAGAAATCATCCCCGGGATCACGGATGATGGGCACCCGAAAATCGAGCGCCTCGAGCTCCGGCATGGTATCGGTCAGGAAATACATATGCTCCATCGAGGTAACCGGATGGGTTACGCCGAGCATGTTGCCAACCTCGTTCACCCGGTACCCGGTCGCGTTGACCACTTTTTCGCAGGTGATGTCGCCGTTTTTGGTGTGAACAATAAATTCACCACCGGGTTTGCGGGTTATGTTTTCGACTGGATTGAATCGATAAACCTCGGCGCCCGCCTCGCGCGCCTTGCGTGCCAGGGCAAAGGTTATCCCGGCCGGGTCGATATCACCATCGAGCGGGTCCCACCAGGCGCCCAGTAATCCCTGGGTATTCATCAGTGGATGGCGCCTGCCCGCTTCATCGGCGTCGATGAATTCCGTTTCTACGCCCATACCGCCTGCCATACCGACGAGATGTCGGTAGGTATCGACCTGGTCACGGGTATGCGCAAGGCGCATCCCGCCGGTGATATGGTAGGAGATCGGGTTTTCCGGATCGGCAGCGAGTTCGCGGTAAAGGTCGATACTGTGCCGCTTAAGCGCAACCATGGTCTGGTTGCCGCCAAACTGGGTGACCTGGGCGGCTGCATGCCAGGTCGAGCCCGAAGTCAATTCGTCACGCTCCACCAGCACGATATCGGTCCAGCCTTCGCGGGTCAAATGATAGAGGGTTGAACAACCGGCTATGCCGCCACCTATAACGACAACGCGCGCATGAGATTTCATATTGTAAGTAGTATCATGGAATAGATTTCAGTGAAATAGATAAGGGACCTGATCATGAAGAAATTCTTAATCATCTGTTTTTCTTTTTTTTTGGCACCCGGCGCCGCGCTTGCCGACGTGCAGATTACGATCAAGGGCGACAAGGGGCGTAACAGTACATTTAGCAGTGATGGCAAGATGGCGCGCATCGAAGATAAACAAATGCCGGGTTATGTAATCATCGATCATGCAAGTGGTGATTTTTATATGGTCGACCCCCAACGAGGCGAAATAATGAAGACCAGCATGGGCAAGGGAGGTGTTGCCGCAAACGATTCGAAAATCACTGTAAAACTAAAAGATAAAGGTGGCGGGCCGAAGATTGCAGGTTATTCCACACGCAAATACGAATTGATCGCGAATGGAGAGAGCTGCGGTACCATTTATGCCTCGAGAAAATTGCTAAAAAATAACAATGTACGGGCAATTTTCGATTCGATGCGCAGCATGCAACAACATACCCGCAGTATGAGGGGGGGTATGAGCGGAATGATGTCGGTATGTGATCAAGCCAACATGCAACAAGCCGATGTGATCGAATCAAGCGGAGTGCCGATGCGTATGATCGATCAAAATGGCAAGCTGGAATCGGAAGTGCTCGCGGTCGATACCAACAAAAAATTTGCCGGCAATCACTACGCGCTGCCAGCCGACATGAAAGTCGTTGATATGAGTGACAAGATGAACCAGGCGACGCAACAAACCGAGCAAATGAAGGAAAACATGCCCGACATGGGTGAACTGATGAAACAAATACAACAGGGCGGCGGACAGATGACCGAGGAAATGCAGCAACAAATGGAACAGATGCAGGAAATGATGAAGCAGCAGCAACAACAATCCCAGTAGCACAACTAAAATGTCATCCCCGATCTACGAGGCTCGCTTAGCGGGAATGTCTCCAGATTAAATTGTCATCCCGGCCCCCGCGCCGGGATCTTGCGAAGGTGGCGCGATTATAAGATTCCGATACGTCGAGCCACCGCTTACGTGGGAACGACGTATCTAGCTCAAGATTTCCGTGACCTCGTCATCGATGATGCTGCCGATAATTTCCATATCCTCGACCGAGAAGGTCAGCGGAATACGCAGGTCGAAAGTAGTCGCCAGGATTTCCAGTGTTTGAGGCAGCTGCTGTGTATTACCAGTATAGCGCCAGCTGTCGTAACGACTGGTAAAGCCGTGCGGCTCGATGCCGCCGAACCACTTCAATTCCACACCGCGCGCCGCACAGCCGGCAACGAAATTGGCCACCTGGTCTTGATTCAGTCCCGGTACGCGAAATTGTAACGAACTGCCAACATAGGATTCCTGCTCAGGTCTGTGTGGCACTTTAATCCGTGAGTTTTGTGCCAGGCGTTGTTCCAGCGCCCGGTAGCGGTCATTCCAGCGAGCGCAATTTTGATCGAGGCCGGGTAATTGAGCGCGCAGGATCGCCGCACGCAGGTTATCCATGCGGCCACTGTAATTCGGGGTATCGAGCTTGATATCGGTAAACACATCGAGTTCGGGCACGGTACCGTGGCGCTCAAATAACATGTAGGAACCGGAGAAGATGATGGCCCGTGCGATAATGTCGTCGTCATCGGTAGTCAGGAAACCGCCTTCACCCGAATTGAGATGTTTGTAAGTCTGGGTGCTGAAGCAGGCAATTTTGCCAAAACTGCCCGATCTTTTGCCGTTCCAGTGCGCGCCCATGGTATGCGCGCAATCCTCGATTAGCGTTACCCCATTCTTTTTACACAGTTCAGTTACCGCAGTCATATCTGCGATGTGTCCACGCATGTGAGAAATCATAAAGAAGCGCGCCTTTGACTGCAGCATCATAGTTTCAAGATGCGCCAGGTCGACACAATAGTTTTGATCGATCTCGACCAACACTGGTTTGCCACCGGCGTTATCGATGGCACCGGGCACCGGCGCGAGCGTGAACGCGTTACTGAGTACCGGTTCACCGGGCTGAATACCGGCCGCCTTTAACGCGATATGCAGTGAGTAGCCTCCCGAAGTACAGGCAAGGCAGTAGCGTTGACCCATGTAGGCAGCAAATTCCTGCTCCAGTAACGCTGTTTCGGAGGTTTCGTCTTCGAGTGTGTTGTATCGATGCAGCCTGCCACTACGTAAAACCTCTATGGCATGTTCGATGCCCGCATCGGGAATGGCCTCCTGCTGGGTAAAAGGCTTGGAGAAGACGGTTTTAGTCATTCGACGCTAAGTTCTTGCGGGTATACATGACCAGGTCCCTTCGATGTCTCAGTTATAACCCGGCAGATCAAAAATTTTCGGGTAGGCAAACAATGACACACTACCGCCGGTGTGCAGAAAGACGACGGTTTCACCTTTCTTGAAATGGCCTGTGCGAACCAGGTCGATCAGGCCTGCAAACCCCTTACCTGAGTATACGGGATCCAGCAGGATACCTTCGAAACTTGCCAGCATCTTGACGGCTTCTACCATCGAATTGGTGGGTAGACCGTAGCCATCCCCGACGTAATCGCTGTTGGCGACGACCTTTTCACGTGCCACCAGGTCCGGGCTCAGACCCATGAACTCGGCGGTACGCTGAGCCAGCGCATAAACGTTGTCTTCCTGTTTTTGTTTGGGCGCGCGTACGCTGACACCGTAGACTGGAATCCCGCTGTTCATTGCTTCCATGCCCACTACCAGCCCAGCCTGGGTGCCGGCGCTCCCGGTTGCATGCACCAGGTGATCGATTCGCAATGAGCGCTCGTTCGCCTGGTGGGTCAGTTCGAACGCCGCGTTAACATAGCCGAGTGCACCAGTTTCGTTTGAGCCGCCACCGGGAATAATATAAGGTTTTTTTCCATCGTCACGCAGCTGTTGTCCTAGCTGCTCCATTTCCGCGTTCATGTCGCTGTCGGCAGGGCGAATGGAGATGGAGGCACCATGCAGCTGATCGAGCAAAACATTGCCATTGTGGGCATAGGCTTCATCATGGTAACCGGTGCGATCTTCGAGCAGGATATGGCAGTCTAAACCGAGTTTTGCCGCGATCGCGCAGGTCTGGCGCGCGTGGTTTGACTGGGTTGCTCCATGGGTAATGATCGTGTCGGCACCCCGCTCAACCGCCTCGGCCATCAGGAACTCGAGCTTGCGCGTCTTGTTGCCGCCCGATGACAGGCCGGTACAGTCGTCGCGCTTGATCCAGAGGTTGGGTCCACCGAGATGTTCGGAGATACGCTCTAACGGCTCGAGGGGGGTGGGTAGATGGGCGAAATGCAGTCGCGGGAAACGGGAAAGATGCATGGTGATCTCCAAAGATGATGCATGATTACAAGGTAACCGGCGATAATAATGTAATGTGCGTTAAAGTTAACCTTTTTTCGGAAGTGACTCGTTGACCCCTGCATTTTTATTGACACGCCAATGGTCTGACGAGAAGGACGGTGTGCGCCTGGACTTCTGGTTGACTGCTGCGCAAGGTCCGCTGATGATCTCGATTCATCAACAGCAAGCCCTGTTTTTTATTCGGCAAGACGACGCACAAACGGCAGACACTCTGATCGGCAAGGTTCGCGGTGTGTCGATTAAACCGCTGCAGCTGAAAAGCTTCGATGAACAACCGGTCAGTGGGGTTTACTTTGCCTCGCAGCAACAGCTTTATCGTTCGCGCGACAGACTGGTACAGAACGGCATCGCCTGTTACGAAGCTGATATTCGCCCCACCGAACGATTCCTGTGCGAACGCTTCATCACGGCCTCGGTCGATATCGATGCGGACTATCGTAAAGAGGGTCTGCAAAACGTTCGGTTACAGCCCGGCGAATACAGGCCGAATTTTGAGGTCATGTCGCTCGACATCGAATCCGATTACGAAACTGATGCGCTGTTTTCAATTGCGTTTGTGACTGCAAGCATCAACCGGGTTCTGATGATCGGGGAGGGTGTGGATAGTGACTTTATCGAGTATGTCGCCGATGAAGCCAGTTTGCTGCAGCGCTGGATCGAGTGGGTCGAGCGCATCGATCCCGATATTCTGATCGGTTGGAACGTGATCAATTTTGACCTCAGGCTGTTACAGAAAAAGTCACAGACGTTTGGTGTGCCGCTCAGCATCGGTCGTGGGGCAGCGCTGCCGCTGTGGCGGCAATCCCAGGCCGATCGCAATCACCACTTCGTGCTGATCCCTGGCAGGGTGGTGCTTGACGGTATCGATACGCTGCGCTCGGCCACCTATAACTTCGCAAGCTTTGCCCTGGAATCGGTAGCCCGGGAGTTGTTGGGTAGAGGAAAATTGATTCACGATAAAACGCACTCTGACCCTCTTTATAAGGCAAAGGAAATAAAGCGACAGTTTCAACAGGAGAAAGAAACTCTTGCGGCTTATAACCTGGAAGATTGCCAGCTGGTGTGGGATATTTTTGAAAAAACCGAGCTGGTCGGGTTTTCCATCGAACGCGCCCGGCTTACCGGCCTCGAAATGGATCGTGCGGGTGGCTCGGTCGCTGCCTTCGATAATCTTTACCTGCCACGCTTACACCGCAAGGGCTATATTGCACCAAACATCGGCGACTACCAGGGCGAGCTGAGCGCACCGGGAGGATATGTAATGGATTCGACTCCAGGGTTGCAGGACTCAGTACTGGTACTCGATTATAAAAGCCTGTACCCGAGTATTATCCGGACTTTCCGGGTTGATCCTTACGCACGGGTCGCAGCGAAACGGGCCGATCCGCAAGATGTTGTTCCGGGGTACGACGGGGCGAGTTTTCACAAGCACGAGCACATCTTGCCGCAGATTATTGAAAACCTGTGGGCAGCACGTGACGAAGCCAAGCGTGACGGCAACGCCGCCTTATCGCAGGCAATCAAGATCATCATGAATTCGTTTTACGGCGTGCTTGGCACTTCAGGCTGTCGGCTGCACGATTCCCGCCTGACCAGTTCGATCACTAAACGTGGACACGACATTATTATCCAGACTGTCAAACTCATCGAGGCAGAAGGTTACGAGGTCATATATGGCGATACCGATTCGGTTTTCGTTTCCTTAAACGATGCGCGCGACAATCGTGCTGCGGCTGATATCGGCAACCACCTGGTCGCAACGATTAATCGATACTGGCGCGATCACCTGAAGCAGGAGTACGGTATCGAATCCTGCCTGGAAATGGAGTTCGAGACCCATTTTCGGCAGTTCTTCATGCCAACCATGCGAGGATCGGAGCAGGGCAGCAAGAAACGCTATGCCGGTCTTATTGATGATGAGCAGGGCGATCGTAAAATTATTTACAAGGGTCTTGAAACAGTGCGCACTGACTGGACCGAACTGGCTCGGGAATTTCAGCAAACCCTGTATCGACTGATCTTTGATGGTGAAGAGTATGCTGATTATATCCGGCAGACGGTCGCGGATCTGTATGAAGGCAGGTTCGATCAGCAATTGGTGTATCGTAAGCGCCTGCATAAGAAGCTTGCTGAGTACCAGAAAAATATTCCGCCGCATGCGCAGGCCGCGATCAAGGCAGAGGCCGAGTTCAAGCAGAACCAACAACCTTCACGTTATCGCAACCGAAGCTG
>Ga0255052_10002450_pt1 | contig 13394 bp, 9 predicted proteins | sample JV7_2_21_MG_FD_188632 | JGI IMG/M metagenome (GOLD analysis project Ga0255052, IMG submission 188632) | Seawater microbial communities from Jervis Inlet, British Columbia, Canada - JV7_2_21 | ecosystem: Environmental > Aquatic > Marine > Inlet | place: Canada: British Columbia | collected... | reverse complement strand
GTCCTGGTCCATGGCTCGGGCAAGGACAGCGCCGTCGACACCTATTACATGGCCTATCTGTTCGCCTCCCATGGCATCGCCGCACTCGCCTACGACAAGCGGGGCACCGGCGGCTCTTCCGGCGAGTACAACCAGAACTTTCACATGCTGTCCGATGACACGGTGGCAGCCGTCGAATGGCTGCGAACCCGATCGGAGATCGACCCGCAACGTATCCACCTCGCCGGCTACAGCCAGGGCGGCTGGATCTCCCCCCTGGCGGCCTCGAAGACCGAAGGGATACGCAGCCTGTTGATCAACTACGGTCCCATGGTTCCCATCACAGAGGAGGATCGTTGGGGGTACCGCTTTGTCCTGGACGAAAAGGGCTTCGGCGACGACGCTGTCGCCAAGGTCGACCGGATCAATGAGGTCCTGGGAGCGATCGTCGACAAAGGTGAGGATCGCTGGGACGAGCTTGCGTCCATGCTCGAAGAGGCCGAGGGCGAGGACTGGTTCGAGGCCATCGCAGGCAGTGATTCGCTGATCGGGTTTATTGCTGGCACCAAGATGCCGCTGTGGGTCGTGCGGCTCTATCACTGGTGGATGACGCGGGGTGACTCGGACTTTGTCGACCGTCTCTATGATCCGCTCCCCACCGTGGCCGGATTGGACACGCCGAGTCTGTGGATCTTTGGCAGCGAGGACTCGAGCATGCCGTCGGGAGACTCCATCGACAAACTGATGGAGCTCCAGCAACAGGGCCGGCCCATCGATATAGAGATCTTCCCCGATGCCGAGCACGGCATCTTGCTCTTCGAAGGAGAGGATTCCCTCGATCGAAAGTATCTCGGCTATGCCCCCGGTTACCTGGATCTGCAGGTCCAGTGGCTTCGTCAGCAGAGCGGCGAATCGTAGGGGAGGGCCTCTGTGCCCTCCCGCGGGCCGGCACAGAGGCCGGCCCCTACAACGTTCATGCCTCTGCCATCTTCTTCATCAATTCGGCGCCGTGGGCGATCGAGTCCTCGACCTTCATGGCTGGAGCAGTCTTGGTGAAGGTGAAGAAGCCCGCGCCGGCGGTGCGCCATGTGTTCAGCGAGTCGAAGGCGGCCTCTGCAGTCTCGGCTTCCACCAGCAGGATTCCCCAGTTGTCGGGGGTACCCCACCAACCCACCACGTCGGCCCCTTCCGGCGGGAACATCCCGGACTCCATGAGCTTGCCGGCCACCTCCAGACGCTCCTCGGCAGGCATGTCCTCATTGAGCTCCCAATACATCATGATCAGCATTGCAGTCTCCTTTCCAGAAACTCTAGTTGAATCGGTTACGGCTTGATCCGGTTCAGCAGGTCTGCGGCCTGCTGTCGCATCGTGGCATCGCTCGCCTCGGCCTGGACCTTCTCCAGTAGAGCAGCCGCCTCGTCGTACTTCTTCTCCCGGGCCAAAGCCACGGCGTACTGAAAGTCGAGCTGGAGAAGGGTCTGTCTGGCCGGGGCCAGCTGCTCCTCAGAGACTCCTCTTGCCTCGGCGGTGGCGACGAGGTCTATGGCTTCCTGCCGTTTGCCCGCTCGCGCGTAGCCCAGCAAGAGGTTGTAAGCAACGTCCCCCCGACCGGGGAGCATCTCGTACGCCCTCTCGAGCGTCGCCACAGCGTCGGGCGCCGGTTTTGCTTCGAGGTTGTACGAATAGCCCAGGAGTGCCCAGCCCTCGCCGTAGCCGGGTCGCAGCTCTACGCTTTTCTTGAAGGCAGCGATGGCCTGGTCGAGACGTTTCTGTTCCTCGGGGCTCTGCGGGCGTCTCTTCCCCAGGAGTCCCAACTCGACTTCGCCGAAGAGCACCTGTAGGCGGAATGCCTCGGGATACTGCTCTAGCGCCTGCAAGTAGTACTTTTCAGCCGTGGTCAGATCACCCTCTATCTCGCTGACCAGCCCGAGGCCGGCAGTCGCAGGGGCGAAGTCGGGATTCAGCTCGAGGGCCGCCTCGAAGTGGGCCTGGGCGTCGGCTTGCCGATCTGGACTTGTGTGGATCAAAAGATCACCCAGATGAAAGAGAGCCAGCTCCGGCGTCAGGGCCGTCAGAGACACCTCCTGCGGCACGCTGGCCGGCACCGCCATCTCCCGATGAGGAATGGGCGAGTTTTGCAGATACGCCTCCACGCTGGCCTCGAGCGCTGTGGCGTCCACTCCCAGAACATCGGTAATAGAGACCGCCGATGTCGGGTTTTCATCCAGCTCCCCGACAAACCGACGGGCCGCCTCGAAGCGCTCGTCATCATCCACCAGTAGGTAATGCATCAGTGCCCACGAGCCCTGGACAAAGGCGTTCATCCCCTGAGCGTCGGCGGGCAGAGACTCGAGATTCAGAACCTCGGGCACCGGCATGCGGGCCGCGCCGGCGAGCCCCAGACCGTCGGCTCGGCCGATGGCCAGCGCCACCTGGGCCACCGAATCGTCGGCCTGGAAGGTGCTGAAGATCTCAGCGAGTCCGTGTTTGAACCAGAGAGGCACCTGGGGCACGTTGTTGTTGACGACATCGTGCAGGTACTGGCGATAGACCACCGGCAAGGTCTCATCGGGATTGCTCCCCACCACCGCCGCGAAGTTGGCGTGTTTGTGTGGGGCAAAGTAACCGGATTGACCGCCCGGAAGTGCGTAGGGCTCGAAAGACTCGCGATCCCTGAAAACATAGATCAGCGTGTCCAGCGGGGACTCGAAGGTGGCGTTGGGAAAAATCTCCTCCAGGATCGCCCGCAGCCGTTCCAGATCGAGGCCGATCTCCTGGGCCGCAGCATCATCCAAGTTGCTGAAAACAATGAAGTTCTCGCTCTCGAGCTGCTGCCAGCCTTTGCCCGAAGGAACCGCGGCCAGAACCTGCCCGACCTGCATCGGCAGAATAAGAATGGACAGGAGAAAGGCTGTTCGAATCAATCCAACTCCGCCGTCCAGTTGACCACCAGTGTGATGGGCTGAAAGGCGCTGTCGCCGACCGTGTTCATCAAGAACCGCTGTCCGTCTGCCGTCACGTCGTAGTCGGCACCCGACAGTGGCATCCGAGGTGCGTCGAACAGCTCCTCGACGTCTCCTACTTTGAATGCCGCACCGGCAGTGTCCACCTGGGCCACCATCATCTTGGCGGTGGGAGTCAAGAAGTACAGCTCCTTGCCATCAGCTCTCCACCTGGGTTGTGCCCCACCCTCAGCGGAAACCTGCCACTTCCGCCCCGGTTCGGGGAAGGAGCTCACATACACTTCGAACCGCCCCGACTCATCCGATGCGTACGCGAACCATCGACCATCAGGAGAGATCTTGGCTCCCACCTCCTCGAACTCGCTTACCACCAGGTCGATCGGTTCTCCATCCTTTTCCAGAGACAAAACCATGAGATCGGACTCCGCTAGTCCAGCACCCGATCCCCGCCAATAGGCCAAATGGCGTCCATCGGGCGAAACACTGGCCGGAATCTGCACTACATCGCTGACCAGCACCTCTTGGTCTGAATCCGCACCGTCCACCTCCTTGACAAAGATGTCGAAGTCGGCCACTCGCGAAGAAGCCCAGAAGAGCCGTTGTCCATCCGGCGTCCAGACGGCTGTCACATCCTCGGATGCGTCGAACGTAAATCGACTGCGGACGCCCCGTTCCAGATCATAGATCCAGATGTCGCCGGCGCCGGTCTCGCGGTCGGCGATGGTGACCGCAGCCCTGGTCTGATCGGGGGAGATCTGAGGGGCCGAATAATACCCCGGATCGCCCAGAGTCTTGAGCCGGGCACCCTCCCGATTGAACCAGGCCAACTCGGTCATCAGATCACCGCCACCGATCTGATAAGCCAGCAACCCCTGCTGCGACACCGAATAAGCGGCGATCGCTGCCCCCGACATGGCGACGACTCCTTCGACCAGTGTTTGCGGCTCGCCCGCGAACTCCAGGCGATCGGGGTCGAACGGCTGTGCCAGCAGCGCGTCGCCCCGGGCGAAGAGCAGATGACCGGACGCGAATTCAGCCTGAGACGAGGCATGGGTCAAGCGGCGGGGTTCTCCCCCATCGAGCGAGGCGATCCAGACTCCGCTTCCCTCCACCGCCGTACCCATGGCCCCGACGCGAGTGAAGTACATGAAGTGTCGGCCATCGGGCAGGAAACGCGGGTGTCGATGGCTATTCTCCTCGCGGGATTCACTGAGCTCGCTAACCGGGGTCGGATCTCCCCCCTCTTCCGAGATCCTGTGAATGGGGCTGTTGTGAGTGGGGGCGAACAGGATGATTCCGTCCTCACTCCACGTGCCGCCCTTTGGATTCGACGCCTCGCCAATGGTGATAGAGGGTCCACCCGAAGCGACCACCTTCTTGATCTTGCCCTCGGCGAAGTAGCCAATCGACCGACTATCGGGTGACCAGAACGGATACTTCACGTCCTCGCTGCCCTCGATCTCGCGTGAGGCCGTCTCATCGAGGGCTCGCACCCAGAGTGTGGTGGTGCCATCGATCCCTACGGCCGCCCAGGCGAGGTATCGTCCATCCGGCGATACCACTACCGGCCCGGGTGAGCTGGGGCTGAGGCTGAAAACGGAGTTGGGTGCAGGAGCAATCTCGGCACGCAGGACCTGCGGCTCGGGGGTCGTGTCGCGGAGCAGCATGGCTCCCGCGGCGAGTGCTGCCACAGCACACACAGCTGCAACGCCCCAGGCCAGCCCTTCCCGGTTCTTTCGACGCTTGGCTACCGGGACCGGGACTCCTGCTTGCGAGCCGGCATCACGGACCCACTCGAGTTGCAGCATCACATCGTGGGCGTTCTGGAAGCGCTCTTCGGGATCCTTGGCCAGACAGGTGCGAATGATCCGGTCGAGGGCCGGTGGGGCCATGGGCTGGATCTGGGCGATGGGCACCGGCTCCCGGTCCAGTACGGCGGCAATCAGACTCGCCTGGGTCTTGCCCTCGAAGGCCTTTTTGCCCGTGGCCATTTCATAGAGCACCGCACCGAAGGCGAAGAGATCACTGCGGGCGTCGGCATCCTGGCCTTCCAGCTGCTCGGGCGCCATGTACTGGAAGGTGCCGACCAGCATGCCCTCCTCGGTCAGGGGGCTCATAGTGGGCGATTGGGTCAGTGCCGCCGGGTCTGAAGCCAGGGAGGTGCCCTTGGCCAGACCGAAATCCAGCAGCTTCGGCCCCGACTTGGTGAGCATGATGTTGCCGGGTTTCAAGTCCCGGTGGACCAGACCTTGCCGATGCGCCTTGTCCAGGGCGTCGGAAATAGTGGTGCCGACGGTCAGAAGCTCGTCCATCGGCAGCGGTCCGCGCTCGAGCCGCACTGCCAGGGTCTCCCCTTCCAGGTGCTCCATGACCAGAAAGTCGAGCCCGTCTTCGCTGCCGATGTCATGCAGGGTGCAGATGTTGGGGTGCTGGAGACTGGAGATCGCCCGGGCTTCGCGTTCGAGGCGCTGCTTGAGCTCGGGGCTCTCGGAGAGATGCTGTGGCAGGACCTTGATCGCTACCGTGCGATCCAGTCGCGTGTCCTGGGCGCGATAGACCTCACCCATCCCTCCTGCGCCAAGAGGTTCCAGGATCTCGAACGGGCCGAGACGGCTTCCCGATTCCAACGCCATGAATGTGGAAGGGATTGTAGCGCATGTAGCCCAGTCGGGACGCTTCGATCTATCGTAGGGGAGGGGCTTGTCCCCTCCCGGGAGGGCGCAAGGCCCTCCCCTACGAGGGAGGAACCGATCTGACTGGCAGAGGCACGTTACACACCGAAATGTGCCCCGTCGGCTCGACGAACCACGATTCGTGGCGGTTGCGGCGGGACTCCACCAGGGCCTCGAAAGTCGCGGTGTCGGTGCGGAGGATCTCGAGATGGGTGCGCTCGGCCTCCGGCAGGTCGGAGCCGAGACGGATCGACTCGATCTTTACGTACTCCTTGGGATCTTCGTAGAAGCCCAGGCCCCCGGTGCCCCTGGGAAAGGTGGACAACACTTCCATGCCTTGCAGCACGCGGCCGGCCAGCGTCACGTTGAGATCGAGATGGCGAGGCGAGTGCCCGATGACCACATAGAGCTCGGCACCGCTACCGGTATCGGCGCCTTCGGCCCGCCCGGCCCCCAGCATGCTGTTGCAATGGGCCAGCCACATACGGCCGCTTTCCGGATCCAGCGCCACCGGCAAACCAAGGGCGAAGCCCACCTGCCGGGCATAGACATCGCCATCGGGCAGCAGCGTCACCGGTACGTCGTCACCCATCGGGCGGTCGAACTCCGCTGGCAGTGCCCGCTTGCCCTTCTTCATGGGCCGCTGGTCGGCTTCCTCCTCAACCGGATCGCCCCACTGGACCACATAGTTCTCCTGGGAGCGGACGATGACCAGCCCATCGAAGTAACCCTCCTGAACCAGGGCCTTGATGTTGGCTACGTGCTTGGGCGCAAACTCTGGAGCGAGGCGAATGACCACCCGCCCCCTGGGCAACCCCATATATAAGGTGTTGGCCTGATCGAGCGGCATCCAATCCGAGGGCTGAGAGGCCTCCAGAATCTCGGGCATTGAGGGTGGCGACTTGGGCTCGGCATCCTCAGCGGTGACAGGAATCGACAGGAGCAGCAGCAAGGCTGCAGCGGCAGGGCAAGACGCTGTCTTCATGCCGGCTAGTCTACCCGAGGGCCCCATCCAGGACCTCGATCAGCCGATCGATCTCCTCAGGCGTGTTGTAGTGGACCAGGCTGATGCGGACCACGCCGTCGTCTGGGTCGAGATCGAGCCGCTCGCATAGACGATAGGCGTACATGTGCCCATGGCGGATGGCGATGCCGGAACGATCGACCGCCTCGGTGATCTCCCGGGAGCTCTTCCGCGAATGCACGAAGCTGACGGTGCCAACGCGGTTCGAGCCATCGTGACCTGGACCGACGATCCGCACATCGCTCCGGGACTGCAGGTAGTCGACGAGTTTGGCGATCAGGGGTTGCTCGCAGGCGGCCATCACCTCGAAAGCCTGATCCACAACAGCCCTATCCATCGACGCTGACCGATCCACCTCCACGACCGATTTGAGATAGTCGGCCAGACCCAGGATTCCTGCACAGCCTTCGTGGCACACCCCGCCCAGCTCGAACTGATACGGCACCCCTTCGATAAAGAAGTGATTGGGCCCCTGCAGCTGGGCCAGAGCATCAGCGCTCCCCCACATGGCACCCATATGAGGCCCATAGACCTTGTAGGTCGAGTAGGCATACCAGTCGACACCCCAGGCGGCCACGTCGATAGCCCGGTGAGGTGCGAAGGCCACGCCGTCGACGACCACCTTGGCTCCGACCTGGTGAGCTAGACCAGCGATGGCCCCGATATCGACTATCTCGCCCAGAAGATTGGAGACGTGGGGAAAGGCGACCAGGGCGGTTCGTTCGCTGAGGAGCTCGTCCAGGTCCTCGAGCGAGCACGCGCAGGTCTCCGGGTCCATCTTCCACCAGCGGATCTGGATTCCCAGAGGCTCGAGACGTACCCACGGACCCACATTGGCCTCGTGCCCGGTCTCGGCCACGATGATCTCCTGGCCCGGCTCCAGCACCTTTGCATAACAGTCGGCCAGCATCTGCAGGAGTGCCGAGGTCGAAGATCCAAAGATGACTTCGCCGTTCTGCGCCCCCATGAGAAGACGTACAAAGCCGTGGGCCTCCTCCACCATCTGGGTCGCCCGCCGTGACAGCTCATAGCCGGCACCCAATTGCACATAGCTCGACAGCATGTAATCGCGAATTCGGTCGGCCACTACGGCCGGCACCTGCGAGCCGCCGGCGTTCTCGAGGAAGACGGTCTCCCCTGACAAAGCTGGAAACTGCGCACGCAAACGTGCTCGAAGCTGATTATCGACATCGATCATCACAGTGATCACCCTCCTGTCCTATATCCTTTCACCGATATGTGGCGTCGATCCATGGTTGTGGCCGCGCTGGCCGCACTTGCTCTGGTGGTGGCGGTTGCGGCCGCTGGCATTCCTCAGGGAGGCACTGGCGCGGAGGGCAGCCCCGAGCATCTCACCAAGATGCTCCTCTACGCTGCGGTTGCTCTGGTCTTCTCCTTTCTCTGCTCCGTGGCCGAGGCGGTGATTCTCAGTGTCTCGCCGTCATTCGTCGCCCATCTCGAGCAGCAGGGCAAGCCGCTGGCCAAGCGCCTCAAGAAACTCAAGACAGACATCGACCGCTCGCTGGCGGCCATTCTGACGCTCAATACCATCGCCCACACGCTGGGTGCCGGGGGTGCTGGTGCCGAGGCCGCTGCCTACTTTGGTGATCGCTATGTCGGCGTAGCCATGGCGGTGCTGACCTTGCTGATTCTCTTTTTGTCAGAGATCGTGCCCAAGACGATTGGGGCTCTCTACTGGCGCCAGCTGGCCGGACCGACAACAACCTTCGTCCGCCTCCTGATCTGGGTCCTCTACCCGTTCATCTGGATCTCGGAGATCCTGACCAAGCTCATCACCCGGGGCAAGAGCGTGCACACCTTCAGGCGGGCCGAATTTGCGGCCCTGGCCGATGTAGGGGTCGAAAAGGGTCAGATCGATGTCGACGAGTCGAGGATCCTCAAAAACCTCTTCAAGCTGCCCGAGCTGCATGCCGAAGACGTCATGACACCACGGACTGTGGTCTTAGCACTACAACAGGACATGACCCTGGACCAGGTCATGGAGCAGCACCCGGAGATGCCGTTCTCTCGGATTCCGATCTACGCCGAAAACCGCGACGATGTCACCGGTTTCGTCCTCAAGACCGACATTCTGCTGCAGAAGCTGCAGGGCCAGGGTGAGAAGCCCTTGACCGAGCTCAGGCGGCAGATATTCGCGGTGCCGGAAGATGCCTCTCTCGAGCATGTCTCCGAGCAGCTTCTAGAGAACAAACTCCACCTGCTGCTGGTCCTCGACGAGTATGGCGGCTTGGCCGGAGTCGTCTCTTTGGAAGACGTGGTCGAGACCCTCATCGGCATCGAAATCGTCGACGAAGCCGACCAGGTCGACGACCTGCGCCGCCTCGCCCGTGAGAAGTGGCAAGAGCGCATGGAGCGTCTCGGGATCGATCCCAATATGTAGGGGAGGGGCTTGCCCCCTCCCTTGTAGCAGCGGGCCTCTGCACCCGCCCTTCCTTCGGCCCCTGCGACGGCCGTCCGCCGGTGTCATAGATCTTATCTGTAAGCGTTATAACAGTTGCCGTTTAGCGTTGTCCGTTATACACTCAAAGTGTGATCAAAACGATCAGAGACAAGGAAACAGCTAGAGTCTTCGGTCGTGAACGATCACGCAAATTGCCAGCCGATATCCAGCAACTGGCGTACCGCAAGTTACGGTACTTGAACAATGCCCGGACACTGCAGGATCTACGCATCCCTCCGGCCAACCGATTAGAGAAGCTCAAAGGAGATCGTGCCGGCCAACACAGCATTCGCATCAACGACCAGTGGCGAGTCTGCTTCCGCTGGCGGGGAAATGATGCCTACGATGTAGAGATCGTGGATTACCACTCGTGAGGTGTGTCATGACAGGAGAGAGCAAACTTCGACCCGTTCATCCCGGTGAGGTGCTTCAAGAGGAGTTTCTCGTGCCGATGGGTTTGAGCCAGAGCCGGGTTGCACTCGCGATCGGCGTGCATCCTCGGAGAATCAACGAGATCGTTCTGCGCAAGCGAGGAATCTCTGCAGATACGGCTCTCCGTCTGGCGAAGTTCTTTGGCACCTCAGCGGAGTTGTGGCTTGGATTGCAGAAGGACTACGAACTGGACGTCGCCACTGACGAGGTTGGCGAGTTGATCGACCGCGAAGTGCGGACTCTTGCCTCCATCGAAGCGAGCTAGCGCGCCGGCTTGGGTGCCCGCAGTCGCCCTTTGTGCTCGAGCGTTAGAGCGACCGGCAGACGGGAGGGCACAGAGGCCCAACTCTATTTGCCAATGGCGATCAGCTTCGAGGGGGTGCGGAAGAAGAGCACGCCCTCGGAGACGGCGGGGGTGGCCATGAGGGGTTCGCCGAATTCGTGCATGGCGATCTCCTTGTATTCCGGGCCGGCTTCCAGGATGTAGAGGTAACCTTCCTCGGTGGGCAGGTAGAGCTTGCCGTTGACGGCCACCGGTGAGCCGGTGAAGACGCCGCCCTTGGAGAAGCGGCTCTTGAAGATGGCCTCGCCGGTCTTGGCGTCGTAGGCCACCAGTCGGCCGTTGTGGTGGACCACGTAGTAGATGCCCCTATAAAGAAGAGGTGTCGGCATGTAGGCACCGCCGATGCCGTGACTCCAGATCAGGCGGTCGTCGTTGCCGCGAGGATCGACCTCGAGATCGCCGCGGGTGCCGGCTCGTACGGCATAGATCGGCTTGACCGGCGGATAGCCGGCGGAAACGTAGACCACGCCTTCGCCGACCACCGGCGCGGCGATCACCAGCTCGGAGTTGGGTCCCAGGCTCCACAGCTCTTTGCCTGTCTTGGGGTCGTAGCCATGGATGATCGAGGCGTTGACGATGAGCTCCTCACCGGCATCGGTTTTCATGAGGGCTGGAGTCGACCACGAGGGGGCCACGTCTCGTTCTACGCGCCAGACTTCCTTGCCCGTCTCGAGATCCCAGGCGGCCATGTAGGCGCCATCGTGGATGTCGACCTGCTGGATGACGTTGGGCCCGTGAATGATGGGCGAGCTGGCAAAGCCCCATTGGATGCCGGGGTCGGTGAAGGCGCCGGCGTTCAGGCCCCCCATCTCCTTCTTCCATTTGATGTTGCCGTCGATATCGAGACAGGCCATGCCCGCGGTGGCGAAGATCACCACGACGTGCTTGCCATCGGTGGCGGCTGTGGAGTTGGCCTGGGTCGCCTTGAAGTGGCGGCGAGTTTCGGGAATGGCGTTGGCGATCTCGGTATCCCAGAGTTTCTCGCCAGTCTTCTTGTCGAAAGCCATGGCCCGCCAACTGTGGGGCACCTCTTCGGGAATCCCGTCGCCGGCCCCCGTGAGGCCCGTTTTGATGTTCTGTTCGATGCCCTCGGCCACCGCCGTCGTGATGATCACCTTGTTTCCCCACACTACGGGGCTCGAGTTGCCGAGGCCCGGCAGCTCGGCCGTCCACATCACCCCCTCGCCGGTCTCGAGGTCCCAGTCGGTCAAGGTATCGGCCCCATCGCCTATGCCGGCAGCATTGTCACCCCGGAATGAGGGCCAGTTGACTGTCGGTTTGTCGACCTTCCACCCATCAGCATCAGCGGTGTACGCGGCGGCACCGACCGGCTCGGCGACACTGCGGCGCGAGTAGCTCGGCTCTGCATCACCGTGGCGTACGACAACGCCCTCGATCTCCCCGGCGCGGCCCGAGAAGGAAAGCTCCAGAGCTCCGTCCGAGGAGCGAAAGGCCTTGTCCCCCACGGCCGCTACGGCTACCGGAGCCTCTCCGTTGATACTCACCGACAGCCCGCTGTCCTGAACGGTGACGTCGACTTCCAACCCCGAGTCCCAGCCCTCGAACTTGCCCACGAACGGCGCCAGGTCGGCCACCGAGTACTGGGGCGGAGCGGGATCGGGACGGCTCTGGGCTTTGGCCAGAAGCTCTTGGTATTTGACGGGAAACTGGGCCGACCCTGCCTGAAGCTCTTCGAGATTGGATTCGTAGAACGGTCCGCTCTCCACCGCCGCTCGGGCCAGCGCTTCGTCGTCCTGGCGAACTGCGAACCCGAAAGCCATCGCCCGGTTGTCCGCTCCGTTCTGCAAGAGGACCATGGCAACGTCGGGATGACCCTGGAAGAGCGCCATTCCGATCGGATCGGCGCCGTAGAAGCTCTCCTTTTGATCGGGGTCGGCGCCTTTAGACAGCAGGAGCTCGGCGACCGCCTTCTGGCCGCTGCCAGCAGCCATGATCAGGGCCGTTGCACCGTATTTGTCTGTGGCATCGACCGGCACCCCGGCCTCTAACAGCCCCTTGACCTTCTCTACGTCTCCCGCGCGGGTGGCGCCGAAGAACTGTTCCAGCTGCTCGTCGGTGGTGGCTTCGACAGAGAACGGCAATGTGATCAGTAGGGCAGCGCAGATCAGAACAGTGGCGGCTTTCATGGCTCTCTCCCCTCGGTCAGAATGTCCGGCCAAGCCTATTCGATCTGAAGGCCGGCGCCCACCTCGGCGGGTAGCCGACGGCCTCGCCCGCAGCGGTATTTCGAATTGATCCTGGCAGAGGCGACAATCGACGCTGCTTGCCTCGACGAACCCGGTCATCGACGACCCTCGGGGGGAGACCATGCCAAGAGTCATCTGCATCTTGCTCACCATCGCGGGCAGAGATTCAGCGCCGGGGGCACACTGCCAGGGCCAGACCCAGCAGAGCCAGCCCGCCACCCAGCCACTCCATCGGGTCGAGCTGCCAGATGAAGAGGGTTGGGAACAAAAGAGCCAGCACCAGCTGGGAGGTGGTCGTCAGGGGCGGGTTGAAAAAGACCGTGAAACCGAGGGTCGAGGCTGGCAGATGTCGGAGTAGCCAGGTCCAGACGGCGTAGCCCCCGAAGGTGCAGAGGATGGAAAGAAAGAGGATGGCCACCCAACCATCGGCGGGCATCTGCGCCAGCTCCTCCCTCCCTTTCCAGGGAAACATCAGCGCCAGAGGAATGCTGCCGACGGAGATGGACAGATACGTGAAGACCAGGGGCGACGAGCGAGCCATGATCGGTTTGGCTGCGATCGAATAGATGGACCAAAAGAGTGGGGCCAACGCGGTGACCGCTAGTACTCCACCGTAGGCTACTGCTTCACGGGGATCGCCCTTGGACAGGGCGATGATGATCAGTCCGACCACGGCGACGAGAAAGGCCATTACCTTTCTCCCGGTCAGCCGCTCACCCAGAAACACTGCCGCGAGCAGCATGACGAACAGAGGCACGAGCGCAATCGTCAGGGACGCAACCGCTGGCGGCACCCCATTCTGCTGACCGTAGTAGAGCGCCAGGCTATACCCGGGCGAGCCCAGCACCCCGCAGACGAGCACACGCCAGGGGTGCTTGCGCAGCAGCGCGAGGCTCTCTTGCCAGTGGAAGCCGAAGCAGTAGATCAGACACAGCGGCAGAATGGGTAGAAAGCGCACCACCGATAGGCTGACAAAGTCGAGTCTCGCCGCCTTGCCCTCCGTCCCGAGCAGATACGACGCAGCGATGAAGCTGTTGCTCCAGACCAGGAACAGGCCAAAGGCGGCCAGTAGGTAGGGAGCTACCGATCGGGATGGAGGCTGTGAGTCGACCGGTCCCATGACAGTCGATTCTATTGTGCACGCCTGGTGCCGGGCACCCCGTGCACTCTTGCCGCAAGGCCCGTGGCGACTAGGCTTTCGCTGGACCAATAATGCAACAATGCACGCCCGGCACCGGTATAATTCGGGGGCCTCGGATTATTTTGATCCTTTTCTCAGGGGGGAAATTATGAACTTCAGACCACCAGCTCT
>Ga0255052_10002449_pt1 | contig 13398 bp, 10 predicted proteins | sample JV7_2_21_MG_FD_188632 | JGI IMG/M metagenome (GOLD analysis project Ga0255052, IMG submission 188632) | Seawater microbial communities from Jervis Inlet, British Columbia, Canada - JV7_2_21 | ecosystem: Environmental > Aquatic > Marine > Inlet | place: Canada: British Columbia | collected... | reverse complement strand
TCCCTAAGACCGTCCCCCAGGAGGTTAAAACCCAGGACACCGAACAGTATGGCGATGCCAGGGAAGGTCATGACCCACCATGCTCTCAGGATCAGGGATCTACCCATGGCTATCATGGCCCCCCACTCCGCGATGGGAGGTTGTGCTCCAAGACCCAGGAAGCTCAAACCCGCCGCGTCCAGGATGGCCGAACCGAAGCCCAATGACGCCTGAACGATTATGGGAGCCAGACAGTTGGGCAAGATAGCGTTGAAGATAATCCTCTTGTTCCTTGTTCCCACAGCCCGGGCCGCCAGGACGTAGTCTTTTTCGTGCTCCTCAAGTACTGACGCCCTTACGATACGTGCGAATCTTGGAATGGATATTACTCCGATAGCCATCATGGCGTTGCGCAGACCGGGGCCGAGATATGCAACGATAACAATGGCCAGCAAAATACCCGGAAATGCCAGAATGATGTCCATTATCCTCATGATCACGTTATCGAGCCACCCCTTGTAATATCCCGCAATGGCCCCAAGCAAGGTCCCTATGAGCACTGCGATCCCCACACTGACAACGCCCACCATGAGAGAGACACGTGCCCCGTAGATCAACCTTGAAAGGATATCCCGTCCCAGGTCATCAGTGCCGAGGATGTTTTTCACGGATCCCCCCTCGTCCCAGATGGGCGGCTTGAGCTGATCGTACAGGGAGTTCTCCACAGGATTGTGGGGGCTTATGAGGGGAGCGAACAGTGCAGTCAGGACAAAAATTGTGGTGATGATCAGGCCGGCTACACCTGTCTTGTTCTTGAAAAGTTTCTCCATCTGATCGAAGAAAGGGTGTCGAGTCTCGGGGTCTGTAAATCTGTTGATAATGCTCATGAAATACTGTCCCTAATACGGGGATTGATGAATGCGTACAGCACATCCACGAGGGTGTTGACGACAACGAACACGGCAGCCACAAGCATTGTTCCGCCCTGGATGACCATATAATCCCTCTTGACTACACCCTCGTAGATCCACTTTCCTACACCGGGCCACGCGAACACGTGCTCCGTCAGGATGGCTCCTGCCAGGAGGATCCCGAATTGAAGTCCCACCACCGTGACAATGGGGATGAGTCCGTTCCTGAGAGCGTGTTTGAATACGACCTTCCTTTCGCTCAGGCCCTTGGCCCTGGCCGTCTTGATGTAATCCTGGCGGAGCACCTCCAGCATGGATGAACGTGTCATCCTGGCAATAATGGCCATTGGGATAGTACTGAGTGCTACAGCGGGAAGGGTCAGGTGAAGGAGAACGTCGCGAAGGGCTGGCCAGTTCCTTGTTATTATGGCATCGAGGATGTAGAAGTTGGTGATCACCTCGAGATCCACGTCAACGCCAATCCTTCCGGATACGGGGAACCAGCCCAGATTCACGGCGAAGACCAGCATTAGAATAAGCCCCAACCAGAAGACCGGCATACTCACTCCAATGAGGGATCCGAGCATACTCAGGTAGTCGAAAATGGAGTACTGTCTTGTGGCAGATACAATGCCCAGAGTGACCCCAAAAAAGCAGGCAAGTAACATGGCAGCAAGACTGAGTTCGATGGTGGCGGGGAATCTCTCCTTGATCTCTACGATGACTTTCTGACGCGTCCAGATCGTCTCTCCCAGATCCAGTTTGACGATCCTCTTCAGAAACATCCCGTATTGAACGTATAGGGGCTCGTTGAGGCCAAGGTGCTCCCTCATGGCTTCAAGGGCCTCCTCTGTTACCCTCTCACCCAGAAGAAGCTCGGCTGGATCACCGGGAGTAATAGCGAGTAGAAGAAAAACCACTATGGAGACACCCAGAAGCGTGGGGATAATGATCAGGGCACGCCTTGTGATAAAACTGAGCATAGTAAAGTCAAGTTAAAGGTTTAAATTAAAAGTTCAAAGGGAAAAGATAAGGTAAGCGCATTGACGTAACCTAATGTTGAAATGTTTCTTTCAACATTCAGCTTGAAACCTGGGGGACATAGTTAAGTAAGTCCCCTAACAACTTTTTCACAAAAAAAGGGGAGAGGTTTCCCTCTCCCCCGCCAACAGACGTGCTGTTACTTCATCCAGACGTTCTTCATCCTGACTGAACCCGTGGGATGGAGCTTGAAATTCATGACCTTATTATTCATGGGCCAGATGACGGTAGAGTGTGCCACCGGGATGGCAGCCACCTCATCGAACATTATCTGCTGGGCCTCACGATAGATCGCAGCTCTCTTGCCCTGATCGATGGTCTGCTTACCTTTCAACATCAACTCATGGTATCTCTCGTTCTTCCACTGAGTCCTGATGGCAGGTGATGCCAGGCCGTCAAATAGTACGGCCAGGAAATTGTCCGGATCACCATTGTCGCCCGTCCATCCAAGCTGGAACATATCCATGTCATCCGGCTGCTGCCTCTGGCGCTTCAGGTAGGTTCCCCAGTCGTAACTGGTTATCCGGGCTGTGATTCCTACTTTACCGAGATCACCGATCATCGCGATACCCACCTTTAGACCCTCAGGGTTATAGGGTCTGGGTACGGGCATTGACCAAAGGGTCAGTTCGGGCAGCCCCTTGCCGTCCGGATAGCCGGCCGCAGCCAGCTCCTTCTTCGCCAGTTCTGGATCGTACTTGTAACCTGGAACATCATTGTTATAGCCCCACATGGTGGGAGGGATGCCGTTCTTGGCGATCTGCCCCATGCCCTGGTAGATGTTATCCACGATGGCCTGGCGATTAATCGCATGAGCGATTGCCCGGCGAAGGTGGACATCCTTCCAAAGGCCTTTGGTGTGATTGAAGCTCAGGTAGCCCACATTCATCCCCGGCTGTTTTACCATCTTCAAATTCTTGTCCTTCTCAACCAGTGGGATATCCGCCGGGTTGGGGAACTGGCAGATTTCGATGTTACCGGCTTTAAGCTCGAGAAAGCGGACTGAGTTCTCCGGGATGGCACGGAAGATCAATTTGTTAAGATAAGGACCATTGTTCTTGTCCCAATAATCCTTGAAGGCCTCAAGTGTGATTTTGTCGTCAGATACCCATTTGACGAACTTGAAGGGACCGGTTCCCACCGGGTTCCGGACATACGCCTTCGGGTTTTTAAGGAATGCCGTGGGGCTGATTATGCTCGCAAAATCCATACCCATATTCGCGATGAAGGGAGCCTCCACCCTCTTGAGCTTGAAGACCACCGTATACTCGTTTGTAGCCTCAATAGAGCCGACGGTACCGTCCATCTCCATGGAAACCCAGTACTCAGGCGGCCTCTCCTGTGGCGGGATTTTAAACCCCTTGCCGGTGAACTTAACATTCCTCTCCTTCATCATGCGGCCGATGGAGAAGACAACGGCGTTGGCGTTAAACGGGGTCCCATCGTGGAATTTAACCCCTTTCCTCAAGTGAAAGGTGTACGTCTTGCCATCGGGAGAGATGTTCCATGAGGTGGCAAGGCCCGGTACGATATCGGTAGTCTCGTCCTTGTAGGCTACAAGCTGCTCATACATATTGTCACCTATCATGAACGAGTTACCGTCAGTTTCGTAGGCCATATCCAATCCCACTGAGTCGCCCCCCCTGCCGAAAACAAGAGTGCCCCCCTTCTTCGGGCCTGCGGCGAAAGCCGACCCCGTCATGGCAAGTGCCAGGACGATACCGAACACCAATAATCTTTTTCTCATAACCGCCTCCTTTTCAGTCTCGGGAAACTTACCCCCCTACCTACCTGCAACTTAAGGTTCTTTCAGCATGGTTTATATGAGGACCTGGAATACGACAACTAAGACCCTGGACAACCCACCCCCTGTCTATATTTACAGTAAAGGCTGTTCGGAGAGGAAGGCTTCCATCATACAATTACAAACTTATAACTCGCAACATGAAATTTGACATTAAATCAGTCTCCGATTTTAATTACAGATCGCCACGTCACTTGCGGTATGATGGGGTTAGAGTACTTGTATACGGGTTAGATGAAGAACGTATAATATGATGTATAGATTGGGTTGGAATAAGCAATAATTATTTCTGCAGAAAGGAGAAACATTCATGGCTTTGACAAAAATGATTAACGAAGAGGAGGCCACAGGTAGGGTCAAGGAGTTATATGAGGAAATCAAGGAATCCCTCGGGATCGACTTTGTCCCCAACATGTACAAGGTCATGGCACCGAATCCTGACTACCTGGAGGTAAACTGGAACAAGACCCAGACGATTATGAACGCACCGGGCAAACTGGACAAGCTGACCAAAGAGATCATCGCTGTCGCCGTATCAGCGGTAAACTCATGCCAATACTGACTCACCGTTCATACTTCTGCGGCGCAGAAGTTGGGACTGGACGACGAAGGTATTCTTGAGGTGATGGCAGTGGTCGATCTCTTTGTGGGCCTCAACAAATTGATGGACGGCCTGCAGGTGGAGATAGATGAGAAGCCCTGGTACGGCTGAGGCTAGCTGACCGAATGCCGTGCGCATTCAGTAGCCTAATTCAGCTCACAAAAACAGGGGTGAGTGCGCTGATGATAAAGCGACCGCGTTCCAGGTTCAACGTTTCAGGTTCCAAGTAAAATTAACAGGCATCGAATTTTGAACATTGAACTGACAAATAGAGTCGTTGCACTTTTACGAAAAAACCGGCTATGTTATTATAAACCCATGGAAAATAAGACAATTCGCATTAGAAAGACCCTGCTCAAAGATCAGGGAAAAGAACCTGACTTGAGGGAAATTACTCCCTCGGAGAGGTTTGCTATGGTCTCTCAGATTACAATGGATTTATGGGCATTTAAGGGGGAAAAGATTGCTCAACAAGGATTATCGAGACATATTGAAAGCCTTTATCGAAGAGGGAGCTGAATTTCTCGTAGTCGATGCTTACGCACTTGCTGTTTACGGACTGCCCAGAGCTACGGGTGACATAGACCTGTGGATAAACAACTCCTCAGATAACACAAGTAAAGTCTGGAGTGCCCTGGAAAAGTTCGGCGCTCCCCTGGGACAAATAAAACGTAAAGATCTCGAAGAACCGGGGATTGTTTACCAGATTGGAGTTGCTCCAAGCCGCATCGATATTATGACTTCAATAGATGATGTCGAATTTGATGATGCCTGGAACCGGAAATTTTCTGTTGTAGTTGAAGGACTTGATATCCCCATTTTAAGCAGAGAACATCTAATTAAGAACAAAAGAGCTGTCGGGAGACCACAGGATCTGGTAGATATTGATTACCTGGAAAAAACCGATTAATCATTTACTCCGCCAACAGCGGTTTCTATTTATGCTTAGGTTTAATTGACAGTCAACAGAGGTTCTGTTATATAACTGCGTCTCAATATTCCCCGATCCCGCTGAGGCGGGACTGAAAGTACATCCAAACTCTGATTCGAATGTACTTTCAGCTCTGGTAAGATAGCGGGATATTTCTTCAGGTGAGTTTGTTGGCCGAAGGTGCCGCCGCAGGCGGTAGAGAGTCACACCGTTGGCGTGATTAACCACTTTGTTGTTTGAGATAGTTGCAAAAGAAGTATTCCCCGATAGCTCAGTTGGTAGAGTCACGCCGTTGGCGTGATTAACCACTTTGTTGTTTGAGATAGTTGAAAAGCAATATTCCCCGATAGCTCAGTTGGTAGAGCGAGTGGCTGTTAACCACTTTGTCGCTGGTTCGAGTCCAGCTCGGGGAGCCAAATACAAAGCCCAGTAACGCTGATTGCGGAACTGGGCTTTCTTTTTGCATGTACCCGAGCTATGAATCAGCGACAACAAACAGCCACTCGCTAATATGTGATATCGGAGAATATCATATGACCTTCCACGTTTACATCCTTCAGAGCCAATCCACTGGCCGCTACTACTGCGGGCACACCAAGGACCTGGAACAACGGCTCCGTCATCACAACGATCCTGAATATAGATCAAACGCAACAACCAGGCGATTTACTGGTCCATGGATTCTGGTCTGGAGCGAGGAGCACGGCAATCGCGGTTCAGCAATGATTATGGAACGCGCAATCAAGAAAAGAGGTTCTGAAAGATTCCTGGAAAATGTAGCTCAGTTGGATAGAGTCACGCCTTTGGCGTGATTAACCACTTTGTCGCTGGTTCGAGTCCAGCTCGGGGAGCCAAATACAAAGCCCAGTAACGCTGATTGCGGAACTGGGCTTTCTTTTTGCATGTACCCGAGCTATGAATCAGCGACAACAAACAGCCACTCGCTAATATGTGATATCGGAGAATATCATATGACCTTCCACGTTTACATCCTTCAGAGCCAATCCACTGGCCGCTACTACTGCGGGCACACCAAGGACCTGGAACAACGGCTCCGTCATCACAACGATCCTGAATATAGATCAAACGCAACAACCAGGCGATTTACTGGTCCATGGATTCTGGTCTGGAGCGAGGAGCACGGCAATCGCGGTTCAGCAATGATTATGGAACGCGCAATCAAGAAAAGAGGTTCTGAAAGATTCCTGGAAAATGTAGCTCAGTTGGATAGAGTCACGCCTTTGGCGTGATTAACCACTTTGTCGCTGGTTCGAGTCCAGCTCGGGGAGCCAACCAATAAAAGGCCCTGCCATAAGATGGGGCCTTTTATTAGTGTACTCGATTGAGGTTTCCCTGCACCGAAGAAATATTCTGCTAAACTTATGGTTAGAAATCTCGAATTCACTTTCAGGTATTTTCTTCAGGTGTGATCAGTCGGGGAACCTTCGCGGCCATAATTATTCAATCCAGAAGGAGGAAGTAAGGAGAAAATTATGAAGGCACTATTCAGAGTATTAATATTTGCTGTTGTTCTTACGATCATTGCAATTCCAACAATGACATGGTCCGGCTCAAAAAAGCCCCTGCCACCGCCTGACGGAAAAGCGGTATACGCTTATGTGACTGAGACTGATTCCTACAAGGGATGGCCCCTGTGGCCTGACAAGGGTGAACTCTATGAGGGCCAGCATCCCCATGGCGCTTTTTTGACCACCTACGTTTCAAAAAAAGCGGTCAAGACAATTAAAAAGAAGCGCGGCACTTTCCGCAATGGAACTATCATCGTCAAGGAAAACTACATGCCCAACAAGAAACTGGCGGCAGTAACGGTCATGTACCGGGTCAATGGATACGATCCTGACGCTGGTGACTGGTTCTGGGCCAAGTACAAGGCGGATGGCACTGTCGAAAAAGAGGGAAAGGTCAAAGGCTGCATCAACTGCCACAGTGCCCAGATCATGAACGATTGGGTATTTACAGGATCTATAAAAAAGGAAAAATCGGATGTTAAGGGAGGCAGTGGCTATGGATACTAAAAGAGTGGTAATTTTTCTGATCGCGTTTTCACTGATCGTCGTTCCGGCAATTACGCTGGCTTTCAGCATGACATCTTCGGGGAATCAGACTGTTCTGGACGGAGCTTCCGTCTACAAGCTTATCACCGAGAAAGACCCCTACACCAAGTGGCCTCTCTGGCCCGGCAAGGGCAAGCTTTACAAAGGGCAGCATCCCCATGGAGCGTTTTTAACAACGTACGTTTCAAAAAAAGCGGTCAAGACCATTGAAAAGAAACGCGGCTCTTTTCCAAATGGCACTATCATCGTCAAGGAAAACTACATGCCTGACAAGAAGCTTGCGGCAGTGACGGTCATGTACCGGGTCAAGGGATACAATACTGATGCCGGAGACTGGTTCTGGGCCAAGTACAAGGCGGATGGCACGATCGAGAAAGCGGGGCAAGTCAAAGGCTGCATCAACTGCCATAGCGCCCAGATCATGAACGATTGGGTCTTCACAGGACCCGTGAAGTAGCCTCAACTATTATAATCTGAACTACTGCGGGGGAAGGCAGCGCCTTCCCCCGACTCCTTAAATCATTGACTTAAAGTACTTTCCTCTAACAGCAACCAGTTGGATTAATTTGCCATAATCAACCCCATGAAAAACACTACTTTCTCAGCAACTTTAGTCTTGGCACTTTTTTTTGCTTCATCGCCCGCATGGGCTGCTGAGGAGGTCTCTTTTTCCAAACAGCGCCCATTAAACCAGATGGAGTCAAATTATCGGCAGAGCGTTATTAACGGATGGCGCATGTTTCAGACGAGCTTTGCTGAGGACAGCATGGCATGCGTAAACTGCCACTTGAATCATGACCAGATGACCGGGTGGGCCGGAGGGTACCCAAAAGTGGAAGTCTTCGATGGCACACCTTACTCGGTCAAGACCCTTCATCAGGTTGTTCTGGAGACCCTGGGGATACATACCGACCTGCCGGAGGATAGAAGGGAAGCGATGGCGGTGGATCTTGCCGCGTATATCTCCTGGTGGGGGGACGGACAACCCGTCAGACCCGGTATTTCAAGGGATATACCGCCTGCAACAATGGATCTTGAAAAGCTTAAATCATTGGTGAATGAGGGTCTGCAAATTTTCAAAAGTCCCGGAGGCACCGGATGCATCGGATGCCATGAAATCAACAAAGACCCTCCTAAAAAAAACGGGGTATCACTTAGTTGGAGTTTTGCCACTTTCCCGAGGTACGATGCTAATGCCCAAAGGGTTGTGACCCTGGATTCGTTTCTCACCTCACACGTTGCTAAGCACGCCGGTATAAAAGACAGGGAGCAGGTGACAGCTCTTGCCGCATACCTGGCTGACCTTGCAACGGGGAAGAATTTACAACCGGGAACATTCCGGGCAAATAGCCTCAGATCAAACAAAAATGCGAATTAGATCATGAAACGTTCTGTTGCCATATTCATATTTTCCTTAGCTTTCATTTACTTATTCCTGTATTCGCAGCCAGAAGCTGTTTCAGAAATGAAATACCAGCCCGTAACAACAGTCAGCGGAAGAGTCATTGCAGCTGACAATGGCCCGATTGCCGGCGTCATCTTTCTGGAAAAAGGCAGGCTTTACGGGAAGAATTTCAGATTCGGCGGTCTGATAGATGAGAATGGGAATTTCAAGATCCATGTGGACGGCTCCGGCGGATACGGGATACACCTGTACGCAACAGGCTACATCTATTTTCCACTCAGCATTCAAGTGGATGGCGGAAAGGACAACTACTTCGAATTCTCCCTACCCCCAAACCCCGCTGTGAAGGAAGCACCAACAATCTCTTCAGTCCGGTTCAATAAGGCCAAATATGGATTTGATATATATTTGGACGTTAGCGACCCGAATAAAAACCTTTCTCACCAGGTTCTGGGTCTGAACAACGCTACCGGAGAGGCGTTCAGGCTCAGCCCTCCAAAGTTTATGCTTCCCTGGGCGAAAATTTATCCTGACGGCACATACACGCTTCAGTACAAGCACCAAAGTAATCCGACTGGCCCCGAAGACTGGTACTTCGTCGCTGCAGATAACCGCTGCTACAACTCTCCGGTAATTAAGTACCCCTTCACACCCGAAAGCTACATAATCGCTAAAACCCGGGTGGAAAAAGATAAGGGGAGGGAAGCAAAAGAAGCTGTCCCGGAAACCGAAGTGCTGGATCCAGGAGAACTGGGAAAGAAGGTTTTCAGGAACAATTGCGGCATCTGTCACTATGCGGATACCACCAAAACAAAAGTCGGCCCTGGATTGAAGGGGCTGTTCGACCTCAAGGTCACCCCCATCCGGAAGATGCCCTTAACTGACGAAAACATAAGATCCCAGATCCTGGAGGGGGGCAAGGAGATGCCGCCTTACGAGTATTTGACTGATTCGGAAATAGAGGCACTTTTAATATATATAAAAACTCTCTAAGTCCCGTTTTTTATCCCATTTCAGTGTTTTTGGAAGACTTTATCTCTACAGGTTCATATGTTAGGTTTTCATATATAGAGAAGGGGAGATCTTCTTCAAACAACTATTCTGGGGAGAACCTGAAATGACCGGATGGATCATACTTGGTGTCGTCGCACTGGCAGTTCTCTGGGGAATCGTTACTTACAACCGCTTCGTTCTCAGACGAAACCGTGTCCTTGAGGGTTGGAGCAGCATAGATGTGCAGCTCAAAAGACGTCACAACCTCATACCCAACCTCGTAGATACAATAAAGGGTTACACGCAGCACGAGGAAAGGGTTCTTTCAAAGGTAACCGAGCTTCGAACAAGGGCAGAAGAAAGCGGTACAACGAAGGAACGAGCTTCCCAGGAGTCCGCCCTGTCCAAAATGCTGGGAAGTGTGTTCGCCCTTGCGGAAGCTTATCCTGAGCTAAAGGCAAATGACAATTTTCTCAACCTCCAGGAAAACCTTAACGAAATAGAAGAACAGATTCAGTTCGCCCGCCGGTATTACAATGGGACAGTCAGAGACATGAACGTTCCAGTTGCTTCCTTCCCATCCAATCTTATTGCCAGGATATTTGGTTTCACAGAAGCTGAATATTTCGAGATCGACCTGGCAACCCAGCGGGATGTGCCCGAGGTGAATTTCTGATGAGCCTGCGGCTACCGCGAGCGGCTGTTTTTCTCACTTTAGCCTTAACTCTTTTCCTCCTCTTTTATCCGACACCAGTCCTGGCTATCGAAAGGATCCTGTCCATGGACAGCAATGTTACTGTCCATGACGATGGCTCCATGACCGTGCTTGAAACTATTACCGTCAGGGCGGAAGGGACACAGATAAAGAGGGGAATTTACAGGGAGTTCCCCACCAGATACAAGGATCCTTATGGAAACATCTACAGGACCACATTCACGATCCTGCAGGTACAAAAGGATGGCAAAACCGAAGATTACCACACCAAAACAGCCCGGAACGGAGTGCGATTATATATCGGGAGCAAGGACCGGTTCCTCTCCACGGGTGTCTACACATATACGATAACTTATCGCACTGACCGCCAGCTGGGGTTTTTCAAGGATCATGATGAACTTTACTGGAATGCCACTGGCAACGGTTGGGGATTTTTCATTGAAAAGGGATCGGCCACAGTAAAACTCCCCTCATCGGTTCCCCCTGAGACACTTAAGCTTTTTGCCTACACAGGGCCACAGGGCAGCAAAGCCCAGAACTATACTGCCGAGATAGATGGTGACGGACGCGCCGTCTTCCGAACAACCAGCCCCCTGAGACCCTATGAAGGCCTGACCTTGGTAGTGGACTGGCCAAAGGGTTACATCAGGGAACCTAGCCGTCTTGACAGGACAGGTTATCTTTTCAGCGACAACCTGGATCTACTTGTCGGACTGATTGGCCTTCTGATCGTCATAGGCTATTACTACATCACCTGGAAGAAGGTAGGGAAGGATCCCGAGAAGGGAACGATAATCCCCCATTACGGGCCGCCCGACAATCTCTCACCAGCAGCAAGTCGGTACATCCTGAAGATGGGCTTCGACCATCGCTCCTTTACAGCCGCCATTATCGATATGGGCGTCAAGGGGTATCTTTCTATCACAAACGAGGGAAAGGACTTCACCTTAAAAAGGAATCCAGATGCCGACATGTCTAGACTTTCCAGGGGTGAAACCAGGGTGGCCAACAAACTGTTCGGCAGCAGGAAGAGAAATACACTCAAGCTCAAGAACAAGCATCATACGAAGATATCCGGATCTATCAAGGCCCTCAAGAAGCAGTTGGCTGGAGACCACCACAAGGTGCTCTTTAACTCGAATAAAAAGCACCTGGTTCCCGGGATTTTAATATCTATAGTTGTTCTTCTTGCGGCGGGTATCGTCGGCGCGAAGGTCAAATCTGCATTCCTTTTCATAACATTCTGGCTCTCCATCTGGACTGTGGCGGTTGTCGGTCTCTGGTTGGCCAGAAACTACTTAATAGCAGTTATTTTCACTTTCTTTGAGATAATGGGTCTAGTTATGCTGACCCAGGCTGCATCCTTGTCTGTAGCTGCCCTGGTTGTCCTGTTGATCCTCATAAACGTTGTGTTCTTCAACATTATGAAGGCACCCACTTTTCTTGGAAGGGGCATCATGGACAGGCTGGAGGGATTCAAAATGTACCTGGAGGCCGCGGAGAAGAACAGGCTCCAGTTCATGAATCCGCCTGAACGTACCCCCGAGCTTTTCGAGAAGCTCCTGCCCTATGCTTTTGCCCTTGATGTAGACCAGGAGTGGTCCGAGCAGTTTTCCCAGGTCCTGTCACAGGCCGGGGAGGATGGCGAACCCTACTCGCCAGGCTGGTATCACGGCTCACACTGGAACAGGATGAACCTGTCCGGTTTCACCTCCGGGTTGGGCTCTTCACTGAATTCTGCCATTTCATCCTCTTCTACCGCACCTGGGTCATCTTCAGGCAGCGGTGGAGGCGGATCCTCCGGAGGGGGAGGAGGTGGCGGCGGAGGTGGAGGATGGTAGTGTTAAGTGCAAGTTCCAGGTTCCAAGTTCCAGGTTCCACGTTAAAAATACTTCGACTTTACTCCTCTCTCCTCCCACTTCCCTCCTGCCTGTACTAACAATTAACAACCAACAACTAACAACTTTTTATTCCCACTGATCCACTGCGAAACCACCTTCGCACTGCGAAGAAAAAGTATGAAAATCCCTTCACACATGACCTCATAACTTCAAACTGCATTTCCTTATAACTCCTTATATTACAGTTAGTTAGAAGCATATTCCATTTTTCCACTTCCCTGGCATACGCCTTGAAACCCTCCAGTCAAGGAGGACGGAAAAATGGAAAAGAATCTAACAAAAATCAAATCAAGGACCATCAGTTGGTGTTTCGTATTGCTACTGCTGCTTTACATTGTCATGCCGGCAACCGCCTCGGCTGGCTTCATAAAACGGGAGTCAGATACAAACATGACGCCAGAATCGATTAAAGAACTGGAATACAGATTAGCTGTTGATGATGGTTTTTCAAAGGAGCTTGAAGGTATTGAAGCCCACGGCAAACAGGCTGCCGGCAGTAGAAAAATGCAGGCTGTTGCACATGGAGTATGGAGCCATATCAGTATAATCACCAGGCCATTTACTTCTTTTCAGCGCCTGCTATTTATGGTGGTAGATACCGCCGCGGACGCTCTCAGGTGGACCTGGCCCAACAGCTTCAAGGACGGCGAAGTGGCTCCTCTTGCCCGGTATGAGGGGATGGACCTTGTTGAATGGGAAAGGGAGTTGGATGAGATTACAGGCACAACCTCTTCAAAGGGTACAATACACTATCTCATAGACGGTGAGGAATTCTTCTCCAGGTTGATTAAACGGATGAGTGAAGCCGTGGAGTCGATCCACCTCAGAACATATATTTTCGACAATGACGAACATGCCACCAAGATCGGGGAAATACTCAAGAAGCGGTCTCATGAGGTCGACACAAGGGTAATGCTGGATGGTGCGGGAAGCATTATGGCAACAATGGGGGATTCTGAGAATATGCCGGCCGATCACAAGGTGCCAAATTCCGTCCGGGCATTTCTTAAGGAAGGATCAAAGATCAGAGTCCGGCAGAGAA
>Ga0255052_10002448_pt1 | contig 13399 bp, 14 predicted proteins | sample JV7_2_21_MG_FD_188632 | JGI IMG/M metagenome (GOLD analysis project Ga0255052, IMG submission 188632) | Seawater microbial communities from Jervis Inlet, British Columbia, Canada - JV7_2_21 | ecosystem: Environmental > Aquatic > Marine > Inlet | place: Canada: British Columbia | collected... | reverse complement strand
CCGTCTAAGCGACTCCTTAGAGGGGTTGACTGTCCTGAAGTCCGGCATGGTTTCACGAAAAGGCATCGCAGTCACCAGGATGATTTCCCCCGTCTTCAGGGCATAGTTGGTGGTCATTGCTTGGTCAATCGTCTGGAAACCATCCAAGACAGAGATGACTTTCAGTGCGTGGACATCGCCAGATTTGACGCTGTGGTCGTGGTTTCCTGGAATCATCAGAACTGCAAAGCCGGACTTGACCCAGCTTTGAAGTTCCTCCATAACGGCGTTCAAGACAGTCACGGGTATCCGGTTTTTGGTTTCAAACATATCGCCCGCGAAGAACACATCCCCGATGCCATGGTCAGTTGCGTACTCCCAGATCGAGTGTAGACAGTCCAGAGCCACTTCCAAGCGGGAGTTAATCCCAAAGCCCGTGCGCTTCGCATACTTCTGGTGAGTGTGGGCTTGCAGGTCGGAAAATACGATAACTTTAGACATGTTCAACCTCCTTCAAATTCTTCTTCAGGTGTCCATAAATAGTCCGGGTGGTCGGGCAATTGGACTCCCTTACGGTACAGCATTGCTAAGCACAGCGCCCGCCCTGGTTTCTTGTTGTAGATTGCCTGGATAGGTCCGTTTGCATTATGCCTGACAGTGGCCTCGAAATAGTCACCATGCCTGGAAAGATAGAACGTCTCTTCCACCGGGTTATCCGGGAAATCGTCATGGATAGACACTCTGTAATCCATGAACGCAAGCGCCATGAACGTGTTTGTCAGGCGATTGCAGAAATCGTGACGGGGAAGCACTGCATCCGCGCTTCCCTCGAATACATGCTTCAGCATCAGTTCATTAATCTCCTTATCCGTCGTGACATCCGTCCCAATCGACTTTGGTTCTTTTTCTTTGTTTTCCATGATATTTTCTCCCTCTCAGTGTAAATCTATACTAGGCAAAGTAATATAACCCATAATTGCATGTTTAGATTTACACTGAGATAGTTGATTGGGTCAACAGGCGGGCTGGCATCGCAGAAAAATCAGTCTTCAATCGCATCCATAATCAATTCTTCGATGATGTCGGCAACAGAAGGGTTTTCCTCCAACCAGATAACCGCCTTGGCTCTGCCTTGCCCGATCTTCTCGTTCTCAAAAGAGTACCAGGAACCGGCCTTCTCGATAAGATCGTGCGTTACGCCGAAGTCCAGGATCTCACCGAAGCGATTGATTCCTTTGCCGAACATAATGTCGAACTCTGCCTGCTGAAAGGGCGGGGCTACCTTGTTTTTGACAACCTTGGCTCTGGTCGAGGCACCCAGGATCTTGTCACCGTCTTTGATTTTTCCGATTTGACGGATGTCAACCCGGACTGTGTAAGCATGGCGCAAAGCCCGCCCACCAGGGGTTGTCTCCGGGTTGCCGAACATGACACCGATCTTCATACGCATCTGATTTATCATAATCAAAAGCGTCTGTGTCTGCGACGTCGCCGCTGCTAGCTTCCTGCACGCCTGCGACATCATACGAGGCAACAATCCAACGTGCGACTGTCCCATCTCGCCCTCTACCTCGGCCTTTGGAGTCAAAGCAGGAATGGAGTCAATCACCACGATACCGAACATCCCACTGCGAATCAGATCCTCACAGATGTTGAGCCCCTGCTCACCGTAGTCCGGCTGGCACAGCAATAGCTCATCCACGTTGACACCGAGATTTGCAGCGTACTTGACATCAAGCGCGTGCTCTGCATCGATGATAGCAGCCCTTCCACCGGCCTTCTGGACCTCTGCAATGGCGTGCAACGCTAGAGTGGTCTTTCCGCTGGACTCCGGTCCAAACAACTCTATGACCCGTCCTTTGGGGTACCCACCCACGCCCAAGGCAATGTTAAGCCCAATGCTGCATGAGGAGACCGTCTCCAAGTCCGTGCGCGGACTATCCGACATCATCATCACTGAGCCCCGACCATAGGACTTCTCGATGCCCGATATGAGCTTGTCTAAGGCCTGTTGCTCTTCTGTCTTGGGCTTCTTGCCCTTCGGTGGCTTGGACTTCTTGATGTCGGGTGCTGCGAACAATGAAACAGGCTCTTTCTCTTTTTTCTTTGCTGACATTGATTTCTCCTACAGTGGTATTTTTCCAATATTGATTATTTTGAATGTTTTACCCTTTTTCGCCATCGCTTCGAACTGAAAAGCAAGACAATCTTGCACATGTATAAAATCACAAGCTGGACAAAACAAGTATGGCCCTGGCCCTGGCAGTGGATTGTCGAGAAGGTATTGCCGGTGTCGTGGGGCGTGACGGCGCATTTTTGATATTTCCTTACGTGTTGGATACACCGTATCTTCTCCGTGCTTGGTAGTGATTCAATCAACAGAACCTATTCCAGGCATTCAAAAATGGCTTCCAGCGATGAGATCCAGTAATTGAGATTGTTTGTTGTTGACAAAATTCACAAGATAAAACATATACTTTCAATGGATTGTCATCCTTGTCCACACAGACAAGAACAGCGAAGTCAATGTCCCTTGATTCGGGCTTTGCACCAAAGCTGAAAACGAATGCATCGATTGACCTCTGTGTGACTATTGTTCTTTTAGCCATCTTCACTTCGACCTTCAAACTGGAGTCTACAAGCAAGTCATAAGAACACTTCGCTGTAGTCAACTCAACCCCGTGGCCTCGCTCTTCTAGTTCTGCTTTGACCCACTGTTCCATCTTGAACGATCTATGTGTTTCACAGTGTTTCAGGGGAACACCTATTTTCTTTGCCCACCCTCGAAAAAGTAGCTCAGACCTCCTTATTGCATTGGCCAAATCCCCCTTCCCTGCGGAAGAAAGCTCATTTGCTGTTGGCATCCGACCATATTTCTTAGCTTCCACTTTTAAATCTCGCTCTATTTCCCCGTCATCCCACGATTTCCGAACATGGGCACCCAGCTTCTTTCTCCACCCATTGTGCTTCAATGGATGTTTAGAAATTGCGTTATCAAGCCCGGAAAATTGGGATTCTCTGATTTGAATTGAGGAAGGGTGTTTTCCAAGAATGGCAGTCAATGAGGTAAGAGCACTTGAAATACTTTCATCGTCCCACATGATTCCTCCTTTTGGGTGATGATGAAAGTATACACAGATTTTAGTCTAAGTCAACCGTTTTTCATCAAAAAGGGATGTCGTCGTCTTGGGGCGGAGGCGGGGTCGAGCGACCGAAGGATGGTGAAGAGCCCTTTCCTGTCGGTGGTGCCGACTTCGGAGCGGCCTCTGACAGGTCGCCGTTATGGGTCAGTGCGAACTGTGGAGCACAATGCTTCTTGACCGGGCACTCCCAACAGTCCTTGTCCCGGTGGTTTGGGTTGTTGCCGTAGCACGGCGGGATCTTCGCTACCGGCCAATCCATCTTCGCCGACAAGCCCGCATTGTCAAGCGCCTCACCCCTGGAAACAGCGGTTTTCCAGTCGTCGTATTGCGTGTATTGCGTGGTATCCGGTGAGCCGTACCCTCCAACGCCTTCAGTCAAAGACTTCTGGGAACCGTAACCAGAGCCAGAGCTTCCGGCCCCCAATTCACCGGACTTCTTGACCTCTTCACCCATGTACAGGGCGCGGGTGTCGTCATACGATGGAGCCCGAAAGAAGGGATGTTCCTCCAGGTTGTTCATCAGCGCGGCGGTGGCGGAAATCAACTCCGGGTCCGAGAACAACGGGGTTTTGTTCGGTCGGGCGACGATTCCGTACTGAGTGTTGATTCCGCTCCCCGTGCGAGCGACCTTGATGTCACGGCCTCCATCTGAAGGGCTTGTGATGTCGCCCCAGTCGGGGTCTGCGACGATGTCCACGATGAGCTTGTGCGCGGTGTAGGGCAATCGCATGAACTTGACCTTTGGCTTGCCCGCCAGCTCCGGGTGTTCGGCGATTCTCTCTTCACCATCCGCCCAGAACTCGTCGCCCCTTTCGATGACTTGGTAGATGAAGTTTTTGCCCGCGTACATACGACGCGCCCTGTCTTCATCCACCTTGTCGCCGGTCCCAAAGAGCGCCTTGCACTGTTCACACACGAAGCATTCTTTGTGCTCACTGTGTGGCGTGTGCTGTGGACAGATAACCACCTTGTTGTTCGGTCCCACGTTCCAGTGTTGATTGATTCGGATATGAGGGCTGTACGAGTAGATTCCTTCCGTTGTCCACGGTGGCAACAGTCGCACAAAAACCTCTGTGTCTGGCAAGATCTTGACGAACTCGATAGGGATCTTCTTCCCACCAACACCACCGCCCGTTTTGTTCGGGGCATCGGCCTTTGCGCGTTCTGCCAACATCTTCTTCTGCTCAGCACCAATCTCGATAAACATTAGACACTCCTGTTTTCGTTTGGATTCTTTTGTCCAAAACTGTTTCGCTTGTTCCCCCTGCTACATAACTACATAACCCAGGCACCAAGTTTTATGGAAATTTATTTCCCTTTTCTTCTGATGATTCAATCAACCCGGCGTCTTTCGCCCGAATGACGGAGTTTTACCAACCATGTCATGAATCGAACTTTTAACGCGGACTGTCTCATTGTGGACATGACCCTGCGTATAGTTCCCATGCTTCCGGCCTCTGGAATGTTCAGGCGTATTCAAGTGAAGCCCCGCGCCCGCATCCATCATCTTCCGTTCCTTCGCTCCCACCGAGATGAGAACCGACATGCGCTGGTCAATAGCCTTGAATGCGACCTTTGCAAGTTCCCATGCCTTCTTGGACCTACGGGCGTCGGCCTTTAAGGACTGCACGCCTTCATCCCTCAGGGCTAAGTGCTCCAGGATTGGCTTTGAGATCTTCTGACCGGAGATCTCGTAGTCAGCGCGTTTTTGGTCAACCATCTGAGCGAACAGTACGTCATAGGCCGTCTTGGCGTCCTCATAGACGAACTGAGCCTCTACGGCGATTCGCCCATAGTGCTCTGTAAGTTCGGGTTGACGGAGAAATTCGTTGTCAAGGTCGGATGGGTCAACTTTCAAATCTTTCTTAAGGTCAAACTGTTCCATTTTCTTACTCCTGATTCTGCTGGTTTCTACTGTTTTTCTGTTTTTATAGAGCAACTGCTCTACAAACCAATATAACCGGCAACAGTGACATAATGGAACATATGTTTCAAAAGACCGTCAATAGGGAGTCTTGCCAGGGTGCCAAGTTTTGTGAGCACTGGCAAAGTGTGAGATCGTGCTATGACTTCGATTCTTAGCACGGGTCTTGTTCACCCATTCCCTGTTACCCGGACTATAGCCCGTGTCGTTGGGATGAATGCCTTTCTTCTTACACCACGCCATATGGTCTTTTGAGCGCTTCTTTAGCTGCTCTTTGGTGCGTTCCTTGGAGCACACCCACCCGTGGCTGGTTCCCAGGTGCTCGGATGCCTGAGCCTCGCAGACAGGGCACACCTCATCGCCCCTCTCGTCGTCATAGATAAGATGCTCCCATAGTACACGGGCCTCAGAGACTTCGCACTCCTCGTTTGAGCAGAAGAACTCCCGTATCTTCCGGGATCTGGCACCCTTGTATGTCACTTTGATTTTTGTTTTGTCTTCAGCTTCCGACATCGCGGCCTCCATTTTTTTCTAAGATTTCCTCTATTTTCAGCACATCCCCTGGAGAGATTTTTATATCTGGACTTCCGAATTCACCGTCCCATATCCCCGACCACACGTAGAATCCGTCACCAAGGCTAATGATTTCCATATGCGTTTGACAGTACCGCCGAAGGAGATGGTTATTGATGCCGGGGAACACCTTGTACCTCCCGCCGCTCTCGCGCTCCAAGGTGGGAGCGATGTCGTCAACGTGGACAGGTTTCCCCACTGCCCGCAGAATCCGGGCCATATGGCTGGCTAATGTTTGATGCTTACCACGGGGGATACTGATAGGGCGGGAGTCATAGACGTTTTCAACATTCTCGATTCTACATGCCTTCTTCAGGCCGCATTTAGAAGAACAAAGAAAGTTAGATGGATTGTAGGAGACACCGAAGCAAGAGGGTGGTGACACTCCTAGTTCGTGCATACGGGCGTTTGCCTTGCATCGGATACAAGACCTATCCTCAAGTACGAACAAGCCCTCTCTCGCGTCTTCTGCTGTGAATATAAGAAGACACTCGCGGCATTTATGGGAGTATATCCCTTTGTTGGAGTCTATTCGGGGTGCAATCGAAAACTTTTCCCGATTGAGCCTGGACTGCCTGGATTCTTTTTTTGTCATACCTTCTCACCGTTCAAGCCCCCTTGAACGGTGGTGATTATAGCAATCCTTTGGGGATTTTGAAAGCATTTTTTTTTAGGGGCGGGATTTGCAGTGGTCTTTTCATCGTCTAGGATGGAGCCAGGAAGCTTGAACCCCTGCGATCTCGATGATTCAATCAACTTGCGGGGTATTCTGTGAGGTTTTGTTATCGCTCTGGGTCCAACCGGGTTCCCGATCTCCTTTTCCAGGTAGACCATCGCGGTTGCCAGATCTCGCGCTGCTTCGGGGTTGCCAGTGTACTCAACCAGATCTTTATGGCTGGCAAAGTCATATTTCGCAGCATTGTTTCCAGCCTCGTCCCTGCGGGAGTTTGCGAAATCCCACAATCCCTCTTCAGGTTGCAGATACGCCGTGACAACCGCCCTATAGTTCACTGGCATCGAATCGCTCACCTTGATAGCCTTCTCTATCCACGAGCGGGCCTCTAGGAAGCCCTCAGGGCCGTCTGTTATGGCATCATTTTCCGGGTGAACAGTCGGTCCCGCACCCTCTTCTATCATGACTGCGCCGGTCATAGAGGAATTGCACTCAAAGCTAGAACCCTGGAGCCGAAGCTTGGAATTTTTATTTGTGCCGAGATGACGTATCATTTTCAACGTCTTAAAGCAGACCCTCTTGTACACCCAGGCCGTCCAATCCGTATGGCTGGAGTCGAAGTTTGGGTCGCAAACGGCGGTCCAGACGGCGACGTGGAGTTCCTGAATTGCATCATCAACGTTCCAAAGGCCGTTACTAGCGTCTGCTAGAGACCTGGCCCGCGCCTGGATAAACGGGTTGTACTGTGTTGTGAATTTTTCCCATAGCCCATTAACATCTTGCTTTTTCATGTTTCTTTCTCCCTGGATTCACCTGGATTCGTCTGTTTTCTTTTTTAAGGAAGCGCCATAATACACTATAGATGCTACCTTTGCAAACTATTTTATCACATTTGTATGTCGCAACTCGACACACAAAAATGCTGCGCTATTGATACAATGCAGATCTATCCGGTTTTAAGAGAAGAAAAAGCTGTAAGTGGCGGGAATCAGGGGAGATGCGGGCTTTGGGTCTACATTCGGAAGCGGTCTTTTTTCTTGTCCTGAAAGAGTTCGCGGAGCTTTTCCATCTGCGTGCCCGCTAGCTTCGACGGGTCCGAGATGCTGACCCATTTTGGATAGTAGTGCTTCGGTGCGTCGGTCTGTATCCCGATACCGATTGCCTCTATCTCCGATGCCTCTAGCTTGTCCATCGTTTTCTTTAGATGGGCCTTTTGGTTCTCGCTGTATCGACCGATGGATTGTTCGGGCATCCCGTCAGAAAAGACAAAGAGCACCTTGCGCTGGTTCGGTTTAGAGGTATGTAAGAGCCTCTGTGCGGCGACTTGAACACTCTCCGCGTCCAGGTTGTGGTACATGGCCTGCATGTTCTGTATACGGTGCCCTACGCGCTTCCAGGACTCATGGAACTCTTTGAAGAGGTATATCACAAGGTCGTCCCACCGGGTAAAGCGGTCCCTCGTGGCCGCGTCCGCCTCATTCCATCGCTTGTGTGCAGCTTGCTGGAAAGGACCGGTTGTAAAGCCGAGCACTTCGAAGGGTATGCCCAGTTGGTCGCAGAACTCACCGAAGAGAACAGCGGCCTTCCGGGCCTCCTGGATCTTACCCATACGCATAGAGCCGCTAAGGTCCACCAGCAGGGACGCAATGACATCAAGCTTCTCGCCTTTCTTGACTTGCTTGAAGCAACGGGCATTTCCTGTCACCAGGAACCTGGAGAGCCTACGTGTGTCGAGCTTTCCCCACGTCTTTTCGTACTCCGTGCGAGCATACCCGCGCACTGTCAAATCCATCCGTAGCCGCCTTGTCATGACGCTGGACACTTCAGCGACCTCACCACGGATAGACTGGAACCATGCCATGTCTCCATCTTCGACATGCACGATCTTATCGCCCTCTGTGGTGTATGGTGTGTATGAATCTTCTCCCTTTTTACCGCGTGTGTGGTGATACATCTCACCCGCGATCTTAGACAAGGCTTCACCGGACTCCGCGCACCCTTCCAGGGCTTTACCAAGCTTCTTTAGCATCCCTCGTTTCCGGCTTTGTCGAGGACCCTCTTCAGCCTCACCGTGCTTTTCTTCCTCGTACTCTTCCATGCGCGTTCGCAGGATTTCCCCGCTAGACCCGTGCTCTTCGAACTCCTCGCCCTCTTCGCCTTCGGTGCCTTTGCCCTCCATTTCTAGTAAGGCCTCCATCAGGGCCTTTAGCTCCGCTTCGGTCGGTGCAAGCGACTTCAAAGGCTCCATTCCCTTGGGTCGCCAACCGGGATGCAAGGTGTCCATAATCCAAACCGCCAAAGCCAAACAGTGCAGGGAGTCCGGCTGTTCAGCGGCTTTTTCTAAAGCAGGTAGAATGTCCTCCCAATGCTCTAGGAGTTCCGAGCCATTGGGGATTTCTGGAATCCAATCCCTGTACCCCTTGCAGTACAGGATTGCGACCTTGAATAGTTGATTGTCTCTGTCTATATCGCCCCATCCTTCGAGGTCACGGTCAAATAGGAAGCGTTGCAGAAATTCCAGGTTAGCACGACACCCAGGCCAAAGATTCGTCATGTACTTCTCGATACGGGCGTCTTCACAGACGTTCGTCCATTGCTTTAACAGGTCATGGTCATACGAACGCATGATGACATGCCAGTCCGTATCCAGGACGTGGCCGACTTCATGGTCAAGCTTGCCTTCCAACGTTTCGATAAACTCCTTGGGTGCATCTTCCGGGACAGCGGGCAAATAGATAGTCCGTCCATCTGTCTTGCATTCATCCCCAACGTGTACGACTTGGATGTCGTAAGCTTCACCTAAGATTCTTCCAAGCTTCTCAAGTGGCGAGTATATGGGTTGAAACATCAGTTACCTCCTACGGGATTTGCTTGCTGTTTGATGATTGACTCAACAGGCGGGCGGGTTCAGGTGTCGAAAGCTCGCTTGATAATTCCGTTGATGGTCTTACGGTCCCGGAATGGAGAGCGATTGACAAAACAGTATCGAGCGGACTTCATTGGGTCGCCCCAAATGCAGTACTTCTCGCCCCAATTGATAAGGTCACGGGTGGACATGGGCGCGGCCAGTTCATTCTTCTGAAAGCCCTCGCGGACCTTTGTAGCGACCTGTACCAGGGCCTTTGCCTCAATCTCATCGATGTCGTCTGGGAAGCGCTTGAGCAGGATTTCCACTTCCTCTTGGGCGGGCAAGTAATCCAGAATGATAGTCATCTCGAAACGGTTGACCTGACTGAAGTTTTGGATACGGGTTCCGGCGCTGTAAAGCCCGGTCTCATCGCCCATTCCAGCCGTGTTGGCAGTTGCCACAATGACATTTGCTGCGTGGAGCTTTACCAATTCGTCGCTCTTCTCCATCAGCAGGAGGTTGGAGTTCTTTTCGAGCGGCCTTTGAATGACAAAGGAACACTCCTCGGAGATGGTGTCCCATTCGTCGAGTATCACGATGGTTCCAGGGAGCGTCATACCCATCGGAAGGATGCCATACGCGAAACGCATCTCCCGACCTTCTACCACGTACTGACCGACGAGGTCCGCCCGCGTGATACCCGCGTCAAAGTTCACCCTGACACAGTTGTAATTCAAGCGAGCCGCGATTTGCTCCCATAGACTGGTTTTGCCGCTGCCTGTAGGTCCATAGGTCAGGCACTTGTTTTTCAAGTGGACATTCAAGAGCGCAACCTGCGTGATTTCCGCGTTGAAGACATACCCTTCATCGATCTCCGGTGTCAGGGGTCCAGGAGTCTCAAAGCCCTGGACAACCTTCCTCTTTTTCCCAGGCCACCGGAAGCCGAACAACTCCTCCACGTCAAAGTCAATCATCTTGCGTTCTTTGAAGTCCAGTCCGCGCCCCATAGACACGGAGCTATCAGCCTCCAGGGGCCAGTCAGGGTGCCTCTCTGTGTACGCCCCAACAGACATATCATGGTTCTTGTTGAGATGCTCGCCTATGTCCTCTTGAGCCTTTCCACACAACGCGCACAAGGGAAGCCCGTGCGTGCTGAACTTCTGGACATGGCCTTTTGCTAGCTCTCTCACCTCTACCAATTCCTCGGTGAGACCGGACTTTTCTTTCTTTTCTGATGCTGTCTTCATGCTATTTTCTCCAGTGTGTTTTTGTATCATCCTACATCGCAACATAACCCAATGGACCTACTTTGCAGGCTACCAATCGCTTTTATTTTTTCGTTTCTCCATTCGATCATGAAGGGGTTTTGTCTTTGCATATGCCTCAAGAGGCGTCAGCTTCGGCCCCGCAAGTCTGTCGAGCTTTTCTTCGAACAGTTGCTCTTTTGTTTTCTTCTTTGGCTTCCTTTTTCTGGGTTCACCGGGAACACTGGCAAGGGCCTTTGCCAGCGTTGCTTTAGACCATGCGGGAATACCTGGAGCAGGCTTTAGCTCAAGGGTTTCAACAGGGCAGTCGCCGCCCCTGAACTTGGGCTCTACGTGCTTGTTAGAACCCCAATCAAAGTACATCGCAGACACTTTTGACAGTTCATAGCTCCACCCCACGAACAGCTTCTTTTGCACCTTAGCAGCGACGTAGCTTCGACTGACTGAGAAAACCTCTATAGCCTCCCTGGACTCGCGACAATAGACGTTTGGATTTGCCCCATACCGCCTTGTGAATTCATAGTCATCTTTGCAAGTTTGGAACACTTCCCAGAACTCATCTTCGTTTCGTCCCGCGCTGTCCGGCCTTAGAACCATTCGAATGCACCACGCTTGCTTGACACTCATTGCGTCAATGGCTTCCTCCAGGGTTTTTGTGGTCATTGCGGTACGATGGATCTGTCTGCTCATAATCACACTCCCTGTTGATTGACTCAACTACCAGGATGATTGCCGCTTTCGGGCTTTCATTCGATCCTTCAGAGACACTGACTCTGGAGACTTCAGTGCTACAGCCGCCGCTGGCACGGGCTCTGTAGATATTTCCAGCCCCCTATCTACCTTCCGTTTGCGCTTGGGTGGCTTGCGTGGCTTCTTCTTCGCTGACACGGGCATTGGAGCCATCGCCATGCCCTTGTCCTCGTACCCTTTGCGGATCTTAGCCGGGGCTTTCGTGAAAGCATAGTTTGGGCTCTTGATAACGGTCGTCCCAGCAGTCCCGTTACGTCCGTAAAAAACACGAGCCTCACCTGAGTCGCCCTTGCCACGGGCCTCCCAGAACTTGTCATGTTTCCCTTCGACCATCTCCAGACGAAAGTACCACTCCTTGCCCCGATTGGCGGCGCTGCGAGCATCTTCTAAAAGCATTGGGTTTTGAACCATCCAGATAGGCATATCATCCTCCAGGTATTGATGTCTTGTACCACAAACCAATATAACCTGAATGGATGACTGTACAGGACACACACAGGCAGGATTCTCAGAACTCGGATTCTTTCGAGAAGGCTATCATGCTAGAGCCCTCGTCACTTGACAGCGGTGGCTGTACAGGCTTTTCTGATATGTCCAGAATACCATCCGCCTTGTTCTTTGCTGCTATCACCAGCGCTATCGCATTTCTTCTGCGAACCTCATCCTTCAGTCGGTTCCGGTATCCCAAGCGCTTTGCAGTGTGAACGCGAAGGTTCGCATGTCTCGGCATTGTCTTCAATTCGCCGCGTATCTCATCCATGCCCTTTCCCGGATAGTTCGACATCAGAAACATTTCAAGCTTCATCTCAAAGTTTTCAAGAAGGCTTTGCATCTCCTTCTCATCGACTCCACAGAAGCAAGTCCTGGATACGTCAGTGGACAAATCGATGATTGACGCTGAACTCCAGGTAACTGACGAATGCCCCTGACCACCGGGGGTTCCTGCACATGATTGGCAAATCATAATGACCTCCTATAAAAACAGAGTTGCGACCTCGATTTCACTGGAGACCTGCTTTGCATCTCCAATAAACTCCCTCATAGTGGAGCCGCCCAAGTCGTCGGGGTCTCCGCCCGCGAGACGGGCAACTCTAACAGATTCAAATCCAGACTTCACCAGTCGAGTCAAGGCCCGCTGCATGGGGGGTTCCTTGAACCCACGGTCCAACTGGTGAGGCTTCAAAGCCCAGGCATCAGGGTCATAGCACAGACATACCCGCGTGACACCCGCAAGCTTCATCAATTGTACCTGGGTTTCTGTCAGATTGCACGTAAAAGTTGCAACGGCGTCAGGCCCCGTCCTGAGGGCAGAGAACCACCCTTCACAGATAATGGTCTCGTCATAGGTCGCAGACCGCTCCAGGTTAAAGACACAGTTCCCAGACGACGCCCCTCTGGGGCTCAGATACTTTCCAACGTTTTCACGACCGAGGGCGTCACGGGCCTGCCAGAATACAAGCTTTCCATCCCTAAAGACCGGCAGAATCAACCTCCCTGCATAGGTCCCGCGAAGACAACCGGCCACGCCCAAGTAGCTCAGCAGCTTGGGCGGAAACCCCCTGGCTTCGGCGTACTTATTGATTGAGGGTATCCGCTCATCCCAGATGGGTACACAGTAATCAGGCCATCCTACTTCGTGCGCTACAAGGTTGCTGTCGCCGTCGCCTCCGCCCTTTCCAGGAAAGACCATCTTAGACTCTTCCTCTTGACGGGCCTTTCGCGTCAAGCTCAATAGGACGTATTTCTCAAAACCCTCGTCCTCTAGGGAGATATTGTTCTCTTCGGCAAGGTCCGCCACTGCCTCCAGGAATCCAACGCCCTCGTATTGTTCGATGAATCGGAACACATCCCCGCCGACACCGCACCCAAAGCAATAGAACTTCTGCTTTGCTGTATCGACCATGAAAGAAGGTGTCTTCTCCCCATGGAAGGGGCAACAGGCCTTGTATCGGTACTTTCCGTTGCTCTTGCACTGGACTCCTCGACCTTGTAGGACCTGGAGCAGATCAACTGAGTGTCTTACAAGTTCGATGTCAGCGTCAGATATGTACAGAGTCATGCCTTGTTCCAGTTGAACAGGTCTACAACCCGGTCAGGTTCTTCGGCAATGGCCTCAGGTCGCTCCTGAGGAGGCCTCTCAGGCACCTTGGCCACTGGGATGGACTCTGGGTCTGCCTTGGGCATCACAAGGGGCTTAGGCGTCTCCTGAGGGGCCTTCTGCGATGCTTCCTCCAGAACCTCATC
>Ga0255052_10002447_pt1 | contig 13401 bp, 6 predicted proteins | sample JV7_2_21_MG_FD_188632 | JGI IMG/M metagenome (GOLD analysis project Ga0255052, IMG submission 188632) | Seawater microbial communities from Jervis Inlet, British Columbia, Canada - JV7_2_21 | ecosystem: Environmental > Aquatic > Marine > Inlet | place: Canada: British Columbia | collected... | reverse complement strand
TTTGTAAATGTTTTCAATGAGCGACGCCGAAGAGAGAAACGACAAGCGGCCTAACAGTGAAGGAGTTGGCCCTACCCGGTCTTTTGACGGCTCGACAGCAAGGCCTCTGCCAGATGAACGACAAGCTGTCATATGCCTTGAAAGCACTCCGCTGACGCTGCTGGGCCGTGAGCAAGTACGCAACACATGGTAGATTTTCTCTTTTCCCTCATTCCTTTCGAAGGGAAAAGAGAAAATCTGTATCAGGTGATACCAAAGTAAGACTTCAACTGGATACCGATTGATAAATGCGGAGCATCCGGATCGAGCCGATGAAGGAAATGGCCCAGTCCTCACGGGAACATCGTAGCCTTTTGCTCAACTGGTTCATGTCAGACACTTGGGCAATTGCCGCTACCGCCGATCGCCCACAGATTCTGTGGAGGAGACATATAGAAGAGCTGACAACTCTCTCAAGCTGTCAGCTCTTATCTGTTTGCCAAGTTCCTGCCTCACGACGCTTACTCAGATCCGGACAGACCGTCCGTTCATCTTGTGTCAACGAAAATGTCGCCGCTGTGGGTGAGAGACAGTTCCGGCTCTGCTACCACCGTTGCCTGGCCGGTGACAGTGTCAATGATAAACAGAGGCGAGTTCTCAACGAGAATATATTCGGGTGAGAGGCTGATAGCCGTTGCATAGAGCACGTCGTTTTCGTCAAACATGATCCCCATGACCTCAGCGGCAGGATCGATCATGACCGCATCCAGGCCGGTAATCATAGCCGCATGTTGAGACGCGCCCGTGCTCGTGTCTATCACGTATAGCTCGTTGTCGGCCGTTGCCCACATCGTCCCCGCAGAATCGAAGGCAAAATCCATAAGGTGGTCGAGTCCCATGTCGCCAATCAGTGTCAGCACGCCGGTGCTTGTGTCGATGCGATAGAGATTGGAATCGCCTATCCATCCACCTGCCGGCTTGTTGAATCCCGCCACATACGTCGTTCCGTCCGGGCCGGTATCAATCGCCATCAGATTGATGGCATTGGGGAATCCTACCGGCGTGACCTGTGCCGTCCCCAGATTGATGACCACAAGCTGGGAAACCCCGCTCATGGTTTCTGATCCTTTGCGGTTGGCAAGTCCATAGAGTGTGCCATCGATGCCGAATGCCATCGCCGGTATGAGTACAGACGCTTGAAGTCCGAAGCTGCCCACATCCGTGAACGTACCCGTACCTGTATCGAGGACCCCCAGATGCTTGTGGCGACTGTGGGCAGTGTAAATCTTACCGGCTGTCTGCTCACCTACAGTGGCCTCGTACGCAGCCCCATGAGGCATAGACATTTCCATCTGTGCTGCCAGCGTCGCCTGGCCGGTGACAGTGTCAACGATGAACAAAGGCGAACTTTCAATGAGACTCCAGCCCGTTGCATACAGCACGTCATTCTCGTCAAACATGATCCCCATGATCGCGCTGTTGGGATCGGTCATGGCCGCATCTACGCCGGTAATCGTGGCCGCATGTTGAGCTACGCCAGTGCTCGTATCTATTACGTATAGCTCGTTGTCGGCGATATTGTGGCCAGCCATCCCCCACATCGTCCCCGAAGAGTCGAAGGCAAAATCCATAAGCCGGTCGACTCCCGTCTCGCCAATCAGTGTCAGCTCCCCGGTGGCCTTATCGATGCGATAGAGATTGGAGTCACCTATCCATCCACCTGCCGGAGCGTTGAATCCCGCCACATACGCCGTTCCGTCCGGGCCGATATCAAACGCGATCAGAGTGATGGCATTGGGGAATCCTACCGGCGTTACCTGTGCCGTCTCCTTATCGATGATCACAAGCTGGGTCAGCCCGTTCGGGGCTCCTCTGCGGAGGGCAAGCCCATAGAGTGTGCCATCGATGTCGAGTGCCATCGCCTGTATGAGTACAGACTCAGGAAGCTCGAAGCTACCCACATCCGTGAACGTACCCGTGACTGTATCGATGACCCCCAGACGCTGGTGGCGCTCGTGGGGAGTATAGATATTACCGGCGAGCGCCGCCTGGCCCAGGAACAATATTGACAGCAACGTTAGACCTGTCTTGTGAGATCTCATTAAACATTTCATTTGACACCTTCTTTCTGTCCCGATTCAAGGGACCATTAAAAAAGTACTCTTACATTGCAGTGAGACATTCTGCATACGGTTTCAGTTCATCGATGAGATTGATTACCCTCCTTTCTATTTGAGTGGTTCATAATCCATTTCCCAGACGTTCTGTTTCTTTCTTAGGTGACCTACTGTGCGATGGCCGCAATTTCTTCTGCAGTCAGGGCCACATCGTAGATGCTGACGTCGTCGATCAGGCCGGAGAAGAAGGTTCCCGGTTGCATAGTCTTGCCTGTACCGATGTATAGCCCATTAGATGGACTCTCCAGATTGGGCTGTGTATCTTCAGCCACAACGACATCATCCACATAGAGAGTTCTGTTCGAGCCATCCCAAATAAGACCTATCCAGTGCCATTGCCCATCGGTGATGATTGTGCTGGACAACAATGGATCGCGGCCGGGACCTGCAAGCTCCGTCATCAAGGTTCATCCTGATGGATCTGTACTGAGCCAATTCGCTCCAGCAATTTGCGATAAAACGACCTGGCCTGGAGCGCCGCCCTTGACCCATGCTAAGACACTGAATGCTCCATCCGCCGGATTCAGGACGGCTGGGGCGGAGATGAAATCATCGACCCCGTCGAACTCAAGCGCACCATTCACTTGCCCGCCATCAGGCTGCCAAATAGGATCGCCTAAAGCATATCCGTTGTTGTTGCCGGCACTATCAGCAACGACCATACCCTCAGTCTCGTCCAATGCCCAGTGCGCCGCCGGAATTGAGAAGGCGGCCGTGAAGCTCCAGACATCGCCCTTGAACACGGTGAAGTCAGGCGCACTATTAACTTCATCGACACGCCAGTAATAGGTCTGGCCGAATGCCAGGCCATCCAGGGCATAGGTCGTCTCGAGCTGTGTGCCCAGATAAGTTGTACTGTCAGAAGTGGCGCTATTAACGTCGTCCCATGACAATCCCAGGAAAAGATCATGCGACTCGGCAAAGTGACCTGCTACCCAGCTCAATATGGTCTCATTATACCGTGAATCCATGGTTCCATTTCCTGGAATTGGACGCCAGGCCTGTACCAGATTTTGGGGGTCCACACCTGATAGGATAGGCACCTGCCAAACCGAGTTGCCGACTCCACTGTCAAATCGGCCATAGAATAGTGTCGCGCCGTCGGGCGAGAACTCAGGTTCGAAGGTCCAATACGGGCCGTTCACTTTGCTGCTCAAAACCACAGGGGCTCCCCAATCATCCTCGATTCGCTCGCGCATTGAGACCCAGAGAGTAGAGGCGATGCCCATTCCCCCAGGGCGATTCGAACCAAAAATGAGTATTCGGCCACCGGGCGAGAGCGCGGGCCGCTCGTCGTCACTTCCGCCATTGACAAGGGGACCTATATTCACTGGTTCATCCCACGCGGCGTTGAGAGTGGGCCGTCGCGCGACCCAGATATCGGTGTTCCCAAAACCGCCGGGACGATTAGAAGAGAAATACAACTCGAGTCCGTCCGACGAGAGATTCGGTCCGTAGTCATGGAATGGACCGTTTACGGGTGCTCCCAGGTTCGCCGGTTCACCCCAGGTGTTGTTCGCCGGGTTCCATGAACTGACCCAGATGTCCACCCCGCCCATGCCACCGGGCCGCACGGGTGCGGGGTATCCGGGACGGTTCCCGTCACTGAAATAGAGTTCCCGGCCATCAGGTGAGAGGGCCGGGCTACCTTCGCCGCGATCTGTATTGAATGCAACTGGCTGTGGGTCTTTCCATGCACCGTCAAGAGAGTCGCGCGTTACCGAATAGATGTCCGGGTTGCCAGCATAGGTGCCCTTTTGATAGTAAAGTGTCAGACCGTCGGCGGACAGATCCGGCCCGAATTCGTTCCGAGAAGTTTCGATGGGTTCTCCCAGGTGGGTCGGTTCCCCGAGGATAAATTGTGCAACGGCAAGCTGCCCACGCGTGAGCATCAGCACACCGGCCAATAGCAATATGAACTGTGATGTTTTGCCGATCGTTTTCATGGCTTGTTCCTCAATATGGGCTTCGATTTGTCTTTGCCTGTGGTGTTCGGGTGAAGTTACCGCTGCATGTCGGCCGTTAACATGTGCTGTTGACCTTCTTCTCTGTGTTGTGTTTGTCTTCATTTTCGTGTCTCCTTATATCTGTTGGTTTCTATTTCATTTCTTTGGCTTCAGTCTTCTGCCTTGTGGGCCCTACTCTTACAAACCGGAAAATGGGGCCAAACTAACGATTTGATTGAGAGTTTTTGAAAAATGAGTATCATTTACGCAGTTGCGGTTCTTTTTTTTGGGATTGACGAAAATTGAGACTCAATTGCAGTCAAAAAACGCAACAGTTGGTCGCACTGGCCCAGGCTGGTGATAGCGTTGCCTTAGACCGGCTCTGCAGGGTTTACGGCGAGCGCATCCGGCGAATCGTACGCCTTCGTATGGGCAGAGAGCTTCGTGCCAAGCTGGACTCGATGGATCTTGTCCAGGATGCTCTTCTTAATGCCTTACGAGGCCTGGCAGACTTCAGGTACGAGAATGAGGGTGATTTTCTGAGATGGCTGTCGAGGATTGCTCAAAATGCGCTCGGTCACCATTTGGAGAAGCTGCACGCTGACAAGCGCGATATTCGCAGAGAGGTTCGACTTGATGGATACGGGCCAACGACGGGAGGCAGATTGGCTGAGGCTCCCGGGCCGGTTGACGTGACCACGCCAAGTGTGATAATGTCCAGAAAGGAAGAACTGGACAAGCTCGAAGAAGCAATCGATCAATTAAAACCTGAGCATAAGGAAGTGATTGTCCTGACGAAAATTGAAGGGCTTTCGTACAAAGAAATTGGGGGACGATTGGGCAAAAGCGCTGATGCTGTGGGGATGTTGCTGTCTCGTGCGCTGGTGGCCCTGACAAGTGCCTATGTGAAAATCTGATGGTTTCGGCAGGTGACAACAACCAGGATAAGATCATTGAAGAATCTCTGAAGAAGTTCGTCGATGCGTATCTGCGGGGTGAGCAGTCAGACATAGACGAATTCGTCAGGCAATATCCCGAGTGTGAGGATCTGCTCAGACAGCAAATAGAGGCTCTGCTCGAAATCAACACTTTGTTTGACTCCCTTGTCCAGGCCGATGAGAGCGACTTCGCAGATACAGCGACCGGACACGATCTTACCGGCCAGAAGGTCGGTAACTTTGAAATAGTCGAGATAATTGGCCGAGGAGGCATGGGCGTTGTCTATCTGGCGCGTGACACTAAGCTCAAACGCTCTGTTGCCATCAAGAGTATGCCGGTTGAAATGCAAGCCGACTCGACTGCGCGCATGCGTTTCAGACGAGAGGCTGAACTTTTAGCCTCATTGAATCACCCAAATATAGCTGTCATCCACGAGATCATCGAGCAGGATGAGGGGCCCGGCTACCTGGTTCTCGAATACGTCCCCGGCCAGACGCTCGCAGAGCGGATCGCACAAAGGCCCGTCAAATTGGAAGAGACCCTCTCGATCGCCCGGCAGATCGTCCAGGCGATGGCGGCGGCGCACGAGCACGGCGTTATCCACCGGGATCTCAAGCCCGGCAATATCAAGATTACGCCGGAAGGCGAAGTAAAGGTACTGGACTTTGGCCTGGCCAAAGCGGTCGATGACCAAGCGGTGGACCAGCAGAGCACTATCACCGAGCCGGGCAGGATAATTGGCACGCCGGCCTACATGAGTCCGGAACAGGCTCGTGGTAAGCCAACCGATAAGCGCAGCGACATCTGGTCGTTCGGCTGTGTGCTTTATGAGATGCTTTCCGGCAAAATCCCCTTCAAAGGCGAGACTGTCTCTGATACACTCGCAAATATCCTTGATCAAGACCCTGATTGGCATATACTCCCGTCAGAAGCTGGGCCTCAAGTGCGCAGGATCATCTCGAAGTGCCTGGAAAAGAATTCGGACAAGCGTTATCAGTCCGCCCGAGAACTCTGTCAGGACTTGCAGGACTATACTGCCAGCCTGACCAGCACGGTTTTAGATTTGAAAGCCCTGGAGCGGTCAATACGTAAACCCAAGGTGGCAGGGTTACTGGCACTGTTTTTCTTGGTATTTTGCTTAACAATGTATGGAGTTGTTCGCCATATCCGAAAGGTTCGCTGGGCTACTGAGGCGATTCCAAATATTATCAGAATGATAGAAGAGGACCGGTGTCTGGCTGCGTTCCAACTGGCCGAGAGAGCCGAAAAATACATCCCCAACAATTCGACTTTGAAGCAGCTCTGGTCTGAGATGTCCTGCGACTATTCGATCATCACGATTCCCCCTGGTGCGAACATCTCCTACAAGGAGTATTCGGATATTCAGGGGCAATGGCTGGATCTTGGGCTCAGTCCACAGGAAAACATCAGGTTCCCGCGTGGAGTTTATCGGTGGCAAATAAAGAAAGAAGGATTTGAAACTCGGGAATGTGTAGTAGGCGAACATGCCGATGCTCCCAACCTACTCAATGTTGACTTACGAGAAGAAGGCAGTCTTACGCCCGGGATGGTCCTGATACCGGCCGAGGATCTTCGACAGAATTTAGGTAATACCGAAACCGCTCAGGCATCAGCGTACTTGATTGACAAATGTGAAGTCACGAACAAGCAGTTTAAGGAATTTGTTGATAAGGGCGGATACCAGATCCGCGATTACTGGAAGCACGAATTTGTCAAGGAAGGTAGCGTTCTTTCGTGGGAGCAAGCCATGGCTGAGTTCCGCGATAAGACGGGTCGGCTCGGGCCATCGGCATGGGAAGGAGGGACTTATCCCAAGGGACAGGAGAAATATCCGGTCTCCGGCATCAGTTGGTTTGAGGCCAACGCCTATGCGGAGTTTGCGGGAAGAAGCCTGCCAACGATCTATCATTGGTTCGCTGCGGCCTCCATCTGGGAGGCTGCGCTCATCGTTCCTTTTAGCAATTTTGGAGTTGAGGGGCCTGCCCCCGTCGGAAGTTATCCGGGTATGGCGCGTAACGGACTATACGACATGGCCGGTAATGTTAAAGAATGGTGCTGGAATGCTACAAATGATTCGGCAGGCCATCGGCACGTCCTTGGAGGGGCCTGGGGCGAGCAAACCTACATGTTCTCCGGCAGGGATACTCGATCGGCGTGGAATCGGTCCCCAGTCAATGGTTTTCGATGCGTCCGGTATCCGGACGGGCAAGAGTCAGTCCCCGAAGGCTTGTTTGATCCGGTCGAACGTCGAGCCCACAGAGACTATAGCAGTGAGACGCCGGTTTCTGATGAGCGGTTCCAGTCTTACAAGGAGTTTTATGCGTATGACCGAACCGAATTGAACCCTGTCGTAGAGTCGGTTGACGACAGTTCTCGCTACTGGCGAAAAGAGAAGATCACATTCGATGCCGCCTACGGCGGTGAGCGTGTGATTGCCTATCTGTTCCTTCCCAAGGGGATTAAGCCGCCATATCAGACGGTTGTCCATTTTCCGGGCGGCAGCGCCCGGGAGAACCGACCGTTTGAGAAGTTGCCGGAGAGCGCTATAACGGGATTTGTTGTCATGAGCGGTAGAGCTTTGTTGTATCCTGTCTATAAGGGTACCTACGAGCGTCGCATTGCGGGAGACGTCAGCACGAGCAGGCCGATTGCCCATCGAGATTGGATAACCCAAATGTCAAAGGATCTGGGAAGATCTATCGATTATTTGGAGTCCAGGGATGATATCGACAGTGAAGAAATCGCCTACTATGGAATAAGCTGGGGGGCACGGCTCGGACCGATAATGCTGGCGGTGGAGGATCGCATTAAGGTGGGTATCCTTGTTGCCGGGGGTCTTCTCCGCTCGAAGTGTCCTCTCGCAACAGATCCGTTTGATTTCGCTCCACGCGTGAGGGTTCCTGTCCTGATGGTGAATGGCAGGGAGGACCATATTTTCCCATTCGAGATGGCTCAAAAACCGATGTACGAATTTTTGGGTACCCCCGATGAAGATAAGGCCCACATAGTCTATCCGGGAGGACATGGCGTAATGGGATTATTCAGCAGGCAGATGAAAGGGGATGTCCTCGACTGGTTGGACCGCCATCTGGAACCTGTTGACTGAAGTTTGTACATGGTGTTGTTGGATGGACAACGTTTCACACATATAAAAGAGCTGACAGCGTCTTAAGCTGCCAGCTCTTATCTGTTTGCCAAGTTCCTGCCTCATGATGATTATTCAGATCCAGACAGGCCGTCCGTTTATCTTGCGTCAATGAAAATGTCGCCGCTGTGGGTGAGAGACAGTTCCGGCTCTGCTACTACCGTCGCCTGGCCGGTGACAGTGTCGACGATGAAGAGGGGCGAGTCCTCAACGAGAATATATTCGGGTGAGAGACTGATCGCCGTTGCATAGAGCACGTCATTCTCGTCAAACATGATCCCCATGACCTCAGCGGCAGGATCGATCATGACCGCATCCAGGCCGGTAATCATAGCCGCATGTTCGGCTACGCCCGTGCTCGTGTCTATCACGTATAGCTCGTTGTCGGCCGTTGCCCACATCGTCCCCGAAGAATCGAAGGCAAAATCCATCAGGTGGTCTAATCCCATGTCGCCAATCAGTGTCAGCACCCCGGTGCTTGTGTCGATGCGATAGAGATTGGAATCGCCTATCCATCCACCTGCCGGTTTGTTGAATCCCGCCACATACGTCGTTCCGTCCGGGCCGGTATCAATCGCCATCAGATTGATGGCATTGGGGAATCCTACCGGCGTGACCTGTGCCGTCCCCAGATTGATGACCACAAGCTGGGAAACCCCGCTCATGGTTTCTGATCCTTTGCGGTTGGCAAGCCCATAGAGTGTGCCGTCGATGCCAAATGCCATCGCCGGGATGAGTACAGACGCTTGAAGTCCGAAGCTGCCCACATCCGTGAACGTACCCGTAACTGTATCGAGGATGCCAAGATGCTTGTGGCGACTGTGGGCAGTGTAAATCTTACCGGCGGTCTGCTCGGCTACAGTGGCCTCGTACGCAGCCCCATGAGGCAAAGTCATTTCCACCTGTGCTGCTACCGTCGCCTGGCCGGTGACCGTGTCAACGATGAACAAAGGCGAACTTTCAATGAGACTCCAGGCCGTTGCATACAGCACGTCATTCTCGTCAAACATGATCCCCATGATCGCGCTGTTAGGATCGGTCATGGCCACATCTACACCGGTAATCGTGACCGCATGTTGAGCAGCGCCAGTGCTCGTATCGATCACGTATAGCTCGTTGTCGGTGACGCTGTGGCCGACCGATCCCCACATCACCCCCGAAGAATCGATGGCAAGATCCATAAGCCGGTCGACTCCCGTGTCGCCAATCAGTGTCAGCTCCCCGGTGGCCTTGTCGATGCGATAGAGATTGGAGTCACCTATCCATCCACCTGCCGGAGCGTTGAATCCCACCGCATACGCCGTCCCGTCCGGGCCGATATCAAACGCCATCAGATTGATGCCGTTGGGGAATCCTACGGGCATGACCTGTGCCGTCTCCTTATCGATGACCGCCAGTTGGGAAATCCCGTTCGGGGTTCCTCTGCGGTTGACAAGCCCATAGAGTGTGCCATCGATGTCGAGCGCCATCTCCGGTATGAGTACAGACTCAGGAAGTTCGAAGCTGCCCACATCCGTGAACGTACCCGTGACTGTATCGATGACCCCCAGACGCTGGTGGCGACTGTGGGGAGTATAGATAGTACCCGCGAGCACTGCCTGGCCCAGGAACAATATTGACAGCAACGTTAGACCTGTCTTGTGAGATCTCATTAAACATTTCATTTGACACCTTCTTTCTGTCCCGATTCAAGGGACCATTAAAAATATGACTCTTACATTACAGTGAGACATCCTGCATATGGTTTCAGTTCATCGATGAGATTGATTAGCCTTGCCGGCTCTACTCTTACAAACGGAAAGAACAAGGCCAAGCGAAGGATTCAGTTGCAATTTCTTTGTAGATTTGCTAAAATTTATTGAAAATCACTGATATAGTGCTGCCGATTGAAATTTCCCGTTTTTGCGCGGGTAAGTAGTCTTACAATAACAGTCTATGATCTTACTCGCGGGAGTTTACTACCCTTAAAGGGTATATCTGGAGGTTAGTGAGGACTCGTGTACAACGCCGGTCACAAAACTCAGCAATTGATCGCTCTCGCCAAAGATGGCGATGAATCGGCCTTAGAACGCCTGTATCATGTGTACGGTGAGAGAGTAAGGTGGATGATACGCTTTCGCATGGGCAAGGTGCTCCGTTCCAAACTGGAGTCGATGGACCTCGTCCAGGATGTCTTTGTTCACGCCCTCCAGGGTCTGGGAGATTTCACCTATTCAAATGAGGGCGATTTCGTGCGGTGGTTGTCAAAGATCACTCAAAACGCGCTTCGCGACAATCTGGACAAACTCCACGCTGCCAAACGAGACATTCGTAAAGAGTTTCCTCTTGGCCGTCCTCGTTCAACGATGGGTGGCGGACTTCGGGGAATTCCCGGGGCTCTTGATGCTACAACGCCAAGTGTGATAATGTCAAAGGGAGAGGATTTTGCCAAACTTGAGAAAGCGATAGACGAATTGAAGCCCGAGTACAGGGAGGTTATTGTCCTGAGCAAGATTGAGGGACTTTCATACAAACAGATCGGCAAGAGACTGGGTAAGAGTCCCGATGCTGTGAGAATGCTGATGCCGAGTGCGATGGCAGAGTTGACAACCGTTTTCATGAGGATCTGATGGCAGGGGCTTCTGACGATAATCAGAAAGACATCATCAAAGAGGCTGTGCGGCAATTTGCCGATGCGCGTCAGCAAGGCGAGAAGCCCGATACAGATGAATTTGTCAGAAAGTACCCTGGATTAGAAAGTCAGATCCGCAAGGGCATACAGGAACTCCTGAGAATCAATGCTCTGTTCGATTCTCTTGTGCAGGCCGATGAGAGCGACTTTGACGCTGCAGCCACCGAACATGATCTAACCGGCCGGAAAATCGCCAGCTTTGAAATAATAGAGATGATTGGTCGAGGAGGCATGGGAGTAGTCTATCTGGCTCGCGATACCAAGCTCAAGCGTTCAGTCGCCGTCAAGAGTATCCCCGCTATTCTGGCGGGCGACTCGACCGCTCGGACGCGATTCAGACGTGAAGCCGAACTGCTGGCCTCGTTGAATCACCCGAATATCGCTGTGATCCACGAGATCATCGAGCAGGATGAGGCCGCAGGTTTTCTGGTTCTCGAATACGTCCCGGGCGAGACGCTTGCCGAGCGCATAGCTCGCGAGCCGCTCAAATTGGAGCAGATCCTTTCGATCAGCCGGCAGATTGCCGAGGCGATAGCCGCGGCGCATGAGAAAGGGGTGATACACCGGGATATTAAACCCGGCAATGTCAAGATTACGCCAGATGGCAGGGTCAAGGTGCTGGACTTCGGTCTGGCCAAGGCCTCCGCGGGCGAAGGCGGGAGCGGTGAAACCAACGTCACTCAGCCCGGCCGGATAATTGGCACGCCGGCCTACATGAGCCCGGAGCAGGCCCGCGGCAAATCTACCGACCATCGCACGGACATCTGGTCATTCGGCTGTGTCCTGTACGAAATGCTGACCGGCCATCTTCCATTTGAGGGCGAGACTGCCACAGACACGCTGGCACGCATTATCGAACGCCAGCCCGATTGGGAGCGGCTTCCGCAGGACACTCCGATGAACATACGTGTTCTTCTCCGCCGCTGTTTAGAGAAGGACCCGCGCCGCCGGCTTCGGGACATTGGAGATGCAAGTATTGAAATAGACGAAACGCTGCGGTCAACGGCAGAGCCAATTACTACCGTCTCGTCTATTTCGGTTGAATCGGGGATAGCTCGCAAAGCAAAGTTGCGAAGAATGGCAATGATTGTTGGTGCAGCTATCATCATTGTCCTGACCGCTATTGTTGTGCGGTTTATTCTAAAAGAGCCAATTCGACCAGCTTCAACGGAAATGCGGCTGGTGGTTCTGCCGTTTGAGAATCTGGGGCCTGCCGAGGATGAGTATTTCGCAGCCGGCGTCACCGATGCCATCACAGCCCGTCTAACGGGTATTCAGGAGTTGGGTGTCATCTCACGGCAGAGCGCGCTACAATATAAAGACAGGGAAAAGAGTGTACAGCAGATAGGCAAAGAGTTACGTGTGAACTATATTCTGGAAGGAACGGTCCAGCGTGAGCGGCCTTCAGATCCAACCAGCCCAGTGAGAATAATACCTCAGCTCATCAAGACTTCCGACGACACGAACGTCTGGGCCGAGACTTATGACAAGGATATGAGCGAAGTTTTCCGGATCCAGTCTGACCTGGCTGAGCAGGTGGCACAGGCATTGGACATTACCCTGCTCGAGCCGGAACGCCGGGCACTTGCCTCCAGGCCAACAGAAAATATGGAGGCGTATGATTATTACCTGCGTGGAAACGAATATTTCCATCGAAGTCTTCTCGAAAGTGACTTCAGGATATCCATACGAATGTATGACAAGGCGGTCGAGCTGGACACCAGGTTCGCCTTAGCTTACGCCCAGCTCGCAAGGGCTCATCTCTTTATGCGATGGATGTCTCATGACCTGAGCGTAGAACGTCTTGCTCTGGCAAAGCAGGCAGTGGAAAAGGCGTTCCAACATAATCCTGAACTGCCTGAAGCGCATCTGGCTTTGGGGCAGTATTACTATCATGGCCATCTGGACTATGACAGTGCCCTGGAACAATTTGCAATTGTCAGGAAAAGACAGCCCAATAGCAGCGAACTCATGACTCTTATCGGTTATGTTCAAAGGCGGCAGGGTAAATTCGAGAAAGCACTAGTCACTCTCAAGCAAGCCGCTGAGCTTGACCCTCGCTATGCACGGCTAGCCCATCACCTTGGGGAAACCTCTATGCTCCTGCGCAAGTACTCAGAAGCAGAGCGTCACTATGAGCGGGCAATCTTCCTGGCTCCCGATATGCTGCGTTCCTATGCCTGGAAAGCGCAGCTATACCTGCTTTGGGAAGGCAAAACTGAGAAAGCAAGGGCGATCCTAGAGGAGGCGCCACAGAACATTGGCTCTTCAGAAGAGCATTGGATTGTCCTTTGGTCTGTTTTGCTTGATGTGTTCGATGAAGACTACCAAGAGGTGCTAGCACAACTCTCTTCGTGCACGTTGGAGGCCTTTGGAACGCAATTCTATTTTATCCCCAAGGCACAGCTATATGCCCAGATTCATGGTCTGATGGGAAACCGCCAGCTCGAGCATACTTATTACGAGTCCGCACTAAGCATGCTCGAATCCAAAATTCGGGAACAGCCGGAGGATGGGCGCCTG
>Ga0255052_10002446_pt1 | contig 13401 bp, 8 predicted proteins | sample JV7_2_21_MG_FD_188632 | JGI IMG/M metagenome (GOLD analysis project Ga0255052, IMG submission 188632) | Seawater microbial communities from Jervis Inlet, British Columbia, Canada - JV7_2_21 | ecosystem: Environmental > Aquatic > Marine > Inlet | place: Canada: British Columbia | collected... | reverse complement strand
GCGCTTCGGCGTGGGCCTGAAAGGACTCACGGCTCGCGACCCGTTGGGTGACAATCTCGACTGCTTCGGCACTGGCTTGCTTGACATTCTCGCCAAGCTGGTCCAGATGATTGTGGACGTTCGTATGATCTTCTGAAAGTGTCTCAAGGCGGCGGACAGATTCCTCGCCCCGGTTCTCGACGCTCTCGTGCAGGGTCGCCTGTTCACGGGCGACATTGGTGACGTCACCGGCAACAGTCTGTATGAGCTCTCGCAGGCCGTCAACATTACCGTGAAGCTGTTCTTGTATATCAGCCAGAGACGACATGCGGTCACCCAGGAGTTCGCTCTGCTCCTGCACCATACTGCACAAAGACTCCTGGTTATCAGCAGTCAGGGTGATCTTCTCAGACATCAACTTGCCTGCTTGTTGAAGGCCGTCGATTCGGGTGTGCATCGTCTGCTGATTCAGAGTGACGGCCCCAATGCTCTCGGCCAACTCCTGCTTATGGCTTTGTGTGGTCTTGCACAGGACGTTGTGCTCAGTCTCAATCGCATTCTTCAGCTCTCCGACAATCGCGTTCTTCAGCTCTCCGATTTTGTCTCGCAACAGAAGCTGGTTCTCTTCAAGGCGAGAGGTCTTCGTGCTGACCTCCTCGTTGCCTACGAGGCCCGCCTGGCCAAGGCGAAGCAGCTCGTTGCGCGAAGTGGCAGCGTCCGTGGCTACTGACCGGATGTGCTGCTCCATTTGGCTCGAAGACTCGGCGCACCCCATCAGCATAAGCGAGACAGCCACAAGTGTGCAGAGTAAGGCAGTCAGAACACACAGCACAATATTGCGGTTGTCCAAGGCGGTTCGCGGCCGCTCCGACAGAGTCGCTGCCGTCACTAGTGCCAAGACCAAGATGAGAAGAACTATGGGCACAGTCCACTTTACCCACTGGCGTCTCTCAACCTTCTCAACCTCGAATTCCTCGTCTGAAACGGTATTATTACCCATGATTCACCTAAATTCGATCCTGAAGCGTGTTTTCGGGCTGGCGCCTCCGCATAACGCAAGCTCAGACGTACATGCTTGGCACGCACCACCCCTGATAATTCGACTTTGAGGCAAGCCCGATTCCCTTGAATCTGCTGCGACGAGTCCGATTCCCTTGAATCTGTGAAACCAGGTCAGTTATTGCTGTCAGATTCTGGTTGATCGCCCCCTCTAGTTGAACCTGGTGCTTATTGTCGGAGTCAAGGATATCTGTCATGCTCTGGATGCAGGTATTCAGCATCGCCAGGATGACCGTTACTTGTTCCTGAAGTTTACTGATGGTTGCCACCATCGTATCGACCTGGGCCTCAGTGGTGTCGAGTTGGTGGCCCCAATGCTCTTGAGTGTGTGCAATAGTAGCCAGCTTGCCGAGAGACTCCTGACGGTTGGCGTTGATTGCGTTTTCGATGTTGTCCTGCCTGCCGGCAATGGACCCTACACCTGTTGCGGCCTGCTGCAGGTTCTCGCCGAGCGTAGCCAGAGCGGCCTTTTGATTCTCTGAAAGTGCAATAATTTGTCCGGTCAACTCGTCATTCTTGGTCCCTGTCATTTCTCGCAAGGAACTCTGCTCGACGATTATTGCCTCTATTGAAGCCATCATCTGCTGGCTTGCCTGAGCAACGTTGCCGACTTGGGCCTGGAAGGTTTGTTGAAACTGCTCAATGATTTGCATTTTTTGGGTCAATGTGCAGGTGTTGTCTCGCAGCGTTCCACCCAGTGAGGCCTGCTCGTCGGTGATCTTCGTCAGGCTGATTGCGGCCGTATCGAGTTTGCTCTCAAGCTGCTCTTGAGCGGCTGCAAGGCCCGATATCTGAGCATCGAGCGATTCAGCATGGGCCTGGAACGACTCACGACTTGCGACCTGTTGGGCCCCGACGGTTTCGTGCAAGGTTGATTGTTCATGGGCGATGTTCGTAACGTTGCCGGCAACCGTCTGGGTGAGTTCTCGCAGACCGTCAACATTGCCGCGAAGCTGTTCTTGTATAGCAGCCAGAGACGACATGCGGCCACCCAGAAGTTCGCCCTGCTCCTGCACCGTACTGCGTAAGGACTCCTGGTTATCAGCAGTCACGGTGATCTTCTCTCGCAAACAAGTCTGCTCGACGATCATTACCTCTATTGAAGCCATCATCTGTTGGCTTGCCTGGGCAACGTTGCTGACTTCCGCCTGGAAGGTTTGTTGAAACTGTTCAATGACTTGCATTTTTTGGGCCAATGTGCAGGCGTTGTCTCGCAGCGTTCCACCCAGTGAGACCTGCTCGTCGGTTATCTTCGTCAGGCTGATTACAGCCGTACTGAGTCTGCTATCAAGCTGCTCTTGTATGGCAGCCAGGCCCGACATGCGGTCACCTATAAGTTCGCTCTGCTCCTGCACCGCACTGCGCAAAGACTCCTGGTTATCAGCAGTCAAAGTGATCTTCTCAGACATCAACTCGCCTGCTTGTTGAAGGCCGTCGATTCGGGTTTGCATCGTCTGCTGATTCAGAGTAACGGCCTCAATGCTCTCGGCCAGCTCCTGCTTATGGCCTTGTGCGGTCTTGCGCAGGGCGTTGTGCTCAGTCTCAATCGCATTTTTAAGCTCTCCGAGTTTGTCTCGCAACAGACGCTGGTTCTCTTCAAGGCGAGAGGTCTTCGTGCTGATCTCCTCGTTACCTCTGAGGCCCGCCTGGCCAACCCGAAGCAACTCGTTGCGCGAGGTAGTGACCTCCGTGGCTACTGACCGGATGTGCTGCTCCGTTTGGCTCGACGACTCGGCGCACCCCATCAGCGTAAGCGAGACAGCCACAAGTGTACAGAGTAACGCAGTCAGAACACATAGTACAATATTGCGGTTGTCCAAGGCGGTTCGCGGCCGCTCCGACAGAATCGCTGCCGTCACGAGTGCCAAGACCAAGATGAGAAGAACTATGGGCACAGTCCACTTTACCCACTGACCTCTCTCAACCTTCTCAACCTCAAATTCCTCTTCTGAAGCGGTATTATTACCCATGATTCACCTAAATTCGGACCTGAAGCGTGTTTTCGGGCTGGCGCCTCCGCATATTGCACCTTATCGACCAGATTTCATCGCATCTTTACCCTTGCCCCTGTGAAACCGCCACTTCTCAGTCAATTTATTGAAACGCAGGAAAACGCCCAGCCGAAAGTCATAGATGGAGCAGAAATACATATGGTCCCCGGATATCCGAACCGTGCAATCCTCTGACAACAATCCCTCGCGGATATAATTGCAGCAGATGAATATGTATGGTGTCCCAATCCTGTTCGGCACTCCACCAACTTAACTTTGGCTAAAGGCGGGCACATAAGGTAGTCTAAATGCCAGGATAGTCTACCAAGGAATGATATGTGTAGTCTGAAACACGAAGTCTGGTTTGAGGATGTGAAGAGCCTGGAGGCTAAGCTTCAAATGGTCTCCAGAAACAACATTGGCGGAATATCGTTGTGGCGGCTGGGCGGCGAGGATCCGAATATATTCCCCCTCCTCGCTCAATATAAGAGACAAAGCACTGCGCGGATCAGAAACGATACTGTAGATTGACTGACGCATACTCGTTTCCATAGGTGGGCGTATCGGAGAAGCCCACAAGCATACCGAGTTCCACTGTGTCGCTGGCTTCATAGCGAAGCGATAAGCTGCCATTTTGAACGATCTTCTCATTGGCGCCGCGCTCCCAGGCAGGGCCGACTGCATATCTCAGGTTATACGTCAAGTTTTCCAACACGGGACCCTGGGCCCTCAGGACCGCCTGCACCATCCTCAGTTGATCCGGAGTGTAGTAAACACGCGAAAGGAAGTCGGTGTCATCGTGAAGGAATTCACACCCTGCAAAGAATCTCGGGTCATCGAAGAAGCGATATAGGCCTGTGATCTTGAAGTTGCTCCGCCAGTTATCATCTGTGAAGTCGTTGCGCCTCAATGTGCAATACGCTGAAAGCCGCTCGCTGACGGCCTGGTAAATGGAAATAGCATTCTCATGATACCGTACGTCTTGTACAGTCGCCTTGGCAGTTTCTTCGCTTCTGTATCCATGTGTGAACATCACATTGTCGAAGAACAGAGGCATATCGGCTTTGAGCAGGTAGTTGTGGGCATCATCAGCTCCGAGGAAATCCCTGAAAATATATGACAGGTCATACCTGATCTCGCCGAGCCAGTAGATGGTTCGTAGTGAATACTCATTCTCGCGCACTTTGCCAAAGTCCTTGTCATCGAGTTCTGCTCTGGCCCAGGAAGCCTCGATCGTGAGTTCATCGCTGACGGGTAATTGTACCGAACTGCCCCACTTAAGCCGTTGTCGGTCATCATCATCCTCAAAATAGGAAAAGAAGCTGTCGACCACAGGAGCAGTGAGCCGATCGACTTCTTCTCGTTGCGCAAGAGCGACCTCATCAGTGCCGCCCTGTTCCAGTACCCGGTCCAGCAAAGTCCGAGCCTTGAAGAAGCGACCATGGTTCTTATAGGCCATTGCTTTACCCAAGAGGGCTTCGGTGTCCAATGGATTGTCCTTAAGCAGCTCGTCATACAAGGCAATGGCCTGCTCGTTATGTCCGGCCCATCGGCGTACCTTTGCCAGGCTAAGTGTAACGAGCCTGACCGGATCGTTCATGGCTAAATGGTCGCGTAACTGCCCGGATGTCCAGGTCTCGTGCACCTCAAGCCTTTTCAACAGGTAGGGATCATCACCTACAAGATTCAGGCCGTACCTGTCCTGGATGAAGCTCAGAGCATAATGCTCCTTTATCGACGTTAGATTGGATACCACCGAGTCGGCACAGGCGCACTCTATCTGTCCAAAATTACCCTTTGGAAAGCTGAAGGCATTGACCTTAGTGTTGAAACGGTTCTCTAGAATATCCTTGGACACTCTGTAGTCCGAGTCTATTCTGCCACGGTACTCACTATCAGTCTCCGGACGGTTCTCGCCGTCAAGCCATTGTCGGTGTGCAAGAAATGTCCCTTCGTGACCGGCCTCGTTCGTAACAATGTCCCAGTGCGCAGAGTTGCCATGGCTCTGTATCTCCCACCGTCCGGTACCCACGTACTGTTCGATCTGCGGCCATTGGCAGTAGAATGGGTCCGTCGCCTCTACGACACATATCGGAACGAACATAGTTGCCCCAAATGACAAGTCTTGAAGAACGCCGTCGGCACATTCAAAGCCGTCGCGTCTGGCATCATCGAAAGTTATGAGCACAGTCCTTCTCGACAGTTTCCTTTCACCTTTCCAGGCTTCGACCAGGTCCTCGGCAGTGACTGCGGAATAGCCCAATTCGCTCAGTAACTCCATCTGGGCCTTGAAATTGGCAAGCCTGACGCTGTTGCTCCTCTGATTCCTCGTCAAGTCGTGATACAACAGTGCCAGAACAACCTCTCGACTTGTCACCCGCTCCCGCAGTCTTTCAAGGAGCTTGGTGGATTCATCGTATTGACCCTCGTATGCGAGCAGATTGGCCTTCTCAAGAATGACGTGAATATTCGTGCTGTCTATTGACAAGATCTGCTCCAGATAGGCGAGGCCACCTTTGTAGTCCCCTCGGTCCACGGAGACTTCCTTCAGTCCGACCATAGCGGGTATGTGGTTGGGATTGCACGTGAGCAGCTCTAAGTATTGACTTTCAGCCTCATCCGGATGACCGTTGATTCTCAGTGAGTGGGCATACAACAGACGCATTGTCGGCTGGGATTCAGCCAATCGGAGACTTTCCTCTGTTGCCCTTTGGACTAACGGATAATCACCGATAGTGGCTGCGCAATCCGCAAGTCGATTCAATCGAGAGACGCTGTTGCTGTCAATTGCCAAAGCGGATTCGATAAGTTGACAAGCGCTCTGGTAATCGCCGAGAAACTCAGCGTCGTCGGCCAGCAAATCCAGCGCTGCCAGGTTGCAGGGGTTCCTGGTAAGAACATCGCCGGCTATTTCCAGGGCTTCTCGATACTGCTCACGAAGATAGAGTGCTTTTGCAAGCCCTATGCTGTAACTAAGCTCGTTGGGCTCGGCAGAGGTCAGCTCACGGTAGTGTCTAATCACATCATCGTATCTCTGAAGAGGCATCAAGCACTTGGCAAGCTCGTGACGAATCAGAGTATCCTCGGGGTATTCGTCAATCAATAGACGTAGCTCATCTGCGCTTTCGGCGTAACTGCCGATCCATCTTTTGACCTTAGCTCTGGAGAAGCGAGCTTCTTTCTGAGCCGGATCAATCCCGAGGCTTCTGTCATAAATCAGCAGCGCCTGGTCAAACACTCTCTTGTCGGCATGCGCTCCGGCAATAAGGTTGAGGATATGCGCATCGTTCGGGTGAGCGGCGAGCAACTCTTGCCAAATCCTGATTGCCTCATCCATTTGACCAAGATGCCGGTATGTCCAGCCGATATTCTCGGACAGTCGGGATAGTCCGGGAGCCAAGGCTTTAGCAGACAAGAATTCCTTCAGCGCACTGTCGTAATTGCCGTCTCCGTAGAACCGCATGGCCCTCTGGTAATGTATCCGTGCCGGCCCTGTCACGATGTCGGGGTGGTTCGGGTCGACGGCTCGGAGCCTGTCAATGGCATCCTGTGCGTGTTCGTACTGTTCAATACGGATCGAGGCGATGAGAAGGATCTCCAGAGCGGAAACGCTTTGCGGGTTCAATTTCAAAGCACCTCGGGCTGTTTCACATGCCTTCTCGTAGGATTCGCTGCGATAGTACGCCTTTGCAAGAGCGATCCTCGTCTGCGGTTCATTCGGCTCGGCCATAATCAGGCGTTGCCAATTGTCAATTGCAGCCTGATAATCGGCTATCTCCTCGTTCATCTGAAGCCGGGCCAGCAACTGCCTGATCTCATCTGCCTCCGGATAGGTTGACAGGAACCTCCGGCATTGCACAACGGCATCAGGATAGCGCCCGGCCCAATACAACACCTTGCAGATGGCGACAAGGACGTCTCTTTGCCCAGGTTTTGCCTCTACGCTCCGCTCGTAGGCAGCTAGGGCCAAGTCATACTCTTGCTCTGCGGTATACGCCCGGGCGATCCTGTTCAGCAACACGGACGGGTCGGGATGAATCGCTTTGAGGCTTCTCCAAGTGTCGATGGCCCGGTCCGTTTCTCCAAGTTTCTGGTAGGCCCAACCCATGCTTTCCCACCCCCTGAGATATCCGGGATCGACCTTGGTAGCAGCCCTGAACTCTTCCAGCGCCGCCTTGTAATTGCCAGACTGATAGTACGAATCGCCTCGCTCCATGTGGACTGTGACGGTCTCGGCCCCCGCCGCTAAACACATTCCAGCTATCACGCTGATCACCACTGCTGTTAGTGCCAAGAAGTCCGAAAGATCTACCTTTTGCATAGCGCAACACCCTTTAGCTCATGTTTTTGAACGACGTAGCCGGCATCGCCTGTCGAGTCGCCCGGTGCTTGACCGTTCGCAGGCGACTCAAGTCCCCCAGCGAAAGCCCAGAGATCGTCGCTTTCGACCCGCAAAAGCGTCTTGAGTCTTAACGGTCGGGCGACGTCGCTCAGCAAATCACACTGCTGAGCCTCAAGACCAACGACAAGGACGTCGGCGATTTCCAGAAGTTCCTCGCAGGTTTGATAGCACTGCGGCGACAAGGACAGGATTAGTGTGGACTCGGGCGTTTTCGCCTTGAAAGCCTCCAGGATTCTGGCCAATCCGACAGATGACGTGCCACCTTGCCACTTGCGACAGTCCAGGTGTATGCCCTCAAGTCTGTGATTCTTGACAAGATTGGCAAGTTTGCTGATCAGAACGTCAGAGTCTTTCGTTTTGAGATCATTCTCGTCGAGTACAACAGTTGGCGCTAGTGTGTGCCCGCTATACGCTGATGAGATCACAAGAGCATTGTAATCATCTTCATCGTGTCCGGCACGAGATGCATCCACGCTAAAACCATCGGGACACAAGTACGAGAGATAGTCCGAATGTTCCGTGGTCCAGCCTGTAGAACCTTTGTACCAGTCCATGCTCATCAAAGCGATGCACGGGATTTTTCGGATGGAGCTGCGGGTAATCCGGCAACTGGCGACCCCATACGAAGGGTCCCAGATTGCCAAGCCAACCTTACCCGAAACAAGTGAATCATCAACTCGCGAAGGTCTTGGAGAGAGTTTTTGCCCATCAAGATATGCAATGGCATACGGGCCTCTCACAATCAATCTCAGGGTGTGAAACTGCGAAAGACCACGGCCAAAAGCGACAACATTCAGGTTCTGCACTTTTGCACCTGCGACCTTCTGCTGAAGATACAGGTGTTCTCCGTCACAGCCCAGACGTATGAAGCTATCCTCGTTCCTGAATCGAACGTAGGCCCAGAATTGTCTGCCATCAGTCACCTTGAATTCTGCGGCAAGATCAACATCGCTCCAGTCATATGTGCCCACGGACCACGCATTTGCGCTTCTCCTGGAGGGTCCGCAGGACAATTCCAACATGCCGTCTATGACTCTGGCGTCGCCGCAAGTCGAAACCCAATTCAGCCGCCTCGTCTCTTCGGTGAATCTGTCATCGAGCCTGGGCATCTGCGAAGAGATATTTGACAACATCCTCACAAGCTCGCGACCACCTTGTTGCGGCGTGAGCCGCAACAGGCTAAGGCAAGATGGATCTGTATTGCTGCTGTTAAAGCCGTCTCCGACCGCCGGTGAGAAGAAGACTGTCGCTTCTCGTGAAAAGGCAGCGGAATCCCCCAAGTCGGTCGGTGCTAAGACGCCACATACCCGAACATCAGAGAATTGCCTTTTGAGGTATTCCGATTGCTCCCTCAGTTTGTCAGATCCTGTGGTTGTAATGCCGAAATCCCAGTGAGGATCCCATCGCATTCTCCTCAGATCATGCCAGCTCATAAAGGAGCGGCTGGTCTGCCTCATTGCCCCGATGTTAAGCATTACAGTTGCTCGCAATCCCAACTGCTCAACAACGGGCGCGGCGTTTAGACAGGTGTCTCTATGGCTGTCAAGAAGAATAACCACGGCCTTCTCTGGCAACAATTTGTTCGCGTTATAGAGGTCGCAGATTTGTTGCAGACCCACGGTATAATAGCCTGCACGTTTCAGCTCAGTCATGTGCTCGGCGAACAGGCTCTTAGGCATTGAGTCAGACTTGGGATGCCTACTGATTTTAGGGTATAGTACCGCAACAAATCTCGTGTCGCAGGCACTGTGCGCGGATTGGCCCCGAGCGGATTGGACACGGTCGGATTTCTGCAGACGACTTCGAACCACCAAGGCTGTCGAAACGCCAATTATTATCAAAATCCAATGCCAGGTGTACACAGGAGCTTCTTTTCTTTTCATCGCGTTCCCCAGTGGTTCTTGTGGGAAGTGAGAATTGCGTAGTAAGTCTGCCAGGCAAGGACCGCCATATATACAAGGCAGAAGAGCAGACCGTAGGCCCACTTCGTGTTCGGTCGCCTCACTGCATAGTAAGAGCAATAGAGAAGGCTTATCAAGCCGAATCCCATGACGTAATACGTCGGCAGTGTCCCCGAGAGAATGGGCCCAAACACAAGATTGCCTAGAACGATCAAGGGAGAGATTAGAGGCAGCACAACGCCCAGATAGAAGGACATGGCTATGATCGGGTGTTTATACCACATAAACGTACCCGCAATCAGGCTCTCGCGAAACCATGATTTCTTCCACCTCAGTTGCTGCCTGAAGAATCTCATCCATGTTTGTGGCACGGCTGTCTCTACAATTGCCCGAGAATCGTACAGAACACGATACTTCCTAAGCATGAAATTCGTCAGGCTGCGGTCATCGCCAAAGGTGGCCGGTTGGTTGATCCACGTTTGACCAAGCCACGACTCCACCACATCCATTACGTAGTCCCTGCGATAGGCAGCCATGCAGCCACTACAGCAAGTCACCACAGAAAAAACATGTTCGGCGGCTTTCATGACCTCGAAAGCAATGTAGTAGCGGACTTCCTGCATCCTGGTCAGTGCGTTGCTGTCGGCATCGAGCGGGTATGCGTGTCCACACACCGCACCGACGGATGGGTCCGCGAAGCCCTGCACAATGTACCGAACAGAATCCTTATCCATCAGACTGTCAGAATCAATGCACACGAGTATTTCATTGCGGGCGATCCCGAACGCAGCCGCCATGGCATGTCGTTTTCCCCTGTTTTGCTCAAAGTCTATTACCTTAAGATTGGGAAAACGCTTCTGGGTTTCCCAGATCTCCTCAAGAGTATTGTCAGTTGACCCGTCATTGACTACAATCAGTTCAATCTTCTCTTTCGGATAGTCAACTTCGAGACAATGTTCAATGGTCCGGCCAATCATCTCTCCGTCATCTTTGACCGGAATCACGAAGCTTACGGTTGGCTCAAGACCGACATCCTTCGGAGGACGATAGAATAATGCGAGAAGGAATCTGGACAGGATGTATCCAGTCACTGTAAGGCTGTATACGTTCAGGACCGGCCGATACCAGTAATATTGCACAGTGGTGAATTTGAGGGCAAATATACCCAGAAGAGCCACAAGCAGCATCAGCGAGAACTTGACTCTCCTGTGCCGATACATTTCTGTCACTACTTCTCTGAGGTCGTCGTCGAACTCGACCGCCACGTATCTCCGAGGCTCGGTCCTGGCATCCGCCTCTTTCCTCTCTCCTAGAATGCGGCCCCTCAGTCTGCAGCGGGAATCAAAGATCGTATCAACGAAGTGCCTTGGGGGAGCCAAGACAATCTCAATTCGTTCATGCTTCGGCAACTCTGCCGATTCCTCGAGGTAAAATGAGCATCCACCGAAGCTGATGTCTCTACCGACAGCCTGCTGACCTCTCCTTCCGTTTGCGGCTATTCGTACCAGACTCTCAAATTCTACCCTGGGGTGCTTACGCCTATCTTCCACTCCAACCGTTGGGGACATACCGCTCCTTCGGCCCTGCTGCGATGAGCCAGGTAAACGCTCTCTGTTGGTGCAAGCAACTAGCCTTGCGATATCGTAGCAGACGCCCTGTCAACTGACAAAAAGTTATCGCAACCATGGGGTAGGCGTTTGTCAAGAGCAGCCGGCCGGCATCGAAAACAGGCACTTAAAGCTCCGTGACAAGCCCACCCGATAGATTATCGGACGACTTGGCCTTGTTTCTCCACTATTTCCCACTCTGCTCCGAAGAAATTCCAGCATTCTAGCTCTTGGGCGACTTCTTGGGCTTGTCGCCTCTTGGAGCCAGGACCAGGCACTAGAAGAATGACCGGGAAAAAATGCGTGTCAGATATTCAACTCAGATATGGATCCCAAACGAGCTGCTGGGTGAGAATTGGCGTTTGTCGAACGAGTTGCCATTTGTTAACATCCGGGCAGTTATATCTACTCGTCGGATTCGGCTGGCTTCACGAAAGGAAGTGGAAACTCTGAGGATACTCAGGGCAATGAACTTTGCGGTCTTGGTCGCAGCATTATGCCTGCTGAGCAGAGCAGAGGTCTTGGCGGCCGATATCGGCGTTCTCGAACTATCTGCGGTGGATGCTTCGGCCGGGCGAACCGTCCCGGCGCGTGTTCGCATCCGCGACCATTCGGGAGCTGATTGCGTCCCCGCCGGGGCATCAGTGGTGCCGATAGCCGGCGATAAGTGGTTCCCGACTGTCGGGCCCGTTAGCCTGCGGTTGCCCGCCGGGGCTGTCTCGATTCGCGTCGAGCGGGGCCTCGAGTACGAGCCGGCAAAGGAATCGGTCACCGTAAGAGCCGGGGAGAAGGTTACACATAAAGTCGAGCTGCGCCGCTGGATCAACCTTCGCGAGCAGGGCTACGTCAGCGGCGAAAACCATATTCACGTCCCCGCCGAGAAGCTGGGCGCGATGCTGGTGGCTGAGGACCTGAACTTCGGAACGTCGCTGCATTGGTGGAACGAGCCTCGCTTCGAGCAGCAATCTCACGGCCCGTGGCACAATGATCTCAAAGCCGACAGCCACACAATCCCGACATCGGTTTTCGACGCCGAGGTCGAGCATCCCTGGGGGCCGGTTTACCTGGTCGGTCTGAGAGAGCCCGTCTCGATCGCCTCGGACGCCAAGCGATCGAATCTGCCCTTTGTCAAATCGGCGCACGCCCAGGGCGCGCTGGTCTGCTACCAGGCCGGCTGGTCGCGAGAGGTCTTGGCCGATGCGCTGCTCGGGTACGTGGACGTTGTCAATGTGTGCAACAACAATTTCCAACGGCACAGATTCCAGGCGCGCAGGCGTTATTCCAATTTGCTGGAGGTGGAAGGCTTTCCCATGTACCCGAACACGGCCGAGGGAATGTTGCAGATGAACTACGAAACCTATTACCGCCTGCTGAATTACGGCCTGCGCTTAGCCGCGGGGGCCGGTTCGGCTGTCGGGGTCAAGAGTTCGCCATGCGGCTATAACCGGGCCTATTTGCGTGCCGGAGATAACCCGAGCCTGGCCGAGTTCCTCCAAGCCTGGCGCAAGGGCCGCAACTTCGTGACCAACGGGCCCATGATCTTTCTGAGCACAAAGGACGGCCGGAAACCGGGCGATACAATCGACTTGCCGTTGGCAGGGGGGAAGGTGACTCTTCGCGTCGAGGTCCACTCCGATCAGTCGTTGCGGATTATCGAGATAGTTGCCAACGGGAAGGTCATGGCCCGCTCGGATCTTACAGGCTCTCAACGAGAACATGCGTTGACCTGTTCTTTCGGCGTCAATGAAGGCACCTGGGTGGTGGCTCGCTGCACGGATGAAGATCGACTACTTTCGGATGAGGAGCTTGGCCGGTACGTGCAGGGCAAGGGGACCAAAATGCCCCCGGAGCCGACACGTCTGCGTTTTGCCCATACGAGTCCGATCTATGTCACGGTAGGCTCGAAGATGCCTCGCGTCGAGGCATCCGTCGCAGAAGCGAGAAAAATGCTCGATGCCTTCAAACGCTTCGCCCGCAAGCAGGCCGACGAGAAATACCTCGCTGAAATCATGGACCCGCTGCCCAGTGACATACCGTGACATTTGTGCCAGTGACTTCAAGCAAACTATTGACCCAGCCGTCTTGCGGTAGGATCGGCGACGAAGCCGGCGGGCCGCTGGTTTTTGCCCTGGCGGTCGATGTCACCGATATCCTCGCGGGCTTTCTCGGCCAGAGCTAGCATTCGCGTCACGACCTCCGGGTTGGCTTTTGCCAGATTCCAGGTCTCGCGCAGGTCTGCCTTGAGGTCGTACAGTTCGGCGGCGCTTGCGGTTGTTCTGCCGCTGAAGTTCTGCCACTTGGCTTGGAGCGGCAGGTACAGCTTCCACTTGCCCGAGCGGACAGCCTGGAGCTGCTGCATGTGGTAGTAATAGAACGCTTTGTAAGAAGGTTCCGGTCGACCGGGGCTTCGATGACTCTTTCATTCTCCATCAAGGGCAGAGGCGGCCAGTGTCGACCCTGGC
>Ga0255052_10002445_pt1 | contig 13404 bp, 12 predicted proteins | sample JV7_2_21_MG_FD_188632 | JGI IMG/M metagenome (GOLD analysis project Ga0255052, IMG submission 188632) | Seawater microbial communities from Jervis Inlet, British Columbia, Canada - JV7_2_21 | ecosystem: Environmental > Aquatic > Marine > Inlet | place: Canada: British Columbia | collected... | reverse complement strand
CACGATATTGCTCGGGCAGGCCACCTTCCATCTGCCGGAAACGAAGATCATGCATTTTTGCCGCGTATACGTGAGCACCGGTAATATTCGAATGCCCATTTATTGCCGCCAGTTGCAACGCGATTTATATACCGTGATTGGAATGATCCGACGAGTCCAGCGCCAGCAGGATCGATCGATACTCCGGCAGTTCTTCATGGCCTTGTGCGTGTTGCGGGTCATCGGATTTTTGCATTGCCTTGCTCATCGGATATCTCTCCTCGACGGTTGTCGGTCAGGTCGGCAGGTGCGGTCCCGGCATGCCGCTCACATCCTCCAGGAAATCGCGCATTTCCTGCAGGTCCTGAAAATAGATTTCGCGCCCGTTCTGTACATGACGAATACGCCCTCGCCACCTCGGTTTTCCGTTTTGCCCGTACTCCAGCCAGATTCGCGCAACGAACGAGTCAAGACTGTGGTGTTCGCACTTTTCCATATGAGGTCTCCGGCACCTTGTCAGGTGTGTATAAATACAACGGGCCGGTAACAATGTAGTAACGCCGCGGCTTTTCTGCGCAGTTCACCTTTCGGAGAATTGGGACGACCTGTTACTGGAGTGTTACCGCGGCGTGATACGAATTACCTGACTACAATTTTTGTCTCCAGTTTTATTCGTCAGGCGCCGGGGAAGACATGCGGACAAACGCCTGTTATCACAGACAGCGACTTGTCTCCGCAGTTGCGGCGCAAGAGAGCGCCGATCAACCCCGTGAGCGCTGAGAACCTGATTTTGCACTTAGGAGGTGCCACATGAGAAAAAACCTGTGGAACATTACTGTTCCGACCTGTCTGTTAGTGCTCGGAATCACTTCTGCCCAGGCTGCCTACACAGTGCTGGAGGGCGGCACTACAGACGGCGGGACGTTAGCCGGCCGGGTCATTTTCGACGGGACTCCGCCCGCTCCAGAGATGTTGACCGCTGATGAGGATGCTGAGGCGTGTGGTGGTGACCGCCCGGCCGAAAATCTACTGGTGAGTCAAAGTGGCGGCATCGGCAATGTGGTCCTCAGCATCGAGGGCATCCAGTCCGGGAAGCCCTGGGGTTTTTCGGAGGAGTTTGTCTACGATCAAATTCAATGCAAATTCGTGCCTCATGTCCTGCTAATGCAGCCGCGAACGCCAGGCGTCGTCAAAAACAGTGATACTGTCGGGCATAATTTTCATTCGATCAGCAAGGGGATTTTCAACACCAATAAGAAAATCAACGCCGCTGCCGATATGGCCGTGGACGGAAACAAAATCAGACGACCTGGCATAGTCCGGATCAAGTGTGATATTCATTCCTGGATGTCGGGCTGGTGGTTCGTGGCCGAGACTCCGTATGCGGTGCTGACCGATGGGGACGGGAATTTCTCCATTTCGGATATTCCTGCCGGGAGCTACACAGTGAAAATCTGGCATGAAACATTGGGTGAATCCGAACAGTCAGTGGTCGTTGAGGCAAATGGGACCACTGAACTGAATGTCAGTCTCGGGCTTTGACAGGGAATTCGTATTGACCCTGAACGTGCCGCGCAGACAAAGATGAAGGAGCAATCGGACGACAATTGCTGACGGGTCAGGGTTCGGGAATGAATAAGACGATGGAGCCAGACGAAGTCTCCGGGAAGCTGCTTCAGCTGGCCGTCCATGCCTCACCGTCCGGCATTCTCATTGTGGATCGGCGCGGTGGCATCATCTTCGCTAACCAGGCGCTGCTGGATATGTTCGGCTACGTGGCCCACGAACTCCTGGGCCAGCCCATTGAGATTCTCGTGCCCAGAGATGATGTGGAGACCCACCGGCGACATCGGGAGACGTTCGATGCCAGCCCGTCGCCACGGGACATGGGCAGCAGAGAATCTTTCAACGGGGCCCACAAGGACGGACGGGTTTTCCCGGTGGAAATCGGGCTGCGGCCCGGAGAGCTCGAAGAAAGGCAGATGGTGGTCGCAACGGTGATTGATATTACGCAGCGCAAGTTGATCGAAGATCGCTTGCGTCATCATGAAGAGCACCTGGAGGAACTCGTTAACGAGCGCACCGGCAAGCTGCACGAAGCCCAACTTGAAAAAGAGCGTGTTATGGAGCAACTCATCCAGTCAGAGAAGCTCGCTGCCATCGGCACTTTAGTTAGTGGCATCGGACATGAGATCAACAATCCACTGTATTTCATTTTGGGGACTGCGGAGGCAATTGCTGATGAGCAAGATGCCGCTACTGTCCGCGCGTACAGCGAAGAAATCGTCAATCACTGCAGACAGATCACAGCGACCGTAAGAAACCTCTCGCAATACGCCAAACCCAGTGGCGGTCACGATTTGCGACGCGTCGATATGAATGAGGCGATCAACGCAGCAGTACAGGTTGTGAAACGGTCGTTCCACAGTGACAACATTGAGATCAGGCAGGAAACTGCGCCGGTTCCGCCGATTTTGGCAAAGCCAGAGGAAATTCAGCAGGTATTGTTCAATATTATTCGCAACGGGATTCAAGCCTGCGATGAAAAGGGCGTTATCCGGATCGAATCTTCCCGGCAAAATGACTGCGTGTCGGTTCGCATTTCCGATTCCGGCCCGGGAATTTCTCCAGGCGATGAAAAGAAGATATTCGACCCGTTTTTCACGACCAAAGGGCCCGATGCCGGAGACGGCCTGGGTCTTTACATCGTGCAACAGATAATTATCAAGTACGGCGGAACAATTCATCTGGTTAGTGACAGCGGTACCGGAACGACTTTCGATATCCGGCTTCCGATCGCCATTGAGAATCAATAAAGGACGGACCTACCATGCAGCATCAAATCCTGATCCTCGATGACGAGGAAGACATCCGGACGGTAATTCGCCGGCAACTCAGCGGGACACAATATGAGGTGCTGGAGGCCGAAGATGCCGAACAGGCGATGCAATTGCTTGGCGAAAACGCCCTGACCATCGACGTCATTATCACGGATGTTCGGATGCCCAGGATCAGCGGGGTCGAGGCCGTCGATTATTTTCGCCGTAATCACCCGAGTACGCCGATTATCGTGCTTACGGGTTTCCCCGACATGGATCTCGCCGTGGATTTCATGAAGGAAGGCGTAGTGGACTATCTGGTGAAACCGGTTGAAAGGGAAAAGCTGGTCGAGGCGGTGCAGAAAGCGGCTCAACAACGAACGATCTTTGAGTCGTCCGGTCTTTGATTTACCGGGAGGCCGTGATTTAGCAAACCGGACCAGGTCTGCGATACAGATTCAACTTGAGAGACACCATGACGGTGCTGTAAGAGGAATGACCATGAAGATCAAACTGGACCGTTTCGACTATCTTGTGATTGCAGGCGGACTTGTGAATATTGCCGTTATTGTCGTGCTCGTGGGCTTTTGGCTGATTCACTGACGAGCAGCTGGTTTTTGCCGTTGGCGCCTAACCAGCACAATGCCTCCCAGCAGGGTCAATACCGCCAGTCCCAGGGGCAATCCGTAGACCACAGAGTAGTCGGTATCAGTCGGCAGCAGTAACCAATACCAGGAAGTAAACGTATGCCTGGATCCAACCTCCAGGTTATTGCCATCCCAGTTCGCAAACGACACCGGAATGAATTGACCTTCGGGGAAGTCAATATCCGACAAGCCGTCATTGCTTCGCGGCCGTTTCATCATTACGCGCCACCGACCGTCCTGCCAGCTACCCTCCGCCACGAATTCACTATGTGTCGCTTGCTCGCGCAAAACCAGCCGGCTATCGGGCCCGCTGGCATCCAGTATTGCTGCCTGCGGCTGGGCGAGAGGTTCGACGGAACCGGCATTCCAGTACCAGATGGTCGTGTGGTGCCCGGCATCGCCGTGGCGATACAGCGGTTTCTCGACAGGCGCCGTTGTGTAAGCATCCTGTTTCGGAAACTGGATCGCGACAGCATCGGAATACATCGTACGATCTGCACCGGATGAAAAGTACGTCGTCACCGGACCACCAGGGAGACTCTCGGTTCGGTCGTTCACCTCGAGCAGAAATGCGATGTCGCTGTCGTTGTACAGAGCCCGTACGGTAACGGCAGTGTTCAGCGGGGTGAACAGGCGTTCCTCTTTGATGACATTGGGCACCAGGCTGAAGGTGCTTGCCGGTGCCTCCTGCCACGCGTCGTTATCGACTGTGCTCGGCAACTCGCCTGTCAGTTCAATCGCTTCGATAACCCTGCGCCCGCCCGGCGGCGAAATGCCATTGCCAAATGAATAGGCGTAGTTCGCAACATGCCAGCGATCCTCCGTCGTAATTGCATCTTCTTCACCGTCTCCGGTTGCCCGGTGCGCGGGCATCGCCGTACCGGGAATGCCAACTGAAAGGCGTGTGTAAATGTTACGAATTACCTCGTCACGGCTTTGCTCGTCGTTTCCGAATTCAGAATCTCCATAAGATGCGCCGCTGGCGCGCCATGTCCATGGCTTGGTCAGGTCACGTGGCCAGGTCGGATAACCCCAGTCATCCTCCAGGAATTTACCCGAAGTTAGGTCACCGCGACCTTGCGCACCATGACATTTCCTGCAATTTTCCTCATAGACTGATTCGCCCTGGGCGACGGACTCGGCAGAGTAAGGAATCTGACTATCGGTGGGTTCCTGGTCCGTAATTACGTTCAAATCCTGCTTCTGATAGCGACCGTCGTCGTCGAAATCTTCCCATGGAGCATCCTCCGGCGCCCAGATTGCCGCGACGTCAAACTGTTTGAGCGTCGTAATCAGGTCCCGTATTTGCTCATCGGTGAGCAGGTTCGACCATCCCGGCATGCTCGTACCTGGCAAGCCGAATTTGATGGCCTGGAACAAATCGTCATCCCGGGGTGGCAAGTCGCCGGGCGACGTCTTGAACTTGAAAAGACCCATTGTGAAGTCGCGAGGTCTTGGATAGAGGAAGTCAGCAGCCGGCCCGTCTCCCGCGCCATCTTCGCCATGACACATTGAGCAACGATATTCGTAGATCTCTGCACTGGTCATGTTGCTGCGCTGAGCGACAATTTCGTCCTGCATCCCACTGACTGCCCTGGACACATCCTGGTCCCACATGCGCGGCACTTGCTGAACGTTGTCGTAAAGAAAAGTGATTACATTCCAGATATCCTCTTCTGCCAGCATTTCGCTCCAGACCGGCATGGCCGATTTCCACGGCATCCCGTCTTTCGGCAGTCCAGGACCACCGGTCGTAATACGCCAGAACAGGTAGGATTCCTGCAACTGAGCGATTGTGCCGACATCCCGAAAATTCGTGGGGAGCGGATCAAGTCCATCGGCGAAATGACCGTTTCCACCAAGCAGGTCGCCATGGCAGAAAAAACAATTGCGGTAGTAGACACTACTTCCCGCACTAACGGCCGACCAATAGGTCTCCCACGCCGATGCCGGGTCGTCGTCGAGTTGCTCCAGTAATTTTAGACGCAGGGGATTTTCCAGTGTGGCCAAGTCATAGGTCTTGTCGTAAACATTCATAACCGCAGGTGGGGCAGGATGAACCTGGCGCAATTCCAGGGGCGTCTCGAGTGATGGTTTCAGCGTTTCATAGGCCGAGTAGCCGATCAAAAGTGGAATGAGAATCAGAAAAACCCAGCGCAACGCCATCCTGTTGTCATCACGCAGGGTCGCAATGATTGGCGCTTTTAGCTCCGCCAACAGTTGATCGTCGCTGGAGAAGTATAATGAGACTCCGACCAGGACAATGATCATATACGTGACCATCAGTGACCTTGGCAAAAATGGTGGAAAGGCGAAGCTGAAAATCAACCACGCGCCAAAAAGCAACATGACCGCCTGCCAAAACGCTGAAATTCTCAGTTTCAAGATTGTTCACCTGTCTGCATTGCGAGGAACTCGACGATCATTTCCAGTTCCCCTATCGTCATGTTGGCAAACTCGGGCATGACGACGAAGTAATCTTCATCGACCACTGCTCCCGGGTTGACGATGCTGTTTCTGATTTGATGGGGTTCCTGCCGATCCGCAATATCATTCAGGTTGGGGCCAAGCGTTGTCACACTGTCCAGAATCGAGTGACAGGCAGCGCAACCGTATTTTGCCAGTGCTGCCTCCGGGCTTTGTGCGGCAACCGGCATTGCCGGTTCGACATCGACCTGGGTATCGTCCGCCTCGACGGGCAGCGCAACGGTCACTGGGTTACCGTCTTTGTCCTGCAGATAGGCGATGATTGCGTCAATCTCCAACTCCGACAGCTGAGCGGGAGGTTTGTCGATGGCAGGCATCGGCGACTCGGTATCATTAGAGCCCTTTGTGCCGAAGCCCGCGACGACAAATTGACTCGGATTCAACATGGATTCGCGTAAATAGGCTTCCACGTCGCTTGCGTCGCCCCGGTATCGGGGATCTGCCAGTCGTTCCAGCGAGGCGCTCGTGACATTGAACGCGAGCAGGTCGGGTGCCCTGCCCAATTCGTTGTGGCACAGTGCGCAGGTTCCCTGACCCTGGTAAAGTCGTTCACCCATGGCAACGAAGGTCTCCATGGTTAGTGCTCCGACGTCTACTTCGATCTCCTCCGGCGCCGCACCTTCCATCTGTGGCAATACGTACGTCACGCCCGCAAAGGCCAAAATCAACAAGACGCTGAAGCCGAGCATTTTCATCAATACTGTCATGTTCCGCTCCCTGCCATCGCAGGGCTACGAGCTGCAGCAAGGGGTGGCAACTGCCGGGTTCCGCTTAGATTGGCAATCCAGAAAATGAAAAGCAGGAAAGCAAGGAACAACAACGTGACTAGCGTGACCATGTTGCCGACCGTCTGCAGCGTGGGAATAAAGTTGTCGGGTGAGTTGTCCTGCATGACCGTGTATACGTGCCAGTGTGTACGCACGGACGAGCGAACATAGCCCATCAGCGCCATTAACCAGGTGAACGTGATGGGCAGCGCAAACAGCGCATACTGTGAACGGTCAGAGACTTTGCCCCAGGAGACGTGCAGGTTCTTTGCGCCCTTGAACATCAGCGTGTCAATGACAACACCCGAGACAATAACAACCACGGTGGACATCACCTGAATGACGCTGGATCCCACCTTGTAAACCGTGTTCGTGAAATAGCCGTAGTAGATTCCCGCAAAAATGATGTTCGCGATGGCCACTATGTAGATACAGGCCATTAATGCGTTACCCCAGTCCTGCCAGGAAACGGTAATAACTTTGTCGGCGCGCCGGTAGAGCTGGAAAGAGAGAAACGTGCATAGAAGCATCAGAAACACGGCAATATTCTTGGCCGGCATGATGCCCAGCGGCCCCAGCACAGGGTGATTGCCGCCGCCCAGCCGGATCATTTCGCTGGCCGTGTAAATAACGTTGTGCGGAGTCACCCAGACCAGGAAACCGAGAATCAGCACCGTCGCGATATACTTAATGGCCCAGCGGTAGCGTTCACTGCCCTCCGAGCGCGCCATCCCGGTCCAAAGATAGAAGTTACCGGCCAGCAGAATGGTGCAGATGAGTACTGCCTGGACGACGAAAAGCCACGCCAATATACCGCCCATCGCAAGGATGCCCATTTGTTGCGAGTAGGCGTAGATTTCTGCCATTAGCCAGTAGCCGGCAAACGGCAAAGGCAGAAAGGCAAGTATTGAAATAAAGTTGGAACTGTAGCCCATCCAGTCGTAGTGAGCTTTTTCCTCCAGGTTTTTTGCACTGAGAAACTTGAATGCCGCATACGCTCCGACTACCGCTCCGCCAAAGGCGACGTTGGCAATGAAGCGGTGCAGGTTTAATGGATTCCACAACGGGCCTTTCATCACTTCCCAGATATTGCCGATGATAGCGCCGGTCGCAGGATCGACACCGGAGGGCGCCATCATGAAAGTGGTCCAGGAATTAGCGACGAACAGTAGCGTCGAGCCGACAACATTGAGCAGCAGCCCAAGCGTCAGGTGAATCCATTTGCGATTGCCATAACGCAGGGCGTTCCATCCGTAGTAATAGATATAGAGCAGCATGCTCTCGAGAAAAAACAAGCCTGCGTAGACCAGCACCTGCGAACCGAAAGCTCGCATCAGATAAGTCATCAGATCCGGATATAACAAAAACAGGGACAGCGCGAGCGTGCCGCCAAACAACGCCGTGATGGCGTATGCGGTAAGACTGACTTTCATGAACTCATGTGCCATGTCGTCGTAGCGATCATCGCCAGTCTTGAAGCCGATGAGTTCGATGACCAGGACGAAGATCGGCACTGCCAGCACGAGGGCGCCAAAAAACAAATGCATTTGAGCGACCACCCAGACGATCCCGCGGCTACTTACCCCGATTGTCGGATAGTCCGATCGCTGGGGTGAGGGCGCGGGAAGGAGAGACGCAGCGGATTCATCCCCCACTTCCCCGGCTTCGACAAGACTGCCGAGTTGATCTGCCTCAGGAGCCTGGGCATGGGCGGTCGAGAGAAGACCAGTATTGCAAAGGCCGATGATTGCCATCGTCAGTACGAGTGGCAGGTAACGACATGACCGCTGCGACCAGTAACGCCAATCCAGTTTCATTATTCTTGCTCGCCCGTTTCAGTTTGCCAGTTTGATCAGCGCTACTGTGCCGGGCTCAGGTCCCAGCCAAGAGGCAAGCCCTGCATGCCCATGACCATCTGGTCCATGAGATAAAAGACAGCCAGCGTGACCGAGATCGAGACGATCCAGATCAGTATCCGGCGTGAGTTGCCAATGCCTTCCTTCGCCTCCATAAGACCTCCAAAGGCTCGCTTGAGAACGATCAGGATTCGGAGCGGCCGACATCCGGCTCAGCCATGATGTCCCACCGCACCGCCGGAATAGATGAGAAGCCACCAAAAGAAAACCAGAACCGCGAATAATGTAACCACAAACAACCTGGCGCCCCAGTTCGATTGGGCGTCAATGCTGCTGCTTTCTTCGATAGCCGGCTTGCTCTCGTAATGGTCCGTCATCGCCCTCTTTGTCCCGTTTGATGCACACTCAGTAAGTTCACGCCATGAGATTCTGGCGGTGATCCCTGTGTTATCACGCGCGAGTGACAAATCAGTAACACCCGCGATCCTGCTCCACGGGCAGGGAATGGATGTGGTGGTCGTATGGATGGAGTGCCGGGGTAGAAAAACGGCGAGTGTCGTGACTGGAAACTACAAGATTTTGCGCACGGCTTCAGGTCGTCGGGAGCCCGACCAATCGAGGCGACGCGCGACTATCAGTCGATCCTGATTCCTCACCTTGTTTTTCATGAGGTGCTGATAGATGCGCTGTGTTTCCGGCATGGGGTCTACGCCGAGTTCCTGCGCCAGCACGTGCTGGCAAGCCTGGTATTGGGCCACCGCCTGACCAGTGTGCCCAAGATGATCGAGGCACTCCATAAGTGAGCGATGAAAACTTTCCCGGCATGGCTCATGGACCAACGCCGTTCTGCAAAGACGTGCTGCCTCGGCGAAATCGCCACATTCCACGTAGCACTGCACCATGTCCGCAAGCATTTCCAGGTACAACTCCCGCAGCCGCTCTCTCTCCTCGGCGCACCAGTCGGCAAATATCTCCTCCTCCAGGTAATCACCACGATAGAGATGGTCTGCCTCGGTGTAGCAGCGCAGTGCTTCATCGTTGCGTTGTTGACTTTGCATCGCCCGGCCTTCTGCGATGAGCTTTTCAAAAGTCTCGGCGTCCACGCGGATTGCATCGTGCCTGAGCAAGTACGCCTTACCGACTGTGGTCAGCGTGTCTTCGGCCATGCCGATGTTGCGCAATTGAAGTCTCAAGTAGGAAATTGTTACCTTGAGCCGATCCCATCCGCGGCTTGTGTCCGCCTCCGGCCACAAACTACCGAGAATTCGCTCCCGGTGAATGGGGCGACCGGCCTGAGTGATGAGGTATTTCAGGAGTATTACAGATTGCTTGCGCACCCATTTGTCGATAGCAATGCTCTTGCCGCCCACAGTCAGGCCGAAATTGCCGAGCGTGAAAACCTGCAGAGTCTGTTGCGGCAGCGCCTGGACCAAGTCCTCTTCCTGGTTTTGCAGGAAAATGACCGCAACAACAGCATCCTCGTCCATCTGCCGGGATTGCTCCGAGGTGACGAGTGAGGAATACCGGGCTGTAAGCCAGTCACCATTCTTGCGGCGCATTCGACACGACGGCACACCTTTGGGCCGGCATTCTTGAAAACCACTGAATTGTTCGCACTCCGGAGAGCACAGAGGCTCTCCGCCGGGCAGCACCGCTTGAAGAATTCCACCACAGTACTGACCAACTACCTCACTTTGTGTGTAGCCAAATAATTGCTCAGCCCTATGGTTCCAGGACACGATTTGGCAACGTCCGTTAATGGTGAAGGCTGCATCAGACGCCAGGTCAACCACTTCCGGTTTCTTGTTCATGTCCTAATTCCCGACTCGGTTTTATTGTGACTTGCGGACAGACACAGCGAGAGTGATCAAGATATTCCCGAACGCATATTTGGTCGGATCGATTCACGGCCAGGCCAGCGAGGGAACGTATACAACTCGGCGTGAGTCCTTCTCACCTGCGCGCATCATGCATGGTTTTGCTTACGCAAAAATTATCCTTGCATAAATCGATCGCACTAATACGTAGTACTACTTATTCAGTAACGGTGCCTCGCATTGCACAAAGTGCCTGGATCGGTTAGTGCCGAATTATTATGCAATCAGTGGGCGAGTTATGTTGAACATGTACGTGTTTCCTCGTCTGGAATGGCACCGTTTGCTGTGATATATGTTGGAGCAGGAACGGTGTCGCTTGCCCGATGGTTTCCTGTCGAGATGTGCAAAGGAAATGTTCGGTGAAAACTACAAAAAAATACAGGCAAACAATGTCCAAACGGGTCGAACAGAAATGAACGGACTCAATATTCAAATAATCTCTCGTTACGTAGACCCTGGCTGGTGCAGAAGAATGCTCACAGGTGTATTCCTGGGCATCATGATCGCGTCGGCTGGCGGCTGCTTCAGCGATTCGGGAACGAACCCCACACCCGTCGAAGATCCGGGCACTAATCCGCCACCACCGCCACCAAGCGGAACGGGACAACAATATACGGTGGATCAGTCCGGAGGAACGATCGTATTCCAGTCTACGATTGAAGACGTAACCCTGACGCTGGTATTTCCCGCCGGTGCGCTCGATAGCAGCACCGTTATAACCATCGATCACGCACAGACTTTCCCGTCGGGTGTGGGGCTTGTCGCCGGTGCGGTTTTCGACATCGGCCCGGATGGACTTGTGTTCAATATCCCGGTCGAGCTTAGTATCACTTATGGCCCTGGCCTGATCGGTGGCCTCGCAGAGGACGACCTTCGCATCCACAAAGCAAGTGGTACGGACTGGATGCCCCTTCTTGGTTCCGCAGACAGCGTGAACAAGGTCGTCAGCGCATCGATCGACTCGCTTAGTATTTTTGGTTTGAAGACGATTGCCGCCGGCGGTGGAGGTGCCAGCGGCAATCCGAATGCGACGCTGGACTGGCTTCAGACAAGGGTCTTTGGCGGCGTATGCAGTCAGTGCCACACGGGTGCCGGGGCACCGATGGGCGTCGACTGGAGTTCAGCGTCGGCGTCATGTTCGAACGTAGGGCGTGCGAGTAGCGAGATACCCACATTGATGGTGGTTGATTCAGGTAATCCGGCGGCCAGTTACGTGATCTGGAAGGTCGAGGGTGCAGGACCAAACGGTGAAGCCATCTCCGGGGCACAAATGCCGCTTTCCAATCCGCCTCTAACGGCGGAGGCGATCCAGAATATGCGCGACTGGATTGTCGATGGTACACCCGGTTGTCAAACACAGGGCGGTGGTGACACTGGCGGTGGTGACACTGGTGGTGGTGGCACTGGTGGCGGAGGCACCGGACCGGATACCTGGGAGACAATCCAGGCCGATATTCTCCAAGCTCGATGCGTCATTTGTCACAACAATTCGCCGGCTGCACCGATGGGTCTTTCCTGGGAAGCAGACCAGTTCGACACAGTGGTGACCAACGGTCGAATGAGTGGCCAAATAGCATCCATGAAAATTATCGAGCCCGGCGACAGCGCCGCGAGCTACGTGATCTGGAAGATCAACGGCCAGGGACCCGCGGGGGAAGCGATTGCAGGCGCACGGATGCCGGCGTCGGGACCGCCGTTCCTGGGTGAGGCAGAAATTGACAGGATCACCGCGTGGATCGACGCGGGCGCACCAGGTGCCGGCGGTGGTGATACTGGTGGTGGTACTGGCGGGGGTGATACCGGTGGTGGTGGCACTGGCGGCGGCGGGGCCAATCCGTCGGATATTATCCCCACATGGTACGGGATACAGGCCAACATCCTGGAGCAGCTCTGTACCCTGTGTCATAGCGGTAGTAATCCGCCGATGGGTCTGTCCTGGGAAGTGAACCAGTTTGATGCGATTGTCACCAACGGCCGCATGAGTTCAGAAATTCCATCAATGGCAATAGTACAGCCAGGAGACCCCGGCTCCAGCTATATGTTCTGGAAGATCAACGGCCAGGGACCTGCCGGGGAGGCTATCCAGGGCGTGCGAATGCCGGCGACCGGTATTCCACTGGACCAGGCGCTGATTGATGTGATCGAACAGTGGATCCTCGACGGCGCGCCACTCGGCGTTCCCGCCGACGCGGATGCCGGCGGCCCAAGTGAGCCCGAATTTCCGGTGGGTTCGTGGATGTACGTATGGAGCGAATCACTGCAGGTCTGCACCTTGTGTCACAGCCCGACGCCGTCCAGCCCGCGCTGCGGAGTTGATTTCGACTGTCCGCCGAAGGATGTGGTGCTTACCGCGGACAATTACTTTGGCGTAGTGGACGACAGCACCGTCGAACCATTCGACCTCGATGGCAGCAAGCTCTGGGAGCGAGTGACCGAAGACGACGCGGACAAACGGATGCCGTTTGGTCTGGATCCGTTAACCAACCGGCAACTAACAATCATTCGCGACTGGATCATGGACGGCGCACCTTTCTGCCCAACGGGTGCGGTTTGTCCATAAGAACAGCCAGGACCGGCCTCCCAGCGTAACGATGGGAAAAACCACGAACGAAGCGAAGTGCAGGCGACAGGAGATTTCTATGAAATTGCCGGAAAGAAAAGTCTTGGCTCGTGCCAGCATCCTGGGTTTTCTTGCCGCGTTCACCGTCGTACTTCTGCTGCCGGGCACCGCGTTTTCGCAGGACGAATCCGTCGAGGAAATCGTGGAAGCGCTGCAGGCGCAGGTGAAAAGCCTGACTAACAGCAGGCACTCGGAGCGTGGCAGGAATATTTACTTCCGCGCCTGCGCGGCCTGTCACGGCATGCGCGGTGATGGTAACGGTCCGGCGGCAATAGGCTTCGATCCGGCACCGCGAAATTTTCGCAGGGGCGTCTACAAGTTCCGCACAACGGTCAGCGGCGTATTGCCCCTT